>Ga0194124_10005942_pt1 | contig 11103 bp, 9 predicted proteins | sample TA2KigCas0mmetaG_FD_148605 | JGI IMG/M metagenome (GOLD analysis project Ga0194124, IMG submission 148605) | Freshwater microbial communities from Lake Tanganyika, Tanzania - TA2015031 Kigoma Deep Cast 0m | ecosystem: Environmental > Aquatic > Freshwater > Lake | place: Tanzania: Lake Tanganyika...
TTCACAATCCTGAATCCTGAACTATCGATACCTAAGGGTCTGCCAACAGGCCCTGTAGTAATCATTTCCAAGTCACCTGCTTTTCCATACAAATTGCGATGATAATGGCCTGCAAAAACCTGTTTTACACCATATTGCTTAAATAATTCTAGATACATCCTGCGACGCGCTGTCTGAATATTGAAATATTCATCCGGTTCATTTGGATCTTTTAGGAACAGGGAATGGTGCATAAACACCATGATATTTTTTACTCCTGATTTTTTAGCCTTTTCTAACTGAGTCCTCAACCAGGCTTGCTGGGCTTCAGCTTCGGCAGGTGCCAGCGAAGGGTCTTTGATTAACGAAGAATTAATTATTATCCCAAGCATATTACCGGAACTGAAGGTATAATGGTCTTCTCCAAAATGCTTTTTATATAATTCAAGACTGGCAGGAGTTGGAACATTTTCCACATCATGATTGCCTGAAACACTGTACAATTTAATTGATGGATCAAGTTTGGCAGCAATCCGCTTATATTCTGCAATTTGTGCGAGATCACCGGGTTTATTAACCAAATCACCACATATCACCACAAAAGCGGGTTTTAATCGGTTTGATTCAGCAATGGCCTTTTCCATATTTTATGTTTCCCTGCTAAACTCTTTATTGGCATTAAAAAATCCAAACTGGGTATCGGCCATTTGAAAAAATGAATACGGTTTTGATGAGCAAGCTGACAGAATCAAAATCAAGAGCGTTGCAAGTATTTTTCCGGGTTTAAAAAATGTTTTCATTCGCTAAATATCTTGATTCAATATGACTAAGCCAAACATTTATGAGATCATTGCGTTAAATTTGCAGTAAAAAATAGCTTGACAAAATTAATAGACCTATTTGAATGTGTTGATTGATCAGAAACCTAAAATACAGTAGTTATACAGTCAAATACGGATAGGTTATGTTCTGTTGACCGTAATTTCTTAACTTGTGCCTGCTATGCAAAAAAAGCAAATAATGAATGAAGTATATATTATCTCTGCGGCAAGAACTCCTATTGGGAGTTTCGGAGGATCGCTTTCAAGCCTTTCAGCAAGCAGCTTGGGTGCTGCCGCAATCAAAGCTGCGGTTGAACGTGCAGGTATCAACGCTGATCAGGTGCAGGAAGTATTTATGGGTAATGTATTATCGGCAAACCTCGGACAAGCACCTGCTACACAAGCGGCAAAATTTGCCGGACTAGGAGATATACCGGCCACAACGATCAATAAAGTTTGTGCCTCAGGAACAAAGGCAATTATGATTGCTGCCCAGAGCATTGCTTTGGGGGAAAATGATATTGTTATTGCCGGTGGAATGGAAAGCATGAGTAATGTGCCTTACTATCTGGATAAAGCTAGGAATGGCTATCGCCTGGGAAACGGACAAATCACTGACGGACTTATAAAGGATGGCTTATGGGATGTTTATAACGATTTTCATATGGGTTCTGCGGCAGAACTGTGCGCCGATGAATGTCATATCAGCCGTGAAGAACAGGATGCATTCGCAATAGAATCGTATCAACGCTCACAATCAGCACAGGCAAATGGTAAGTTTAAAAATGAGATTGTACCTATCGAAATTAAGGACCGCAAGGGTGATGTAAGTCTGATTGAGCATGATGAAGAAATCCATGCTGTTAAATTTGATAAAATTCCTTTACTGAAACCCGTTTTCAAAAAAGATGGTACTGTCACAGCTGCAAACGCCTCCACCTTAAATGATGGTGCTGCAGCCTTGGTTCTCATGAGTAAAATTAAAGCCGAATCATTAGGTTTGAAACCATTAGCCAAAATTCTATCTTTTGCGGATGCCCAGCAGGCTCCGGAATGGTTTTCGACCACACCATCAAAAGCAATACCCAAAGCATTGAATCGCGCAGCAATCAAAGCTTCCGAAGTAGATTTTTATGAGATTAATGAAGCGTTTTCGGTGGTTTCATTGGCAAATAACCGAATACTTGAACTTGATTCGTCTAAAGTTAATGTGAATGGCGGGGCTGTTTCTATGGGTCATCCACTTGGCGCCTCGGGTGCGCGGATCGTAATCACCTTGTTGAATGTGCTTCAGCAGAATGGCGGAAAGATTGGTGTGGCCGGAATCTGTAACGGAGGCGGTGGAGCAAGTGCGATTGTTATCGAAAATAGGCAATAGAACACCATGAGAATTCTTTTTATAATTTTAGGATGGTTAATTTTTACTTCTGGAAATGCCGAAGCTCAGCATTCTGATGGTAATAAAAACCAGCAGAATTTACTAAATCTTCAGGATAGTCTCTTGGTTCTAAGTTACAAGATGATCAATGACAGCATAGAACCTGAACGTTATAATGCTAATTACAAATTCATTAAAACTCTAGTCAGTTCCTTAAAAACACCCTATTCTTTTAATTTCCCGTTCGATTCACTGAAGACTATCTCAATTCAGTCTTCACCAGATAAAAGATTCAGGATTTTTAGCTGGCATGTGATGAATAATGATGGCAGCTACCGTTATTATGGCACCATCCAAATGAATAATCCTGATGGTAAACTACAAATGTTCCCGCTGGTCGATTATACTCCTGCCATAAAAAACAGTGCAGATACGGTTACTACATTTGATAAATGGTTTGGAGCTCAGTATTATCGAATTATATCCGTCTTGAATAATGTTCAGACTCCTTATTATGTATTACTCGGCTGGAAAGGTAATACCATCAGATCAACGAAAAAAGTAATCGAAATCCTTTATTTCAAGGACGGAAAAGCCTATTTTGGGATGCCTGTTTTCGACGGTGACAAAGAGCAGCCGTTTAAAAAGCGGGTAATTTTTGAGTACGACCGCAGAGCAACAATGGTTCTAAACTACGATTCATCCCTAAGTACCGTAGTTTTCGACCACCTCGCCCCACCTGATCCCAAATTAAAGGGAAGATTCGAGCTCTATGGCCCTGATTTCTCTTACGATGGTTATCGGCTTGTTAATGGCAGGTGGAAATTTGTACAGGATTTGGAACTAAAAAATGATCCTACAGATCAGGATGATAAGTTCAATGATCCGAGGAAGATGAAGGGTAATTGATAGTGGAGAGTTGAGAATTGAAAGTTGGCACCCGATAGGTATCTGGTTTACAAATTAAACACATAACACGCATCAGATAACGGGTAACAGCATTTAAGGTGAAACCGCCTGCATCATCAATCCTGAAATATAAGCGCCATAAGTTCCGATTACATAACCGAAAACGGCTAATAAAACACCGATTGGTGCTAAAGAGGGATGAAAAGCACTGGCTACCACCGGTGCCGAGGCCGGTCCGCCGACATTTGCCATACTTCCAACTGCCATAAAGAAAAAGGGTGTCTTTGTCACCTTAGCGACCAGAATTAATACCAGAGCATGAACCGACATCCATATAAAACCGACAATCAATAATCCCGGATTCTTAAAAATCGCCATAATATTCATTTGCATTCCGATTGAAGCGATCAGAACGTATAAAAAAACACTTGCTAAACGGGAAGACCCAACTCCTTCAAGGTTTCTGGCCTTCGTAAATGAAAGCACCATGCCAAGCGTTGTTGCAATGATAATTATCCAGAAAAAACCGGAAGTCAGACTCAATTTACTGAGCTGAGGTGCATTCATAGTCATCCAGGGTGCAATTATATCTGCCCCAATATGTGCAATTCCGGTTATTCCAAATCCAATAGCCAGTATTTTAATGATATCTTCCATCTTGGGAACTCTCATGATACTTAACTGATAACTTTCAATTTTTTCTTTTATTTCTGTCACTGACTCATCCTCTGCTTTTAAAAACTTATTAATCTTAGCGTTTTTTCCTGCCGCAAACAGCAGAAGTGCCATCCAAACATAGCCTACGAATACATCCAAAGCAACCATTGCAGAAAAAACGTCGGCACTTGGTTTAAAAACCTCAAACATGGCGGCCTGGTTGGGTCCTCCTCCTATCCATGCTCCTGCAAGTGTGCTTAAGCCTCTCCAAACTGCATCCTGACCTTCACCACCAACAACATCCGGAGAAAATAAAGGAACAAGATACACAGCGATTGGACCTCCGATAATGATACTTATCGATCCACATATAAACATCAATCCTGCCTTCTTCCTTAATTTCCAAATCTCCCTTAAATCCAAACTAAGTGTAAATAAGACTAAACTTGCCGGAAGTAAATATCGCGAAGATACAGTATAAAGTACTGATTCAGAACCGGATATCACTCCGGTCGAGTTTAATAAACCGGGCAGGAAATAACATAAAAGTATTGGTGGAACAAATTTATATAAGCTTTTGAAGATTGGATTCTCACTCTGTGATGACCAAAACACAAATCCCAAAATACTCATCAGAATTCCTAAAACAACTGCATCATTCGTAATTAATGAAGTTTTCTCAACCATTGTAAGGGATTTATAAATTTGAACAAGTAATATAAGTAAACAATTTTAGTAAATTTTAATTATAATTGAACGTTTTACTCCTTTTATAACCAATATGGAGTATAATTTAATCTGATAATAAATTCAAAACAATCACTGTTATTTAGAATCGCATGGAAATACAACAAAAACAGCTATTTGGACACCCCAGAGGGTTATATGTCTTATTTCTTACTGAGATGTGGGAGAGATTCAGCTTTTATGGTATGCGGGCATTACTCGTCCTTTTTCTTGTTTCAAGTGTCAATGGTGATAATCCTGGATTTGGATGGACCAGTAGTGAAGCCTTGAAGTTGTACGGAATTTACACTTTTCTTGTCTATTTATCGTCTATTCCGGGTGGGATTCTTGCAGATAAATTCACCGGACAAAAGAAGGCGGTGATTCTCGGTGGATTACTGCTGGTTGCAGGACATAGTATTCTTGCCTTCCAATCTTTAGTTACTTTTTACATTGGATTAGGACTAATTATTGCCGGCGTGGGTTGTTTAAAACCAAATATTTCAACAATGGTTGGTGGACTATACCCAAAAGGTGACGACCGCCGTGATAAAGGCTTTACTATTTTTTATATCGGCATAAATACAGGAGCCTTTTTAGCAGGTATCATCATCGGCTATGTCGGAGAAACAATGGGCTGGCATTATGGATTTGGATTGGCAGGAATAGGAATGGCGCTCGGATTGATCGTATTCATGGCAGGAAGCAGCTATCTTAAAGGTGTTGGAGAGGCTACTAAAACATTATCCCTTGCCGATCAGCATTTAATTTCTAAACCATTAACTGATATTGAAAAAGACCGCGTTAAGGTAATGTTACTTTCTTTCTTGATGATCATTGTTTTCTGGGGTGCATTTGAACAAGCAGGAGGTTTAATGAACCTGTATGCCTCAGAAAAAACGAATCGTATGATTGAATTCCTGAACTGGACAGTCCCCGCAACCTGGTTTCAATCGGTAAATTCTTTCTTCATCATTACCCTCGGAATTCCGGTAGCTGCCCCTTGGTTTAACCGGAAGCGAAATGGTAAAGAAGCTTCCTCTATCTTTAAAATTGCAACTGGGGTAATAATCATGGGCTGGGGATTTTTATTTATGTCTGCCGCATCCATACAATACCAAAATGATGGAGCTTCTGCGATGTATTGGCTTGTACTTGCCTATCTGTTCCATACCATTGGAGAACTTAGCGCCGCTCCCGTTGCATTATCCTTTATCACTAAACTTGCCCCAATGAAATACGCATCAATCATGATGGGTGTATTTTTCGCCGCCACCGGACTTGGCAATTACGTAGCAGGATGGGTAGGTGTATGGTCGCAAACCGCCGGTGAACTTGAAATTTTTACGGGAATAGCTGTTTTCTGCACTCTGATTGGGGGTATAGTAATCGCAATTCTGAAGCCATTAAAAAGGCTTGCTCATGGAGCGGAGGACTTTTCAAAAGAAACTATGGCTTCAGCAAAACCTGACTAAAAAAACATTTAAACTATTAATTGAAAAGAGTAGCTGATAGTCATGCGCTCTATTTTTAAAGCAGTATTTTAGGGGTATCAAATCTGTATTCGTGTTATCAGACAGCATCGTTATCATTCCAACCTATAATGAAAAGGAAAATATAGAAAATATCATACGCAAGGTATTTTCTCTCCCCGACTTGTTTCATATTTTGGTTGTGGATGATGGTTCGCCTGATGGTACTGCTGAAATTGTTAAGAATCTGCAAGAAGAATACAAGGGCATGATTCACATCGAAGAACGAACCGGTAAGCTTGGACTCGGAACAGCCTATATCCACGGCTTCAAATGGGCCCTTGAACGCAATTACGAATATGTTTTTGAAATGGATGCTGATTTTTCTCATAACCCGGATGATTTGATTCGTTTGAAAACCGCTTGCCTGGAAGGTGCAGACCTTGCCATCGGCTCAAGATACATTAAGGGAGTAAATGTGGTCAACTGGCCAATGAGCAGGGTATTGATGTCTTACTTTGCTTCCGTTTATGTACGTTGGATTACCCGAATCGATATCCGGGATACAACCGCAGGTTTTAAATGCTACCGTCGGGTGGTGCTTGAAACTATTCCGCTCGATAAAATCAGGTTCATTGGCTATGCTTTTCAAATCGAAATGAAGTTCACTGCCATCAAATATGGTTTCAATGTGGTTGAAGTGCCAATCATTTTTACCGACCGTACTGAAGGCACCTCTAAGATGAGTACCAAGATTTTCAGAGAAGCTTTTCTGGGAGTAATTCAAATTAAATTGAACAGCTTTTTCAGAAAGTATAATTAAATTGATCACCCATTATATTTAAGAATTAAGCATTTAAGATTTATCTTTAATCTGATGAATAATTCGAATAATACTGAGAAAAACTATCACAATCTATGAATGAACATCTTGATCCGGGAGAAGAGAAGCTTTCACCAGTAGAACGGGAAATCGAGAAAGTTCTACGACCTCAGGCCTTTGAAGATTTCACAGGACAGCATAAAATTTTAGCTAATCTTCGGATTTTCGTGCAGGCAGCAAAACAACGAGGCGAAGCATTGGATCATGTCTTGCTTCATGGCCCTCCCGGACTCGGAAAAACTACTCTCTCGCATATCATAGCCAATGAAATGGGGGTAAATATGCGTGTCACTTCCGGACCCGTATTAGATAAACCCGGTGATCTGGCGGGATTATTAACTAATCTTGAAGCGGGTGACATTCTGTTCATAGATGAAATTCACCGTTTGAGCCCTCTGGTAGAAGAATACCTCTACTCCGCCATGGAAGATTTCAAAATTGATATCATGCTTGAAACCGGACCAAACGCACGCTCCGTTCAAATTTCGTTGAATCCCTTTACTTTGGTTGGTGCTACCACCCGCTCAGGCCTGCTTACTGCGCCACTGCGTGCCCGTTTTGGCATCAATAGCCGTCTGGAGTATTATGATGCTAAGCTTTTGACTACTATTATTCAACGCTCTGCACATATTTTGAAAACAGAAATTTCTGAAGAAGGCTCTTATGAAATTGCGCGTAGAAGCAGAGGAACTCCTCGTATAGCTAATGCCTTACTTCGCCGAACCCGGGATTTTGCACAAATAAAAGGTTCAGGAAGTATTGATACCGATATTGCAAAATACGCTTTAAATGCCCTAAATGTTGATGAACATGGACTGGATGAGATGGATAATAAGATTCTGTTGACGATCATCGATAAATTTAAAGGTGGACCAGTCGGACTTAAAACCATAGCAACCGCTGTTGGTGAAGAAGAAGGAACCATAGAGGAGGTTTATGAGCCTTTTCTAATTCAAGAAGGTTATATCATGCGTACCTCCAGAGGCCGGGAATGCACTGAGGCAGCCTATAAACACTTGGGCAGGATAAAATCAGGAGGCAGTAATACCTTGTTTTGATATAAAATTGATTGTTACTTTAGGCTAAACAAAAGTTTGTATGGATCAGAAAATCATTAATCTTTACGACGAATATACTCACAAACCCTTGAGTAGGAAGTCGTTTATGAATCGCCTGATCAAACTTACGGGAAGTGCTGCCATGGCTCTATCCGCACTTTCTGTTCTGGAGGTAGGTTACGCTAAGGCAGAAACCGTATCGGAGCAAGACGATGACCTCATTATTGAGGATATTTCCTACCCCGGCGATGATTGTACCATGAAAGGTTATCTCGCCCGACCAAAAGGAAGTGGGAAATTTGGTAGTGTGGTGGTAATTCATGAAAATCGTGGTCTAAACCCTCACATTAAAGATATAGCCAGACGAATTGCTAAGGCCGGTTTTATTGCTCTTGCCCCGGATGCCCTCTCGCCATTTGGAGGAACACCAAACAATACGGATGATGCCCGTGAAATGTTTAGCAAAATAGATGCTTCTAAAAACCTAAATAATTTCTTAAATGCTTTCGTATACCTCAAATTGAGGAAAGAAAGTAACGGTAAAACCGGTTGTGTAGGATTCTGTTGGGGCGGTCGAATGACTAATCTCCTTGCCGTAAATCTGGCATCTCTAAATGCAGCTGTTGCCTATTATGGTGGACAGCCTGATCCGGCTGATGTTCCAAAAATAAAGGCAAAATTAATGCTCCATTATGCAGGAATGGATGAACGTGTCAACGCTGGAATTCCTGCTTATGAAACCGCTTTAAAGTCTGTAGGTACAGATTACCAGTTATTTATTTATGATGGGGTTCAGCATGCCTTCAACAATGATACCGGAGGAGAACGTTACAATGCCGATGCTGCAAAACTTGCCTGGGTAAGAACATTGGAACTTTTCAGTAAAACACTAAAATAGAAAGAGCTATTTCGTATGATTTGAGGCTATTCAGATTTATAGTAAGGCTAAAATCATGCTTATCAACACTCCCTACAACTTTGTACATACCTTGTTTTATTCCTTAAAGGTGAGAATATTTCACAGCATGCTAATTTTCCTTAAATTTTTATATCCTCATAAAGTCTTTAACTTCATGGCATACCTGTGGGCTTTAGATGAGCATAGGGAATATTGAAACCACTTGGAGATAATCAAATGACCATCACTTCAAGCGATTGTGAGTAATATTCATTCTAAATCCTGATTATGAACTCATTAAGCATATCTTCTAATTCCTATCTTTGGCTTAAATAATGGTCAATAGTTCACAATATTCCAGCTTTATAAAAAATGAAGCCTACAAACTTGGCTTTCAGTTTTGTGGCATCTCTAAAGCTGAATTTTTGGAAGAGGAGGCACCAAAATTAGAAAATTGGCTAAAAAATGGATACCATGGAGAAATGAGCTACATGGAAAACCATTTTGACAAGCGATTGGATCCACGAAAACTTGTCGAAGGTGCACGTTCGGTCATTTCACTTTCATTAAATTATTTCACTAATCAGCAACAACAGGATCAGACTGCACCTAAGATCAGTAAATACGCTTATGGTGAAGATTATCACCAGGTCATAAAGGATAAATTAAAGCAACTGATGGTTCTTATCCGATCAGAGATTGGAGAGGTAAGTGGACGTGCCTTCGTGGATTCCGCACCTGTACTTGACAAAGTTTGGGCAAAAAAAGCAGGAATCGGCTGGATTGGAAAGCATAGCAATTTGATAAACAAGAATACAGGCTCTTTCTTCTTTCTTGCGGAATTGATTCTTGATCTGGATCTTGAATATGATTTAATTCCATCTAAAGATTATTGTGGGACCTGCACCCGCTGTATTGATGCCTGCCCTACTGAAGCTATTGTTGCCCCGTATTTAGTTGATGGCAGCCGCTGTATATCTTATTTGACCATCGAGTTAAAAAATGAAATACCCCCCGAATTCAAAGGCAAAATGGATAACTGGATGTTTGGCTGTGATATTTGCCAGGACGTCTGCCCATGGAATAAGTTTTCTGTTTTGCATAAAGAGCAAAATTTTTATCCAAATGAGGACCTTCTCGGAATTAAAAAGTCGGAATGGCATGAACTAAGCCTAGAGACATTTGATAGAGTCTTCAAAAACTCGGCTGTTAAAAGAACAAAATATCAAGGATTGAAAAGAAATATTGAATTCCTAAAACCAAATAAAGGCTTTCATTCCTGCTAAAATTTGCTAGGCAGAAAATTTCCTCGCCTTTATGGCTATTTTGTCAAATTATTTGTGGACTTATCTAAATAATGGTTAGGATATCAATGACGTAGATAAAACATAATTTTAAGAAAAAACGGCTATCCTCCGGTAGACAGAAAAACAGAGCATTTTTTAGTTTCTAAGCTACCTTTCAAATCCGGATAGCTTTAAAGCTTCGCTTCAATCTTCTATCTATCTTTCCATTATAGGATAATAAAAACCAATCTATTTGGTTAGATCTTACTGCTTAGTCTGAGATCGATATAACATCACGCCTGAGCCTGATTATTTTTATCAGCTTTTGGAAAGCAGGGTTTGCTGCTACTGGCTTATTCTAAAAACGTGTTCTGCCCTATTTTTTGCTGAAAGTTGAATAGCTCACCTAACATTCAGAAAGGTTAAAAAGATAGAGCTACCACCAGGGTTTGGGGTTTTATTACCGGACTGCACCTCCCGATGAAAAACAGCAGCGGGTAAACTAAACCTTGCCGAAGGAAGTATCTTCCGGCTTGGGATTATCTGATATCAGGTAGAATTTTTTGCCGGAAATACTCCAGAGGGAAGGACTAAACGAAGAGATAATACGCAGGTATTGCTTTCCAGAATCAAATCATACGCGTTTGAAGCATCATGAAATCCATCAAAAGAATATGTTTAAGCTTACTGATACCGAACTCAACTTATTTAGATCGTTCGATTCGAATGTACATTGAACAATAAATTGGATAAAACTTTTAAAAAGCGAATAAATCGGGTCTGGTCAGACTCAATGATGAACTATTTTCCAAATTTCATCTTCAACTGCTCCAAATGATCATTTGTAATTGGTTTGGCTTCTTCATTCGGATTGTGGGGGGTATTTTGGGGGGCTTTTTCCGCTGCCTCTAAATTCTGCTTATTAGATCTTATTTGTTCTTTTTTTGCGTGAAAACGATTCCATATCTTTTCGAGACAACGCTTGGTATATAATGGAAAATCACCGTTCAGCATCCAGTTATAATAACTCGGTTCA
>Ga0194124_10005944_pt1:0-5000 | contig 11100 bp, 7 predicted proteins | sample TA2KigCas0mmetaG_FD_148605 | JGI IMG/M metagenome (GOLD analysis project Ga0194124, IMG submission 148605) | Freshwater microbial communities from Lake Tanganyika, Tanzania - TA2015031 Kigoma Deep Cast 0m | ecosystem: Environmental > Aquatic > Freshwater > Lake | place: Tanzania: Lake...
TTACTCAACGCAGCCACCCCAAATGTGGTTCGCCTGGCCCCGCCCTTGGTCATTTCTGACGGTGAGCTCTCAGCCGCCCTAGACGTGCTGGTCACAGCCATAGACAGGTCTGTCAAATGACGTCTTCGCCAAATGGGGTCTCATGCCACGCCAGTTAGCAGACACAGCGTTGGCCAGGCAGCGCGCGATCGTGCAGATTATTCGAAAGCACAAGGTCGCAAACCAACAAGACCTACAGAGACACTTAAAGAAGGCCGGGCATACCGTCACGCAAGCGACCCTTAGCCGCGACCTTGATGCGGTCGGGGCAAGAAAGTCAGGTACTGGGCGAGCGCGCAAGTACGTAATAGAAAAACCAAGCACCGAGGCCGGGGCAACGCTGCCGCCGCTTGGTCGACTATTGCTCGAGGTTGACCATGCCGGCAACCTGGTCGTGGCCAAAACCCCGCCCGGGGGCGCTCAACTACTCGCGGCAGAGGTCGATAAACGTGATCTTCGTGAGATTGTTGGCACCGTGGCAGGCGATGATTCGGTGCTAATCGTGACGCGAACACCGGCTTTGGCAAAGAAGTTCGCAAAAGACATAATCAAATTGGCTAATCAGCCATCGAGAAGGTAAGGGGTAAATAGAAGTTGGCTAACAGAGTGGTACTCGCATATTCAGGTGGCCTTGACACCTCGGTTGCAATCGGATGGATCGCCGAATCAACAGGGGCTGAAGTCATCGCCGTGGCAGCCGATGTCGGCCAAGGCGGCGAAGACATGGACATCATCAAGAAGCGTGCCCTCGAATGTGGTGCCGTCGAAGCAGAAGTTCTCGATCTAAAAGATGAATTTGCCGAAGATTTCTGCCTACCCGCACTGCGAGCCAACGCCTTATATATGGACAGATACCCACTCGTCTCAGCGCTCTCAAGGCCGCTGATCTCGAAGCACTTAGTCGAGGCTGCTGAGCGATATGACGCAGAGATCGTGGCGCACGGCTGCACAGGCAAAGGCAACGACCAAGTGCGATTCGAAGTAAGCATCGCCGCACTTGCCCCACACCTACGCGTGATCGCCCCCGTTCGCGACTCTGACATGACTCGAGACAAAGCAATCGCCTTCGCTGAGGCAAATGGCCTGCCTATCGATGTCAACAAACGATCGCCGTTTTCGATTGACCAGAACGTCTGGGGTCGCGCCATCGAAACCGGCTTCTTAGAAGACATCTGGAACGCACCGACCGAAGAGATCTTCAGTTACACCTCAGCGCCAAATGCCCAAGCCGAGCCGGACGAGGTCGTAATCACCTTTGAAAAAGGCGTGCCAGTCGCACTCGATGGGCAAAAGATGTCAATGCTTCGAATCATCGAAGAGCTAAACCGCCGAGCCGGGGCAGCTGGCGTTGGGCGCATAGACATGGTCGAAGACAGGCTGGTTGGTATCAAGAGCCGCGAGGTCTATGAGGCCCCGGCCGCACTAGTGCTAATCGCTGCACACATGGAGCTTGAAAACGTCACTACTGAGCGCGAGCTCGCGCGATTTAAGCGAGGTGTCGATCAACGCTGGTCTGAGTTGGTCTATGACGGCTTGTGGTTCTCGCCCTTAAAGTCGAGCCTGGATTCATTCGTTGATTCCACCCAAGACGCAGTCTCAGGTGAGATCCGAGTGCGATTACACACGGGTCAAGCCGTAATCACCGGGCGAAAGAGCAGCGAAAGCCTTTACCGCTATGACTTGGCTACCTATGACAGCGAAGATGTCTATGACCAGTCGAAGGCAAAGGGCTTCATAGACATATTTGGCATGACGACTCGTCTAGCTGCGGAGCGTGATCGCCGTCGCGGCAAATGAGGCAGGCAAGTTATGGGGTGGTCGATTTCAAGGTGGCCTAGCGCCTGAAACATTCGCACTATCTGTCTCAACGGCGGTTGATTGGCGCCTGGCCCTCTATGACTTGTCGCAGACGAAGGCTTACGCGGCTGAACTAACTCGTCTAGGGGTAATCAAGCCGGTGCAAGCCGAAGCCATTGAGCGGGCGATCGGGCAGATGCAAGAACAGATCGCAAGTGGTGCGATCGTGCCGGCCGCAACAGACGAAGACGTTCACTCGGTAATCGAGCGCGAATTGGTCGCGCGCGTTGGTGAGTTCGGCAGCTTGGTGCGCACTGGCCGAAGCCGCAACGACCAAGTCGCCACCGATTTCAGGCTCTATTGCCGCGGGGCTGCTCGCGAGATCGCGGGGCAACTTGCCAATTTGGTCGCAGCATTAATCGCGCAGGCCAATAAGCACGTTGATTCGGTTATGCCCGGCTACACGCATTTGCAACGCGCCCAACCCGTCTCACTAGCTCAAGTACTCGGCCGACATGTAATTTCTTTCTTACGGGACGGGGTCAGGCTGCAAGCAGCTGAAGCTTCTGCAGATGAACTGCCGCTTGGTTCGGCGGCACTGGCAGGCAGCGGTTTTGATCTCGATGTGAATCGCTTGGCAGGGTTGCTGGGCTTTTCGAAAGTGGCGAGTAACTCGGTTGACGCAGTAACCAGCAGGGATTTCGCGGTTGACCTGGCATATGCAAACGCGATGATCGGTGTGCATCTCTCACAACTGGCCGAAGACATCATCTTGTGGGTAAGTGCCGAGTTCGGGTTCGCCAAGTTAGACGACGCTTTCTCGACGGGCTCTTCGATCATGCCGCAAAAGAAGAACCCAGACGTGGCTGAACTTGCTAGGGGTAAGTCAGCCGGGTTGATTGGCGATCTCACCAGTTTGTTGGTGCTACTTAAAGGTCTACCTAGTGCTTACAACCGTGACCTTCAAGAAGACAAGCAGGCTGTCTTTAGCGGCGTTGATTCCTTGTTAGTCACGTTGCCTGCGATGAGTGGCTTGGTGCGCACTCTCGAATTTGATGTGCCTGCGATGGCGGCGCATGCGGGTGCGAATCACTCGCTGGCTACCGAATTGGCCGACTGGTTCGTAGGTGCTGGGGTGAGTTTTGCTAATGCGCACGCGGTCACTGGGCGTCTGGTGCAACGAGCTGAATCTCGTGGTAAGGACGTGACTGGTTTGACTGCAGCTGATCTCGAAGGCGCCCTCGAACCGGATATGCCTCGTGCCACTGAAGTCGCAAAGGCGCTAGCAAAGTTTTCAGCCAAGTCTGCGGTTGCCGCACGCAAGACACCAAGTGGCACCTCGGCGTCGTCAGTGCGGGCGCAGCTTGCCGCTTCTGAAATGGCATTAAGAGATTTGCAAGCGTTCGCGAGCCCTGCGTGAGCGCGATCTGGCAAGAGCTCAATGAACGCGGCCTGGTGGCACAAAGCACAGATGCAGACACTTTGTCTAAAGCGCTTAACTCAAGTTCAGTCGTGTTTTACGTCGGCTTTGACCCGACGGCACCAAGTTTGCACGTCGGCAACCTGGTGCAGATCCTTACCGCCAAGCGATTACAACTGGCCGGGCACAAACCGCTCTTAATCGTCGGCGGTGCAACCGGCCTAATTGGCGACCCCAAGCCGAACTCAGAGCGGGCGCTCGTCGATGTTGAAACCGTCAACGCGTGGGTAAGCCGCCTTGAGAAGCAGTTACGGGTGTTCTTTAACTTCGAAGGCCCGAATGCAGCGAGTGTGGTTAATAACCTGGACTGGACGAAAGACCTTGGCACTTTGAGCTTCTTGCGTGATATCGGCAAGCACTTCAGCGTTAATCGCATGCTAGATCGTGAGGCAGTTTCAGCCAGGCTTGCTGGCGAAGGTATTAGCTATACCGAATTTAGCTATCAAGTTCTGCAGGCAAACGATTACCTCGAGCTGTTTAGACGCTATGGCGCTACGTTGCAGACTGGCGGGTCAGACCAATGGGGCAACATCACCGCAGGTTGTGACTTGATTCGCCGAGTCGAGGGCGCTCAAGTTCATGCCTTAACGACCCCGCTGGTTACCAAGGCCGACGGCACAAAATTCGGCAAGACCGAGGGCGACTCAGTTTGGCTCGATGCCTCCATGACGAGCCCTTATGACTACTACCAGTTCTGGCTAAACACTGACGACCGAGATATCGAGGCTTTCACCAAAATGTTTAGCTTGCGTTCGCTTGGTGAGATTCAGGCAACGATTGCTGAGTCGGCGAAGTCGCCGGCGGCAAGATTGGCCCAACGAGAGCTTGCCTTCGAGATGACTGCCCTTGCACATGGTGAAAAGGTTGCCGCCGGCGTGCAGGCTGCGGCAGCGGCCCTGTTCGGTAACGATGATCTTTCAAGCATTGATGCGGCGACATTAGAGATGGCACTTGGGTCAGCAGGAATGATCGACTTGCCTGCCGGTGAGTCACCACCGATAGATCAATTGCTTGCTCAGACGAATTTGGTTGAAAGCCTCTCGGCAGCTCGGCGAGCCGTGAAAGAGGGTGGGGCCTACTTGAACAATGAGCGAGTCAGTGACCCGGCATATCGCCCGGTTGAAGGCGATTTCTTGCACGGGCGATTCTTGGTACTGCGTCGAGGCAAGAAGTCCTTTGCCGGCGCCCGCCGGGAATAACCCGGCGCCCCCATTGGTTAAACCCATTACCGGCAGGGCTCGCCTTGCCGGCTCAAGCCCCGACCACTATGGTTGGGCCTTACGCGACAAGGGGCGGCGCCCGTTTCGGGCCTTATGTCCTCCCCCCGAGGTGAGATTCCTCGGTCCACGCAAAGCAGTAAGCAGGTTAAGGGTTAGTTCACGGCACTCGCCGTGAATACTTCGCCCCGATCCTCGGCTAATGGGCCGAATGATTGGTGCGCGCCCGTACCTTGAGAACTCAACAGCGTGTTATATGTCAATGCCAAGAATTACCCCGTATTGGCTTATGCGAATTAGTGGCAGCGTGCAAACGCCGTCATCATTTCGAACATAACCAAACGGATTTCTTTGGGTGACACACACAAATATTTGCCTAAAAGTATTTGTGACTTGTCATGCCAGATCAACTAACCAATGAAACTCAATGGAGAGTTTGATCCTGGCTCAGGACAAACGCTGGCGGC
>Ga0194124_10005944_pt1:7500-11100 | contig 11100 bp, 7 predicted proteins | sample TA2KigCas0mmetaG_FD_148605 | JGI IMG/M metagenome (GOLD analysis project Ga0194124, IMG submission 148605) | Freshwater microbial communities from Lake Tanganyika, Tanzania - TA2015031 Kigoma Deep Cast 0m | ecosystem: Environmental > Aquatic > Freshwater > Lake | place: Tanzania: Lake...
AAAAATTGGGGGATGACCTGTGGGTAGGGGTGAAAGGCTAATCAAACTTCGTGATAGCTGGTTCTCCCCGAAATGCATTTAGGTGCAGCGTCACGTGTTTCTTGCTGGAGGTAGAGCACTGGAAGGCCTAGGGGCCCTACAAGGTTACTGACGTCTACCAAACTCCGAATACCAGTAAGTAAAACGTGGCAGTGAGACTGCGGGGGATAAGCTTCGTAGTCGAAAGGGAAACAGCCCAGATCACCAACTAAGGCCCCCAAGCATGTGCTAAGTGGAAAAGGATGTGAAATCGCATTGACAACCAGGAGGTTGGCTTAGAAGCAGCTATCCTTGAAAGAGTGCGTAATAGCTCACTGGTCAAGTAATTTCGCGCCGACAATTTAACGGGGCTCAAGCACATCGCCGAAGTTGTGGCATGGACACATGTACCTAGCGCGCTGTAACAGGTGTGTTCAGGTGTGTCCTTGGGTAGGGGAGCGTCGTATCGCGAGTGAAGCGGCAGTGAAAACTAGTCGTGGACGCGATACGAGTGAGAATGCAGGCATGAGTAGCGAATGACGGGTGAAAAACCCGTCCGCCGTATGACCAAGGGTTCCAGGGTCAAGCTAATCTGCCCTGGGTAAGTCGGGACCTAAGGCGAGGCCGAGAGGCGTAGTCGATGGACAACGGGTTGATATTCCCGTACCGGCGTTGTTGCGACCGTGCTGAGCCCGGTAATGCTAAGTAACCGAACCGAGACGCCCTTCGGGGTGGCCTTGGGGAGTGTGCGAACCGAACCGGTAGTAGGCAAGCAAAGGGGTGACGCAGTAAGGCAGCCCAACCCGGGCGATGGTCGACCCGGGGTAAGGACGTAGGCCGAGATATAGGCAAATCCGTATCTCACTAAGGCCGAGATCTGATGCCGAGCCGATTAAGGCGAAGTGGGTGATCCTAAGCTGTCAAGAAAAGCCTCTAGCGAGTGACAAAGCCGCCCGTACCCCAAACCGACACAGGTGGTCAGGTAGAGAATACCGAGGCGATCGAGAGAACTGTGGTTAAGGAACTCGGCAAAATGCCCCCGTAACTTCGGGAGAAGGGGGGCCAAAAGCTGTGAGGGGGTTCGCCCCCCAAGCGGAGATTGGCCGCAGAAACCAGGCTCAAGCGACTGTTTACTAAAAACACAGGTCCGTGCGAAGTTGTAAAACGATGTATACGGACTGACGCCTGCCCGGTGCTGGAACGTTAAGGGGACGGATCAGCGGCTTCGGCTGCGAAGTTCAGAACTTAAGCGCCAGTAAACGGCGGTGGTAACTATAACCATCCTAAGGTAGCGAAATTCCTTGTCGGGTAAGTTCCGACCTGCACGAATGGCGTAACGACTTGAGCGCTGTCTCAACCATAGACTCGGCGAAATTGCACTACGAGTGAAGATGCTCGTTACGCGTGGCAGGACGGAAAGACCCCGGGACCTTTACTACACCTTGGTATTGGTGGTCGGTGCGGCTTGTGTAGAATAGGTGGGAGACTTAGAAGCATTCACGCCAGTGAGTGTGGAGTCGTCGGTGAAATACCACTCTTGTCGAATTGGCTGTCTAACCTCGATCCATTATCTGGATCAGGGACAGTGCCTGGCGGGTAGTTTAACTGGGGCGGTTGCCTCCCAAAAAGTAACGGAGGCGCTCAAAGGTTCCCTCAGCCTGGTCGGCAATCAGGTGTTGAGTGCAAGTGCACAAGGGAGCTTGACTGCGAGACAGACATGTCAAGCAGGGACGAAAGTCGGAACTAGTGATCCGGCACCGGCAAGTGGAAGCGGTGTCGCTCAACGGATAAAAGGTACCCCGGGGATAACAGGCTGATCTTGCCCAAGAGTCCATATCGACGGCATGGTTTGGCACCTCGATGTCGGCTCGTCGCATCCTGGGGCTGGAGTCGGTCCCAAGGGTTGGGCTGTTCGCCCATTAAAGCGGTACGCGAGCTGGGTTTAGAACGTCGTGAGACAGTTCGGTCCCTATCCGCCACGCGCGCAGGAGTCTTGAGAGTACCTGTCCCTAGTACGAGAGGACCGGGACGGACGAACCTCTGGTGTGCCAGTTGTTCCGCCAGGAGCATGGCTGGTTGGCTACGTTCGGACGAGATAACCGCTGAAAGCATCTAAGCGGGAAGCTCAACTCGAGATGAGGACTCCCACAAGTCATTTGGTAAGGCCCCCAGCAGATTACTGGGTTGATAGGCCGGAGGTGGAAGCACAGCGATGTGTGAAGCTGACCGGTACTAATAGGCCGAGGACTTGGCTCCATTTACTTAAGCTCGTGTTCTCTGTGTAGCTCTGGGGTTGTGGGCAATTTTGCCCTCAGTGCCAAGGCCAGATCAATGTGGTCGGCCTAGCGAATAACTCCATAAAGTTTCGGCGGCCATAGCGAAGGGGAAACGCCCGGTCTCATTCCGAACCCGGAAGCTAAGCCCTTCTGCGCCGAGAGTACTGCCTGGGAGACTAGGTGGGAGAGTAGGACGCCGCCGGACATTTTTTTCTAGATTCGAGAACCCGTCGTTAACCCGGCGGGTTTTCTTATTTCCCCATTTCGTTGGATTGGTCGAGGTACTGCCAGACACCGTAGACGTTGGTGCGAGTGCCCATCACGCTCGCTGCTGGTGCGGCAGCCCTCGGAGCATTGGCGTCAAGTTGCACAACCGCTTCTTCGACGCTCAGGCCTTGGGCTTTTGCGGCCCGCACGACTTCTACCCAATCAACCAAGCTTGCTTCAGCCAAATCAAAGGTTTCATCAACGTCGAGCTTGCGCCCGAAGTGGGCAAACATCAACTGAGTTGGGTCGGCCTCGCGAATCTTGGCAATGCTGGCCAGTGCCAAATCAAGGTCAAAGTCTGAGGGTGGGGTAGCGGGTTGAATCGACACATCACCGATCCCGATACCGACAGCGTCACCGGTGTAGGCCGAGCCTTCTGAGCCAATGAAAGTCAGATGGTGCTTGGCGTGCCCAGGGGTCTCTAGAACTTCTAAGAATTCACCCTCACCTAAGTCGATGCGCTCGCCATCAGAAACCGCCTGCACCCGTCCGGCATCTATAGGTGTCAGGGCCCCCATCAACTCGTCGTATGCATCTACATAGAGAGCTCGAACTGAGGCCTCAAGTCGCGTCGGGTCAACCAAATGTCTTGCACCCTTGGGGTGGACGTAAATCGTCGCTTTCGGGAATGCCTTGGCAAGTGCACCCGCACCACCAGCGTGATCTGCGTGAATGTGTGTCAGCGCAATCGCTGCGAGATCATCGGGGCCGATTCCGGTTTCGCGAATCTGCATAGCCACTCGTTCGGCTGAGACGGCGGTTGAGGCGTCAATGAGAACTGGACGGTGTGATTCGATTAGGTAGAGGGATGTCAGCCCTGGCTCGTTGCCTAAGTACCCATCAAGAATCCGAATCACGTGGCTATTGTGATGCCCATGGGTGAGATAGACGACGTCACTAGCGATGTCAGCGTCGAGGTTGAAGAGGCGTTGGCACCGGTTCGCGAAATCACCCAATTACCAGTTGCAGATCACGTTGAGGCTTTCACTGACACCCATCAACGTCTACGAACCCTGCTGACAAGCCCAGACGATGAAAA
>Ga0194124_10005950_pt1 | contig 11094 bp, 8 predicted proteins | sample TA2KigCas0mmetaG_FD_148605 | JGI IMG/M metagenome (GOLD analysis project Ga0194124, IMG submission 148605) | Freshwater microbial communities from Lake Tanganyika, Tanzania - TA2015031 Kigoma Deep Cast 0m | ecosystem: Environmental > Aquatic > Freshwater > Lake | place: Tanzania: Lake Tanganyika...
AGCCCGCGTCAGCATCCCTGGGCCAACACCTATGGCATCTGGGGTGAGGAGGTGGACGCCCTGGGGCTCTCCCATCTGCTGTCGCACCGCTGGAGCAACACCGTGAGCCATTTCGGCAGGGGGGCGGGTGATGGCCAGCACGACAGCGACGACGGCACGATTCACCACCGCCGCGACTATGGCCTGTTCGACAAGCAACGCCTGCAGGAGCATTGGCTGAGCCTGGACGAGCGCCACGGCGTGCAGTGGTGGCACGACGCAGCCCTGGCCATCAACCACACCGCCGACCACAGCACGGTGAGCACCGCAGGCGGCACATCCCTGCGCGCGCGGCTGGTGATCGATGCCAGCGGTCACCAGCCTGTGTTTGTGCGCAAGCCTGCGCAACCAGCCACTGCAGGACAAGCCGCTTACGGGCTGGTGGCGCGCTTCAACAAGCCACCGATCGGCGCAGGCCAATTCGTGTTCATGGATTACCGCAGCGACCATCTCAGCAGCGAGCAGCGGCAGGAGCCACCCACATTTCTCTACGCGATGCATCTCGAGGGCGACGTCTACTTCGTCGAGGAGACCTCTCTGGCACTGGCACCACCGGTACCCTTTGCCGTGCTGCAACAACGCCTGCAGCAGCGGCTGGCCCATGCCGGTGCCGTCATGGAGACGGTGCTGCATGAGGAGTTCTGCCTGTTTCCGATGGATCCACCACTGCCCGACCTGAACCAACGGGTGGTGGGATTCGGCGGTGCCGCAGGCATGGTGCATCCCGCCTCCGGCTACATGGTGGGCAGCCTGCTGCGGCGCGCCCCATCGCTGGCCCAGGCCATCGCCAGCGCGCTGCAACGCGCTGAGCTGGACGCCGCAGTAGTGGCGCAGGCGGCCTGGCAAACGCTCTGGCCCCTGGACCTGCGGCTCAAGCACGGGTTCTACCGCTTCGGTCTGAGCAAGCTGATGGGCTTCGATGAAGCCAGGCTGCGCCATCACTTCCACAGCTTCTTTCAGCTGCCCGATCCGCTCTGGTACGGGTTTCTGACCAACACCCTCAACAGTGGCGAGCTGGCCTTGGCCATGGCCCGGCTGTTTGGCCTGGCGCCCTGGGACGTGCGCGCCGGCCTGCTGCTGCCTGCTCAGCAGCCACCCGCCTGGCGCAGCGCAAGCCAGGCCTGCCACGCTGACAAGCCAGAACAGCGGGAATAAAACAATGGCGTGCCCCCTCAGCAGAGCGGGCATGTCCCTTCAACAGCCACTGCCTTGTTTATGAGACCTCTCTCACGCGTCCTCCTGGCTGCAGCCTTGCTGCAGCAGCGTTCAGCCCGCTGGCAGCGCATGCTGATTACTCGAAATGCACCGGGAAGATCCGTTCGATGGGGTATTTCATCACCGACATCGACTCCGACTGGGGACGCCCCTACGACAAATTTTCAGCCGTCAAGAACGGCAAGGAGTACGACATCTGGGTGAACAAGAACACCTGCAAGGTTGAGCAAACCGTGCTCGATGACGACCGCCGTTGGTACGACTGAGATAGCGCCCTTCGTACGACTGAGACAACGCGTGGTGAGATCCCACTCGCCAACGCTCATCCATCTCCCTCGTTTGCTGGATGGCATTCGGGGGAGAAACCCGTGCCATGCACGTCTTCATTGATCCAGGTGCAGACAAGGGGAACAGCACCTTCATCGACCTAGCGAGACAACCACCGCAAATCCTTCGAATCGACAGTCGATGAGCGCGAGAGCAACCTGGCTCAGGCTCTGCCCCCGGCAGATCGGCAACCAGTGCCTGCTCATGATTGCCCTGGGTGGTGCGCTTGGATGGATAGCGCCCGGACAGGTTCACTGGCTGCAGCCCCTGGCTTCGATTTTCCTGCAGGCCTCACAGATCGTGGTGATGCCGTTTCTGATCTGCGAACTGGTGGTGGGCTTCGGCAAGCTCAGCCCAAGCTCACTGAACCAGCTGGCGCGCCGCGGTGGATTGATCCTACTGGGCATCTGGCTTGCGGCAGCACTGCTTGTTGTAGTGTTGCCACAGTTCCTGCCTCCTTTGGTCACATCAGAGTTTTATCACGCGGGGCTGTTTGATGTGCAGCAGCCCAAAGACTTGCTGACCACCTATCTACCTGACAACATCTTTACAGCCCTGGCTGATGATAATTTTCCTGCCGTTGTACTGTTCAGCTGTGTCCTCGGCATTCTCTTGCAGGGCATTGCAGAACGCGATGTGCTGCTAGCACCCCTTGCGGTGGTTCGCGATGTGTTTAAACGGCTCAACAAACTGGTTGTTCGTCTGATTCCCTTCGGTATCTTTGCGCTGATTGCCATCAATGTGGCACGCTTTGACAGCAGTCAATTGATCAGAATTCAGGGGTTCTTTGCACTCTGCCTGATCAGCTTTGTGGTGCTGACGCTGCTGTGCATCGCGTCGGTCCTGAGTCTGACGCCACTGCGGGCGGGAACCCTCTGGCGGATCGTCAAAGGACCACTCGCCCTCACCGCCAGCAGCGCCAATCTGCTGATCGCACTGCCGATGCTGGTGAGCAACCTTCAGGAGCAGTTGCCCAGCGCACTGACCGGCGACCGCAACGACCGCCGGGTGACGGAGATGGGCGAGGAGTTGGCGCCTCTGGTGTCGCTCGGCTTCTCCCTGCCCACCCTGGGCCAGGTGGCCAGCCTGATTTTCATCCCCTTCAGCGCCTGGTACGTGGACCGCAGCCTCGATCCCTGGACCACCTTCACATGCTGCTGAGCGCCATCCCCGCCACGGTGTCGGGGATCAAGGCCGTGGTGCGACAGGAGCTGCTCAACCTTGGGTTGCCAATGGATCTGCAGCAGCTCGTCTACATCAATGGCGAATGGCTCTATCGCTTTGAAAAAGTGCTGGGCCTCGAAGGCCTGGTGGTGCTTGCGCTGTTGGTGTACGCCCTTGGGGTGGGCGCCTGGCGGACGCAGCCCCTTCGCGCTCTGGCAGGTCTGGCCGGCGCCAGCGCCCTGACGTTGGGGCTGGGCTGGGGCAGTCGAATCAGCCTGGCGGCAGCGCTGAATGACAGCTACCACAATGACGATCGTTTACTGGCCCTGAGCACCATCCGCACGGGCCAAAGCCCCCAGGTGCGTTGGAGACCCTGGCCAGCGGAACCCGTGAATCTGCAAGCGATCCAGAACCGTGGTGTGCTGCGGGCTGGGCTGCAAAGCGATGCGGTGCCATGGGCCTTCAACAACGCCAACCGCGATCCGGTGGGCTTCGATGTTGACCTGCTCAAAAGCCTCGCCAAGAACCTGGGGGTCAGGCTGGTGCTACGGCAGGCCACACTCAAGCAGCTGGAAGCAGAACTAGGCCAAGGCCAGCTCGATCTGGTGGCAGGCGGCATCCAGAACACACCCAACCGGGCCATTCGCCACGAACTGAGCCGCAGCTATCAGTCCCTCAACCTCGCCCTGGTGGTGGCCGATGCCAAGGTGCGGCAACTGCAGGGTGACGAGCGGAAGGCGCCGGCGCAGCCCATCACCCTGGCGGTTGAAGACGAGAGCCTGATCAGCCATGGACTCGAAGCCCAGATCGCCAAAAACCTGGGCGACGCCCATCAACGGGCCAACGTGAACCTGATGCCGATTGACTCGAGCGCCGTCTTCTTTAGTGCCGAAGGGCAGCGACGCTTTGACGGGCTGCTGGTGCCCGCAGAGGAGGGCTCCGCACTGGCGGTGCTACATCCGCGCACCACCTTGATCACCCCCTTCGGCCGCGAACTCAGTTCCGAACTGGTGCTGCTGGTGGGCGGCCGCGATGCCGGGTTTCGGCGTTACCTCAACGGCTGGCTCAGCCGTGAGATCTCGCTGGGACGCATCCAGGAGCTGTTCAATTACTGGATCCTGCTGAAAAGCTCACCCAGTCGGCGGCGTTGAGCAGGGGGAACAGCCCGTCTTCCTGCTGCACGGCCTCCAGCCACCCCTCTGGCAGGGGTGTGTTGTTGTTGATGGCATCCATCAGGCGCCAGAAGCGATCGAGATGGCGCTCGATGCGCTCTTTGGCCAGATCGGTGGTGGTGCCGGCCCGCAGGATGAAGCTCCAATCCGAACTCTGGGCGAGCAGCAGCTCGCGGCCGGCCTGGGTCAGCAGGTCGCGCTGCTGGGCGCTGCCGACGCCGCGGTTGACCCGGCGCACCATCGCCGCCGAGGCCCGTTGCCACTCGATCACCACCCAGGCGTTGCTGTCGTTGAGCCAGTAGTCGTGGTAGCCGCCCTGACCCCAGCTGCTGGGGGAGGGGCGACACACCTGCAGCGGCTGGTCATCGGCCAGAACGCCACGCAGGTGCACAAAACGGATGCCGCTGGCCGGACCCTGGCGGAACAGCTCCGCCAGAAACGCCGGCCCCTCGTACCACCAGTGCCCAAACAGCTCGGCGTCAAACGGTGCCACCAGCAGCGGCGAGCGCTCCATCACGGCCGTGAGCTGTTGCAATTCGGCGGCGCGGCCTTTGAGGTAATCGCTGGCATCGACGATCACCTGGGCGCGGGCCGCCTGCGGGTCGTAGGGCAACTTCTGGTCGAGTGCGGCCGACTGGGCCGTGACGCGATGCAGCTTGAGGCCCAGGGGACGGCGGGTGCTGATGCCGGCGGCGGCCAGCTCGGCCTCCGGCAGATCCCAGCCCAGATCGCGGTGAAACTCGCGGTAACAGCCATGACCTGGATACCCGTCGCGGGCGCTCCACACCGGCAGGGTGGAGGTGCTGTCACGGCCGAAGAAGGCCACACCCCCGGGCGAACAGATGGGGGCATAGACCCCGTAGCGCGGCCGCGGCAACCCATGCAGCAGGCCATGGCCATCGAGCACCGAATAGCGCAGACCGGCGCGGATCAGTTGCTGATCGAGCTGTTCGTAGTAGGCGCATTCGGGCAGCCAGATGCCCAGAGGGCGTTCGCCCAGCAGGCGCTCGTGCTCGCGCACAGCCGTGAGCAGCTGGGCCCGCACCGCCTCGGGCGTGTGCCGCAGCAGCGGCAGATAGCCATGGGTGGCGCCGCAGGTGATCAGATCGAGCACCCCCAGCTGCCGCAGCTGCCGGAAGCGCGGGATCAGCTGACCCTCGCAGCTGCGCCATTGCGCCAGGGTGCGCTGAAGTTGGCCGGCCAGATCGGTGGCGGCCCCGCGCAGATCCGCAGGTGCCTGGGGCAGGAGCTCCAAACGCCGCTGCAACCAGGGCTCAAAGCCGGCGTTGAGGTGGCGGTCGCTGAGCAGGGTCAGCAAGGTGGGGGAAAGGCCCAGGGTGAGCCGCGGGGCCTGGGCGGGGTCGGCGGCGGCGGCCTCGAGCACCGCCAGCAGGGGCAGATAGCACTCCTGCAGGGCCTGGAAGTACCAGTCTTCCTCGAGCGAACCCGGTTCGGCCGAGCGCACGTAAGGAAGGTGCGCATGCAAGACCAAGGCCAGTTCACCCGCGGCCATGGACCCTGCGCGATCCATTCAGTGTAAGGCGATCACCAAGGTCAGAACAGGCGCCAACCGAAGCGCCCCCGTAGAATGGACTTAACTCATAGTCATTCCGTCTTACGGAACCAGGGGTGCTGTCCATGGCCCGCGATCCAGGCCGCGTACTGATCTTCGACACCACGCTGCGCGACGGCGAGCAATCGCCCGGTGCCAGCCTCAACCTCGAGGAAAAACTGGCGATCGCCCAGCAGCTCGCCCGCCTGGGGGTCGACATCATCGAGGCCGGATTCCCCTTTGCCAGCAGCGGCGACTTCAATGCCGTGCAGCGCATTGCCCACGCCGTGGGCACCCCCGATGGCCCGGTGATCTGCGGCCTGGCCCGCGCCGCGGCCGGCGACATCAAGGCCTGCGCCGATGCCGTGGCCCCCGCCGCCCATCGCCGCATCCACACCTTCATCGCCACCAGCGACATTCACCTCGAGCACAAACTGCGCAAGAGCCGCGCCGAGGTGCTGGCGATCACCGCCGAGATGGTGGCCTATGCCCGCTCGCTGGTCGACGACGTCGAGTTCAGCTGCGAAGACGCCGGTCGCAGCGACCCTGAATTCATGCACCAGGTGATCGAAGCCGCGATCAAGGCCGGCGCCACCACCGTGAACATTCCCGACACGGTGGGCTACGCCACACCCGCCGAATTCGGCGCGCTGATCGCCGGCATCAATGCCCACGTGCCCAACATCGATCAGGCCGTGATCTCGGTGCACGGTCACAACGACCTGGGCCTGGCGGTGGCCAACTTCCTTGAAGCGGTCAAGAACGGTGCCCGCCAGCTCGAGTGCACGATCAACGGCATCGGCGAGCGTGCCGGCAACGCCTCACTCGAGGAGCTGGTGATGGCCCTGCACGTGCGCCGCAGCTATTTCAATCCGTTCCTGGGCCGGCCCGCTGAGAGCTCAGAGCCCCTCACCGGCGTGCGCACCGAAGAGATCACCAAGACCTCGCGGCTGGTGAGCAACCTCACCGGCATGGCCGTGCAACCCAACAAGGCGATCGTGGGGGCCAATGCCTTTGCCCACGAAAGTGGCATCCACCAGGACGGCGTGCTCAAGAACCGCCTCACCTACGAAATCATCGATGCCCGCACCGTGGGCCTGGCCGACAACCGCATCTCCCTGGGCAAACTCTCGGGCCGCAGTGCCTTCAGAGCCCGGCTCGAGGAGCTCGGCTATCAGCTCGAACGCGAGGCCCTCGATGACGCCTTTGCCCGCTTCAAGGAGCTGGCCGACCGCAAACGCGAAATCAGCGACCGCGACCTCGAGGCGATCGTCAGCGAACAGGTGCAGCAGGCCGATGAGGCCCGCTACAGCCTCAAGAGCGTGCAGGTGAGCTGCGGCACCGGACTGCAGCCCACCGCCACGATCACCCTCGCCACCACCGACGGAGCCGAACTCACCGAAGCGGCGATCGGCACCGGTCCGGTGGATGCGGTGTGCCAGGCACTCAACCGCCTGGCCCAGGTGCCCAATGAACTGGTGGAGTTTTCGGTGAAAAGCGTCACCGAGGGCATTGACGCCATGGGCGATGTGACGATCCGGCTGCGGGCCGGTGGGGTGCTCTATTCGGGCCATGCCGCCGACACCGACATCGTCGTGGCCTCGGCCCAGGCCTTTGTGAACGCCCTTAACCGCCTGATCGCCGGTGGCCGCAGCCAGCCCCTGCACCCGCAGAAGGGCCCGCTGCCGGTGGTGGGCGATCTGCCCCTGGCCCAGCGGCCGCGGGTCTGAGATGCGGCCCCCAGCGACATCGGCCAGCGGCAGGCCGCCCGCGGCCCGCGGCACCCTTTCAGCGGCCCTGCAGCTGGCGCTGCTGCTGCTGCTGGCCCTGGCGATGCTGGTGCCGCTGCTGTGGTTGGTGAGCACCTCGCTGAAGGGGCCAGCCGAGAACATCTTCAGCAGCCCGCCGGCGCTGCTGCCGGCCCAACCGAGCCTGCAGGCCTATGGCCAGCTGTTCAGCGGCAGCCCGATGGGCACCTACCTGCTCAACAGCACGATCGTGAGCGGACTGGCCGTGGCCGCCAATCTGCTGTTCTGCTCGCTGGCGGCCTACCCCCTGGCGCGGCTGCGCTTCAGGGGGCGGGGCCTGATGCTGGCGCTGGTGGTGGCCACGATCCTGATTCCGTTTCAGGTGGTGATGATCCCGCTGTACCTGCTGATGGTGCAGCTGGGCCTGCGCAACACCCTGCTGGCCCTGGTGATCCCCCAGGCCGCCACGGCCTTCGGCATCTTCCTGCTTCGGCAGAGCTTTGTGGGGGTGCCAGTGGAGCTGGAGGAGGCCGCCCGCTGCGATGGCTGCACGCCCCTCGGCGAATGGTGGAACGTGATGATCCCGGCGGCCAAGGCCGACTTGATCACCCTGGCGATGTTTGTGTTCATCGGCACCTGGAGCGACTTCCTCTGGCCCCTGGTGATTCTCGATGACCCGCAGCTGTTCACCCTGCCGCTGGGGTTGCAGCAACTGGCCAGCAGCTTCTCACTCGACTGGCGCCTGGTGGCGGCTGGCTCAGTGGTGTCGATCCTGCCGGTGCTGGTGCTGTTCATCGCCCTGCAGCGCCACATCCTGCCCAGCGCCAGCGGCGATGCAGTGAAGGGCTGATCAGGGCCGAGGGATCAAGGCTTCAGCGGTGGCAAGGGCGCCAGGCTGTCGTCGGCGGGTTGGCCCGCGCCCGGTTTGCTGAGGTTGCCCTCCAGGCCCCGCAGCCCCTGGCGCAGGCGCGCGTTGTCGGCCGAGAGGCCAGCCATCTGCGCGCTCATGCGCTCCAGCGCCTGCAAGCGTTCGGATGTGGAGCGCAGCTGATCTTCAATCGCGGTGGTGCGATCGAGCGCGCTGCGGTTCTCGATGCCGACGACCTTGTCCTGCAGATCGCGGATGTTGACGCTCTGCTGCCGGGTCTTCACCAGCATCACCACGAACAGCACCGCCAGGGTGGTGGTGAGCCCGAGCTGCAGCCAGAACAGCCAGGCCGGCATGGCGATGTCGTTATCAAGCGGCTCCGGCCTTGGGTCAGAAGCTGAAACCATGGGGCGGCGTCTCCTGAACGACAGCGATGGCACTACTGGAATCCTGCCTGCTCCGGCAGCGCTTGGCCAGCGTCAGCGATCAAAGATCACCCCGCCGTCGGCCCGTTTGCGACTGTGACGGCGCGCTTCGCGACGGGTGAACTCGCTCACGGTGGGGTTGGCCACCACCGGATCGACATGGGCCACCTGCATCCACAGATCCCGGGGCGCCCAGCGCACGCTGTGCAGCACCCGGTCGTGCTTGGTGATGTGGCACCAGCGGGAGGTGCCGCACTGGGGACAGAACAGCTCTTCCAACCATTCGTTGCTGAGCACCAGCACCGGATAGGCCTGGATCACCAGCTTGGCTTTCTTGTCCTGCATGCCCCGGGCCTTGAGCTGCTCGGGGGTGAGCAGATGCAGGAAATATTTCTTGCCATTGCCCTCGATCCGTTGCTCCGGGTGGGCAGGGCACCAGAGTTCGCGCTTCTTGGGACGGCGGTTGCGACGCGGGGCATCAGCGACCATCAAGGTCATCACTCTCTCCTCGACCCTATCGCCATGGCCGCTGAATCGGTACACCTGCTGGGGTATGTCGCTGCAACCCTGACCACGGCCAGCTTCTTCCCCCAGGCGCTCAAGACCCTGCGCAGCGGCGACACCTCCGGCATCTCGCTGCGCATGTATGTGTTGTTCACGGCAGGCATCGCCGCCTGGGCCCTCTATGGCCTGCTGACCCGCGACGGACCGGTGCTGGCGGCGAACCTGGTCACCCTGGTGCCGGCGGGGGTGGTGCTGCAGCGCAAGCTCGCGCACCTCAGGCGCTGAAAGCGCGGCGAGGGGGGATCGGGTAAGGAATCCGCCGGTGGCGCATGCGACGCCAGACCCGCACGAAGGCGCGGATCACCAGTTCGAGCTCGGCCCTGCTGAGACCACTGAGGGCCAGCTGCCCGTCCTCGAGGCGGGCTCCGATCAGACGGCGCACCATGGCGCAAGCCTCCTCTTCACTCGTGCCCGGGGGCAACGACCGCAGGGCCGCTTCACAGCCATCGGCCAGCATCAGGATCGCCGTTTCGCGGCTGCGGGGCCTGGGTCCGCTGTAGCGGAAGGCGGCCTCAGCCACGGCCGGATCGCGCTCCCGGGCCTGGTGCAGGAAATAGCCCATCTTGAGGGTGCCCTGGTGCTCGGGGATGAAGTCAGCCAGGGGGCGCGGCAGGCGGTAGCGGCGGGCCAGCTTCAGGCCCTCATCGACATGGGCCTGCAGAATCGCGGCGCTGGCGACGGGGTCGTCGAGCTGATCGTGGGGATTGCCCCCATCGCCCTGGTTCTCGATGAACCACTGCGGCCCGTGCAGCTTGCCCACGTCGTGGTACAGCGAACCGGTGCGCACCAGATCGACATCGGCGCCGATCGCCCGGGCACCTTCTTCGGCCAGGCCGGCAATCATCAACGTGTGCTCAAACGTGCCGGGTGCCTCGCTGGAAAGACGGCGCAGCAGCGGCCGTTCCAGATCGGCAAGCTCCAGCAGGCGCGAGCGGGTGAGCAGGCCAAACAGCTGCTCCACCAGCGGGGCGAGCAGCAGTCCGCCCATCAACAGCCCCCCCAGCAGCAGCGCTTCGCCCAGCAGATCCACCGGCGCTGGCTGGCTGAACCCTTGCAGCAGCAGGGCCTGCACCAGCACGGCAGCCGTGGGCAGCAGCACGGCGAGCTGCAGCAGTTCGGCGCGGCTGCGCTGACGACCGGTCGCCAGGGCGCCGGCTGCCGCCACCCCGGCCGCCAACAGCAGCCGCCAATCGGCACCCGCGCCGACGGGTAGCGGCAACAGCAGCGACGCCGACGCCAGCCAGCTGAGGCCCGCGGCCGTGCCCAGGCCCTGGGCCAGCAGCAGGGTGGGCGGCACCAGCAGCACCAGGGGGCTGGCCAGGGGACCCAGCCACAGGCCCAGCCCCTGCACCAGCAGCACCATGCCCAGCGCCAGCAGGGCCTGGCGAGGTTCTAGCGAGGCTCGCCAACGGCGCAGCAGCAGCACCATCACCCCCGCCGTCGCCAGCGCCTGGCCAAACACCCCCAGCCAGGCCAGCGGCCGCGGGCGCCGGTTCACAAGGCCGAAGTAATCGAGCACATCGAGGGCCTGGGGGCTCACGGGCTCCCCCTGGCGGGTGATCAGATCGCCCTTGCCGACCGCCACCGTGGGAATGCCCTGCTGGCTGATCAGGGCCTCGATCCGACGCTGGCTGAGGGCGGGATCAGCGCGCAGATTGGCCTGGCCCAGCAGCGAGCGGCTGAGCAGGCGAGCACCCAGCGCCCTGGGCACCGCATCCAATGGTTCGAGCTGCAGGGTGGCCGCTTCAAGCAGCTGTCCTTCAGCCAGGTTGCCGTTGAGGCCCTGGGCCAGCATGCGCCACTGGGCCTGGCGCAGCTCCCGCTCCCAACTGGCCACCTGGACCGCATCCTGGGTCTTCAACCAGGCCTGCTCCGCAGGGGTGAGCGGCAGCGCGGCCCCCAGGGCAGCCGGCTGCCGCGACTGCTGCTGCACCTGGGCCAGGCTGGCGTCGAGCCGCTGCTGCAGCACCCGCGACGCCCGCTGATCCACCACCTGCACCGTGGTGCGCGGCAACAGCTG
>Ga0194124_10005954_pt1 | contig 11093 bp, 18 predicted proteins | sample TA2KigCas0mmetaG_FD_148605 | JGI IMG/M metagenome (GOLD analysis project Ga0194124, IMG submission 148605) | Freshwater microbial communities from Lake Tanganyika, Tanzania - TA2015031 Kigoma Deep Cast 0m | ecosystem: Environmental > Aquatic > Freshwater > Lake | place: Tanzania: Lake...
GGCCGCAGTGGGTCCAGATCGGCAGAGGCTCCAGCGTTGGGCCGCATGGCAGCCACTCCCCATTGAAGACGTCATCAAAGGGGCTGGCGGTGGCCAGGATCTGATCGAGGAGGAGGCTGCTCATGGCGAAGGGGGCATTGCGATGGACCCAGCTTCCGTGCAGCGATGCTTGCCAATGAGGCCACTCATGCGAACGACGGAGCCTGGCAGTCGAGGCCTTTGAGGTGATCTCTGCCTGGATCGCCAGTTGTTGGCTCTGGTCGGTGATTCGCAGGAGGAGATCGTCAGTGGGACTGCCGAGGAGTTGTGATGAGCAAGTCATTCACCCCAACGAACAGACGCCATGAAATGGCGCGTCACCTGCTGGGTGGCAGGGAAGATTTTCACGGTTGATTGCTATGCGGCCAACTATGCCGAAGCTCGTGAAGTCGCCAAAGCCCAGCATCCCAATGCACGCATTCTCAGCGTGAACGCTGTTTTCCGATGATCAGCTCAAAGATCATGGTTGTCCTGTTCGCTGCTGGCCTGGGCTTTGGCTATTCGATCGAGCGTGCCGAACAGGGCGCTCCACTGGTGTCGGTCGCCCCGCGGCGTGATCCAGCCTGGTTGCAGGATCTTGATCCCGGTTACCAAGAGCTGGTGAGCACGATGAAGCGCAGGGGTTTCACGATTGAGGAAAATGCACCCGTCTGTCGGCAGGAGGATGTCGTCGGTTTTTACACCTGGGGCCAGCCTGTGGTGAAAATCTGCACCGAACGCATCGCCAGGATCAGGACTGATCCAACGACCTTCCGCACGCTGCTGCAGCAAACCATTGCCCACGAAGCTGTCCACGTTGCACAAGGCTGCCGCCACCGACGCGGCGGTAAATCCAGTCTGGGTTTGGACGCTGCCAAGCTCTACAGCCTGCCGTTATCGGTCAGGAACGACATTCAAAAAGGCCTCGAAACCAACCGCTCCAATGAGCCTCGATCGGTGCAATGGCGTAACGAGGCCGAAGCCATGGCTCTGGAGGACACGCCTGATCAGGTGATCGCAGCCTTGCAACAGTTCTGCAGATGAGTGCAACTACACACACCACAGGGTGGCCAACGGCACCGCCCAGAGCCTAGGCCCTATGGGCAATGTTTCATTGCCGTCGTAGAGGACAAAGCCAGCGATGAACTGTTCCCCAGAGAGCTCTGCCAACTTGCGCAAGCCAGCAAAATCGCGAGGATGGACAGATGCTTTGGCCTTAATCTCCACGCCGATCAATTGGCCGGCACCGCTTTCGATCACCACGTCAACCTCGCGCTGATCCTTGTCGCGGTAGCTGAGCACCTGCAGATCTCGCTCACTCCAGCTGGCCAGCTTGAGCAGTTCGCCCACCACATAACACTCCAGCAGGGAGCCAAAGGCGGTGCGATCCCGCTGGAGCGCCTCGGCATCTGCGCCCCTGAGATAGGAGAGCAGCCCTGAATCAAGAAAATGGAGCTTGGGCGATTTCACAATCCGCGACAGCCTGTTGCTGCCCCAAGGCTGAATCCGCTTGATCAGGAATAGCTGCTCCAGCACGCCCACATATTTGGCGGCTGTCTTGTGATCCAGCAGCAGCTGGCCGGCCAGCTGGTTGAGATTGGTGAGCTGACCGGCCATCTGCGCCAGAGCCCGCAGCAGCCGCGGCATCTGCTCAAGCTTCTCGATGCTGGCGATGTCGCGCACATCACGGCTCAGCAAGGCTGCGGCGTACTGCCGCAGCCAGGCCTCACGCCGGCGAACCGTGCTGCGAGCGATGGCCTCGGGATAGCCGCCGCACAGCACCCGCGCCACCAGTGCTGCACCGGTTTCGAGAGCTCGATGTCCGCTGGGAAGTCTTGGGATGTCACCCGAGAAGACACACTCCAGCCAGTGGCCTGCAGCACCCTCCAATTCGCAACCCGCCAGCGGCAGCAGCGTCAGCACCTCCATGCGTCCTGCCAGGGAGTCGGCCACCGAGGGCAATAGGCGGAGATCGGCGGAACCGGTGAGCAGAAATCGGCCCGGCCTGCGGTCGTTGTCAACCGACTGCTTGATGGCCAGCAGAAGCTCGGGCGCTCGTTGCACCTCATCGATCACAGCCCGATCCAAGCTGCGCACCAAGCCGGTGGGGTCCTCGCGGGCAGAGGCGAGGGTGGCCGCATCATCGAGGCTCAGCATCTTGAACCCTCGATCGCCAAACGTGCCGGCCAGCGTGCTTTTGCCTGCCTGCCGGGGGCCGTTTAACAGCACCACGGGCGTGTCCGCCAGCGCTTCCTGAATGAGCGGGGCCAACCTCCGCTCGACCAAGCCCATCGCCACGTCTTTACCGCCCGGCTGAATTGGATCAGGCTAGCGTCCAGATTGGAATCTATGCCCGTCCAGATTGGATCCCAGTGTCGGCCAGGCTGGGATGAAGGCCCTGCGCCGGCCTGGCCTGGCCGCGCTGGCGTCGCGCTCATTCACCCTTTGTGGAGCTGCTGCGCCGATGCAGCGCCACCACCTCGCGGGCCTGTTGCAGCTGCAGATCGCGCAGCTCCTGCGGCTGCTCGATGCGGATGCCGGCACCCCAGCGGAACAGCCAGTTACGCAGATCCCAGTCGCGCTCGAGCGTCCAGGTGGGGAGGCGGATCTCCACCGGATGCGGGTGGGTGTCGCGGGGAGGATTCGGCGGCAGGTTGGCGTGAGCGGTGTGCTCGGGCGGGAAGCGGCGCGGTTCCTCCCGGATCAGCTGAAACACCTGGGGCGTGCAGGAGAAGCGCAGCACGCCCCACGGCGGTTTGACGCTGCGCCCGGATGACGGGGTCATCACGGCCAATTGGTCGTCGATCGACTCACCGAAGTACAGGCCACCGCAGACGAGCTGCAGCCGCTGCAGACGCTCCAAGGCATGGTCGTTCTCTTGGTCTGTGCTGCGCCGGGCGTTGCCGTCTTCCTTGAGCAGCACCAGGCGATCCACCCGCAGGATGCGGATCAGGCCGAGGCCGTCGCTGCGGCCGATCGAAAACGTCTCGAAGGCCAGGTACCAACTGATGTTGTGAAACAGCAGCTGCAGCGGCCAGGCACGGAAACGGCCGTCATCGCCGCGCTGGCGTTGCTGCTCGCTCACCGGATCCGGCAGGTGCCGCAGCCAGATGCGGCGACGATCGCGGATGGCCCGCTCCACCCGGGCACTCATCTCCGCCTCCGCGAGGGTGCCCGGTTTTTCTTCCGTGAAGGAGCGGTGGGCCAGGGCGCGCTTGGGTTGGCGCAGCCGATCGGGCGTGCCATCGGCGCGCAGGATGCCAGCGCGCTGCAGCCGATCTTCCAGGCTCAGCAGCAGCGGCTTCTGGGATTGGTCGCTGAGGCGATCCAGCGACGCCTTGAGCTGGGCATGCACCTCCAGCAGCTGATCGGCCGAGAGCAGAGCGGTCCCGATCGCATAACCCTGGCGGCGACTCTGGGGCCGGCCCTTCACCGGGGCCAGGAAGCCGTAGGGAATGAGGATGTGCTCGATGTCGTAGCGCAGGGCCGCCTCCTGATCGCTGCGATAGCTGCCATCGAGATCGTCGAGCCGTTCGATCAGATGGCGATAGAGCGGGCTGAACTCCTCGCTGCTGCGGCGTGCACGCTTCTCCCGCGGCTGGACCGGAGCTGTTGGTTCCGCTGTGGGAGGTGCCTCCGGGGCATCGAAGGGTTCCTGGAGGATGTGCCGCAGCAGGGTGAACACCCGCTGAAACACCTCACGGCTGGCCAGGGCCGGATAGCCACCGTTCACGGAGCTGCCCTGTATGGGGCCTGCGCTGCCGAGATCGATCGACTGGCGCGCCTGGTAGTCGAGCCGGAAGAAGCCATTGGCCTCCAACCAGGCCAGATCAGCGCGGATGGCCTCCACGTCGCCGTAGCCATCGCTGTTGCCGCCATGCACGTCGTTCCAGCTGGCCAGATAGGCGGCTCCGCGCTCCGCCAGATCGCCATGGGGCGCGGGATTGCAGATCTTGAGCAGCTCGGCCGCCGTGCCGGGATCGCTGGCATCGAGCCCGTTGAAGCTGGTGAGCAGTCGAGTGAGGAAGAGCAAGCGCTCGAGATCCAGCAGCCGTGAGTAGCGATGCAGGTGCGGCTCGAGGGCCCGCTGGCGGTTGAGCGCATTGCGGATGCGGCCATCAAGGCCGGCCAGGCGGTGGCGCAGATCGTCGTTTGTTGTGCCCTCGCCTGCGGAGGGGTTGAGGGCCACGATCGCGGCAAAGCCTTCAGCGCGATCGGGCTTGAAGAAGCGGTTGTTGAGGCTGGCGTGAAACTCCTCAATCACCGCCTCTGGTACGGGCCGATCGCGGCGCAGCGCCCAGGCCTTGCACTGCTCCAGCGGTGTGGTGAGCCACCAGCCGATCCACTCCACAGGCCGGGGCAACTGCAACAGCTGCGTGTACAGCAACCGCCAGGGCCGGCGGGCATGGGTGGCGTCGATGACCACGGGCGTGCCCGCCGCCACGGCTGCATGGAGCCGCTGAAGCAACAGCGCACGGATCTCATCCCAGGGGCCCTGCACCCCTGCATCGCCAAACAATTCCTCACGAATGGCATCGGTGGAGAGCACCAGGCCGGGCTCACCGTTTTCACCCTGCAGCAGCGGTGCCAGCTGGTGGGCCAGGGTGGTTTTGCCGCTGCCGGGCGGGCCGATCAGCAGGTGGCAGCGCAGGGGGGCTGTGGTCATCTTCCCATCCTGAGGGCAGGATCAATCCTCAGGCGAATTCTCTTGCGAACGACCGCAGGCTGCCGGCGATTTCAGACCTACGCCAACGGCTGGCTCGCCCGCCGGCTTGAGGAGCACTACATTGTGGTGCATGAACAACCGATCACTCACCATCCGCCTCGACGAGGCGTTGGAGCAAGGGTTGGAAGTGGCCTGTGCCGAAACGGGTCGCTCCCGAGGAGACATCGTGCGCGATGCCCTCAGGCGCCAGTTGCAGTTGATGCGCTTCGAGCGCCTACGGCGCCAGGCCCTGCCGTTCGGCGAGGCCGCTGGTTGGCTCACGGATGACGACGTGTTCGCGTCAGTCTCCTGACCAGCGTGCGTGTGTTTTTCGACACCAATGTGCTGGTGAGTGCGTTTCTGGCGCGTGGGCTCTGTGCTGATCTGCTGCGTCTGGTGCTCACAGAGCACACCCTGGTCACCAGCGAAGTGGTGTTGAGTGAGTTGCGCGACGTTCTCAGCCGCAAGGGGCGCCTGCCCTCACAGCAGGTCGACGCTATCAAGACGTTTCTGCGCGAGCAGCCAGTAGCCCCACGGCCTACCCAGACCCTTGCGTTGGGTCTGATCGATGCTGACGATGAGTGGGTATTGGCCAGCGCCGTTCTCGCAAACGCCGATCTGTTTGTGACGGGTGATCAGGGGGTACTCGCCTGCAGAGTGCCGCCGATGCCCTTGGTCAACCCAAGGGGCTGCTGGGAGCGGCTGCGTGGCGCGGGCTGAGCCAATCCGTTGCCCCCCTCAGCGTGGCTGAGGGGTGAGGGTGAGCAGGTTGTCGGTGCGGCTGTAGCTGGTGCTGATGCGGGTGCTGGGTTCGGCGGCCGGCGGCTGCTTCTCCATGGCGTCGTAGTGGGCGCGCATGGCAGCGAGGCGCTCCTCGTAGCCCGGGTGGGTGGAATCGGGTTCGGTGATGGAGCCATCACCAACCGAGCGGGCCATGAACGCCAGCTCGTGCTGGCAGATGCGGGCTGGATAGCCAGCGCGGGCCAGCATGGTGGCGGCATCGCGATCGGCCTCCAGCTCCAGCTCCCGCGAGCGCTTCATCTCACCGAGCTTCTTGGCCTTCTTGTTCTGGCCGTGCAGGTTGTGGTGGAGGTGATAACTCTGCTGGAAGATGTGATGGCGGCGGATGTGCGCGATCTCATGCGCCACGGTGCAAGCCAAGTAGCCAACCCGTTGCCCGTAGGCGCGAAAGGCGGCGCGGGGAATCACCACGGTGCCGCTGGAGGCGGACCAGCCCTGGATGTCGCCGAGGGCATAGCCCTGGCGCATCAACTCATCCCAGCCATTGCCGTAGTGCCGGTAGGGGTTGAGCTGGGCAAACAGGTCGCACTGGTCGGGCTTGCAGAGCCCGCGCTGAGCCGCCAACTGGGCGGTGTAGGTGCCGGAGCCCACCATGAAGGTGAGGGTATGTGGGCCAAGATCGTTGCCGTGGCTCAAGCGCCGCAACACGGCGTCCAGCGTGCGGACCTCCTCTGGTGGACGATGAGCCAACCAGCCTGCGGCGGCGATGCCGGCCGCGATCAGGCCTGTAAGCGTGGCAACGGCCGACACAGCAAGGGGGCGGCCATTCATGGGCACTGGCATGGCTCAGGGCTCCAGCAGATCCAGCAGTTGCCCGGCTTCATCGATCAGCCGGTGCCGTTTGCCGGTGCTGCGGGCCCGCGCCTGGGCGGTGCGGAACGCGTCGGCCTGGTTGTGCTTCTCCTGGAAGCGCTGCCAGCGGCCGAATTGGTCTTGCCACTGGATCACGATACGGGTCATGGCGGGGCGATGGGCAACGGAGCCAGCATCAGCTCGGCGCAAACAGGCTGAGCAGGCCCTCCTGCGAAGCACTGGCATGGTCACCCTGGTGCATGCAGTCGCTCAACTGAGCCGATCCGGTAATGCACCGTCGTTCTCCAGTCCGCCTGCTCCGCCAGTTGAGCCTGGCTTAGGTTCCGATCCAGGCGGAGGCGGGCAATGCGCTGCCCCAGCTCCTGCAGGAGGGCCTCATCGCTCATCAGACGCTGGATGGCCATCCAACCAAGGGCAACATGTCGCCTTATTGGGCGACCAGGTCTATAGCTTAAGGCTTTTTCGTCTTTTCTGGCGATCTCAGGAACTGGCCACGACGGCGTCCATCGTGGCATATTCTATTTTATGTGCCACAGGTGCACCTGCGTGCCACCGGAGCGTGCCATGAGCGACAACACTGCCTCCGTGGACGTGTGCCTGGGCCGGCAGGGGCGGCTCGTGATACCGGCACAGCTGAGGCGCTCTCTGGGACTGGAGGAAGGAGATCGGCTGGTGGCCCGCCAGGAGGCCAATCGCCTCGTGCTGGAGAAGCCGGAGCAGATCAAGCAACGCCTGAAAGAGCGCTTTTCTCATGTGCCGGCGGAGCGCAGGCTCGTGGATGAACTCTTGATCGAGCGCCATGAGGAATGCCGGCGGGAGGAGGAGGGGTGACGGTGGTGCTGGATGCCTCAGCCCTGTTGGCGTATTTGCTGCAGGAACCGGGTGCCGAGGTGGTGGATGGGATGTTGAGCGATGCGCGGATGACCAGCGTGAACTGGGCTGAGGTGGTGCAGAAGTCGCTCTCCGCAGGAGTGGAGGTGCAGGGAATGCGAGACGAGCTGCAGGCCCTCGGGATGCAGGTGGAGCCCTTTCTGGCCAAGGATGGCGAGCAAGCCGGCCAGTTGTGGCCTCTAACCCGCCAACAGGGCCTGTCGCTGGGCGACCGCGCCTGCCTCAGCCTGGGCCTGCGGCTGGGCCTGAAGGTGGTGACCTGCGATCGGGCCTGGGCTGAGTTGCCACTGGAGCTGGAGGTTCAGATTCTGCGTTGAGATCCAGCTGGTCAGATCTGGTTGTCATGACGCTGTTTGGCAGACGAGGCTGGCGCGGTTGCTGCAGGAATCAAGCGTGGTGGAACAGAGCGTGATGGAAGCGCCGCCTGCCGCTGGCGCCGGGTGAGTGAGCTGGGCCTAACAAGATCAAATTCCTGGGGGTCTGGATCAGCTGTTCACGCAAGGCTGTGCTGGTGGCGTTGGAGTGCATGGATCAGCTCTCCTCGCGTTGCAGACTGTCAATCAATGCAGAACAGGTGGCGCGCAATGGCGGGAGCGATTTTTGGATGACACCCCAAACAAGTGCATCATCCAACCTGTCGTATTCATGGGTGAGCTTGTTGCGAAAGCTGATGATGCGCACAGCCTGATCAATGCGGGCAAACACATCACTGTCGACCCGCGACAGGTTGTTGAGCGCTTCTCCAATGGTGATGAACTCCCTTTCAACGGCAGCACGGATCAAGCGGCTGTTGCAGTAGTCATCGAAACTGATGCCATCGACCGCGTCGGCAATGGCGTCTGCCGATTCGACAACAGCCATGAGCAGGACCCTGGAATCACGCCGCATAGAGCAACTGCTTGGTGGCGTCGATGTCGGCCTGCACGATGGGGTTGCGCCTGGCGGTTGCCATGACCAGATCCACCGGAGTGCCAAGGCTGCCTGTGAGCTGTTCCTCGAGCCCGAAGTAGGCATCCACAAGCTCGGTGGGTTCGAGCGGCTGAAATTCCACCAGCAAATCGATGTCGCTCTCGCCCGGCCGGTAGTCAGGCCTGAGCACCGAGCCGAAGACATGCAGCCTGGCCACGCGGTGCCGCCGGCAGGCACTGGTAATGGCGTCCAGCTGGTTGGGTGCAAGAGCGCTCGCTATCACCCGGGCCCCCTCTGTTCCCTATTGATGGCACCATTCTCGCCCCCTGGGCCGGATTTGGCCGGTTGCAGCGCCACATCGACAACCCGAGCGCTCCTTGACGACAAGCTCCAGGCGATGGAACTGTTCTGGGCAGATCTCTCCAGCAATCCCGCCGGGCTGCCGTCGCCCCCTTGGCATGGCGACCTGCTCCGCCACAGGCGTGAGCAGGTGCTTCAAGGCAAGGCCAGCGTCCAGAGCTGGGATGCCGCCATGGGTGAGTTGAGGGCTGAACTGCGTGGACATCAGGCTCCTTGACGGGGTCAAGGCAGTCACCTGCCCATTGGTCAAGCAAAAGCTCTAATTATTTTGAATCAAGTTTGAAGTTCGTGAGCGCTTGCCCACCCGGCTGCCCCGCAGCCCCCCCCTCCCATCCAGGAGCTGCTGGAGCGCTGCTGCGGGTTGCAGGAGACGCTGCCGCTGCTGGCCAGTAATGGTCAAGCGTTTTGGTTCTCGCAGCCACCCGTTCTGCTGCGGGGGCTGCACCAGATCGACATGCAAGCCGGCGCGAACGTGGCGGCCCCAGAAGCCGTCACCACCCGCTCCACGCGCGATCGCTACCTGATCAGCTCGCTGATGGAGGAGGCGATCACGTCGTCGCAGATGGAGGGGGCCGCCACAACGCGGGACTTGATTACCCAGCTCGCTCCGCAGGGACCACGTTGGGGCCATGGAGTGGTACACAGATACCAGTCTGATCATGGCCCGCAGCGCGATCCAGTTCCAGAAAGGCCTCTCCCTGCCTGAGTTCCAGCGGCTCTACGGCGCCGAGGAGCAATGTGAGGCTGCTCTGGAGAAGGCGCGTTGGCCCGATGGGTTCCGCTGTCCCCGCTGCAATGGCCATGAGCAATGGGCTGGTCTATGGCCGCCGGCTCAAGCGCTATCAGTGTCGCAACTGCGGCCATCAGGCAACGCTCACGGCTGGCACGATCATGCAGGCCACCAAGCTGCCGCTCACCACTTGGTTTCTGACCTTCTATCTGATCGGCCAGGCCAAGACTGCGATCACCTCGCTGGAGCTCAGCCGCCACCTGGGCGTCAAATACGACACGGCCTGGCTGCTGCACAACAAGATTCTGCGGGCGATGGCTGATCGGGAGGAGGCCTACCTGCTCCGGGGAAAGATCCAGATCGATGACTCCTATCTCGGCGGAGAACTCCCTGGCGGCAAGGCAGGTCGCGGATCGCAGAACAAGATCCCCATCGTCGCGGCCGTCTCCTTGAATGAGGCGGGGCATCCGATTCACGCCAGGATCACAGCCGTGAGTGTCTTCAGCTCAGAGGCAATCGGCGCCTGGGCCAGAGAGCACCTGGCTCCCGGCAGCCAGGTGCTCTCTGATGGCCTGGCCTGCTTCCGTGCGGTGACCACTGCAGGCTGCCACCACAAGGCCGTTGTCACCGGTCGGAAGCACCCAAGCGACCTGCCGCAGTTCCGCTGGATCAACACGCTGCTGGGCAACCTCAAGACCAGCTTCAACGGCACCTTCCACGCCTTCAACTTTGACAAGGTCGCCAGGCGCTACCTCGCCGGCTACTGCTTCCGCTTCAACAGACGCTTCTCGCTGGCGGCGATGACCGAACGGATCGCCAATGCGGTCTGTTGCTGCATGCCCTGCACAGAGCGCGATCTCAGGATCGCGGAGGTCTATGGGTAATCAAGTCGCGCCAAGCCCTGCTTGGCGTTGCTCATACCAGTTCCGACTTTCGATCGCCTCCTGCTGCGCCTCTGGCAGGAACCTCACCGGCAGGGTCATGCCAGGTCGAGGTCCTGGCGAACGACATCCCAGTTGATGGCCTCTTCTGGATGCTGTTGATGCCGGGCCCAACGACGCTCAAGTTCAGAGCTCAGCTCTGCGTCGATCTGGAGGGCCTGCTCCTGCTCAGCGATTGCCAGGCTCTGCCAGAGGGCCATCGCCAGCTCAACCCTCTCAGCCCCTGGCAGTGCCAGCAACTCAGCCAGCTTGGTTGCTCCCATCAACAAGCCTGTCTGAGCGGTTCTTCAACGCTAGCGGCAGCAGCTCGGCAATAGCCCCTGACCTCCTTAGGGCTGCGCCCCCTGTGCCATGGGCCTCACCCTGATCGAGGCAGCCAAATACGAGAACCGGCTTGAGCACCTGGCCACCGCTCCAGCTGCCAGCACCGGAGCCTGTCCCGCGGGTCTTTCCCTTTCGGCAGTGCAGGGATCGGCGCCAGGGCATGCACGTTTCCATAGCAATCCCTTTCTTACAGCGCTATCTCATCGACCTCCTGATTGCGCCTTCACCATCAAGACCCACGATTCCTGGGGCATCGTCAAGGTCGGCACGTTCCAGTCGCTGGAGGAGGCGCGGAAGGTTTTTTCATCCCTCTGCGAAGACCCTTGGTACAAGAGTGACGGAATGGTCAAGGGCGTGGAGTTGCTTCAAGACACGCAGCAAGGCGAAGGCATCCGCATGGATTGGTACACCTTTCGGTAGGGCCCACGCTCTTCATCACCGCAGCGTTGCAGGAGAAAGGCTGAGGCAGACTGCGCGGCCGCGTCCAGCCGCTTGTTTTGTTTGCGCCCACTCACCAGATGTCACGCCTTCCCGGCCGAATCGCCTGGCAGGGAGGCCAGCCTTCGCGGCGCCAGAGGCCTCAAAACGCATGCCGAAACAA
>Ga0194124_10005955_pt1 | contig 11092 bp, 9 predicted proteins | sample TA2KigCas0mmetaG_FD_148605 | JGI IMG/M metagenome (GOLD analysis project Ga0194124, IMG submission 148605) | Freshwater microbial communities from Lake Tanganyika, Tanzania - TA2015031 Kigoma Deep Cast 0m | ecosystem: Environmental > Aquatic > Freshwater > Lake | place: Tanzania: Lake Tanganyika...
GCTGGATGCCCGGAGGCGGATGCGCTGTTTCGCATGCAGCGAGCAGGGCCACGGCCAGCGAAAGGAAGGCGAGCGATCGCATGGCAGCGAGTGTATCGGTGCGCTGATCGCACGCGCGTAGGATGGCCGCATGCTCCACATGGTCCTGGCCAGCGCGTGCATGATGCAGGTCCCTCCTCGCCGCGTCGATCCGCCGATGCCGCAACCCGCGCCGAGCGATGTGCCGATGGGACTGCCCCAACCACCGAAGGCGGAGCCGCCCGCGGACTCGCCGACCAGCGCACCTGAAGGCGATGCAGCACCCGCAGGCCCAGCCGACGCCGCAGCCGACGCCGCCCCAAAGCGCGACTACGCGATCGATGGCGCGAAGCCCATCCTGCGGGCTCGACCCGTCGCGCCGACCGAGCCCCCAGCCAAGTCCGATCGGCTGCGCGTGCGCATACCCGGCGACAAGGTCGACCTGCTCGCGGCGGGTGCCTCGAGCGGACGGATCCTCGTCTTCTTCGTGGCCGAAGGCTCACGCATCGATGACGATCCGGCCGGGGCGCCCTTCTTCGAGGATCCACAACCGATGGCCGGGATCGACGTCCGGGACATCGTCGCCGGCGTGCCGATCGAGCTGGGCGAGGGCACCGCGTGGTACCCGTACCCAATGAGCGACTTCGACGGCACCTTCAGCGTGCAAGCCGTGCTCGATCGCGATTCGACGGTGCGTGGGCACATGGGACCTGGCAATCTGATGGGACGGCCCACCACCATCACGCTGTCGAGAACGGCCGAGGACGACATCACCCTCGATCTCGATGCACTCGTCCCGCAGGAAACGATGCCCGAAGGACAGATCGGCGAGGACCCCGATCGCCCGCAACTGGTCTGGGTCAACCTGCCAAGCACGCTCGTCTCCAACCGTGGCGCACCGGCTGTGCACCGAGCGGGCGTGATCCTGCCACCGGGCTATCACGACACCAAGCACCCTCGACGGGTCTGGCCGACGATCTACCTGATCCCCGGCTTCGGAGGCCGGCATCTCGGAGCTGCGTCGCTGATGAAGGTGGTGCACAGCGAGATCGGCGAGGCTGCGCTGCCACCCGCCGTGTGGGTGGTGCTCGATCCCGATGGTCCCCTTGGGCATCATGGCTTCGTGGACTCGATCGCCAATGGTCCGCGCGGCACGGCGCTCGCGACCGAACTGGTGCCGTGGCTGGAGGAACGCTTCCGCCTCGATGCGCGGCCACAGGGCCGGCTCGTGACGGGCCACTCAAGCGGCGGATGGAGCAGCTTGTGGCTCGCGCTGACCTACCCCGAGACCTTCGGGGCCTGCTTCTCGAGTGCACCTGATCCCATCGATTTCGCGGCGTTCCAGACGGTCGACCTCTATGCCGATGCGAACGCGTTCGTCGATGCCGCGGGCGCCGAGTTCCCCAGCTTCCGCGAACCGATGCGCGACGCCTTCGACCGCGTCTGCATGAACAACCGCGACGAGATCATGATGGAGTGGGTGCTCTCGCCCGCGGGCCTGAGTGGCGAGCAGTGGGATGCCTGGTGCGCGATGTGGAGCCCCACTGATTCCATCACCGGGCATCCGCGGCGGCTCGTCGATGCCACGACCGGGGCGATCGATCCCGTGGTGGTGGAGGCGTGGTCGACCTACGACCTGGCACGACGATTGCGGCGCGACCCCGAGGCCATGCTTCCCCTGTGGCGCGAGCGCGTGCACCTGGTGTGCGGCGACCGAGACAACTTCTACCTCGAGCGTGCAGTCGATCGCGTGCGCGCGACGCTGGCCAAACTTCCAGGCGAAGGCGCCGCGGGAGACCCAGCCACCGTGCCGGGATATGTCGAACTGCTGCAGCGCGCGGACCATGGCACCGCGAGCGCGCTGTCGAGCCTGCGCTTCTATCCGGAGATGCGACGCTGGATCGATTCGCATGGCGTGCCGGTCGCTGCACCGGAGAATCCATGAAGGAAGTCCAGGATCACTTCTTCCGCCTGGCCAAGGAACAGGGCTTCCGGGCGCGGAGCGCCTTCAAGCTGATCGAGATCGATGACCGCAAGAAGCTGATCCGCAAGGGTGACCGCGTGCTCGACATGGGCGCTGCCCCGGGCTCATGGACGCAGGTGGCGGCCGAGCGTGTCGGGCCCAAGGGTGCCGTGGTTGCCGTCGACCTGAAAGCCATCGACCCTCGGGGATTGCCGCAGCATGTGACGCTGCTGCAGGCGGACCTGATGGATCTGGCACTCGAGCACTTCGGTGGTGTGCCTTTCGATGTGGTGATCAGCGACATGGGCCCCGATACGAGCGGCGATCCTTTCGGTGACTCGATCCGCAGCGTGCATCTGTGCAACAGTCTGCTCGATCGGTTCCCGCGCTGGCTGCGCAAGGGCGGCCACGCGACGATGAAGGTGTACGAGGGGAGCGAATACCCTGCGCTGCTCAAGCGCTGCGCTGCGCTCTTTGCCGAGAGCAAGGGGTTCAAGCCTAAATCGAGCCGGGCCGAGAGCGTAGAGATGTTCGTGACCTGCAAGGGCTACAAGGGCCCGGCAGCCGACGACGGATCACGCGCACCCAAGGTCAAGCCCCGTGGGTGGGGCGATGGCCCCGTCACGGCACCGTGATCTGGACACCCTCAAGGCCGGGGATCGAAAGCCCCCGGCCCTTGCGCTGCGAGGGCAGCTCGCCGATCGCCTTCGCGCGTTCATCGCCGAGCGCCGACTGGAGCTGGCGCATGGTGCGCCGATTGAGCTCGTCGCGATCGGTCTTGAGCTGCTTGAGCTGGCGCTGGGCGGCCTGCGATGCATTCATGCGCGCGTGGAAGTCTTGGATCCCGTCAACATCTACGGCGCTGAAGTCAGGCATGGTCGTCTTGGGAAGCACCTCAGCGAGTTGGTCACGGAGCTTGGCATAGGCCACGCGATACTCGGCGCGCTGCGTGGTGATGGCACTGCTGGCTGCTGTGTCGAGGCCCTCGAGTGCAAGAGCCTTGGCGAACATGGGCTCCATGTCGGTGGGATCCTTGAAGGTTTCGGGGTAGCGAACCACATCAGCTGCACGCAGGAAGCCCGGGCGCTGCGGCTCCTTGAGCAGCGCCGGAAGAGCATCGAGGACCTGGCGGGCACGGGACGCGGCCTCGCTGCGGGCGTTGCCCATCGCTTCGACCGCCTCCTGCATGCGCTGGCTGGCCGACTCATCGATCGTCATCGCAGCACCCTCGTCACCATCAGCGGCTGGCTTGAAGAGATCCGCCTCGAGCAGTGCGAGGTCACGACCCTTGGACATCGTCACCTCGAACTGGTTCTTCAGCGCGGCGAGCATGGGCTCGTGGCCCTGGGTCGACACATGCTCGCGCAGCGCGGCAGCCGACGCGGCATCGATGGTGCCGTCGGTGACTGCGGCACGGATGACCGCCTCGGGATCAACGAACGGGCCAGCGCGATTGCCGCTGGCCATGCCGAACGCCATGCTGCTGCCCGCTCCGCCCGCACCGGCCCGCGCGAGGCTTCGAGCACGGAACTGCGCCTGCTGACGAACGCACCCCTCATCGACCACGGCAGCGAGATCCGCGAAAAAGTCCGCATCGGCGCGCTCCATCGCACCGACTGCGGTTCGGAGGGCCTCGTACTTCGCGGAGATGTCCTCCTTGGAGGGCGGCGTGGCGCCCTTGGGACCGAACGACATCTGCGCGTTCGGCGCGGCATCGAGCTGGTCCTTCACGGATGAAGCCACCTCGAGGTAATCCGCGTGCAGCTGCGTGACGACTGGCTTGACGGACTCGGACGAGCCGCAGAGCTCAAGCAGTTCCTGAAGTTCTTGCTTCGAGATGGGCTGGATCGTGGGGCGATCCGCGCCCTGCCAGAGCATGGGGCCGCCATCCTCGCCCGCGACCAGGCCCTCGAGCCCATCGCCTGACATGTCGAGCACGACCGCATCGCCACCGACCGCGACCGCGCCGTCAGCTGCGTCGCCGCCTGCAATCGCCACGCCCACCCGAACCGTGACGCCGACCGGTTCGCCGCCATCGCCCGCGGCGGCTCCCCCATCGGGGGCATCTTGCACGATCTGCTCAGGCTCAGGCGGCAGGCCGAACGCCGCACGCACTCCGGTCTTGAGGGCCGATGTGCGGGCTTTCGCTTCTTCGGCACGCTTGCGGAAGACCTCTTGGACGTTCCCGGAATCATCGCCCAAGAACGCCATCGGCCCCTGCTCATTGAGTGCACCGAGCACCGATGCCTGCCAGGTTGCAAACGCCGCCGCAACAGCCTGATCCTGCTCGGGCGTGAGCGGAGCCTGGGCGACCATGGACTCGACCATGCGGATCGCCCCGCCATCGTCGATGCCGAAGGCGCCCATGCCGCTGGCACGGATGAAGGCGAGCCAAGCGGAAGCGCCGCGCGGCTGCGGGATGCCTTGGAAGGCCTCGCTCAGGATGGTCGCGCCCAGACGCGTGGCACGGGTGCGAGCAGCCTGGATGGGCTCGCGAGACTGCTGGTAGGCCCCGGCTATCGCACGGAAGTGGGCCTCGAAACCCCCCAAAAACTCACCGGGATCCACCTCGCCACCCTGCTCTTGCGCCTGCTCCATCTGCTGCTGCATCGCCTCGGCCGAGGGTCGCGGATGATCCGCCATCGCCTTGGCACGAAGCTCCAAGAGGCGCTCGGGTTGCTCAAGCGCTGCAGTTCGGACCGCGCGGACGGCATCGACGTACTCGGCCTCGCGCGCGCCGAGGCGATCGTCGATCTGCTTGAGTTGCGACGGGTCAAGCTCCTTGGTCGAGCGCTCCGCGATCGCCCACAGATCGGCCTGGCTGCCGGCCCGCATCATGAAGGCATCGGAGGTGGACTGCTCGATGCGACGCAGTTCGAGCGAACGGCGGACGCGATCCAGCTTGGTCCCATCGGCACCGAGCGCCAGCAGCGAATCGATGAGCGCGTTCTCGAGCGTGTCCCACTGCGCCAGCAGGCTGCGGTAGGCACGAACCTGGCTGCGAACCTGGTCGGCAGGCCGTTCATCATTGCCCATGCCGAACGCCATGCCGTCTTCGGGCTGGTCCTTGAGGTAACGCTCGATGGAGCCCGAGCGAAGCTCGCTGGTGGCCCGCTGGTAGCGGTCGTACTCGGCCATGGCTACCGCGCGCTGCGCATCAGGCAGGCCGACCTGCGGCAGGACTGCCTCAAACTCCGTGGACGTGAGCGCCGTTGGAAACATGCTTTGCGCGGACGCCAGCGAAGAAGTCGCAACGAACATCAGTGCAACCATCGCGGCCGACACGGTACGTGAAAGGGTTTGCAGCATGAGGTCTCCTGGATGAGATGGCCCGAGCAGACTATGTCATCACCTTCCGAGCCCTTAGAGAAACCGAAGCATTTCGGCCAAGCGCCCACGCCCGTGGATGCTGAGGCCGGATGACTCAGCCGCGAGCCCACTCCGAGGGCACCGACCCATGCGACGCCACGATTCGGCTGCGGATTCCGCCGCGGCCCTTCCAGTCCGTGATGACCTGCATCCACTGCGGCTTCATCGCTGCGGCGAGGTTATCGCGGATCGTGTTCGTGACGGCCTCGTAGAAGATGCCTTCATTGCGGAAGCTCTGGTAGTACATCTTGAGGCTCTTGAGCTCCACGCAGCGATCGCCAGGTGCGTAGCGCAGCGTCACGTTCCCAAAGTCAGGATGGCCGGTCTTGGGGCAGACCGAGGTGAATTCCTCGCTCACATGCTCGATCACGAACGGCACAGCGGATGGCGAGGGGAAGCACTCGAGCAGGCTGGTGTCAGGCATGATGCCAATCGTAGGAAGGCGGCCCAGGACGCGCCACGCGGGGCGCTGGGCCTGTCGTGATGCACGGCACTCAGAGACCGTGCGACGCCATGAGCCGCGCGACCTTCGGCTGCGCGGCATCGATGGCAAGGCTGGCTTCGAAGGCTGCCGCCGCTCGGACCCGGGCAGACTGGTCAACTTTGCCGCCCGCGATCCATCGATTCAGCGCCGCGGTTCCCAGGCCATTCCAGCACGCCGTCGACTTGGGATCGGCGTTCGTGCCCGCACGGAACGCATCCTCCGCATCGGCAAGCTGGCCGGCCTGCAGCAGTGCATCACCGAGTGTCGCTTGGCTTGCGGCTCCCGGCGCCGTGGCGACCAAGTCGCGGGCTGCGGTGAGCGAGCCGCCGTGCTCCCCTGCTGCGCTGCGTGCCACGACCAGTTCCCGCAGGATCGCCGTCCGTTCCGCGGTGTCGGTCGTGGCGGGCAGCACCGACTCGAGTAAGCGAGCTGCGCGCTGCGGCGCACCTGCCACCACCATGATCGGAGCGCACGCCTTCGCACGCGCGGGCGATGCATCGTGCAGCGACGACAGCGTGGCGTACTCCAACGCGCTCCCGCGCTCATCGAGCGCCAAGTACTCGCGCGCCATCAGAAACTCGGTCTGCGGATCGCCAGGATGCATAGCGAGCGCGCGCTGCAATGATCGGAGCGCACCGCGGGCATCACCCCGCTTTGACTGTGCGGAAGCGCTCTCGTGCAACGCATCACGCGTCGGCGGGGAGGCATCCGTGGCCAAGGCGGCCAGCTCGGGATCCCGAGGTATGACCGGCTTTGACCAGTCACGGCAGCCAGCGTTCAGGAACCCGGCCAGAAGAAGAGCAAGGCGTGAGACACCGTGCACACGCCGGCGAACATCCACGCGCATGGCCAATCGCGAGTCGAGCAGCCTTGCCATGAGGATGACGGATCGAGAAGGGTTCATCGTGCCATACGCACGCCAGCGAGTCGACGGAGTGCGCGGGCGTTGACGATATCCCACGGCTCGCCACCGGGGCCGTCTTCCTTGGCTGTCTCAAGGATCATTGGGCGCCCGAGCAGCTTGGGATGCCGCAAAACTGCACGGAAACAGCACTCGCCGCACGTTCCATGCCCGATGTGCTCGTGCCGGTCCAGCCGTGAACCGCAGGCACCGATGCTGTCATTGATGTGCACGGCGTGCACATGCTCAAGACCGCACTCACGGTCGAAGCGCTCCAGCACGGCCTTCGCACGCGTTGGCGTGGAGCAATCGTGGCCGGCAGCCACGATGTGACACGTATCGATGCAGAAGCCGACGCGCTCAGGTGCACGCACAAGCTCACGGATCATGCGCAGGTGACCAAAGTCATAGCCGAGGTTGGTGCCGGAACCCACGGTCGTCTCGAGCAGCGTGATCGTGCGGAATCCCTTGAGCTGCCGGTGCAGCTCATCAAGCGATGCGGCAATGCGGCGCAGCCCCTCGAGTTCATCGGCTGATGGCGGCTCACCCAGCCGATTCGGTTCACGAGGCTTCCGGGGCGCGCCCAGGTGTGCACCAGGGTGCATCACGCACACGGGGATGCCAAGCGCCTCGCACCGCTCGGTCTCATCGCGCTGAAGGGCGATCGACCGTGCACGAGCGGCTGCATCGGGATTCGCGAGGTTGACGAGATACGAGTTGTGGCTCACCACCCGGGAACCATCCCAGCCCGCAGCAGCAAGCGCGTGTGACCAAGCCACGATCTCCGCGTGTACCAGCGGCTTCGAGGCCCACTGGCGCTGGTTCTTCGTGAAGACCTGGACGCAGTCGAGCCCCAGGCGGACCGCTTCCTCGATCGCCAGGTGCAGACCACCCGCGATCGAGCAGTGGGAACCGATCAGGGCGGACCGCATGGCAGCCCGCCTGCTCACACCATGCGCGCACCAGCGGCGCGCGCAGCTTCGACGATCCGCTCCGCAGTGCGTACGGCGGCCGATCCTGCCTCGGCATCGACGAACGGGTTCTCACCGGTACGAACTGCCCGCACGAAGTCTGCGAACTGCAGGGTGAGCGGATCACCCACCCCTACGGCCAGCGGCTCGACCTTGACGAGGTCGAGGTAGTTGACGCCCGAGAGATCATCACCGTCCTTCAGCTGACGGCGCACCTGGTCGAGTTGCTCGGCATTGGCGGTCTTGCGGACCACCGTCCCCTGCCGCGCGACGAAGTCGGCGCTGACATAGGCATCCTCGCTGATGATGCGGATCTTGCGCTCGGTCTTGAGCGCCATGCGGCTCGCCGTGACGTTGGCTACACAGCGAATCCCATCGGGCCCCGCAGGAAAGACGAGCCGCGCATTGCAGATGTCCTCCGCTTCACCGAGCACGCAGACCGCATTGGCGTGGATCTCCTCGGGCTCGCCGCCCACGAGCATGAGCAGCAGATCCAAGTCATGGATCATCATGTCGAGCACCACGCCCACATCGACGCTGCGGAAGGTCATGGGCGAGATGCGTTGCATCTCGATGAAGCGTGGCGTGATGCCTGCAAGGCCACGCACCGCCACCATCACCGGGTCGTAGCGCACGACGTGCCCGACCTGCAGCGCCACGCCGGCTCGTGCGGCGGCGGTGGCCATCTCGGTGGCCGTGCGCTCATCGGGTGCCAAGGGCTTCTCGACGAGGCAGTGCACTCCGGCCGCAGCGGCCCGCAGCACGATTTCCCGGTGCGTGACCGTGGGCGTGGCCACGACGATCGCCTGCACACCCAAGGCCAGCAGCTCGTCAAGTGAGGCGCAGGGCGTGCCGCCGAACTGCTCCGCGAGCGTGGTGCGCCGATCCTCGCTGACATCGGCAATGGCCACCAGCTCGGCGCCGTCGGCCTGGCTGGCCACACGGACATGATGGCGGCCCATGCGCCCGCAGCCGACCACGCCAACACGCAAGGGTGCCTTGTGGCTCACGCGTCCCTCGACTTCCTGTAGACCATCGCGAGGTGATTGCCCGGGTCGCGATACTCGACCTCGGACATGTAGGCCTTCATCAGCATGATGCCTCGGCCAGAGGGGATCTCGAGGTTGTCGTCATCCGTAGGATCGGGAACTGCTTCGGGATCGAATCCTTCGCCCTGGTCACGCACGTCGAAGCGAGCCTCGTGACCATCGACGCTCCACCGGAAGTCGACCTGTCCATCCGGCACGTGGCGATTACCGTGGCGGATGGCATTGACGAGAGCCTCTTCGAGCGCCAGGCGGACCGCGAAGAGCGACTCGCGGCAATAGCCATGCTGCTTCATCGCCTGCTCGACCGCCGACTGGCACGCATCGATCTCGGCACGCGGGCCGCGGAGGATCGCGTGTCCTTCGATGCGAGCAGGCATGGCAGGGCTCAGGCGAACGCCTTGAGGGCGGCCTCGGCCGACGCGTCGATGCTGAAGTGCTTGTTCAGCTTCGTGATGTAGAAGACCTCGAGGATCTCAGGGCGGATCTCAGCCAGGCGCAGCGTGCCGCCCTTCTTCTTCACAAGGCTGTTCACGGTGATGAGCGTGCCAAGTGCTGCTGACGAGAGATGCTCGACGATGGTGAAGCACATGAGCACTTTCGGCGCGCTCATGTGTTCGAGCTTGCGCTGGATGTCCTGACCGATCTGCCGGATCGTGGCCTCATCGAGGATGTCGCGGTCCATGAAGTCAATGCGCACCACGTCATTGACGGCGCTGATGCGCAAGCGGGAACTGTCGTTGGCCATGAGCTTGCCCGAGGGGTTGAAGGACTGGTTCAGAAGCCGCCGGCGGAACCCTCTCCGAGCTGTGACCGCAGGTCGGGGAAGAGGTCGTCTTCCATCTCCTGCTGGATCATGATCTCGGGACGAATGAGCAGCATCTGAGTCTTCTCGCTGCGGGTGGTCAGGCGGTTGGTGAAGAACCGATTGACGACCGGGATCTTGCTGAGGACCGGCACGCCGACCTCGATCTCGATCTCGTTCATCAGGATCTGGCCGCCGAGCATGATCGTGCCCTTGTCAGGAACGCTGACCGAGGTCCGGATTTCCGAGCCCTGAAGGCTGGGCAGCTGGATGGTGCCGGAGAACTGCGACGCGCGGCCACCGCCACCATCGCCGCCGCCACCGCCGGCAGCACCGGTCACGGTCACGGGGGTGAAGTTGACGTTCTCGTTCAGGCCGAAGCGAACGTTCATCGTGACATAGCGGCGATCGGCGCTGATCACCGCATCGAGATCGAGCACGAAGCCCTCAAACACCACGTTCGTGATGGGTTCGAATCCTGCAGCATTGTTGCCGGTGATCGGATCGAGGCCGGAGACGTAGGTGATGCCCTTGGCGATGCTGATCCAGGAACGCTGGCCGTTGAAGAGCGTGAGTCGCGGAGCCGTGAGCACCGAATTGCGCTGGTCGGCCTGAGTCGCCTGCACGAGCAGGTCGATCTGGACATCATCGAGGTAGGTGAAGCCGGTCGAGAGGGCCGGCGAACCGAGCGCGGCGAGCACGAAGGGCGACTGGCTGGCCGCAGCGAGCGCGTTGACCAGCGGCAGGCCTTCCTGCTGCACATTGACGGGCGAGAAGCCGTTGCTCTGGCCGCTCGAGCCGTAGGCCTCGCCGTCGCGACGCACGCCGACGGGGTTGAAGAACTGGCCGGGATAGTTGTAGTCGATCTCGCCATCGCCATCGGCGTCGCTGCCCACAGCTCCGCCCGAATTGGGGAAGGCGCCGGGGAGGTCACTGTCCTGGCCGATGCCGGTGAAGGTGACGGGGTTGCGAAGGCGACCGATGTTGCTGTTGCCTTGCGGCGGGGCCGAACCGGGGATGTTCTGGAAGAAGAAGTCCCTCAGCTGGAAGTTCGGGTCCTGCGCCACGGCGGCGTCGTACATCGCCGGGTTCGAGTTGAAGTAGAGGTCGAAGTCGATGCCGATCTGCTCGAACCATTCAAGGTCGACGTTGATCAGGCGGGCTTCGATCGCGATCTGCAGCGCACGGACTTCGCGCATCTTGTTGAGCAGACCTTCGATCTCGCGGTGGGCTTGCGCGGTGTTGGTCACGATCAAGTTGCCGTTCATCGGCGAGATCGAACCGGTGTTGCCGCCCTGGTCCTTCCAGTCGCCGACATCGGCAGTCTGCATCTGGATGAGGTCCATCACTTCCTGCTCGATCGATTCGCGAGTCTTGGAGGGGCGTTCGTCCTTTTTCGCACCGAACAGCTGGCCGCCCTGCGACGGCGCAAGGCCGTCGCCGGTGCCCTGGCTGACGCCCTTCTCGAGGCTGAAGTCCGGCGCGTTGTCGAAGTACGGGATCTCGAGCAGAAGGTCTCGGATGTCATAGAGCTC
>Ga0194124_10005956_pt1 | contig 11092 bp, 8 predicted proteins | sample TA2KigCas0mmetaG_FD_148605 | JGI IMG/M metagenome (GOLD analysis project Ga0194124, IMG submission 148605) | Freshwater microbial communities from Lake Tanganyika, Tanzania - TA2015031 Kigoma Deep Cast 0m | ecosystem: Environmental > Aquatic > Freshwater > Lake | place: Tanzania: Lake Tanganyika...
TTTTGGCTGCGGTGCGCGGGTCGCTTCGCCTGTCCGCAACGACGAAGGTTGTTGCGGCGCCGACGTCCACGGAAGCGGCGCGACGACGAACGTCGTTGCGGTGCCGACGTTCACGGAAGCGGCGCGACGACGAACGTCGTTGCCGTGCCGATGTCGACGGCGGCGGCGCGAGCTCGCTCGCCACAAGCTTAAGGTAGCGCCTTGGGCGTTACTCATGGTTTCGGTAGCGTCGACTTACACGCGAGGCCCGCGCAGCCGTGCGGGCTCGCCCATCCGTCGCTCGGTGGCCGCCCCGACGTCAACGCCCGCGCGGTCCGCCGGGGAGCGGTCCGATGACACGAAGAATCCTGCTTGCGCTGGTGATCGCCATCGCCGGCTGTCCCAGCACCACACCGCCCAACGATGAGCCCGCCGACGGCGCCGAGGGCGGCGCTTGCTTCACCAACGGCACCTGCGACGACGGGCTGACCTGCGCCAGCAGCGTCTGCGTCCGACTGCCAGCCGAGGGCGAGGGCGAAGGCGAAGGCGAAGGCGAGGGTGAGGGCGAGGGTGAGGGTGAGGGCGAGGGCGAGGGCGAGGCTTGTGACACCAGCGTCGACGGCGACTGCGACGGCGTGCTGACCGCCGACGACTGCGACGACACCGACGCGACGTCGACGACGCGGGCCGCCGACGCCGACTGTGACGGCGTTGTCACCGCCGACGACTGCGACGACGACAGCGCGACGTCGACGACGCGGGCCACCGACGCCGACTGCGACGGCGTGTTGACCGCCGCCGACTGCAATGACGCCAGCGCGACGTCGACGACGCGGGCCACCGACGCCGACTGTGACGGCGTCTTGACCGCCGCCGACTGCGACGACGCGAATCCGGCCCAGCTGGCGTCGGCGCCGGTCAACTTCAGCTTGCAGAACGCGTTTGCCCGCGCGCCGGCCAACGTCACGCTGTTCTTCCGCGCGACGGCGTGAGTCGACAATCCGATCGTGGGACTTTCTGCCGACGCCTTCACGGTGCGCGAAGACGGCAACTCGGTCTCGGTGTTCGAGAGCGGCCAGACGTTGCTGTCGACGAGCCTCGGCTTCGAGCGCTTCTCGTTGCTGCTGCTCGACATGTCGGGCTCGACGATCGCGTCCGGTGCGTTGCCGTCGTTGCTGAACGCTGCCGAGGCCTTCGTCGACGCCACCGTGGTCGACGGCGGCTCGCACCGCGTCAGCATCCAGCTGTTCGACGGCCGGCCCGCCCCCGTCGAGGTCATCGACTACACCAACGACGTCGTCGCCCTGCAGGCAGCCATCGACGGCCTGAGCAGCTACGTCGTCGTCGACTCGTCGACGAACCTGAATGGTGCTGTGATCGCCGGCCTCGCCGACGTCGACGCCAGGCTCGCCGCGTCACAGGCGGGCGCCAAGTCGAGCGCCCTGGTGGTCTTCACCGACGGCACCGACCAGACCGCGTACTTCACGACGACGCAGGCGGTGGCGGCGGTGACGGCGTCGCCCAGCGCGGTGTTCACCGTGGGCCTGGGCGCCGAGCTCGACGCCAACGCCCTGCGGCGCATCGGCAAATCCGGCGCCGAATTCGCGGCACAGCAATCGGACATCGTCACTGCCTTTGCGGCGATTGGCGCGGCGCTCGAGCGCGAGGCCGGCGGCTACTACATCCTCAGCGATTGCTCGCCCAAGCGCGCGAACAGCCATGTGTTGACGGTCGGAATCGAAGGCCGCCCGGGTCAGGCGAGCTACACGTTCAACGCGACGGGCTTCGGCGCGGGTTGCACGCCCGAGGGCGTCAGCGATCCCTGCGCCGACCGCGACTGCGGCGTCGTCGACGGTATCGTCTGCGGCGCTTGTTCGGGCGACGCCACGTGCAATCTGGCGGGCCAGTGCGTCGTCGCCCCCAGCGACGTCTGCGGCGACGGCCTCCGCACGGCGAACGAGGCCTGTGACGACGGCGACACGGCCGGCGGCGACGGCTGCAACGCGAATTGCACGGCGATCGAGGGCGGATTCACGTGCCCGACGCAGGGTGGCGCGTGCAGTGCGATCTGCGGCGATGGGCTGAAGCGCGGGACCGAGGCCTGCGACGACGGCAACGCGAGCAATGGCGATGGCTGCAGCGGCGCGTGCGTCGTCGATGCTCCGCTGCCGTCCGGGGCTGCGTGCGCGTGCGCGCGGGATGCAGCACGATGAGCGGGTGAGCACCCACGCCGCCCTCCTCGCCGTCGTCGCCTTTGTCACCGCTGACACCGCCGCCGACCGCTTCCCCGCCCCCAAGGGCTTCGTGCGCGTCGACGTGCCGCCCGGCTCGTTCGGCGCGTTCCTGCGCGCCTTGCCCCTGCGCCCCGCGGGCACACCGGTGCGCGCCCACGACGGGCGCATCGTCGCGGCGCCGTGGGCGAAGGCCACAGTCGACCTCGACACCGGCCCCCACGACCTACAGCAGTGCGCCGACAGCGCGCTCCGCCTGTACGCCGAGCACCGCCGCGCGCAGGGCACGACCGCCGACCTCGTCTTCCACGCCACCAGCGGCGACCCGCTGCCGTGGGCCCGCTACGCCGCCGGCGAGCGCCCGTTCGTCAAGGACAACCGCGTGCGTTGGCGCGCGCCGACCGCGCCGACGACGCCATCGTCGCCCGCGTCGCCGGCGTTTCGGGCCTGGCTCGACTTCGTCTTCACCTACGCCGGCTCGTCCTCGCTGCGGCTGGACACGAAGGCGGCAACGGGGCCCGTGGCGCTGGGCGACCTGTACGTGCTGCCGGGCTTCCCCGGCCACGTGCTCGTCGTCGTCGACGTCGCCCGCGATGGCCTCGGCGCCGAGCGGCTCCTGATCGGCGAGGGCTACATGCCGGCGCAGGACTTCCACCTGCTCGGCTGGATCGAGCCGTCGACGGACGGCGCCGTCGTCGTCGACTCGTGGCCGAGCCCGTTTCGCGCGTCGATGCGCCGGCGGTTCGCCGCGCCCTGACGGCGTGGGTAGATCTTCCGACGACGATGAGGACCCCCTTTTCGGGACCGCGGCGTTCCCGGATCCAGCCCGCATGTCCGTCTACGACGACGTCCTTGGCGCGCTGCGCCGCTCGCCCCACACGTGGCTCGTGACCGGCGCCGCCGGCTTCATCGGCAGCCACCTGGTCGAGACGCTGCTCGCCCATGGCCAGCGGGTCGTTGGGCTCGACAACCTCGCCACCGGCACGCTGCAGAACGTCGACGCCGCGGCTCGCGCCTCCGCCCAGACCGGCGGCGCGTTCGCGTTCGTACAGGCCGACATCAACGACCGCGACGCCGTCGACCGCGCGCTGACGAAGGAGCAGGGCACCGTCGACTTCGTGCTGCACCAGGCGGCCCTCGGCTCGGTGCCGCGCTCGATCAAGGACCCGCTGGCCACCCACCGCGCCAACGTCGACGGCTTCGTGGCGATGCTCCTCGCCAGCCGCGACGCGGGCGTGAAGCGCTTCGTCTACGCCTCGTCGTCGTCAGTGTATGGCGATAACCCCGACCTGCCGAAGATCGAGGATCGCATCGGTCAGGCGCTGTCGCCCTACGCGGCGACCAAGCGCATCGACGAGATCTACGCCCGCGCTTTTCAGGTTGCGTATGGCCTCGAATGCACGGGCCTGCGCTACTTTAATGTCTTTGGTCCGCGGCAAGACAAGGACGGCGCCTACGCCGCCGTGATCCCGCTGTGGGTCGGGCGCCTGCTGCGCGGCGCGCGCTGCACGATCCACGGCGACGGCGAGACCAGCCGCGACTTCTGCTACGTGCAAAACGCCGTGCAGGCCAACGTCCTCGCCGCGACGGCCGACGCCGCCACCACCGGCCGCGTCTACAACGTCGCCTGCGGCCACCGCACCGACCTGCGCACGCTGTTCGCCGCGCTGCGCGACGGCCTCGCTGCGCTGTGCCCCGCTGACGAGGCGGGCCGCGCGCAGCGGGCCGCGCTGCTGGCGCAGACCGCCGAGCACGGGCCGTTCCGCCCCGGCGACGTGCGCCACAGCCTCGCCGACGTCACGCGGGCGCGGCAGCAGCTCGGCTACGCCCCCACCCACGACGTCCACCAGGGCCTCGCCGAGGCCCTGCGCTGGTACCGGGACCACGCATGACCATCGGCTCTGTCGCCACCGTCATCCTCGTCGCGGCCGCGCTGTCGGCGCAGACCCCCGCCCTCGCCGAGGGCCCGTGCGCCACGCCGCGGCGAGCGGCGGCCACCATCCTTGGCAACCTCGCCCGCGCTCCCGAGGCGCCGGACCTGCCGCCGGGCGACGACGCCGTGCGGCGGGCGCTGCGCTGCGTCGACGTGCCGCGCGGGCTGTCCCACGACACCGTCGTCGACCGGCTGCGCACGCTGCAGGACACCCTCGACGCTGTTGGCGTCATCGTGCGGCCCGTCGACATCCCCGACGACAACAACCACCTCGACGCCCGCACGTTCCGTGCGGTCTTCGTGCTGTCGCCGCAGGCGCCGCGCATCCGCCTGCAAAAGAACGACCGCGGCGAGTGGCGCCTGCCCGACGACACGGTGCTGCAGGCCGAGGCGATCCACGACGACCTCGTCGGCATCGACCTCGAGCGCTTCACGCGCGGGCTGTCGTCGCCGTGGCACCGCAGCTTCTTTGGCGTGCAGGCGTGGCAGGGCGTGGCCTTGCTTGCCGTGTTCGGCCTCGCGCTGCTGTTGCGGTTCCTGCTGGGCGCGCTGGTGACGCGACGGCTGGTGGTGTTTGCGAAGAGCTTGAGCTGGGAGCTGTCGTTCGACGAGCTGCGGGCGGGGTCACGGCCGGCGGGCTGGCTGGTGGCATGCGCGACCATCTGGGTGCTGGTGCCGGCGCTGTCGTTGCCGGCGCGCTGGACGTCGCGGCTGTTGGCGCTCGACCGCGTGGTGGCGGCGTTCTGCATCGTGTGGTTGTCCATGCGGGTGGTGGACCTGGTGGCCACGCACCTTGAGAGTCAGGCGAAGAATTCGCCGTCGCGGATGGACGATCACGTGGTGCCGCTGACGCGGCGGATCGTGAAGCTCCTGCTGGTGCTGCTCGGTGTGGTGCTGGCGCTGCAGAGCTTCGGCGTCGACGTCGGCTCGCTGGTCGCGGGCCTTGGCATCGGCGGCCTCGCGGTGGCGCTGGCCGCCAAGGACACCATCGGCAACTTCTTCGGCTCGGTGGCCATCTTCCTCGATCGGCCGTTCCAGATCGGGGACTGGGTGGCGACGACCAGCGGCGCCGTCGAGGGCACCGTCGAGACCGTCGGCTTTCGCAGCACCCAGATCCGCACCATCGCCGACACCATCGTCACGGTGCCCAATGCCAAGATGGCCGACGCCGAGATCAACAACTTCGGCGCCCGTCGCCACCGACGCGTGCGGCTGAACCTGGCCGTCACGCGCGACGTCGACGCCGAGCAGCTGGCGACGTTCACGCAGGCGCTGCACGACCGCCTGACGGGCCTGCCGCACGTGAAGAGCACCGACGTCGAGGTCGTCGCCCACGACTTCACCGACTCGGCCATCGTCGTGCTCGTGCACTTCTACGTCACGGCGACGACGTGGAGCGAGGAGCTGCGCCAGCGCCACGGCGTCGTGCTCGACGTCCTGCGCCTCGCCCAGCAGGCCGGCCTGCGCCTGGCCCTGCCCACCCGCGCCATCTCGCTGGAGCCGTCGTCGTCGGCCGCGGCCGCCGCCGCTGCCGCGCCGTCCACCACGACGGCGGCCGCCGCGAGCCGGGCGCTGCCGGCCGAGGCCGCGCCGGCGCAGGACGCCGGATGAGGGCGCCGTCGAGCCGGACGACACGCCCCGAGAAGCCGCTGACACCGGCGGCGCTCGAGCGCAGCGCGCTGTGGCACCTGTCGCGGCGCGCGCTGACCCGCGCGCAGCTGCAGGGGCTGCTGCAGAAGAAGGCCGCCCGCGCCGCCGCCGTGCACGGTCCGCGCGACGAGGTCCAAGGCTGGATCGACGCGCTGCTCGCGCGCCTGCAGGACAGCCTGCTCGTCGATGACGCCCGCGTGGCGCGCGCGCGCGTCGAGAGCGGGCGCGCCGCCGGGCGCTCGCGGCGGGCGCTGCAGGCACGCCTGCGTCGCGACGGCGTAGACGCCGCGACGGCGGCGCAGGCGCTGCAATCCGTCGACAACGACCGCGGCGGTGGCGCCGACGCCGAGCTGCACGCCGGGTCGACGTGGGCGCGCAAGAAGTCGCTGGCGTCGAAGGACCGCACGCGGGCGCTGGCCGCGCTGGCGCGGCAGGGGTTCTCGTTCGACATCGCAAGACGAGCCCTCGACGCCGTCGCGGCGGCCGCGGCGGCCCACGGGGACGAGCCAGACGTCGACCACGACGACGGAGCTGGACCTCGGGCCCGGTGACGCGCAGGATGCACGCGCGAAGGCGGATGCGCTCATGCGATCCGTTAGCATTTGCAAAACAGGGTCCTTGGCGCCCTGAGCCGCTCGACACGTCTGTCGAGGACAAGTCCCATGCGTACGTATTCGGCTGTCTACTAGTCCCTGCTCACGGTGCCGACGTTGCTGACGGCGTGTTCCCCGGTCGGGCACCCCGGCGATCCGGCCAACGATCGAGCAGTGATCACCAGCGTGACGCTGACGTTCGCACCGCAAGGCGGCGGCGAAGCCGTCGTCGCCCGCCACCGCCCCCCGAGCACGACGGCGATCCGGTCGTCGACGACGTCGCGCTGACCGTCGGCACGACCTACGACCTGGCCATTACGTTCACCAACGAGCTGGCCGGGCGCGGCGCATCGAGCGGGTCGAGTCCCCCGACGCGCGCCTGACGTGGGCCGCCTTCGGCGCCGCCGCTGGGCTGTCGTTCTCGTCAGCGCGCCGCGTCGCCGACGGCGGCACTGCCACTGCCATCCCGGTTCGCTTCCGGCGCCGGGCGCGCCCTCGACGCGCGGGCCGTCGTCAGGGCGCCGACGTCGGCGTGGGCGCGATCACGTAGGGGAGCACGTTGCTCAGGCAGTGCGCGCCCCAGTCGCGCTCGAGCGCGTGGCCGTCGCCCATGCGGCCAAAACCAAGCAACGCGCTGCGGCCGCCGATGGGGACGACGCGCGCGTCGGGCAGCGCGGCCTGCAGCGCGTCGCGGGCGCGGACGTCGGACTCGGTCAGGCGCGTGGGGTCTTCGGCCTGGGTCGGCATCAGCACGACGGTGCGGCCGTCGGGACCGCGGCCGGTGACGGCGTTCATGTAGCTCGTCTGCACCGGGACAGTGACAGTGGCGCCGTCGATGCGGTCTTCGCCGGGGGTCCGCTCGGGCACCACCACCGGCGACGGCAGGCGCCGCGGCTCGAAGCCGAAGAACCGCAGCTGCGGCTCGAGGGATGGGTGGCGCCGGGTGTCACTCTCGTTGACAAACATTGTCTTGCCGTCGGCGGTGAAGGCCGTCAGATCGGTGTGGTAGCGGAACGCCGTGCGCGGCAGCGGCAGGTCGCGCAGCTCGCCGAAGCGGGCGAGGGCGTCGGGGTGGATCGCGCTGCGCTCGGCGGGGGTCAACGACGCCAACGCCTGACCATAGGTTCGCTCGCTCGTGCCGAGGGGAGCGATGTCCCGCAGGGCGACGCCGTCGTCGCGCAGCCCGCGCATCGTCGTGCCGAGGGCCCGCAGGAAGCCGGCCTCGGTGGATGTGTCGAGGCCATGGGCGCGGGCGGTGAAGTCGATGGTCTCGGGGCCGAAGAAGGCGGCGGGGCGTCCGTCGGGGCGCGCGATCACGTGGGTGTCGCCGCCGCGGGCGATGGTGCTCGACCGCTGCACGGGCAGGCCGAGCTCGGCCGCGACGTCGTCGGCGCCGAAGCGCGTGCGCTGAGCCGTCGTCCAGTGCTCGGTGCCGCGTGCGGCGGCGCCCGATCGCGTGCTCTTCCACGTCGACGACGAGGCTCCCGGCGCCGTGGGCTTCACGAGCCCGTCCGGGCCGGCCATCAGCTCGTCCTGGGGCCACGCCGCCATGTCGGCGCGCACCGGCACCACGCGATCTTCGGGAACGCCAAGCGTCTGCGCGAGGCGCGCGCGCTCGGTGACGAAGCGCGGGTCGTCGGCGGCGGTGAAGTGCGCGCGGGTCGGCACGATGAACTGCACCGACGGGTTCGCCTGCAGCGCGGCGCGGGCGACGTACCCCGGATGCAGCCCGTCGTGGCGCAGCGTGGCGGCGTTCAACAGCATCGACGTCATCGGCACGCCGTTTTCAGGGAAGAACCGCCCGGTCACCGGCGTGTTCGGCGCCACCGTCGCGGCGAACAGCGGCCGCGGCCGCTCGGGCGCCACGAGCGTCGACGCCCGCGCCACCTCGGCGGCGTGCTGCGCCCGCCGCGCCGCCTGCGCGCGCTGCGGGTCGGCGACGGGGGTCGTCGCCGGCGTCACTGGCGTCGGCTCGGATCCGGCCGCCCGAGCCGCCGCCGGCGCGGCGCTCGCCGATGCCGGTGCCGCTGTCGTCGACCGCGCGTCGTCCGCGGTCGTCGGCGCGTGGGGATTGCTCAGTCCGAGGCGCACGGGGGGAGTGGTGATCGGGCTCATGGCAACTCCATCGACCAGCGCGGCCGCCGCGTCGTGTGGGCGGATGGATGCGCCGCCGGGCTCAGCGTCGCACAGCGCTGCGATCCCGGTCACGCGCGGCGGCTGCGCCAGAGCTCAAAGGCTGACGGAAGTATCGAACCAGACGAGGCGCTGGTCGAGGAGCGAGACGAGCCTACTGGGCGTACGTGAGCGAGCGAGGACGAGCGGAAACGAGGTCGCAGCCGGTCTTCCGTCAGCCTTTCAGGGCCGCGGCGGGCGTTCAGGCGCAATCGGGGCACGAGCCCTTCGAGAGCACGCTGGCGACCCGCCCCACGCGACCGGGCACGCCCTTCACGCTCACCGAGCCCTCGTGCAGGCACTGGACGGCGCCGCAGCCGCCGCAGACGAAGTGGGCGTGCCGGTCGTCGTCCTTCTTCGGCTCGTAGCGCCAGATGTGGTCGCCGGCGTCGAGCCGGTGGATCAAGCCGGCGCCCTCGAGGTTGACGAGGTTGCGGTACACCGTCGACAGGCCGATGTGCTCGGTGGCGATGGTGGCGGCGACGGCGGCGACGACGGCGTGGGACACCGACGTCATCGGGCGAGGGAGGCGCCACGCCGGCCGCGCGAGCGCGCTCGTCCTCTTCGAGCAGCGTCGCGGCGACGAGCAGATGCCCCCGAGGGCGCCGAGGACGCCCACGCCCACGCCCCACGGCCGCAGCGGGGTGCCCTCCTGATCGGCCACCGGCACGAAGGCGCCGTCTTCGTCGCGCGCCGCCGGGTCGTCGCCGCTATGAGAACGGTCGGCGGCGACGCCCGCGTCAGCGACGCCGCCAGGGGCGACTCTCTCGCGGAGCGACGACGCCTTGAGCGTTCGCCGGCGTGCGCGCCGCGCACACCATGGCGTGCGCGCCGCCAGGAGGCCGCGCCCGCACGCCGCGTCCGGGCGCGGCGTGCGGCGCTGGCACACGGCCTGCTGAGCGACGATGCTCTGCTGCTGCGAGGTGCTGGCGTGCGCGTACCCTGCCCGTCGTGTCATTCGTTCGTGACCGTCGCCCTCGTGCTCGACGCCCTCGTGCTCGGCTCCTCTGGCTGCGTCGACGACGCGGGCGGCGACTCCGGTCCGCCGCCCGCGGAGCCGCCGCCGAGCACGGCCAACCTCCTCGTCGACGCCGACCACGACGGGGAGGTCGCCGCCGCCGACGACGCCGTCGAAGACGAGCAGCGGGCGACGTTCCTCGCCAACGTCGACGACGACAACGGCGATGGCCAGCGCGACCGACAGGACCGCACCCTCAACCCGCTCGACGAAGACATGACCGAGGTCGTCGTGCAGCGGGTCCGCGGCCTGAAGGACGCGCGGGTCTTCGTCGCGGTGTCGCCGCGGCAGGCCGTCGAGCGCACACGGTTGTGGCAGGGCGACCGGGTGGTGACCGGCGCGCAGGCTGAGCGCGGCGAGGTGGAGGGCGCCGGCGACGACGACGTCGTGCTGCGGCTCGAGGCGATGACCGGGCGCACCGCCGACTGGGACGGAGTGGTGACGCTGACCTTGACCGTCGAGGCCGGCGAGGGCGACGACACCACGGTGGTGTCCACCGACGTCGTGCAGCTGCGGGCCGCGCCGGTCTTGTTCCCTGACAACCTGCAGCCCCCGCGGCGGCTGTTCGTGGTGGACATCCCCCGCGGCGAAGACCACAACCGGGCGCTGATGGCCGCGCTGCGCACGACGCCGGGGCTGCCCTCGGGGGTCGAGATCTACGCCGCCGACGGCGACGCATACTTCTTCGACCGCTGGATCCAGGACAGCTGGGAGCTCGGCACGCAGGTGGTGCCGGGCAAGGCGGGCCCCCGGGAGATGACGACGGCGCTGCAGCTCGAGCGCAACTATGGCGGGCAGGGGCTCGACGCGTTCGTCCCCGGCGAGTGGCTCGGCGCCGACCGAGGCTTCTTCTACCCGGGCGGCGCGCCGAGCTCGCACAACTACGGCGGCAACCTCGAGGTCTCGCCGCCGACGACGCTGCACCCCTTCGGCCGGCTGCTGTACGGCGGCGGCACGTCGACGCTGTCGGGCGCGCGCAATGTCGACACGATGAACGAGAAGCAGGTCGCGTTCCTGAACGCGCAGGAGGTGCAGGGCCCCGCCGTCGAGCTGTCGTCCGAGTGGCTCTCCGTCGGCCACATCGACGAGGTCTTTCAGTTCGTGCCCGACCGCGACGGCGGCGGCGCGCACCAGTTCGTGGTCGTGATCGCGTCGCCGGCGCTGGCCCGCGCGAGCCTGCTGGCCGCGCAGCAGGCCGGCCGCGGCGACGCCGTCGTCTTCGCCGGCCGCGCCGCGAGCTACACCGCCGACCAGATCCTCGCCGCGCCGAACTTCCTCGCGTTGAACGAGGCGGCGCAGGCGCGCATCGACTCGATCCAGACCGAGCTGCAGACCGCCCTCGGTCTGCACGAGGACGTCTTCCGCGCCGTGCCGGTGCTGTACGAAGAGGCCGACAGCGACGGCCTCGTCGTCGCCTTCAACCCCGGCATCCAGAACCTCGTCACCGTCGGTGACCGCCTGTTCGTGCCCGACCCCGAGGGCCCCGAGCTCGACGGCCAGGACGTCTGGCAGCAGG
>Ga0194124_10005957_pt1 | contig 11090 bp, 10 predicted proteins | sample TA2KigCas0mmetaG_FD_148605 | JGI IMG/M metagenome (GOLD analysis project Ga0194124, IMG submission 148605) | Freshwater microbial communities from Lake Tanganyika, Tanzania - TA2015031 Kigoma Deep Cast 0m | ecosystem: Environmental > Aquatic > Freshwater > Lake | place: Tanzania: Lake...
TGTTCCTGATCGCGCCGGGCATGACGACCCTGCCGATCGCGATCCTGCAATACCTGGAATGGCGCCTAGACCCGACGATCGCGGCGGCCTCCGTGATGCAAATCTCCTTCATCGCGGTGGCGATGCTAGTCACCGACCGCTTCGTCAAGCTCGCCCGGGTGGTGTGATGGCGCGCCTCGAACTCGATGCGCTGTCCAAGCGCTACGGCGACTTCCACGCAGTGCGCGAGGTCTCCCTCGACATCGCCGACGGCGAGTTCGTCGTCCTGCTCGGCCCCTCGGGCTGCGGCAAGACGACGACGCTGCGCATGATCGCGGGCTTCGTCACGCCGAGCGGCGGGACGATCCGCATCGGCGGCGGCGACGTCACCGCGCTGCCGCCCTGGCGTCGCAACAGCGGCCTCGTCTTCCAGAGCTACGCGCTCTTCCCGCACATGACGGTGGCGCAGAACGTCGCCTTCGGCCTGGAGATGCGCAAGCTCCGGCGCGACGAGATCGCCGCGCGCGTCGCCGAGGCGCTGCGCCTCGTGCGGCTCGGCCATCTCTCCGAGCGCCTGCCGCGCCAGCTCTCCGGCGGGCAGCAGCAGCGCGTCGCGCTCGCGCGCGCGCTCGCCATCCGCCCGGACGTGCTGCTCCTCGACGAGCCGCTCTCGAACCTCGACGCGAAGCTGCGCGAGGAGGTGCGAGTCGAGATCCGCGAGTTGCAGCGCCAGCTCGGCCTCACCACCGTCATGGTGACGCATGACCAGGAGGAGGCGCTGACCGTCGCCGACCGGCTGGTGGTGATGTCCGAGGGCTCGGTGCGACAGATCGGCACGCAGCGCGACCTTTACGAGCGCCCCGCCGACCGCTTCGTCGCGGGATTCGTAGGGCGCAGCACCTTCCTCGAGGGCAGCGTCGACGCCGAGGGCCGGTTCGCCACCGCCGGCGGGCTCGCCCTGCGCTGCGCGCCCGGCGCGCGGGTCGGCAGGGCGGTGATGGCGCTGCGGCCGGAGCGCATGGCGCTCGGCAGCGCGCCGCTCGGGCTCGAGAACGACCTGCCCGGCACGGTCGAGTTCGTCTCCTATCTCGGCGCCGCGCTGGACCTGCGCGTGCGCCTCTCCGACACCGACCGCGTCACCGTCCAGCTGGCGAACCGCCAGGACGGGAAGGTGCCCGAGGTCGGCGAGCGCGTCCATGTCGGCTGGAGCGCCGACGCTGGACGGATCTTCCCCCCGGATGACGCCGCCGCGGCGTGATCCCAAGCAGACCAGCAGACCAGAAGGAGGACTTCATGACCCGTTTCGATCTCTCCCGCCGCCAGGCCCTCGCGGCCGGTACCGCGGCCCTCGGCGTCGCCTCGCTCGGCGGCGTGGCGCAGGCGCAGCAGCAGCGCGTCGTCCTCGGCACCTGGGGCGGCGACTACAGCCGCCTGATCCAGAAGAACATCGACGCGCCGTTCCTGAAGGGCAAGGGCGTCGAGGTCGTCTACGACGAGGCCGGCAGCGCGCCGCGCCGCGCCAAGATGCAGGCCGAGGCACGCCTGCCCCGCGGCACGACCGACATCCAGGCGCTCTCCGCCGCCGAGATGTACGAGATGCAGCAGGCCGGCCTGCTCGCGCCGATCGACTACGCGCAGATCCCGCTCGCCGGGAACCTCATCCCGGCGATGAAGTACCCGCACGGGATCGGCCACATCTATTCGGCCAAGGTGTCCGTCTACAATCCCAAGCTGGTCGCCGCGCCGAAGAGCTTCAAGGATTCCTTCGACCCGAAGCACGGCAACAAGATGGGCATCATCGACATCCAGTACCAGTTCGTGATGCTCGCCGCGGCGCTCTCCAATGGCGGCTCCGTCTCGAACTTCGAGCCGGGCAAGGAAGTGCTGATGGCGGCCAAGAAGGCCGGCGCGCGCATCTACCCGACCAACGAGGCCTTCGCAGCCGCGCTCAAGAGCGAGGAGATCCACTCCGGCATCATGTGGAAGGCCCGCGTGGTGCAGTGGCAGAACGCCGGCATCTCGGTCGAGTCGGCCGCCCCGTCCGAGGGCGTGCCCTACTACATCTCTGGCTTCTGCATCCCGAAGAACGCGCCGAACAAGGCCGGCGCGCATGTCTTCCTGAACGCCATGCTGGAGAAGGGCGCGCAGGAGAACTTCGCCATCGACATGGGCTACAACGGGACCGTGACCAACGCGGTCGTGGCGCCGGACCTGAACAAGCGCATCGGCTTCACGCCCGAGGAGCAGAAGCTGCTGGTCGACCTCGACTACGGCTACATCGCGAAGAACGATGCCGCGATGAAGGAGTGGTGGGACAAGGTGTTCAAGGCCTGATCCCCGGGACGATCGACGAAGGCGGGGGGATCCGGCGCGCCGGATCCCCCTTCCGCTCCCGGCCATCATGTCCGCGACACTCTCCGAGCACGAGCGCCGCGAGGCGCGCGAGGGGCTGATCACGGCGGGTTCGCTCGTCGGGCCCGCGACGATCTTCGTCGCGGCGGGCCTGCTCGTGCCGATCGCGATCCTGTTCCGCTACAGCCTGAACGAGCTCGGCCCCTACAAGCAGATGATCGAGGCGCTCTCGGTCGCCAACTACGTCCGCTTCTTCTCCGACCCCTACTACACGGCCGTCCTGGCGCGCACGCTGCGCGTCGCGCTGACCTGCATGCTGGCCTGCCTGCTGCTCGGCTTCCCGCTCGCCTATGTCCTGGCGCGCACGCAGTCGCGGCGCAAGAACTGGCTGGTCATGCTGGTCGTGCTGCCGCTCTTCGTGGGCAACGCGGTGCGCGCGGCGGGCTGGATGGCGCTTCTCGGCAGCAAGGGCGTCGTCAATTCGAGCCTGATGCGCCTCGGCCTGATCGATGCGCCGATGGAGATCATGTACACCGAGGCCGCGGTGACGATCGGCATCATCGCCGTCAACCTGCCCTTCATGGTCCTGACGCTGCAGAGCGTGATCGAGGGCATCGACCGCGCGGTGGAGGAGGCGGCGTTCAGCCTCGGCGCCAACCCCTACCACATGGCGCGGCGCGTGCTGCTGCCGCTGGCGCTGCCCGGCGTGCTGGCCGGGTCGATCCTCACCTTCATCCTCGCGATGAACGCCTACGCGACGCCGGTCCTGCTCGGCGGGCCGCGATTCATGATGATGGGGCCGCTCGTCTACAACCAGTTCGTCCAGCAGAACAACTGGCCCTTCGGCGCCTCGATCTCCTTCGTGCTGATGGCGGCCACGATCATCCTGACGGCGACCGCGAACATCCTCGTCCAGCGCCGCTACCGGCGCTAGCGCCGGGGCGATGGCGGTGGCGGGCCGGTTCGGCTAGAACCCGCGCCGCCATGAGGCTCTCCGACTTCGACTTCGAGCTCCCGCCCGACAGGATCGCGCAGCACCCCGTGCGCCCGCGCGACGCGGCGCGGATGCTGGAGGTCGCGGCCGGCGCGCTCGCGGACCGCTTCATGCGCGACCTGCCGGCCGCGCTGCGCGCGGGCGACCTGCTGGTGTCGAACGACACGCGCGTCATCCGCGCCCAGCTTTCCGGCCTGCGCGGCGCGGCGCGCATCGGCCTTACGCTGCACAAGGCACGCGGGCCCGCCGAATGGGACGCCTTCGCGCGCCCGGCGAAGAAGCTCGCCCCCGGGGACCGCGTCGCCTTCGCCGCGGACTTTTCCGCCGAGGTCGTGGCGAAGGGCGAGGGCGGCGAGGTCGCGCTGCGCTTCGACCGCGCTGGCGACGAGCTGGTGGCCGCGCTGGCGCGCCACGGGCGCATGCCGCTGCCGCCCTACATCAACCGCCCGGCGGCGGAGCCCGACGACGAGGCCGACTACCAGACGATCTTCGCGCGGCGCGACGGCGCGGTGGCCGCGCCGACCGCGGGGTTGCATTTCACGCCCCGCCTGCTGCAGGCGCTCGACGAGGCGGGCGTGCGCCGCGCGCAGGTCACGCTCCATGTCGGCGCGGGCACGTTCCTGCCGGTGAAGACCGAGGATATCTCCGCCCATGTCATGCATCGCGAATGGGCCGAGCTTCCCGCGGCGACGGCGGCGGCGATCGCCGAGACGCGCGCGCGCGGCGGGCGCGTGGTGGCGGTCGGCACGACGAGCCTGCGCACGCTCGAGGGCGTGGTGGCGCTGCGTGGCGCCGTCGAGCCCTGGTCCGGCGACATCGACCTCTTCGTCAGGCCGGGCTTCCGCTTCCGCGCCGTCGACATGCTGCTGACCAACTTCCACCTGCCGAAGTCGACGCTGTTCATGCTGGTCTCCGCCTTCGCCGGGCTCGAGCGCATGCGCGCGGCCTATGCCCATGCCGTCGCCTCGGGCTACAGGTTCTTCTCCTACGGCGACGCCTGCCTCATCCACCGCGCGGAGGACGCATGACCGCGTTCGGCTTCGACCTGCTCGCTACCGACGGCGCGGCGCGCCGCGGCCGCGTCTCGACGGCGCATGGCACGATCGAGACGCCGGCCTTCATGCCGGTCGGCACGGCCGCGACGGTCAAGGGCATGACGCCCGAGGCCGTGCGCGGCACGGGCGCCGAGATCCTGCTCTGCAACACCTACCACCTGATGCTGCGGCCCGGCGCGGAGCGCGTGGAGCGGCTGGGCGGGCTGCATCGCTTCATGAACTGGCCCGGGCCGATCCTCACGGATTCGGGCGGCTACCAGGTCATGTCGCTCGCGGGGCTGCGCAAGATGGACGAGGAAGGCGTGCGCTTCCGCTCGCATCTCGACGGCAGCGTCCACCTGCTGACGCCGGAGCGCTCGATCGGGATCCAGCGCGCCCTCGACGCCACGATCACCATGGCCTTCGACGAGTGCACGCCCTACCCGGCGACGCAGGCCCAGGCCGAGGCGTCGATGCGGCTCTCGATGCGCTGGGCGCGGCGCTCGCGCGACGCCTTCGTCGCCCGCGACGGCTACGCGATCTTCGGCATCGCACAGGGCGGGGTGCATCCGTGGCTGCGCGCGGAATCGGCCGCGGCGCTGCGCGCGATCGGCTTCGACGGCTACGCGGTCGGCGGCCTCGCCGTCGGCGAGCCGGCGCACGAGCGCAACGCCACGCTCGAGGCGACGACGCCGCACCTGCCCGCCGGCGCGCCGCGCTACCTGATGGGCGTCGGCAAGCCGGTGGACATCGTCGATGCGGTGGCGCGCGGCATCGACATGTTCGACTGCGTGCTGCCGACGCGCTCGGGTCGCACCTCGCAGGCATGGACCAGCGAGGGGCCGCTCAACATGCGCAACGCGCGCTTCGCGGAGGACGACGGGCCGCTCGACCCGCGCTGCGGCTGCCCGGCTTGCCGCGGCTACAGCCGCGCATACATCCACCATCTCGTGAAGGCGGGCGAGATGCTCGGGCCGATGCTGCTCACGCAGCACAACCTGACCTTCTACCAGGACCTGATGCGCGGCATGCGCGAGGCGATCGCCGATGGCCGCTTCGCGGCATTCCGCGCCGCCTTCATGGACAGCCCCGCCGCGCGGACCGGCGCGGCGCGCGAGGAGGATGGCGATGCCGACGCGACGCACGATCTATGACGGGCTGAAGCAGCTCGGCGAGAAGAGCCGGCTGCCGGCCTCGCCCGAGGAGGCCGAGCTCGAGCGCGTGCCGAACCCGAATCCCGGCGTGCGCTACCTCGTGCGCTTCGCGGCGCCGGAGTTCACCTCGCTCTGCCCGATCACGGGTCAGCCCGACTTCGCGCACCTGGTCATCGACTACGTGCCGCGGCGCTGGCTCGTGGAGTCGAAGTCGCTGAAGCTCTATCTCGGCAGCTTCCGCAACCACGGCGCCTTCCACGAGGCATGCACGATCGGCGTCGCGCAGCGCCTGGCCAAGTTCCTGTCGCCGGCCTGGCTGCGCATCGGCGGCTACTGGTACCCGCGCGGCGGCATGCCGATCGACGTGTTCTGGCAGACCGGCGCGCCGCCGCGCGGCGTCTGGATCCCCGAGCAGGGCGTCGATCCCTATCGCGGCCGCGGCTGATCACAACCCGGGACGGAGCCTGGATCATGCAACCCGGGGACGGAGCCCGGATCGCGACCAGTTCCGCCGCGGATCCATGCGGCATGAACCGGGCTCCGTCCCCGGGTTGGCGCGGGGTGGCGTAATCCGGGCTCCGTCCCGGGTTGGTGCGCGTAAGGGCGTCGCGACCTATCGCGGCCGCGGCTGGCGTCCCTCCGCCGCGGCGCGTCGGCGCAGGAGCGGCGAGGGACGGAAGCGGTCGTCGCCGGTCGCGGCCTGGATGTTGTCGAGCACCCGCTCGATGCGCGCGAAGCCGATCCGCGCGCCCCATGCCACCGGCCCGAGCGGGTAGCTCACGCCCTTCGTCATCGCCGCGTCGATGTCCTCCTCGCTCGCCACGCCCTGCAGCGCGGCGTCGAGCGCCTCGTTGGCGAGGCAGGCGACCGTGCGCATCGCGAGCATGCCCGCGATGTCGTCGATCGGGCTCGCCTCCATGCCCAGCGCCTGGAGGAATCCCGCGGCGGCGAGGCGCTCGCGCTCGCCCGCGCCATCGGCCATCGCCACCGCCGCGCGCTTCGCGGTGCCGGCGTCGAGCCAGAGGTCGAGGAGGCCGTCGACGTCGCCGCGCAGCGTCGCGGGGCGCCCGTCGGTGAGGGCGAGATGCGTGCCGTCGACGACGATGCGCCCGTCGCCCGGGCCCGTCTCCACGGCGAGCCCGGCGGCACGCGCGCGCGCCTCGATCGCGGCCGCGGCGCCGAGGTCGCCAAGCAGCTGCACGCGTCGCGGCCGCGGGCCTGGCGGCATCTTCGCGGGCGCGGCGCGCATGGCGCCTTCGCCGTGGACATGGAATCCGCGGCCCGACTTGCGGCCGAGCAGCCCGGCCTCGACCATCTCCTGCTGCAGCGGCGAGCCGCGATAGCGCGGGTCGCCGAAGCTGGCGGAGGAGACGGTCGCGGTGGTCGCGAAGTTGACGTCGTGGCCGATGAGGTCGACGAGCTCGCACGGCCCCATGCGGAAGCCAGCGGCCTCGCGCATCACCGCGTCGATCGTCGCCGCGTCGGCGGCGCGCTCCGCGAGGCTGCGCAGCGCCTCGGCGTAGAAGGCGCGCGCGCAGCGGTTGACGATGAAGCCGGGCGTCGAGCGGCAGCGCACGGGATGCTTGCCCCAGGCGCGCATGGTCGCGAAGGCGGCATCGACCGCGCCGGGCGCGGAGAGCGGCGCCGCGACGACCTCGACCAGGGGCAGGACCTGCGCTGGGTTGAAGAAGTGCAGGCCGCAAAATCGGTCGGGTTGCGCCAGGACGCGCGCCATCGCGGCGAGCGACAGCGCCGACGTGTTCGAGGCGATGATCGCGTCCGGCGCCATCGCCGCCTCGGCCGCGCACAGCACCGCGTGCTTCGTGGCCATGTCCTCCGGGACGGCCTCGATCGCGAGCCGCGCGGGCGCGAGCGCCGCGATGTCGCCGGCGGTCTCGAGCCTGCCGAGGATCTCCTGCTTGCGTGCGGCCTCGATCCGGCCCTTCGACGCGAGCATGTCGAGCGCGGCGGAGATGGCGGTGCGCGCGGCGTCGAGCGTCGCGGGCGGCGTGCCGACAAGCACCACGCGATGCCCCGCGAGCAGCGCCACCTGCGCGATGCCGACGCCCATCGTGCCGGCGCCGATGACGCCGATCGCCGCGTCGCGCGGCAGGGGCTTGTCCGTCATCGCGTTCCCTCCATTGCCTCGCCATGCCGCGCGTGGAGCGGCGGCAGGCGCATGTGCCAGTCGGTGCAGCGCTGGAAGGCATGGCCCACCCGCAGCGCGACGGCGTCGCGCCAGTGGCCGGCCGCGAGCTGCAGCCCGATCGGCATGCCGTCGGCGGAGAAGCCGCAGGGCAGGGCGAGCGCGGGCACGCCGGCCGCGGCCCAGCCCCAGGCGTTCCTCATGATCGCGGCGGAGACCGCGACGATGCCGCGCGCGTCGTCGGCGCGCGGCACGTCCGTGGCGACCATCGGCGACAGCAGGATGTCGACGTCCCGGGCGAGCATCCGTCGCGTGGAATGCGTGAATCGCTCGCGCCAGCGCAGCGCGTCCGCGAGGTCGGCGGCGGCGAGGGAGAGGCCCGGCTGCAGCCGCTCGCGCACCAGCGGGTCGAAGATGTCCGGCGCGCGCGCCAGCCGGTCGCGATGCAGCGCGGCCGCGTCGGCGAAGATGATCTTCTGCACGCAGGCCGGCGCGTCCTCGGCGCCCGCGACCTCGATGTCGACGAGGCGCGCGCCGAGGCGTTCCAGCACGCGCGCGGCGTCCATCGCCGCCGCGGCGATCGCGGCGGGCGCGCCCTCGAAATAGTGGTTGCGCGGGATGCCGACGCGCAGCCCGGCGACGCCGGTGGACAGGCGGCGCATCGCGTCCGGCGGCTCGCGCGCGTCGCTGAAGGGGTCGGCGGGGTCGTGGCCGGCGATCGTGGAGAAGACGCGCGCGACATCCGCCGCGCTACGCGCGATCGGCCCGCATGTGTCGAGCGGCGGGCTCACCGGGAAGATGCCGGTGCATGGCACGGCGCCGACGCTGGGTCGCAGGCCCGTCACGCCGGTGATCGAGCAGGGCCCGCGGATCGAGCCGCCGGTGTCCGTGCCGAGCGCGGCCTCCGCCATGCCCGACGCGACCGCGACCGCCGAGCCGCCGCTCGAGCCGCCGGGGATGCGCGTCGTGTCCCAGGGGTTGCGGCAGGCGCCCCAATGCGCGTTCTGCGTCGTCCCGCCGAAGCAGAATTCATGCAGGTTCGCGGTGCCGACGATCGTGGCGCCGGCCGCGCGTAGCCGCGCGACGACCGTCGCGTCGGCGGGCGCCCCAATGCGCGTTCTGCGTCGTCCCGCCGAAGCAGAATTCATGCAGGTTCGCGGTGCCGACGATCGTGGCGCCGGCCGCGCGTAGCCGCGCGACGACCGTCGCGTCGGCGGGCGCGACGCGGTCGGCGAAGAAGCGCGAGCCCGCGGTGCCACGCGTGCCGGCGACGTCGATGCAGTCCTTGAGCGCCACGACCATGCCGTGGAGCGGGCCGAGGCTGCGCCCCTCGCGCGCCGCCACGTCGGCGGCGTCGGCCTGCGCGCGCGCGGCCTCCGCCGTCGGCGTGATGAAGGCGCGCAGCCTGCCATCGAGCCGCGCGATCGCGGCGAGGCAGGCCTCGGCCCGCGCGCGCGCGTCGTCCATCGTCCCTCGCGCCTCAGCGCCCGAGCGCATAGGCCTGCTGCAGGCGCGGCGTGGCCGCCGCGCGCAGCACGCGCCCATCCGTCGCGGCGGCGCAGTTGCGGCCCAGCGTCCAGTCGCCGACGACCTTCACCTCGTGGCCGCGGCGCGCCAGCTCGTCGATGGTCTCGCGCGGGAAGCGGCCCTCGAGCTGCAGCTTCGCCGGCGCGGCGTGGCGCGGATAGAAGGAGTTCGGCCAGTGGTCGGACTGCAGCTGCGGCGCGTCGATCGCCGCCTGCAGGTTGAGGCCATGGTCCGCGTGGCGCAGGAAGAACTGCAGGATCCACTGGTCCTGGTTGTCGCCGCCGGGCGAGCCGAAGGCCATCGTCGTGTCGCCGCGCCGCGCGATGGTCGGCGTCAGCGTCGTGCGCGGCCGCGCGCCCGGGCGCAGCGTCGAGGGCAGGCCCTCCTGCATCCAGAACATCTGCGCGCGTGTGCCGAGGCAGAAGCCAAGGCCGGGGATCGCGGGCGAGGATTGCAGCCAGCCGCCGGACGGCGTCGCCGCGACGACGTTGCCCCAGCGGTCGATGACGTCGAGATGGCAGGTGTCGCCCTCGGCCGGCCCGCGCGACGGGCGCGCGGCATTGGCGCGGTCCTGGCTTTCCTGCTCGACGCGCGCGGGCTCGCCGATCCCCGCGCCGCCGCCGCCGCCGGCCAGCGCGTAGCGCGGGAAGTTCGGGTTGCGGCCACCGGGCGCGCCTGGCCGCATCTCGCGCGAGGCCGCGGGCCCCACGAGGCGCCGGCGCTCCGCGGCATAGCCCTCGGAGAGCAGCGCCGCGAGCGGCACGTCGCCATGCTCGGGCTCGCCATACCAGGACTCGCGGTCGGCATAGGCGAGCTTCTTCGCCTCGACGAGCACGTGCACGAATTCCGCGCCGAGCGTGTCCATCGACGGGACGTCGAAGCCCTCGAGCAGCTTCAGGGCCTGCAGCATCACCGGCCCCTGGCTCCAGGGCCCGGCCTTGAAGACCTCCCAGCCGCGATAGGAGACGCGCGCGCAGGCCTCGACCGAGGCGCTCCATGACGCCATGTCGGCGGCGCGCAGCACGCCGCGATGGCGCCGGCCGGTGGCGTCCATCGCCTCGGTGCTGCACGCGAAGCCCTCGATCGTCTCCGCGACGAAGCCCTGGTAGAAGGCGCGGCGCGCGGCGTCGATCTGCGCCTCGCGGTCGGCGCCGGCCTGCGCGCCGAGGCGCACGAGCCGCGCCAGCGTCTTGGCGAGGCCGGGGTTGCGATGGATGTCGCCGGCCTTCGGCGGCCTGCCGCCGGGCAGCCAGGTCTCCGCCGAGGCGGGCCATTCGCGCGCGAAGAACTCCGCCACGCCGGCGATCGCGCCGGCCGCGCCGGCGACGAGCGGATGGCCTTCGGCCGCGTAGGAGATCGCGGGCTGCAGCGCCTCGGCGAGGGTCAGCGTGCCGTGGTCGCGCAGCATCAGCATCCAGGCGTCGAAGGCGCCGGGCACCGTCGCCGCCAGCAGGCCGTTGCCCGGGATGGTCTCGATCCCCTCGGCGCGGTAATGCGCGAGCGTCGCCCCCGCCGGCGCCGGGCCCTGGCCGCAGATCGCGACCGGCGCGTCCTGGCCCGCCGGGCGCACGAGGATGACGGCATCGCCGCCGAGCCCGTTCATGTGCGGCTCGACCACCTGCAGCACGAAGCCCGCGGCGACCGCGGCGTCGAAGGCGTTGCCGCCCTTCTCGAGCACCGCCATGCCGACCTGGCTCGCGATCCAGTGCGTCGAGGAGACGACGCCGAACGTGCCGAGGATCTCCGGGCGCGTGGTGAAGCCGGGTGCTGCCATGTCCTGCCTGCCGTCGGATGCGAAGGCCGCGATCCTACGCGCGGGCGGGCGTCGAGGCCATGGCGCGGCTTGTTTCGGCGGCGGGGCGGGCCATGGTAATCGATCGGCCATGGACGCTGCGAAGCAAGGC
>Ga0194124_10005959_pt1 | contig 11088 bp, 4 predicted proteins | sample TA2KigCas0mmetaG_FD_148605 | JGI IMG/M metagenome (GOLD analysis project Ga0194124, IMG submission 148605) | Freshwater microbial communities from Lake Tanganyika, Tanzania - TA2015031 Kigoma Deep Cast 0m | ecosystem: Environmental > Aquatic > Freshwater > Lake | place: Tanzania: Lake Tanganyika...
ACCACTTAATGTACCCATAATAGTTGCATTGGTAGTACCATCATAGGTTTTGGAGGTTACCGCAGGTGAAGTAATTGTTAATGTTTTGGTTGTGATATCCGCAGTTAAGCTAGTTGGTTGCGTAACTGAATAATTTGCACTTGGTGCAGTGTATCCGCTAACTGTAATCGGTTTAGCTGTACCGACATTTTTATTATTGAAAACCGCAGTTGGTGATCCTGTTACGGAAAATGATTCGCTATTAACCAAACCTGAGTATGCTGCAGTTCCTGAGATTGTTGCAGTTGTTGTAGCATCGTACGTTTTGTTGGAAATGGAAATACCTGTGATGGTTAATCCTTTTTGTGAAACTGTATTGCTGGAAGATGAAGTTGTTACATTTTGTGAAGTTGCGCCTGTACTGGATAAAACAACTGCTGTTGTATTGTCGTATGTGCCGGCTGCTTGTGTTGCCGTAAATCGGACATAAATTGTTGTACCGCTTGAAACAGCAACTGAACTCCCATAACCAGAACCAAGTAGGGTAGAAACTTCATAACCACTTTGTGCAGTTGCTGTGATGTTATCGCTTAAATTTGATCCACTTGCCGTGAAGCTAATTCCCGATGACGCAGTACCATAGGTTGTTGATAGAGCGGAGGCAAGCGTTACCGGATCAATTGTTGGGGTGGAAGCAACAGTCCATTGGGCATAAAGCGTAAAATTTGAAGTTTGTCCGTGGGTATATGGGAATGAAATTGCCGAACCTCCACTTGAAGCAACAAACCAACCATTGAATGAATAGCCGCTTCTTGTTGGATTTCCTGGGTTAGAAACCGGGGCTCCTGTCGTTGTTGAGCCGTTTGAAATGCTACTTCCACCCTGACTATCGTATATTACCGTTATTGTATTTGCTGTCCATTGGGCATAAAGGGTGACATTTGCTGTTCCCATGGTGTAATTTGCCTGATCGGCATAAGATGTACCTGTTCCATTGGAAGCTGTATTCCAGCCCGAAAATGTGTAACCCGTTCTGGTAAATCCATTTGCAGTTAAATTTGCAGAAGCTGCGGTATTTATATTTTGAGAAGCCGTTGTTCCGCCTGTTGCACCATTTCCATCAAAGGTTATCGTATTGCTGTTGGCTGTCCATTTTGCAAAAAGGGTTGTATTGGCAGAAATTGTAAAAGTTGAAGCTGCTGCCCTATCTGTTCCAGAACCGTTTGCCAACGTATTCCAACCAGCAAAAGTATATCCGGTGCGTGCAAGTGAACCTGTATTTCCTAAAACTGTTACTGTGGCTCCAGAAGAGTAATTTGTTGCATCAGTTGGAGCAGTTCCACCCGTATTTGAATTACCATTGTAAGTTACGTTATAAGAAGGTATAATAGTTCCCGAAATCGTTACATTATCAAAACGCCAGGTGCCGCTCGTGCCGTAAGTACTAGTAGACCTTAAAGCCACGTAATTATTTCCGCTTGCGTGAGCAGACACAATTCTGAATGCTGCATTTGGATTATTATTCAAACCTGCAACAGAGGAAAAATCTACAGATCTTGAAAACCATGTGTCTCCTGCCCCTGATGACGCAGGTGTAACTGTAAAAGTTTGCATATCAATCCAAGTTGGAGAACCTACAGAGACATCAAGAGTATATTGAACAACACTTCTATTTGCCGCAGTGTTACTTCCTCTGTGGCTATAACTAAGCTGTATGTTTTGGTAACCTGATGTGGATACTGCAAACTGGACACCGGCTGTTTTGTTATTTGCAGAATTTCCTGAAGCAGGATAGTTAGATGTGTTCCAACCTTGTCCAGTAGTCCCAGTTGAAAAGGCTGATGAAGTACCACCCACATTAGTAGCCGTTCCCGAACCAGTGTTTGGCGTCAAATTACTTGCGTCAAAATTCCATTGAGTAATAGTCGTCTGCCCCCAAACACTCCCCACTCCCATCACCAAGACCAAACAAAGCGGCAGGGTGAGTGGTAAAACAGAAAGGCGAGAAAGGAGGCGAGAAAGGAAGTTGGACATGCCTTTGCGCGGGGTGGCGGTAGTAGTAGGTTGAGGGGCGGCCACCACCGGCAGCGGCATATTGGTTTCTATATCTATGATTTTTACAAATTCTACTTCATCAATGATGCAGGTGCAATCTTCGGTGAGTATTTCAAATTCTTTTTTGTCAATGCGGATGTCAATCGTGTTGACAGATGATGTTGGGTAGTCTAAAACTTCAGGAACTGCGGTTTGTGATTTCATAGTAGCATTTTATGAAACAAAGTTCACTATGCACTGTAAATTGGATTTCAAGTAAAAATTATATTTCAATTAAACTTATATGAAGTGATGAAGCTATACTGTAAACAGATTGTTTTCGCTTCGTGAATTTTTAACTTATGGTGGTGAAATAGAAATAATGGAAGGAGGGGATTGTGGGGTAACCATTACTTGATCACTTGCCATACAACCATGTCCATCCGTAACAGTTAGCGTGTAAGTTTCAGCCGCTGACAATCCTGAAACAACTGGATTTGAGATGTTGTTAGCCGACAACCCAGTTGACGGCGACCAGCTGTAGCTTAGATCAGGTTGATAACTGCTAACACTTGCCGATAGTTCTTGAGAATTACCACTGCAATAATTCAAATCGGGACCTAGACTTACAGTTGGCAGGTTAAATGGAGCTCCTACTCCGTAAGTTGTTCCTGTTAATAGAATATTGTCGATAGCCCAATTTTCCTCAGAACGGTTGTTATTGGCAGTAAAACGAAATTGAAATTGAGAAATCCCACTCATGCTTAATGTGAAAGCACTTTTAGTATCACAACTTCCAGTGGTGTAAACTAGTGAAGAACCAATGGATAAGCTCGTAACGGGAGAGCTGCTTATATCAAACAAACAATTATTATAACCTTTTTTTGTGAGTATGGTATTCCAAGAAGTTCCACCATTTGTTGAAACCTGCATTACAAATTCTTCATCCGTTTCAACCCCACATCCATTTGTCACTCCGCATGTTCCGATACCGAAGGAAAGCAAATTAAACGAAAAATCAACGATATTATAGGTCGAAAGACTGAGGACATTATTAAAGGTAATGGTTCTTGAACTACCATATTCCCCTGAGGTATTATTAACCGAGTAGGATTTTCTGAGTACATTGTTTCCTGAATAATTATAAACATCCACTACTCCAACCCCTTGAATTGCCGGCGGCGAACCTGACCCTGGTCCTCCATAATTTACATCAGCACCAACCGTGTAAGACCAATTAATGTTGGCATCAAAATCATTTTGAGCAAGTGTTGTTACTGATGGCGAACCTAAAGGAGAAATTACATTAAATGAAGTAGATGTCGCGCTGGTTAATCCCGTTGATGTTGCAGTAAAAGTTAAATTGGTTTGTGGGCTTCTCAGAAAAATGATATCAGAAAACGTAGCAACTCCGTTTACAAAAGTTACAGTTTGCGGAGTATATCCGCAACCGGGCGAGTTAACCGTTAGTGTAACGGTCCCGTTGTAGCATGTGGAAATTGTTCCATTAGAACAAGTGGCGGCAACTTGAACCGAGGGGGTCATTGGTGTGTTCTGAAAAACATTATTCGGTTGTGTTGTGAAACTCAAGGATGTTGGAGTTGAACAACAACCTGATAATGTTACATTATCGAAACGCCAGGTTCCAGTAGTACCATAGTTTCCACTCCCTACTCCAGAAGTAGGTGTATATTTTGCATCATTATTGGCCCGCATGTAAGCCGTATTTATTGAATAAGATAGTGAACTATTTTGGTTAAACGCATTTGGAGAAAAAATTGAAACAATTCTAACCACAAAGCTGGCATTGTTGTTAGCTCCCGATACCGAAGAGAAGTCCACTGTAAAAGGGTAGAAGTTATCATGAGGTGATAATCCCCCATTATTATTCCAAAAATTGGTTGACCAATTCGAGCCTCCATCCAATGAATAGTCAACACGCGCCCATCTCGATGCTGTGCCTGAAGCACGATGATCAAATGTGAGTTGAATGTTTTGAAATCCAACAGTGCTTACTGCAAATTGAACGCCAGCCGTTCCATTGTTAGTTGATTGAAGTGGGTAAGTTGTCGTATTCCAGCCTCGTCCTCCTCCAAATCCAGTTGCAAAGCCAGATGAAGTACTCCCAACATTGCTTGCAGTGCCTGACCCAGTGCTTGGTGTAAGAACGTCTCCTTCAAAAGTCCACTGTGTTATTGTAGTTTGCCCTAAACCATTGAAAGTAGTTAAAAAAAATAAAATCAAGGTTAATTCGAAATGGAATCCCTTAAACCAAAAAATGCCCTTACTTGGCTTAAAAACGATCTGTGTTGTGGATTTGATATCAAGCAAAGGCACTTTTTCAGTGGCGTTAAATGCCGAAACAAAATCAGATTCGTTTATGATGCAATGACATTCCTCGTTTTGATAGAGGGCGCTGGCATTTTTTAGGAAATCATAAAAGAACTTGATTCGGTTTTTTCTTCTTTTAATTGGTGATGTTACAGTAGTTTTCAAGTTCGCATTTAACTAAGCGAAATTCGTAAGACACTTTAACTAGGCTTTGAAGTGAAAATTATTTTTTGATTAATACAACATGAAGTCAGAAGCAATCTCTACTCAATATTGTTAAACCAACACCTATTTCTTTACAAATCGAAGTGTTTCCTGCGTTCCATTTACACGCATGGTATAAGTTCCCGATGGTAATTTTGCTAATGAAATTCGGTTGGTTTTTGATTCCAATTTACCTTTCTTCACCACTTCACCGGCAGAAGAAAATAATTGATACGATTTACCTACAAAAATTTCGTTTACTTCAATGTTTATCTCCTCACCAGCAGGATTTGGATAAAGTGTTACACCAAACGTTGAAATACCAGAAACAGATAGTTCTGGATTAAAATAGACGGATTCAGACAAGCAAGTCCCATAAAAAGTAGAAACCGTATAGTTTCCTGCCACTTGTGGAATGAAATATGCGCCATTGGCTCCACTGATTGGTGCACCGTTCAAATACCATTGGTAATTATTTGCCGTTCCTTGAGCGTAGAGCGTATCGTTTTGAGCAGTGATGCTTAAGTCATTTCCTTGAAGAACCGAGAAGGTTTGCGTAACTACTTGCCCCGTTAAACTATCTGTTACTATCAATTGATGATTTCCAAGTTGTTGGTTATTTATGGAAATAGATGAAGTCGTTTGGTTATTAATACTCCAGGCGTAATGCAGATTATCTGAACCTCCTGAAATTAGTGGTTGAACAGCAATTTGCTCTTGCCCACAAACATAAACATTCGGAAGATCAACTGTCATATTTGATTTCAAAATAGTAAATTCATCCAGCACAGAGCCGTTCATGTGAAGGTATTTTCCGTCCAATCGGTTTTTATAGATGTCCATGACAAATGAACCACAAGCATCCAAGCCGCCATCCACAAATTGCATAATCGGGTAGTCGAGTGAAGGAGCATCTTCTTTACTTCCAGAATTTCCACACACCACGTAAACGGTTCCGTCAGGTGTATTTGCTAATCCGTCTTTGTGGTAAGCATTTCCTTGCTCAAAATTTCCGTTTGAACCGTCTTTTAACATCGTTGAGGGCTCAAAAGAAAAGGAGTTTCCGTAATGACCGTGAATTAACTTGCTTCGCTCAAACACGTGGCTGTGTCCGCAAATAACCAAGTCGATATCGTATTCTTCCAACAATGGAATTACTCGCTCTCGCATGGCCTTCATAACCAATTCGAAAGCATCATCGCTATCGTGTGAACCTTTTGAGTACGGAGGTTGGTGGAAATAAGCGATAGTAAATGTTCGGGTATTTTGTTGCAAATCTTGCTCAATCCATTGTTTCATCCGATCTATTCCTTCAAAAGTTTGCGAAAAATCATACACTTCCGAATTGAGTGATAAGAAATGTACATCGCCGTAATCAAATGAGTAGAATAATTCCAATTGCGACGGAAAGCCTCCAGCTTCTGCCTCTGTAGGAACATGAACCATGTCAAAGTAAGGACCTTGATGATCTTCCAAAGGAATATTTGAGTACGGAATTCCTAAAAAAGCACTTTCTTCCCAAACCGTGTTGTAATCATGATTTCCAGGACTTGGCCAAAAAGGCAACCAACTGAATACGTCCGAAAAACCATTTAATTCAAATAATTTGGTTTGGTATTCTTCATCTGTACCATCGTTATAGACATTATCGCCCAACCAAATCCAAACATCTGTATTCGAAGAATCATCGTATTGCATGTAGGAATTTTTCACTGCCACTTGCTCTGTGTTTCCTTTTCCAAAATCGCCTATCGCCCAAACGCGCGTTGGAACTTCAGCTCCGGGAATTGGGTTTGTTTTAAAACGAAAACGAACCGAAGGAGATGTGAAACTTGTTGCATTATTTCCTACCGAATAATAATAGATAGTTGAAGGCGCTAAATTCGTGAGTTTTAAAATATGTTCCTTTGTGCTATTATTCAGCGAAACTGTTTGGGAAAGATTGAGACTATCTGTTCCGAAACGCACTTTTGAATTGGTATTTGAACTTGTTCTCCATTTAATCACAATGGTACTCTCCGTTGGCGATTGCAGGTAAGGCCCGCGGGTTAACGTTTGAGAACTCACTAAAAAGCAAGCGAAATAAATAAGTGAGAAAGAAACAATTTTAGTGCACATGTAAATTATTTAGAAAACAAAATTGAAGAACAAAAATCAACGCAAGGTAAACATTTTATTAAGATTCAATTAATTTTAGTTTATGGTCATTATGATTGAATAAGTTGTTTTGCATCCTGTTAACATTTCTTTTTTTAATTTTAATGGAAAAGTAAAATGAATTTCACTTCAAGTAATTAACTGAGAGCTAAATTTGGCACATGAAAAGATTAATTTGTATTTCCTTCATGCTTTTTTCGTTAAAGGCATTTTCTCAAACGAGTGTAAGTCCATTGGATTGTATTGCGCCTTTCTATCATGGTGTAGCGTCAGGTGATCCATTAACAGATCGCGTGATTATTTGGACAAGAGTCACGCCGCAAGATTTTAACGAAACCTTGACCATCAATTACAAAGTTGCCACTGATAATACATTTACAACTATTGTTGCTCAAGGAAATGCACAAACCGATGTAACAAAGGATTTTACTGTAAAAGTGGATGTAACTGGTCTTTCACCGAATACATTTTATTTTTATGAGTTTGAATATAGCGGTTCTTACAGTGCCGTAGGTCGAACGAAGACCTTGCCTGTTGGAGACATAGAAAATGTGCGTTTTGCGGTAGTTTCTTGCGCCAATTTAGAGGCAGGTTATTTTAATGTATATTCTGCCATAAACGAACGTAATGATGTAGATGCCGTATTAATGCTCGGTGATTACATTTATGAATATGCTTCCGGTGGATATTCTCCCAATTCAAATATCGATCGCGTATGGGAACCGGAAGAAGAAATTATCGATTTAGCGGAATACAGGTTGCGATATTCGAGTTACCACATGGACAACGCTTTGCGAAAGTTGCACCAAAATTTCCCTTGGATTTGCGTATGGGACGATCACGAAACGGCAAATAATTCATTTGTGAATGGTGCCGAAAATCATACCAGCGATGAAGGGGATTGGTTTACAAGAAAAGAAAATGGAAAACGCGCCTTTTTTGAGTGGTTGCCCATTCGACCAAAGGCACCTGAAAACACTCAAATTTTCCGTTCTTTCAAATGGGGAAATTTAGCGAACCTAATTATGCTAGATACACGTTTGGAAGGTCGCGACGAGCAAGTTCCAGCAAGTGACCCTACTATCAACGATACGAACCGAACCATTTTGGGTGACGAGCAATTCAATTGGCTAAAAGATGAGTTGAGTTTGGGAGCTCAGCAATGGAAGATATTAGGAAATCAGGTAATGATGGGAGAAATTACCGCGCTAGGAAATCCGATTAATACGGACGGATGGGATGGTTATCCAGCTGAAAGACAGCGTATTTACAATCATTTAACGCAAAACAACATCGATAATTTTGTAGTCGCAACAGGCGATATTCATACCAGTTGGGCAATTAATTTAGAAAATGGAAACACGCCAGTTGGTGTTGAGTTTGTGACGCCGAGCGTTACATCTCCTGGAGTTCCACTGAATGTAGGCGGACTTTTAACCTTCGAAAACCCTCACTTGAAATACGTAGAGCTCACCAAAAAAGGTTTTGTTATATTGGATGTATCAACAGCTAAAGTACAAGGAGATTGGTATTACGTGACAACGATAGATCAGCAAAATTCAGCAAATACTTGTCAAAAATCCTATTATTCTAATACAGGCAATAATACCTTGGTTTCAACGAATACACCAAGTGTAGGACATGGTCCTTTTTCCATTCCGCTAGCTGATCCATGCAGTAGATTTGCCACATTGGAAGAAAATGAGTTTAACTCTGTTATTGGTGTTTACCCAAATCCAAGTAGTCAATTACTTTATATTCAGACAAATGGTAAATTAAATCCAGAAAAGAATTGGAAACTAATATCTACCTCAGGTTCCGAAATGTGGATTAAACCTGTATCAATGATGGCAGATCAAAATAATATTGTTGTTCATGTATTTGATGTTTCCATGTTTGCAGATGGTCAATACGAATTAATCGATCTTTCGAGTAAAGATAAATCGCGCATTACTTTCATAAAGAAATAAAATTTCAACCATTTTATTTATTCTTCGAGCTGTTTGAGGTGTTCTAATTTTGTTCTTTTTAATAAATATTTTGTATATTTTTAGTTTTATTTATAAAATTTATGTGATAATGTTCGTATAATTAACGAAACTTATTGCATTTATATAGTAAAAAAAATTAAATTTGTGACATGAAAGAGGTGTTTAAGGAACTAATAGTGGAAAGTCAAACTCAAGAATATGAGGTTGGTTTTCCTCGTGCGCTTGAAATAGCAATGAATACGCGACTCATAGTGAGTGTAATCGGAGCTAGAAGAAGTGGCAAGACAACTTATTTATTTCAATTAATCCAAAAATTAAAAAAATCAGGCGTTCCACAGAAAAACATATTATTCATAAACTTTGAAGATGAGCGATTAAAAGTGGATGTTTCGCAACTCGATTTGCTTTTGCAAGCCTATAACGAATTGTATCCGGAGGTAAATTGGCAAGAGGTGCATTTATTCTTTGATGAAATACAAAATGTAGAAGGTTGGGAGCGCTTCGTTCGCCGTGTGTACGATACTAAGACCCGCCATGTTTATATAAGTGGTTCAAATGCAAAACTTTTAAGCACGGAGATCGCAACATCGCTCCGAGGAAGGTCTTTGTCCTATACCGTTTATCCATTTAGCTTTTTGGAATGTTTAAACGCGTTGAAAGTTCCTGTTTCCTTCAAGACCCAACAAGAGAAAAGTAGAATGATCTACCACACGGAATTGTATATGCAACAAGGTGGTTTTGCCGAGACCTTGTTTTTGGATCAGCCAACGCGGGTAAAACTGTTGCAGGAATATTACAATGTGATGATGTTTCGTGATATTGTAGAGCGCTATCAAATAAGCAACATAAATGTCCTTCGCTTTTTCATCAAAAAAATATTTGCTGGAGTTACGGTTCCTTTTTCAGTGAACAAAGTCTACAACGACTTGAAATCTATGGGTTATAAAACCAGTAACAACAATTTGTATGAGTATTTAGAACACTGCCAGGCCGTTTTTCTTACCCAATCAATCGATAAATTTGATTACTCCGAAATAAAGCAAGCAAAAAGCGAGAAAAAGCTCTACGCAATCGATACGGGTTTTCTTTCAGCAATCGATTTTCCGGCGTCAAAGAATTGGGGAAAGCTTTTTGAAAACATGGTTTTTATGGAGTTCAATAAGAATGGAAAACGACTCACGTACTTCAAAACACGCTACGAATGCGATTTTATCTTAGAGGAGGAAGGTGAATTTTATCCCATACAAGTTTCGTATCGTTTGACAGAATCTGAAACCAGAAAAAGGGAATTTCGTGGTCTGATAGAAGCCTGTAAAACATTAGGAGTTAAAGAAGGTACCGTGATCACACTTGATCAACAAGAAATCGTTGAATTAAGCGGATTTAAAATCAATGTCGTACCTTTTTACGCGTATTTTTTGCAATAACTTATCGGATGAGCGATATAAACCCATGACCAGATAATTTATCGCCATTGAGCCCTTTTGCTTGATATTTATAAAAATATGTACCGTCTGTTGCTTCATCTCCACCTGGTGTTTTACCATCCCAAGTACCGGTCACATCTTCAATTTTGGTGATTTCATTTCCCCATCTGTTGACTATAATTATTTCTAATTCAGAGACATTTTGTGTGGAAATAAACCACTCATCATTTGTCCCGTCTCCATTTGGGGTTAGTACGTTTGGCACAATCAAAATGGGTTGACCCGCTTCATTCACATTAATTAATGTTGAAATTGAGTCAGAACAAAAACCATTAGTCGCAACCAACCAAACGGTGTAAGACCCGGGATTTAAAAATATATTAGTCACATCAGACAAATCTGCTGAATTAATTTCGTTTCCATCTCCAAAATTCCAATCATAAGAGGTTGCGTTTGAACTAGTATTTGTGAAATTTACTGTCAATGGGGCTATTCCAGAATTTACATCTGATGAAAATTGTGCAGTTGGAACGGGAACAAGCGTTACAAGAACCGAATCAGTGGCTTCGCATCCGTTAGCATCCGATCCTGTTACATAATATACTTGCGTTTGATTAGGTTGGAAAGATTGTCCATTTTGTATGCCCCCTGTCCAAGAATATTGAATACCACCACTTGCGTTTAATTGAACAGAGGAACCAGCGCAAATTGTGATATTGTTTCCAGCATCGATTGATGGAGCGGCAAAAACCTCAACATTCAATGTGTAAACAGAAGCGCATTGCCCAGGGTCGGGAGTGAAAGAATATGAGTTTATTCCGGGCGTTGCCGTCGATAACATAGCCGGATTCCACGTACCTGAAATGCCATTATTTGAAGTTTCAGGAAGAAGTACTTGGGCTAAAACGGCATCTTCGCAGAACGGTCCATAGGAACTAAATGTTGGAACAGTTGAAGGATTTACA
>Ga0194124_10005963_pt1 | contig 11083 bp, 13 predicted proteins | sample TA2KigCas0mmetaG_FD_148605 | JGI IMG/M metagenome (GOLD analysis project Ga0194124, IMG submission 148605) | Freshwater microbial communities from Lake Tanganyika, Tanzania - TA2015031 Kigoma Deep Cast 0m | ecosystem: Environmental > Aquatic > Freshwater > Lake | place: Tanzania: Lake...
AAAAAGGACTGAATAGTTCTTGTCATCGTTTGCCTTGACTACACCAACCGGATATTCGAAGAACTTGCAACTGTTGAGCAAGTCCATCCATCGCTCGCTTGGGACTGCGTAGCAAGGGTCACACAGCCAATACTTTCCGGCTGGCACCATGACTTCAAACTCAGCGTTCGTTACGCGCATCTCGCTCATCTCACTTCTCCTTTCTCTTTAACAACACACACTCGGACTTGAACCGCGTCCACTGCTCGCGCCCGTCATCAGACGCATTGGGTTTATGTGCTGGCACATAAACTTTTCTCTCCACATACGGGCGAGCATTTGCACGGGCTTGCATCAGAACCGCAAGGTTTTCTTTCTTCATTGTGTATTTCCTTTCTCGTTAATGTTAATAGGAAGAACTACATCTCTACTGCGCCTGCCCTCGACGAGAGGGCGAGGTAAATCTGAGCGAACCTGTCCTGCATCCGCCCACTCATTGACCGATACGCACGCGTGCGCTCGGCATGATCCGTTTCCTTAATCAACTCTTGCCACCATGCAGGCGCGACTCGACCTAGTTGGGCATGACGCTTGAGAGTTTCTTTGGTATGTATGACTTGCGCTAAAGATATTTCTAGGAAGCGCACAGCATCGGGGTCGGTTGTTGCCTCGCCCGTCTTGCGTAAGTAGTCGAGCCTCGCTCTGATCTGCTTGTTTAGCGTAGTGAGTTGGGCTTTGATTGGTTCGTATGCGGGGGCACGCCTGATGCGTATGCCCTTGAGTCCTCCATCGGATTGCTTCTTGCGTGCCTTGGCTAATCGCTTCTCGATGATGCCGTCGATGATGAAGGTGTGTTGTCCTGCATTGATGAGACGCTTGCGCAGTTCGCTCGGAGGGATTTCACTTGGCTTGCGCTTGCGTCGTTTGGGTGTGTCCATACGGGGTTCTCCATAAAAATGTCCACCAAGTCCTGAGATTTGGGCAACTCGCATCGGGGTCTGGGTCAGTGCAAAGCCCCGTTATGTTTGAGTGTAGCCGAAAGTGTCCTATATACCTACGAAAAAATAAAAAAGGTATAGGGGAAGACAAAATGAAAAAGTTGCAACGCGGGAGTGTCCACTTGTACACCCTTCTATACATACATAAGTAATTTATAAAAATATAGGTATATAGGACGCAAATGTGGACATTCCTTTGTTGGCGCGGGGTTCGGCTGACCCGATGCGCAGGATAGTTGCCCAAAAGTCTGGACAATTTTCCACTAGGTATTTTTACTGTAAAGATACTGACAGTAACGGGATTTATGTGCTGGCACATAAACTAGTCGTCTTTGCCGAGCCGCCATTCAAGCGCGGACTTCCACTCGCGGCTCGATCTTTGGGCTTCGCCCAGAACGATCTTCTGCTTCTCCTGCTTGTAGCGACGCAGGGCTTCGCGTTGCTCTTTGGTCTTGGTGGGTTGTTGCTTGAGGGTCTTTGACATGGTGGTCTCCTTTCAGGTTGGTTCTGCTACAGGTGTAGCAAAGATGTTGGGAATAGGCGCAGAGTATCCCGCGCCCTCCCGTTTACAACGCGTTGTCAAATTACTTCGCTTCAGCAAGGAAAGCCTTGCGCTCTGCTTCTGACAGGTCGTTGAACATAACGAGCAACTGCGTGACTCGCTTGGTCTTGCGTGGTGCAACTTCCTCTCTCTTGTGACTCACATTGGTATTGCCTGAACCTGCCGCCAAACCGGTGGTGGAAATAAGCGCCCGCAGTTTGCTTAAAGCGGTGTGATGCTGTTTTTTTCCTTTCCCTTTGATGTCGAATGTGAAAGTGCCGTTGCGCGTCTCGCGAAGAATCGAATCCTTGTAATGCGTCGCGATTGGCTCAGCAACATTCTCGCGAACCCATGCCCACTTGGCTTGCTTGGAGCGAATTTTCGCGAGAGCCGATGCAATTTGCGTGATAAGCGAATTGCGATTCGATGCGACCTTGTCAAGGTCGTTGCAGAACTCAACTACTTTGGTCTTGATGTTTGACATGACTAGCCTTTCTATGTGCTGGCACATAAAGTTGGTTGATGTCGCTGGAGACCGCCCCCAACGACAACAATAATTTAGCATTATGGGTAGTTGGTAATCTTATTTTTCGTTTGGCTCTGACCCCACCGGTGGGTGGCCCCCCTAAATAGTCGGCATGGCAGGGCGTCGACAAGAACAGTGTTTCGCAACCACACCCACTACTTTGTCAAATCGCGTCTAATCCGGTCCAGCATGCTAAATACAAACATGAAAATATTTCTAAAAATTAAAATAGTTATTGTCAAATAATTGACAACACTAAATAAAAAAATGCCCCGCGCTTGGCGGGGCAGTAAAGCCGGGAAGGAGAAGTAACCGGCTAAGTGGAGATACACATGTCGCCCCCTTGCGGAAGAGACGCCGGTAAGTATACACTGCGCCCACTAGGTAGAAACAAAACCTTGCGTCAACGGGAGGTAAACCCCGCGTGTTAGAACATTTGCTGAAAATTGAATATGAGTCCGAGGTGCTTGACGCCCCGGCGGATGGCTTTACACCCATTAAGAAGATTGATGCGGTAGATTTATTGGAAGGCCAGATCCAAACGACGGACTGGTTAAAAGAATTGGGTGCTTCAACTGATGAAGAGGTGTTGGAGCATGCACAGGAAGAAATTGCTCGTGATGCGTTCAAGGCTTTGGTGGCAAATCCAACCGAGGCGAAGGCGGCGCTACAAAAAGTTACTCTCCCACCAGCTATACAGAAGATCGTTGGCATGCTGACGGCCTACGACTGGGCATTTGTTGAGCAGGCCAAAGAACTGCGGGGCATGGCAGTTGCCAAAATCGTCGAAGAGACCGACCACCCTGACGCCAGAATCCGGCTAAAAGCGCTGGAGATGCTAGGCAAAGTTACTGAGGTGGGGCTGTTTACTGAGCGGATCAGTGTCAAGAAAGAAGACATGTCGGACGACGAACTCGATCAGAAGATCCGGGATAAATTGGCGCAGTTGCAAAAGACGGTCGATGCCGAAGCCACGGAGATTGAGAACCGAAATGCCGACGCGCAGGATGTAGAAGACACGAGCGAAGAAGAAGATGAACCGACTCAGTGACGTTGAAATAGCAGTTCTTTTAAAGTCGCTGACCCCACAGCAAAAGCTTGAGTTTTTGAAAGACTTGGATGAGCAGACCCGACGGATTTCGTTAAAACGCTCCCAAACATCACTGACAGCATTTGCCAATCACGTATATCCGGGGTTCAAAGAAGGGTCGCACCACAGGAAGCTGGCTCAGATATTTAAAGATGTGATCGACGGTAAAAAGAAGCGGGTGATTATCAATATCGCCCCCCGTATGGGTAAATCAGAATTCTCTTCGTATTTGTTCCCGGCTTGGTTTCTAGGACAGTACCCAGATAAAAAAATCATTATGGCAACCCATACGGCAGGGCTGTCAGAAGACTTTGGACGCAGAGTAAGGAACCTGCTCGATACGGAGGAGTACAAAGAGGTATTCCCAAAAACGCTTGTGGCAGACGATCAAAAGGCAGCAGGTAAATGGTCAACTTCAGCCGGAGGCCAATACTATGCCGTCGGAGTCGGCGGCGCTCTTGCCGGTCGTGGTGCTGATCTATTTGTTATTGACGATCCTCATTCAGAACAAGACATAAAGGCCAACTCACGGGCGACGTTCGATAATGCGTGGTCGTGGTTCCAGACTGGCCCGTTACAGCGTCTGATGCCCGGTGGAAGAATTATTGTAATTATGACCAGATGGTCACTTTTGGACTTAACCGGACGTTTAATTAACTTTCAAATTAAAAACCCAGACTCTGACCAGTGGGAGATTGTTGAACTGCCAGCCATTCTCCACGAGAACACGGAGAGAGAAAAATCGCTTTGGCCCGATCAGTGGCCTCTGGACCAGTTAAAGCAGAAGAAGACTGCGATGGAGCCACGGTACTGGAACGCCCAGTACATGCAACAGCCCACAAGCGAAGCGGCTGCGATGGTCAAAAGAAGTGACTGGCGAATATGGGAGCCAGATGATCCACCCCCGTGTGAGTTCATTATTCAGTCTTGGGACACGGCGCACGAGACAAAAACAACATCTGACTACTCGGCGTGTACGACGTGGGGTATTTGGTACAACGAGGAGGAGGACAACCGACCCTCAATAATGCTGCTCGATGCGTTTAAAGACAGAATGTTGTTCCCAGAGTTAAAAGAGACCGCGCTCAAACACTACCAAGAGTGGAAGCCAGACGCGTTCTTGGTGGAGAAAAAAGCCGCAGGTGCCCCACTTATACAAGAACTGCGTAGAATGGGTATACCCGTCGATGAGTTCAGCCCATCACGGGGCAACGATAAGATTGCCCGACTTAATGCCGTGTCGGATTTATTTGCGAGCGGAGCAGTATGGGCACCAGATCGCCGATGGGCGCGAGATGTTATCGAAGAGGTAGTGGCGTTTCCGGTCGGCGAACATGACGACTTCGTGGACACCATGACGCAGGCGCTCCTGCGGTTCAGACAGGGAGGGTTCATTACGTTGCCAAGCGACGAGCCAGATGAGCCAAGATTCTTTAAATCAGGCCGCAGAGCGGCGTACTACTAGGAGCCATCATGGCAGTGGACAAAGGTTTATATCAAGCACCTATTGGGATCGAGGAAGAGATTGAAGAGGTCATGGGAGAACCAGACCTTGAGATTGAGATTGAAGACCCAGAAGCCGTACGCGTCTCCATTGGCGGAAAAGAGATATTGGCGCTTGAAGAAGGTGAAGACGAGTACGACTTTTACGGCAACCTAGCCGAAGAGATGGGGGAGTCCGAGCTTGAATCGCTTGGATTTGAACTGCTCGATGACATCCGACGCGACAAAGACTCCCGTAAAGACTGGGAGAACACGTATAAGGAAGGGTTAACCCTACTCGGGTTGAAATATGAAGAGCGCACGGAGCCGTGGGAGGGTGCGTGTGGGGTGTTCCATCCGATGATTACCGAGGCGGTTGTGCGGTTCCAGTCCGAGACGATCATGGAGACGTTCCCAGCGCAGGGTCCGGTCAAGACAAAAATCATCGGCAAGGACACACGGGAGAAAGAAGAAGCCGCACGGCGCGTTAAAGAGGACATGAACTACGAGTTGACCGAGCGGATGCCTGAGTTTCGGTCAGAGCACGAGCGGATGTTGTGGAATTTGCCCGCTACAGGTAGTGCTTTTAAGAAAGTTTTCTACGATCCCAACCTCCAGAGGCAGGCGTCGCTGTTTATTCCAGCCGAGGATGTGATTATTTCCTACGGCGCCTCGTCGATTGAGACCGCAGAGCGTGTATCGCATCGGATGTACAAGACCAAGAACGAAATTCGTAAGCTTCAGGTGGCTGGGTTCTACCGAGATGTGGAGATTGGCGAACCACAACGCACAAAAGACGAGATTGAGGAGCGCAAAAACAAAGAAACGGGGTTCAATAGTCTGAACGACGACCGTTATGAGTTGTACGAGTGCCACGTGAACCTCGATTTGGAGGGCTACGAGGACAAAGAAGACGGCGAACCCACGGGAATTGCAATTCCGTACGTCATTACGGTGCTGGGAACCACAGGAACAGTGCTGGCTGTACGCAGAAACTACTACGAGGACGACCCAACCAAGGCCAGACGCGACCATTTCGTGCACTACGTCTACATTCCGGGGTTCGGGATCTATGGATTTGGGCTTTTTCACCTAATTGGTGGTTTTGCCCGGTCAGCTACGTCGATCATGCGTCAGTTGGTGGACGCTGGCACCCTCTCAAACCTCCCCGGTGGCCTAAAAGCCAGAGGACTGCGCATTAAAGGGGACGACACCCCCATCGCTCCGGGCGAGTTCAGGGATGTGGACGTTGGTTCGGGGGCTATACGCGACAACATCCTGCCGCTGCCCTACAAAGAACCCAGTGCGACGCTGTATCAACTGCTCGGTACCATCGTAGAAGAAGGTCGACGGTTTGCCGCTACAGCAGATATGAAGATTTCCGACATGTCTGCGCAGGCTCCGGTGGGTACGACGCTGGCTCTGTTGGAGCGCATGCTCAAGGTGATGAGTGCGGTTCAGGCTCGGGTCCACTACGCCTTCAAACAAGAGTTAAAACTGCTCGCAGCAATCATTCGGGACTACACCGATGACGAGTACGACTATGAGCCGACCGAGGGTGTGCGGCATGCCAAGAAGAGCGACTACGACATGGTGGAGATCATCCCCGTGTCCGACCCCAATGCGGCAACCATGTCTCAGCGGGTGGTGCAGTATCAAGCAGTGATCCAGTTGTCCCAGACTGCGCCTCAGATTTACGACATGCCCCAGCTTCACAGGCAGATGTTGGAGGTGTTGGGGATCAAGGACGCAGCCAAGCTGGTGCCAGTCGAGGATGATGAGAAGCCAACCGATCCGGTGGCAGAGAACATGAACGCGATGAACCTCAAGCCACTCAAAGCGTTCATATATCAGGACCACGAGGCTCATATTGCAGTGCACATGAACGCCATGCAAGATCCGATCATCCAGCAGATGATTGGGCAGAACCCCCAAGCCAACCAGATTGGTGCGGCGCTTCAAGCGCACATCGCAGAACACGTTGGGTTCGCATACCGGCGGCGGATCGAAGAGCAGTTGGGGATTCCGTTGCCTGCTCCGGGCGAAGAGATGCCAGAAGCGTTGGAGCTTCAAGTTTCCCGTCTGGTGGCTGAAGCTTCTAAGCGGGTGCTGGCAAATAGCCAAGCACAGGTGGCCCAACAACAGGCTATGCAGCAGGCTCAAGACCCAATTGTGCAGATGCAACAACAAGAACTGGCGATTAAGCAGGGCGAGTTGGCGCTCAAGGAGAAGAAGATTGCAGTTGATGCCGCCGCTAAAGCCGATGAACTTGCGCTTCGTGAGAAAGAACTTGCCGTTAAAGCCGCTCAAGCCGCCGATCAGTTGCAGCAGAAGAGCGAGCTTGAGGGTATGCGCCTTGGTATTGATGTAGCCAAAACCCGCAGTCAACCACGAGGAGGTAATAACCGGTGATTCAAGCTTTCGCAGAGACCCTGCGCAAAAAAATCCGAGAGGATATGAACAACTACGCGGACGACTGCGCAGGCGGTGCGTGCCGTAGCTATGAGGAGTACCAAAAACTCTGTGGCGTGATCCAAGGTCTGGCGCTTGCAGAGGCTCATTTACTTGACCTTGCAAAACGAGTGGAGGAATCCAATGAGTAGTACTGAAACAAATGAAGTAAATGAACAGCAAGCAACGCAGTTACCCAAACCAACAGGCTGGAAACTCTTGTGTGCAATACCAGAAGTAGAAGACAAGTTTTCTGGTACGGATCTTTTGAAGCCGGATGCGCTCACTAAAGTTGAAGAACACAGCACCATCGTGTTGTTTGTTATGTCAATGGGAGACGATGCCTACAAAGACACCGCTAAGTTCCCGGCTGGGCCTTGGTGTAAGGAAGGTGACTTTGTGTTAGTTAGGGCTTACTCTGGTACTAGGTTCAAGATCCACGGACGAGAGTTTCGTCTGCTGAACGACGATCAGGTTGAAGCGGTTGTCGAAGATCCACGTGGTTACTCACGCGCATAAGGAGCACAAAATGGCTGAAGCATACAAATTCCCGGATGAGGCGGAAGACGCAAATAATTCCATCGAAGTAGAAACCGAAGAATCAGATATTGAATTAGAAGTTATTGATGACACGCCCCCAGAAGACCGTGGGCGTAAGCCGTTGGATCGGAACGTAGACGATCCGACGGACGAGGAAATCGCTGAATACAGCGAAAAAGTTCAGAAACGCATGAAGGAATTGACACACGCTCGCCACGATGAGCGCCGTGCCAAGGAAGCCGCGTTGCGTGAACGGGAAGAAGCCGCCCGATTGGCTCAACAGTTGTACGAAGAAAACAAGCGTTTGAAAGAGCAATACAACGCTGGGTCCGCTTCGTACCAAGAAGTCGTGCAATCTAAAGCCGAGATGGAGCTTCAGATGGCCCGACAAAAGCTGAAAGAAGCACAGGAAAGTTACGACACCGACCAGATTATTTCGGCACAGGAAGAATTGGCTGCGGCACGGTACCGGCTGGAATATGCAAAAACTTTTAAGCCAAGTGCTTTACAAACCCAAAATGAAGAGGTATATAATCAACCAACGCCGCAAGCGCAGCCTGCCCAGCCCCAAGTGTCTCTCAGCGATGAGGATGTTCGGTGGCAAACCCAGAACCCTTGGTTTGGGCATGATGATGAGATGACCGCTCTTGCTTACGCGGTGCATAAGAAATTGGTCGAGTCCGGGGTGAAAGCCGGTACTGCTAACTATTACGAGCGCGTTGACGCTCGCATGCGTGAAGTGTTTCCCGATTATTTTGGCGAGGCAAGGAAACAGGAACCGAAACGTCCGGCAACCGTTGTTGCTGCTCCAACTCGTACTGCTGGTAAGAAGAAGGTCTCACTTACCAAGTCCCAAGAGGCAATCGCCCGACGCTTGGGTCTTTCAAACGAACAGTATGCCCGCGAAGTCCTTAAACTTAACTCGGAGTCCTAACCATGTCTGGAAGAATTAGTCGTGATGGTGCGCAAGAGCGCACACCTAGAAACCTTCAAACACGTGAGAGCAGCACTCGTGCAGTCTATGTGCCGCCGAGTTCTCTTCCTGCACCCGAGCCTCAACCGGGTTGGAGCTTCCGTTGGATTGCTACGGCAGTTTTAGGCCAAGCTACTCCACAGAATGTTTCCAAAAAGACCCGTGAAGGTTGGGAGCCAGTAAGGGCTGTTGACCACCCCGAGTTAATGCTCGCGCCTGACAAAAACGGCAATGTGGAAGTTGGTGGTTTGATGCTGTGCAAAATGCCCACTGAAATGGTGGACGCACGCAAGGACTATTACGAATCACAAGCCAAAGCCCAAATGGAGTCTGTTGATAACAACTTCATGAGGAACAATGACCCCCGCATGCCACTGTTTAGCGAGACTAAATCCTCAACGACAAGGGGTGTGGGATTTGGAAATGGTTCTAAATAATTTTTAGGAGTTTAACATGGCTTATCCCACTGTAGATAAACCGTACGGACTCAAGCCAATTAACTTAATTGGTGGTCAAGTCTTTGCGGGTGCGACTCGCCAAATGCAAATTGCAACGACGGCTAACGTCGGTTATGGAACAAGCATTTTTTATGGCGATTTAGTAAAGCGTGTAACTGATGGCACGATTGAAAAGGACACAGGAACCACCACAGCAACACCATGTGGCGTGTTTCTGGGATGTACCTTTACCAATTCTGCTACCGGTCAAGTTCAATTTCAACAGTTCTACCCTGCAAGTCAGGCAGTAGCGGCTGGCACCAAGATTTTTGCTTATGTCGCTGATGATCCTGACACGCTGTTTCAGGTAGTTTCTTGTTCCTCTGGCACTACTGTTGCCGCAATGGGCATTGCTGCAATTGGCACGAATATTGCGTTGATTCAAAATGCCGGGTCTACCACTACAGGTAATTCTGCTGTGGCGATTGATCAAGGAACTGAAACTACCACAAATACTCTGCCCATTCGTATTATTGATGTGGTCAGAGAGACAGCAACCGGCGCTGACGCATTCGTCGAGTTTATCGTTAAGATAAATATCGGGACGCATCAGTACACCAACTCAACTGGCGTATAAGGGAGCTAAATCATGGCTATTTCACGCGCACAACTACTAAAAGAGCTGCTCCCCGGCTTGAACGCATTGTTCGGTCTTGAGTACGCTCGCTATGGCGAAGAGCACAAAGAAATTTACGAAACTGAAACTTCTGAGCGCTCTTTTGAAGAGGAAACCAAGCTGTCTGGCTTCTCCGCTGCTCCTGTCAAAAACGAAGGTTCTGCCATTGCTTATGACAACGCACAAGAGGCTTTCACGGCTCGCTATACACACGAGACCATTGCTCTTGGATTCTCGATCACCGAAGAGGCGATTGAGGACAACTTGTACGACAGCTTGTCTGCTCGTTACACCAAGGCTCTGGCCCGTGCTATGGCATACACCAAACAAGTTAAGGCTGCTGCGGTTCTGAACAATGGCTTCGACTCTGCCTTCCCCGGCGGTGACGGAAAACCCCTGTTCGATACCCAACACCCTCTCGTGTCTGGTGGTGTTAACTCTAACGAACCCTCCACTCCTGCCGACCTGAACGAGACTTCTCTTGAAGCCGCCGTTATTCAGATCGCTGCGTGGACGGACGAGCGTGGCCTGCTGATCGCAGCTAAGCCACGTAAGTTGATTGTTCCTCCCTCGCTGATGTTCGTTGCAACCCGCCTCCTTGAGACCGATTTGCGTGTTGGTACGGCTGATAACGACATCAACGCTCTGAAGAACAACGGTTCGATCCCTGAAGGCTATACCGTTAACCACTTCCTGACGGATACCGATGCTTGGTTCCTGACCACGGATGTGCCCAACGGTCTGAAGCATTTTGTTCGTACTCCGCTTCAGCAGTCGATGGACGGGGATTTTGATACCGGCAACGTGCGTTACAAGAGTCGTGAGCGCTATTCCTTTGGGTTTAGCGATCCCCTCGGAATGTTCGGTTCGCCCGGAGCGTAAGCTTCGTAGTAAGAAAGGGGGGGTTGCAAAACCCCCCTTTTGTTGTATGCTGTACCGAGTCTAGGAATTTTTCACCCATACAGACTGACCTAGCAGACTTAGTAGAGACGGTATGGGGATGTGCTACTACACGAAAGGATTGTCATGGCACGTACTACTTTTCAGGGGCCAGTGCGGTCCCTTGGCGGCATTTATCAACAAGGTGCGGATTCAGTTGTAGCAATTACTTCCAGCACCACACTTACTCCAGAAGAACACGGCGGACGGATTATTTCCGTTGGCGGCACGTTGGCGTCAAATCTTACTTTGACACTGCCAACAATTGATACCACGGCCAACGCTGCTTCTGCTGGCCCGGGGCCAGATCCTAATACGCTGAACAATCAAGGCGTGGTCTACACCATCTGGGTTCCTACCACAATTGCAACCTCATCGTTGAAGATTGGAACTGATGGAACAGACAAATATGTTGGTTCTGTGCTTTCAATAGATACCGACTCAACAGATG
>Ga0194124_10005966_pt1 | contig 11081 bp, 12 predicted proteins | sample TA2KigCas0mmetaG_FD_148605 | JGI IMG/M metagenome (GOLD analysis project Ga0194124, IMG submission 148605) | Freshwater microbial communities from Lake Tanganyika, Tanzania - TA2015031 Kigoma Deep Cast 0m | ecosystem: Environmental > Aquatic > Freshwater > Lake | place: Tanzania: Lake...
AAAATCTCTGCTGCTCGATCAATATAAGTAAAGCGCTTGGCAAGCAACGCGACAAGATCGGTATCAATCGCGTCAATTGCTTGTCGCAATTCCCCCATATTGACGCAATCCTTCGGTGCTTTCATCACGCCCACCACGCATCCGGCAATTTCGTGCGGCCGGCGGCTTGTTCGATCACTTCACCCAATGAGAAGAGTATTTCCTCATCGAAGGGACGACCAATCAATTGAAGGCCCAAAGGCAAACCTTCTTTCGAAACACCCGCGGGAACGGCGAGACCCGGAAGACCCGCCATATTCACAGTCACCGTGAAAATATCATTGAGATACATTTCAACCGGATCAGCGCCGCTCTTCTCACCAATACCAAATGCAGGCGATGGCGTTGCGGGTGTTAAAACCGCATCGACACCCGAATCATAAGCCTTTTCAAAATCCTGTTTGATGAGCGTGCGGATTTTCTGCGCGCGCACATAATAGGCGTCATAATAACCCGCAGACAAAACATAAGTGCCGATCATGATGCGGCGACGCACTTCCACACCAAACCCATTGGCGCGCGTCTTCTCATACAAGTCGATGATGTCTTTACCCGGCACACGCACGCCATAGCGCACACCATCATAACGCGCGAGATTGGATGACGCCTCAGCCGGCGCAACAATATAATAAGCAGGCAAAGCGTAATGTGTATGCGGAAGAGAGATTTCAACAATCTCAGCGCCGGCTTGTTTCAACCATTCAGCACCCTTCGACCAGAGCGCATCGATTTCTTGCGACATGCCATCGACACGGTATTCTTTCGGGATACCTATTTTCATACCTTTGATCGACTTACCAATCGCGGCTTCGTAATCAGGCACCGCGCGATCAACTGATGTCGTGTCTTTCGGATCATGCCCTGCCATCGATCGCAGCATGATCGCCGTATCGCGCACGGTCTTGGCAATCGGTCCGGCTTGATCAAGCGATGAGGCGAAAGCTACAATGCCCCAGCGCGAACAGCGACCATAAGTCGGCTTCATTCCAACCGTGCCTGTAAAGGCTGCCGGTTGACGGATCGACCCGCCTGTATCGGTTGCAGTTGCGCCTAAACAAAGACGCGCCGCAATCGCTGCCGCTGATCCCCCTGATGATCCGCCCGGAACGAGTAGACCTTTATTACCATTGCCAAGTTTCGCCTTGGCTTGCCAAGTTTTGCCTTGGCTTGCGCCGCAGAAACATTCGGCGGCAAAATCGGTGAGACGGAAGGACCAAAGGCAGACGACTCATTTGATGAACCCATCGCGAATTCGTCATTATTGAGTTTGCCAAGCATCACCGCGCCATCGCGCCATAGCTTACTTGTCACCGTCGATTCATATTCGGGAACAAAATTCAAAAGTATTTTTGAGCACGCTGTTGTGCGGACGCCTTTGGTCGCGTAAAGATCTTTAATACCCAGCGGAATGCCTTCGAGCAAACCCGCCTCACCTTTCCATCGCGCGCGCATGCTTGGGCGTATCAAGCACATAGGCGTTCAACGCCTTGGCTTTTTCCATGGCGTTGAGATGCGCATCCGTCAGTTCGAGCGCAGAGATTTTTTTTGCTTTCAGCGCATCACGCGCTTCCGCAAGAGTGAGAGAGGTCAAATCCGTCATGAATGAGCTTTGCGTTATTCAATAACTTTGGGGACGAGGAAATAATGATCCTCGGTCTGCGGCGCATTACCAGTGACGATCTCGGCGATGTTGCCGTCGGTCACTTCATCGACGCGTTTTTTCATCGCCATCGGCGTCACCGAGGTCATCGGCTCAACACCCTCAACATTCACACTGTTGAGCTGCTCGACGAAGGACAACATAGCATTCAGTTCCCCCTGAAGATGGGGCACTTCTTCGTCGGTGACAGCGATCCGCGCCAAACGCGCAATCCGCTGCACGGTCGCCTGATCGACAGACATATCCGCTCCCGTTCCTATTCAGCCACAGGGCCGAAGTTTGATCTAAAAACCGTATCCGGCCTATAGCATCCGGTTTGTCCGCGCCGCAATGGCAGGGTATCACAGCACTCTATTGGCCAGCGGCCCGAGGCGGGGATAAGAGAAAAGATGATCAGCGATCCCAATGCCGAACGGGCCTGCCTCGCGGCGCTCCCCCGTTCCGCCCGCCTCATGGGCCTCGATCTCGGCACCAAAACCATCGGCGTCGCGCTTTCCGATGTCGAACGGCGGATCGCAAGCCCCGTTGAAACCATTTTCCGGACGAAATTCGGCAAAGACGCTGCGGCACTTCTAGCACTTGCCGAGCGTCACGGCGTCGGCGCTTTTGTTTTAGGTCTCCCCGTCAATATGGATGGAACAATGGGACCGCGCGTTCAGGCGACAACCGCTTTCGCAAGAAATCTATCCAAAATGACGCCGCTCCCGATTCTCTATCAGGATGAGCGGCTTTCGACCGCTGCCGTCACCCGCACTTTGCTTGAAGCCGACACATCGCGCGAGCGGCGCGCAGAGGTCGTCGATAAAATGGCGGCGGCCTATCTTCTCCAAGCCTTCATTGACCGAATCTCAGCGGTGCCACTCTCTTAAGTTTCGTTGGTTTGTAAAAAAGTAGCGTTTCCCATGCCGGCTTTGTCCAATCTTTTGACCGTATTTCTGATCATCGCTATCGGTGCATTCCTAAAGTCCACAAATATCATCCGGCGTGACACATGGGACGGGTTCGAACGCGTGACCTATCTCATTCTGTTTCCCGCGATGATTATTTCAACCATGGCGAGTGCCGATCTTGCCTCAACGCCATTTCTCAGCATGGGCGCAACGCTCGTCGCCTCTCTTTTAACCATTGCGGTTTTACTGCTTCTTTTGAGATCCGCTCTCGAAAAATACTTTGATATCGACGGAGCATCGTTTAGCTCGGTGTTTCAAGGTTCTATCCGCTGGAATTCCTTTGTCGCCTTTGCCCTTGCGACGAGTTTTCATGGTCGAGATGGCGCGACATTATGCGCTGTCGCGATTGCCGCCATGATCCCACTTTTGAATTTTCTCTCCGTCGGCGTGCTGACCCGTTACGCGCAAGAACAGAAGACAACCTGGACAATTTATGGCCAAGCGGTCCTCAAAAATCCTTTTATATGGTCTTGTGTGTTTGGACTTCTCCTCAATCCCCTTATTAAATTTATTCCGACCGCTGTTTTTTCACCCCTTACCTTAATCGGACAGGCGTCACTTGCCGCAGGATTATTGGCTGCGGGTGCGGGACTCGAGTTGCGTCGAATTCCGCGGATCACTTCGGGTCATTTAATTCCTTTATTCGCCAAATTGATCGCAATGCCGCTGCTTGCAGTTCTGTTCGCCAGTGCTTTTTTGGTTGACGGTACCGCTTTATCGGTCACGATTCTCGCCATGGCGGTCCCAACCGCGAGCGCCTCATATATTTTAGCGCGGCAATTAGGGGGTAACGCCACCTTGATGGCAGAAATTCTAACGCTCCAAACACTCTGTGCGATGATCACAATTCCGCTTCTTTATAGCGCTTTTATAATTCCCTAACGAAAATTTACCCGAAATCGTGAAAAATCTGAGAGTTTTTGAGCCTATAGTGGTCTTCGCTGCGCAATTTAACATGTTAAACGCAGTGTATTTCTTCAATTTCGAAAAAGACTGGTGTCTATTCCTCAACGTCAAGTTGGAGAGTTGAGTTTGTGTGCGTCGACTTGATCAATTTTATGGATTGACGTTATACAACCGCAAGAGTTAATTTGTAAAAATCTCAGTTATTAGTTGTATTCGCGGATTGAGTGCGTTCTTACTCAAGCGTTTTAGAAAAACCGAAGACCCAATCCGAAAGAGGACTGAGCCATGGCACCCCACCTCGCCGAAAGACTTGATGAGAGAAGCGTAACAACATTTCCTCGTCACGCAAACCCTTCATCAAAATTGGCGAATGATAAGGATGAAATCGCCGTGTATCTCGCCAAAATGACGTTCGAACTCAACGCCATTGCTCGGTAAGCCAATTTCGATCTTCTGGCCTATTTACTTGAAATGGCACGGATTGAAGCCAATGGCCAAGTCGCCAAATCACGTGGTGACCTGACCTAAGGGAATCTAGCTTGGTATGATGGCGGCAATCAAACCGCCATCTTGCCGCGCAATCCGTCCTTCGAGTTCGAGCTCGACGAGTAATTTGCGGACCGATGCGACTGGATGCCCCGAAAGCCTGGCGAGATCGTCATCGGCAAATGGGTTGTTCCAATCAACGCCATAAGTTCATCTCGCGGCTAAAGTCCCTCCCTTTTGTCGTCCGGTGCGTCCTCGGCGTAGGCGGATGTCCTCTCTGCTGTGTCGAGATCGGGATCGAGCTCGTCCCAGAAGGGGCCCAGGGACAAATCTTTGGGTTCCTCTGCGCCATCCGCAAAACGCAGACGTCCGAGCACCGGACCCTAAGCTTCAGCAACATGATCAGCAGACGTAATGAGCGTCGCGCCGTCACGTATCAGCGCATTGGTGCCTTCCGATCGCGGATCAAGCGGTGATCCCGGAACGGCAAAAATATCGCGCCCCTGCTCGCCCGCAAAACGCGCCGTGATCAATGAACCGGAACGCAATGCCGCTTCGACGATTACAATCCCATAACTCAAGCAAGAAATGATCCGGTTCCTTCGTGGAAAATTGATCCGGTTCCTTCGTGGAAAATCACGACCGCGCAGTTCCCACCCCATCGGCATTTCGCTGAAAACCGAACCCGTTTCCGCAATCGCATCTATGAGATCGCGATGTTCATCCGGATCAGGCTTTTCATGCCCGCCTGCGAGCACCGCCACCTTACCCGATGATAATTAAGCGCGATGAGCCGACGCATCTATGCCGTGCGCAAGGCCTGACACGATCACAAAAGTAGGTTTACCGAGATCGGACGCCAGAACGCTCGCCATTTTCAAACCTGCTGCCGAAGCGTTGCGTGAACCGACAATCGCTACGGAGGGTTTCGATAAAATTGAAACACGACCATGCACGCCAATGATGGGCGGCGCAAATCAATCACACGCAAAAGCGCAGGATAATCAGCCTCGCCCATCGCGATAAAACGGACACCCATGGCAGATGCACGCGTGATTTCATCTTCCGCTTCCGCGACGCTCACAACTTTTGACGGTCGCCCTTGTGATTGAAGAAGCGACGGCAGGGCTTCAAGCGCTGCCGCTGCACCACCATAGCGATTAAGCAAAGAGCGAAATGTCCGAGGACCGATGCTTGTTGTGCGGGTTAACCGTATCCAATCGCGGCGCTGACGATCAGTGAGTTACTGACCCGCCGGTTGATCCGGCTTCGGAGGTTGCGCCATTCTTGGCTCCGATCCGCCCTTCGGTGCCCGCCATCAACCGCTTAATATTTGCGCGATGCGTCACCCACAACACAATTGTAAGTAGGAAAAAAACGCCACCCGTAAACACATCGCTGAAATACGCAGCCACAAAAGGAGTAACGAGGCTCGCGACAAGAGCCGACAAAGAAGAATAACGCGAAAGTCGCACGGTTAGCAACCAGCTTGCCGCAAAGGCAACTGCCGCGATAGGCACAAGCGCCAGTGCCACGCCAAGATAGGTCGCAACACCTTTGCCGCCTTTGAATTTGAGCCACACCGGAAAGAGATGGCCCAAAAACACGGCAATCGCGGCAGGCAAGTCCGTTGCAGCACCGAAAACATAATGCGCGACGAGAACGGCAGCCGTTCCTTTGAGCATATCACCGATCAAGGTTGCCGCTGCCAAACCCTTGCGTCCGGTGCGCAAAACATTTGTCGCGCCGATATTGCCTGAACCGATGCTTCTTAGATGGCCTGCGCCAAAAATTTTTGTGAGAATGACACCAAAGGGAATTGAACCCAAGAGATAGGCGACAATCACAGCGAGAAATGAAAGAACATCTTCGGACATCATCACGACCTTATTTTTGGTCTTAAATGCAATCAAGATTCTTGAACAATACGACCGGCCACCATCGCCATATGAACACGGCCTTGCAGACGTGCGCCATCAAAGGGCGTGTTCTTACAGCGCGAATGAAGCGTATCGGGATCAAGAACAAAAGGCTCATCAGGATCAAACAAGATAAGATCTGCCGGCGCTCCTTTCTTCAAACGCCCCTGCTTCATGTTAAGAAGATCCGCCGGACGTGTTGCCAAAGAACGGATCAAAGTTGTGAGTGACAAGTCACCATTGTGAACCAGACGAAGCGCAACGGGCAGCATGGTCTCAAGACCGATGGCGCCATCTGCACATTCAATAAAGGGTTGCCGTTTGGCTTCGACATCTTGCGGATTATGATCGGACACAATGACGTCGATGATCCCTGAAGCCACGCCCTCAATCATTGATCTGCGATCCTCTTCGGCACGCAAAGGCGGCGAGAGCTTCAAAAAGGTTCTGTAAGAGCCGATGTCATTTTCATTCAGCGCAAGATTATTAATCGAGACGCCGCAGGTGACGGGCAGGCCTTCATCCTTAGCGCGCGCGATGATCGCAATCGATTCAGCACATGAAATCATTGCCGCGTGATAACGCGCGCCAGTCAAACGCACGAGCGCAAGATCGCGCTCTAACATAATCGTTTCAGCGGCTTTCGGAATGCCAGGCAATCCCAAACGGCTGGCAAGCTCGCCTTCATTCATCACACCATCCGAAGACAAAGACGGCTCTTCTACATGATGAACAATTAACGCATCGAAATCGCGCGCATAAGTCAGAGCGCGGCGCATCACTTGCGCGTTTGAAACTGAACGCGCGCCATCGGTAAAGAACACCGCACCCGCTTCACCCAATAAACCGAATTCAGTCATCTCTTTGCCATGCAGACCTTTTGTGAGCGCTGCAGAGGGAATGAGGCGCACGCCCGCCGTGTCACGTGCACGACGAATGATGTAATCGACAACCGCCGGGTCATCGATTGGCGGATTTGTATCAGGCATACAGACAACGGTCGTCACACCACCGGCAGCGGCCGCACGACTGGCTGATGCAAGCGACTCGCGATGTTCTGCTCTGGGTTCACCCACAAAGGCGCGCAGATCAACAAGACCCGGTGACAAAGCGCGCCCACGCGCATCAATAACCAACGCACCATCTGGCGGCAATGACGCATCAATCGCATGACCCATTTCACGAATGACGCCATTCTCAACCGCCAAGGCACCCGCTTCTTCACGACCTGTTTCAGGATCGATAAGCCTTGCATTGATGATGAGGGTGGGACGGGAAGCGCTCATCATCGCCCCTCCGCATTCGACAAATGGCGTGAAAGCGCTTCAAGCACGGCCATGCGCACCGCAACGCCCATTTCAACCTGTTCACGAATGAGTGATTGCGCGCCATCAGCAATATCAGACGCGATTTCAACACCGCGATTCATCGGGCCCGGATGCATCACAAGCGCATCAGGCTTTGCAGCGGAAAGTTTCTCGCGATCCAATCCGAAATAATGAAAATATTCTTTCACTGAAGGAACGAATGAACCATTCATCCGCTCGCGTTGCAGACGCAACATCATCACAATGTCAGCGTCCTTCAATCCTTCGCGCATATTTGTGTAAACGCGCGCGCCCATATTCTCGATGCCACGAGGCAATAAGTTGGTCGGCCCGATCACCCGCACTTCAGCGCCGAGCGCATTCAAAAGAATGAGATTGGACCGTGCGACGCGCGAATGAAGAATGTCACCGCAAATCGCCACCACGAGACCGCGAATACGTCCCTTGGCGCGGCGAATGGTCAAGGCGTCAAGCAGCGCTTGCGTGGGGTGCTCATGAGCGCCATCGCCCGCATTGATGACGGAGCAATCGACTTTGCGCGCAAGCAGTCCCACAGCCCCTGCTGCATGATGGCGGACGACGATGAGATCGGGCCGCATTGCATTCAGTGTCATTGCGGTATCAATCAGTGTCTCGCCCTTTTTGATCGAGGACGAGGCAACCGACATATTCATAACGTCAGCGCCCAACCTTTTACCGGCAAGCTCAAAACTCGCTTGCGTGCGGGTAGAGGCCTCAAAAAAGAGATTGATCTGGGTGCGGCCGCGAAGCGTCGCTTTTTTCTTTTCAACCTGACGGGAGACCTCGACCGCCTCCTCCGCCATATCGAGCAATTGCAAAATATCTTCCGGGGTCAGCCCCTCGATACCAAGGAGATGGCGATGCGGGAACAAGCGGGGTTCGCGACGGGAGATTGACATATTGCCTCGCCTATAAAGGGGGAAAGGCGCCGCCGCAAGGCAAGCAGACGCCCTTAAACGAATGATCCACGCCTCACAGCGCTTAGCCCGCTCGGGAGGATTTTTCCGGGGCGGGACTTGACCCTGACGACCAGTTTCGCCATGTGAAGCCCTTCGCCGGCGGTCCCCCCGCCTGTTTTTTTGGTCTGAGCCGGAAAAAAATCATGAAAGTTGTCATCGTCGAATCGCCCGCCAAGGCCAAGACGATCAACAAATATCTCGGCAAAGGCTATGATGTGGTCGCTTCTTTCGGCCATATCCGCGATTTGCCCCCGAAAGATGGCTCGGTTGATCCTGATCAGGATTTCATCATGACCTGGGCGATCGACGGCAAGGCGTCGAAACGCGTGTCCGAGATTGCGAGCGCGGTCAAAAATTCTGATGGCCTAATTCTCGCTACCGACCCGGATCGCGAAGGCGAAGCGATTTCGTGGCATATTGTCGAGACACTGAATGCGCGTAAGGCGCTCAAAGGCATCCCCGTCGAACGCGTCACCTTCAACGCGATCACCAAAGACGCCGTTAAAGACGCAATGGCGCATCCGCGCGATGTCGATCAGGCGCTTGTTGATGCTTATCTCGCGCGTCGCGCGCTTGATTATCTCGTGGGCTTCCGCCTCTCGCCCGTTTTGTGGCGCAAATTGCCGGGTGCACGATCGGCCGGTCGTGTGCAATCGGTAGCTTTGCGTCTCGTCTGCGAGCGCGAGCGCGAAATTGATATGTTCCAAAGCCGCGAATATTGGTCGATCGCCGCAACGCTTGCGACACCGAAAGGCCAAGAATTCGAAGCGCGGCTTATTGGCGCTGATTACAAGAAAATCAACAAGCTTGATATTGGCTGTGGTAAAGAGGCAGACACTTTCAAGAAAGAGCTTGAAACCGCGCGCTTCACGGTCGCGTCAGTTGAATCAAAGCCCGCAAAGCGTAATCCCTATCCGCCTTTCACGACATCAACGCTGCAACAAGAAGCAAGCCGTAAGTTAGGGCTTGCGCCCGCGCGCACGATGCAGCTTGCACAGCGTCTCTATGAAGGTGTTGATATTGGCGGTGAGACGGTTGGCCTTATCACCTACATGCGTACCGATGGTGTCGATCTCGCGCCAGAAGCGGTCTCGTCAATTCGCTCGATGATCGGTAAAGAATTCGGTGATGATTATGTGCCGCAAGCACCGCGCCGCTATAATTCCAAATTGAAGAATGCGCAGGAAGCGCATGAAGCCATTCGCCCGACCAATATTTTCCGTCATCCGAACCAAGTGCGTAAATTGATCGATGACGATCAGGCGAAACTTTATGAGCTGATCTGGACACGCACGCTTGCCTGCCAGATGGAAAGCGCCGAGCTCGAACGCACATCCGTTGATATTGTAGCCGATGCCAAGACTCGGAAACTTGATTTCCGCGCTTCGGGTCAGGTTGTTTTGTTCGACGGCTTCTTGAAGCTCTATCAAGAGTCGCGCGACGATGATGGCGACGATGAAGACAAAAACAAATTACCGGCGATGAAAGCCAATGACGCGCTTGAAAAGCGCGCGATTTTGGCCGAACAACATTTCACCGAGCCGCCGCCGCGCTTCTCGGAAGCCTCTCTCGTCAAGCGCATGGAGGAACTCGGTATTGGCCGGCCTTCGACGTATGCCTCAACGCTAGCTATTCTACGCGATCGCGATTATATCCGCATTGAGAAGAAACGCATTCATGCCGAAGACAAGGGCATGTTGGTGACGGGCTTCCTTGAAAGCTTTTTTTCGAAATATGTCGAATATGATTTCACCGCAGCCCTCGAAGAAGATCTCGACCGGATTTCAAATTCTGAAATTGGCTGGAAAGAGGTTTTAAGAAAATTCTGGAAAGAATTCTCTGCTGCAATTGCCGATATAACAGAGCTTGAGCGCACCAAAGTGCTTGATGCGATGAATGAAACCATGGGGCCGCATATTTTCCCCGCACGTGGTGATGGTGCCGATCCGCGGACATGTCCTTCATGCAGCGGCGGACGCCTCTCTTTAAAGCTCGGAAAATTTGGTGCTTTCGTTGGATGCTCGAATTATCCGGACTGTCGCTTTACGCGTCAGCTTGGTTCACCGAATGGTGAAGGCGATGCGGCGGCAGAAGGCGGCACGCTGGGTACGCAAATTGTCGGCAAAGATCCGGTAACGGGAGATGATGTCTCCCTGCGTGATGGTCGCTTCGGTCCCTATGTGCAATTGGGCGAAGGTAAAAAGCCAAAACGCCAAGGCCTGCCGAAAGGTCTTTCGCGCAGTGCGGTTGATCTCGACATCGCGCTCAATCTTCTCTCTCTGCCACGCGAAGTGGCAAAACATCCAACGAGCGGTGAACCCATTCTGGTCAGCATCGGACGCTTCGGTCCCTATGTGCAGCATGGCAAAGTTTATGCGAGCCTTACTGCAGCTGATGATGTGCTCACCATTGGTGCCAATCGCGCCATCGATTTGATTGTCACGAAAGAAAGCGGTGGTGGCGGATCACGCTTTGGTCGCGCGGCATCGCCTGGTCGTGTGGTTGGACAACATCCAGATGGCGGCGACATCGTTGCGCGCGACGGACGCTATGGTCCCTATGTCAGCTGGAACGGTATCAATGCAACTTTGCCGAAAGGCATGGGTGCCGACGCTGTTACGCTTGAAGAAGCCATTCCGCTGATCGTGCAACGCGCGGCAAATGCTCCAGCTAAAAAAACCCGTGCGGCCACGAAGAAAGCGCCTGCGAAAAAGGCCGCTGCGAAAAAGACAACTGCTAAGAAAGCAACTGCGAAAAAGAAATAATCGCTCGCAATGACGGTTTAAGAGCCTCAACAATTCATCGGCAAAACC
>Ga0194124_10005968_pt1 | contig 11073 bp, 7 predicted proteins | sample TA2KigCas0mmetaG_FD_148605 | JGI IMG/M metagenome (GOLD analysis project Ga0194124, IMG submission 148605) | Freshwater microbial communities from Lake Tanganyika, Tanzania - TA2015031 Kigoma Deep Cast 0m | ecosystem: Environmental > Aquatic > Freshwater > Lake | place: Tanzania: Lake Tanganyika...
GAGCTAAAAACCTTCGCTGGTGACGCTGGATGATCTGGTTTGATACGAGAAAATAGCGGACGTCCACTCCGCCAGTGCCTGTCTGTTTTCAATGGCTCAGGGTGGTTCTCGGCGTAGCTGCAGCATCCTGCGTACCGAACACAAAGCCGCTCCACCAAGCCTCGGGGCTCCCCTCCCCAGCGGAGGCTGTGCAGGCCTCGAGCATCGGTCGCTGTGCCGTGAGTGGTGATGCCAGCACCTGACCGGATTGGCATGGGTTCGATCCGCTCGCGTGCAGCAACGGTTGCACCACCACTTTCCTCCGCCGGCCACTCACTTCCAGACGCGCACGGCTGTCGCCTACACCCGCAACACGCCCACGCGCATCGTGTGCCGCGATGGATTGTGTTAGGCTTCCATGGATCATGAAGTTTATATAAATCAGGGATCTAAAGCTGCTATGCATCCAGGTTTGCCTGCAGACAGCGTGGGCCAATCTTCCTCCAGGGGTCGAGGCCCCGCTTCCACGCACGGCGCATCTTTCACCCACAGGCTGCTCGAGGGCGGTTCAACGCAAGACCCATCCTGCCTGCGGGAGCCTCGTGCCGTCGTGGCGGCTCGGCACTTTCGCTGATCATCCAGAGTGTTGCATGGGAATGTTTGAATGGATTCGGGAGCACAAGCGTCTCATGCTGGGTGCGCTCGTTGTATTGATCTTCCCCTCCTTCGTGTTCTGGGGTATTTCGGGTTACGAGCAGTTCATCGGCGACAGCGGCGAGGTGGCGCGTGTTGACGGCCGACCGATCTCGCGCGAGGCCTACGAGCGTGCGCACCGGGAGCAGCTCGAGCGGGCCCGCAATGCACTCGGCGCAAGCGGATCCTCGATCGATCTCTCGGTGCTCGACACTCCGGAGTTCAGGCAGTCGGTGCTCGACGGCCTGATCCATGACGTCTTGCTTGCGCGATTGGTCGAGGAACGACGGGTCGTGGTGAGCAATTTGCGCCTCCAGGATGCGATCGCTTCGATTTCGAACCTGCGCAAGCCCGATGGGCGCTTCGACCTCGAGCAGTACAGGGCACTGCTGGCTGCACGCGGACAAAGCGAAGTGCAGTTCGAGGAAGGGCTCCGGGCAGACATGGCTCGCGACGCCTACCTTGATGCACTTGGCGCAAGCGGATTTGCTCCGCGCGCTGTTGCCCTGAAGTTGGCCTCGGCGCAGCAGCAACAGCGCGAGATCAGGCAACTGCTGCTTCCCGTCGATCGCTACCGCAAGTCCATCAGGGCCACCGACGAGGAACTCGCCGCCTACTTCGCGAAGCATCAGCAACGCTACGAGGAGCAGGCGCAAGCCGACCTCGAGGTCCTCACGCTGAGTCTTTCGGCGCTCGAGGCTTCGATGCAGGACGATGATGCGGCGATCAAGGCCTACTACGAGCAGAATCAGCAGCGTTTCGGCGAGCCTGAGCAGCGGCGCGCAAGCCACATCCTCCTGGATCTTCCCGCCGCGAGCGACACGAAGGAGCGCGAGTTGGCTCGGGAGAAAGTGCTTGCGCAGGCGCGGGAACTTGTGCAATCGCTCCGCAAGGGTGCCGACTTCGGAGCGCTCGCCCGTCAGTACTCGAAGGACTCGGGATCCGCGTCGCAGGGCGGCGACCTGGGGTTCTTCGCCCGCGAGGCAATGGTGCGGAGTTTTGCGGACGCAGCCTTTTCCCTGAAGGCTGGCGACATCTCGGATCCGGTCGAGAGCGAGTTTGGTGTTCATATCATCCGATTGCAGGAGGTGCGGCCGGGCAGGGTGAAGCCGCTGGAGCAGGTGCGCGGCGAGATCGCAGCGCAGTTCAGGCGCGAACTGGCCCAGAAGCGCTTTGCAGAGCTTGCCGAGTCGTTCTCCAACATCGTCTACGAGCAAAGCGACAGCCTCAAGCCGGCTGCAGACAAGTTCGGACTCTCGATCACCCGTCTTGAAGGGGTTCGGGCCGACGGCAGCCTCGCGAAGGGAGCGGGCGCAGAGCGGGTCGCGTTGAGTCCCCGCATACTCCGCGCGGCGTTTGCCGAGGACGCGATCAAGCAGCGGCGCAACACCGAGGCGCTTGAGTCCGCGCCGGGCACCCTGGTTTCGGTGCGGACGGATCAGTATCGCGCGGCTCGAATACCCGCGCTCAACGAGGTACGGGAGCGGGTGGTCGGCGACCACGCCGAAGAACTCGCCATGGCGATGGCGCAAAAGGACGGTGAGCTGCTCGTCCGCCAGATCAACGACGCCCCTGCGGATGCCCGGGCTTTGCAGGCTGCGGGCTTTTCCGCTGTCCAGCGGGTTGCACGTCAGCGCGGTGCAGGCCTCGACCCTGGATCGCTCAACGAGGTCTTCAGGATTCCCGCCGAGCCGGGGCAAAAGCCCCGTGCCGCCGGGTTGCAGGTGCCGGGGCAGGGTTATCGGGTGCTGGTCCTGCTGTCGGTGGTGGCCGCCGATGCCGGAGCGGTGGACGCGGTGAGCAAGGCGGTTGCGCCGCAGCTCGCCTCACTCGAAGGTGGCGTCATGGCCGATGCCTTCGTGCGCGCCTTGCGCAGCCGGGTCAAGGTGGAGACTTTTCCCACCCGGCTCAGTGCCCAGCGCTGAAGCTGGCAAGGGGTCCCAGGCGCCGAGTTCCTGCGCGGTGCGCGAAAGCGTTGCGGCGTCGAGCTGCTCGAGGCTCAGCACCCTGAGGGCGTGGGCAGGATAGTTGCGCTTGAGCGCGCGGTCGTAGAGCGGGTCGTAGTGCACCTGCAGGAGGCGCCGCACAAAGTCCTGGTAGGCGTGGCACGCAAGCATCGCCTGCAGAGCCTGGAGCGTTGCGCTCCCGAGGAGCGGTTGCAGTCGAAGCAGTGCCGCGTGCAGCGCCTGGGCGTTTTCGATCCAGAAGGGATACTCCTGGAGAAGAAAGTTTGTGCGTACCTCAACCGCCACAGCGAGGAGCAAGCACGGCGAACCGCGCATTGCATCCGCCAGCGGGTCAGGAAGGGTACACAGACCGATCCGCTTGCTCTCGGCTTCCACCCAGACCGGGACTCGAGCATCGAACCGGCGCAGCGCAGACCAGAGACCGGTTTCGAAGGCGCGCTGACTCGGCTGCGGGCTGAGCGGGTCGGCCCCCAACACCGAGCCGCGATGGCAGGCAATCGCCTCGAGGTCGAGCACCTGCTGTCCGTGGCTGCGCAGCTGGGCCAGGAGCGCGGTCTTGCCCGAACCGGTGCGACCTGCCACCACCCTGAAGCGCAGGCGCGCTGCGAGCAGCGGCAGCTGGCGGATCACCTCGCGGCGGAAACCCTTGTATCCGCCCTCAAGCACTGCGACCCGGTAGCCGATCCGCGCGAGGACGGTGGCGAGGGCACCGGAGCGCTGCCCGCCGCGCCAGCAATACACCAGCAGAGGCAAACGCGGATCGAGCGCGTTGGCATGGGTTTCAAGCAGGGTTGCAATGTTGCGCGCAACCAGCGCCGCGCCCGTCCGCCGCGCGGCAAAGGCACCCTCCGCGCGGTGGAGCGTCCCAACGAGAATGCGTTGCGCGTTGTTGAGTACAGGCCAGTTCACTGCGCTGGGGAGATGGTCTTCCTCAAACTCCCCCGGACTGCGCGCATCGATCACATGAGCTTTGCCCCAGAGCTCCTGCGTGTGATCTGCATGGGCCAGCGCGAAGCAATCGGCTGCAGCAAGGTGAAGAGGTTCCTTCATCGATGAAGACGCCCGGTACCAAGGGGTTGTTGGGCCATGATCAGGACGGACTCGTTACACTCCGCAGATGATCGTGTTCAATCTCCGATGCGAATTTGGGCATCGCTTCGAAGGCTGGTTTGCGAGCCATGCGTCCTTTGACGACCAACTCGGGCGTGGCCTTGTGGAGTGCCCGGTGTGCGCAAGCAGGCACATCGAAAAACTTCTCTCGGCGCCGCGCATCAATCGCGGGGTTGCGCTCGTTGGCGAATCCGAATCCCAACGCGGCAGCATGGGCGACGGCGCCTGCGAGGGCTTTGTACACCCCACGCCAGAGCAGGCGCTTGCACAGGCGCTGTGGTTGAAACTTGTGCGTCATGTGGTTGAAAACACGCAAGACGTTGGCTCACAGTTTGCCGAGGAGGCGCGCCGGATCCACTACCGCGAGGCGCCGGAACGCGGTATTCGAGGCCAGACCACTGCAGAGGAGGCGCAGTTGCTTGCCGAAGAAGGCATTGATGTGGTGAGCTTTCCCTTGCCGGTGGCGTTCAAGGGGCAGCTTCAGTAACCCGGCCCTGCACCCAACGATTTCAGGCGCCTCGCGTTACCGGCATTTCTACCCGCTCCCGCGCTCCCGGCACCTCGAGGTATTTGGCGATCTCGAGCTTGGCAATCGCATTGCGGTGCACCTCGTCGGGACCGTCGGCCAGCCGCAGCGTGCGTTGATGCGCATACATGTAGGCGAGCGGAAAGTCCTGGCACACCCCGCCGGCGCCGTGGGCCTGGATTGCCCAGTCGATGATCTGGCATGCCATGTTCGGTGCCACCACCTTGATCATGGCGATCTCGGTCCGGGCCGTCTTGTTGCCCACGGTGTCCATCATGTAGGCAGCCTTCAAGGTGAGCAGGCGTGCCTGATCGATCATGATCCGCGCCTCGGCGATGCGCTCCTGCCACACTGTTTGCGTGGCAATCACCTTGCCGAAGGCAACACGGCTGTTGAGCCGCCGGCACATGGCTTCGAGCGCGCGCTCGGCAGCCCCGATCGAGCGCATGCAGTGGTGGATGCGCCCCGGTCCCAGCCGGCCCTGGGCGATTTCGAAACCGCGCCCCTCACCGAGCAGGATGTTTTCGGCGGGTACCCGCACGTCCTCGAAGAGCACCTCGCAGTGGCCATGGGGGGCATCGTCATAGCCGTAAACACTGAGCGGCCGTTTCACGGTGATTCCCGGCGTGTCGCGCGGCACCACGATCATCGACTGCTGCTCGTGGCGACCAGCGTCGGGGTTGGTTTTGCCCATCAGAATGAATACCTTGCAACGCGGATCGCCGGCACCGGAGGTCCACCACTTGCGGCCGTTGATCAGATAGTGCCCCCCCTGTGATGCGATCCGGCACTGGATGTTGGTGGCGTCGGACGAGGCCACGTCAGGTTCGGTCATCGCAAAGGCCGAACGGATCTCCCCGCGAAGCAGCGGGTCGAGCCATTCGCGCTTGATCGCTTCACTGGCATAGCGCTCCAGGGTCTCCATATTTCCGGTGTCGGGTGCGGAGCAGTTGAAGACCTCGGGCGCGAAATGCACGCGCCCCATGATTTCGCAAAGCGGCGCGTATTCAAGATTGCTCAGTCCCTCGGGCACCCGGGCGGAACGCGGCAGAAACAGGTTCCAGAGCCCGGCCTCGCGCGCCTTTGGCTTGAGCGACTCCACGAGGCGCGTGGGGATCCATGGATTTCCGTTTCGGCGATTGGCGTCGATCTCGTGGTGAAACGCCTCCTCGTTGGGGTAGATGTGTTCCTGCATGAAGGTGAGCAGGCGTTCGCGCATCTGCTGAACCCGGGGGCTGTAGTCGAATTCCATGGTGATCTCCGTGTGCCGGACGGAACCGGTCGGGTGGAAGGAAGGAACGATCAGGGGGAAAGGAGGATCGGGAGGTCAGGAAGGATCGGGGGGGGGAGAGGAGGATCGGGAGGGGTAAGGAGGATCGGGAGGGGAAAGGAGGATCGAGGGGGGGTGAGGACGGCGCAGCTCAGGGAATCCGGCAAGCCATTTCCCATCCCATGTCGGCCATGGGCCGCGCCCGCTCGCCCGACTCGCGCGCCTCGTCGCTTGCGGCTGTGCCGTCCACAATCCGCTTCATGATTCCCTGGAGAATCCCGGCGAGTCGAAACATGTTGTAGGCGAGGTAGAAGTTCCAGTGTTGCATCAGTGCGCCGACCTCGCGCTGCGTCTGTGCGCAATAGAGTGCGAGGTACTCGGACTCCTCGGGGATACCCAGCGCGGCGAGGTCGAGCCCGGCGATCCCTCGGAAAGTGCCCGGAGGAATGTGCCACGACATGCAGTGGTAGGAGAAGTCCGCGAGCGGGTGCCCAAGGGTGGACAGTTCCCAGTCCAGCACCGCGCAAACCCTGGCCGCTGGCGGATCGTGGCCCGAAGCCGCACTGGCTGCGGGCGTGGCGATCGGGGCAAAGATGAGGTTGTCGAGCCGAAAGTCGCCGTGCACCAGGCAACTTTCCTCGTCAGGGGGGATGTTGTCTGGCAGCCAGGCGATAAGCTCGTGCATCGAGGCGATCGGCTCGGTCTCGGAACTGAGATACTGGCGTGTCCAACGGTTGATCTGACGGGCAAAGTAGTTGCCCGGCTTGCCGAAGTCGGCCAGCCCCACCTGCGCAGGGTCGATCCGGTGAAGCTCGGCAATGGTCTGGTTCATTGCGAGGTAGATCGCGCGCCGCTGCGCAGGCGTCATTCCGCTCAGACCCTGATCCCAGTGCACCTGCCCCTCCACAAACTCCATCACATAGAACGCGCGACCGATCACCGACTCGTCCTCGCACAGCCCGAGCACCCGGGGCACCGGGACCTTCGAGCCCGCGAGTGCGGCGAGTACCCGGTACTCGCGCTCGATGGCGTGCGCCGAAGGCAGCAGCTTCGCCACCGGGCCGGGCTTGGAACGCATGACGTAGCGGTGTCCGGGGGTGGAAAGGCTGAAACTCGGGTTCGACTGCCCCCCGCGAAACTGGTGGACGCTGAGAGGCCCCGCGAAGCCTTCGACCCGGTGCTTCATCCAGGTTTCGAGCGCAGCCACATCGAAGCGGTTGCGCTCGGCCACCGGCATCGTTCCGCAGAACTTCGAATGCTGTCCGGCTTCGCTCATGCGCGATGGCGGGAGGCTTGTACAAGCCCTCGCTCGAACTCGACAAGTTGCGCTTCCACGGTGGAGATGCGGCTGTCGTTTTGCACCAGATCGGGGGCCCAGAGGTTGATGGCACGCACGATGGTGTCGCCGGGGTTTTGCGCCACGTCAACAAGATTGATGCACGCGGGCTGCTGCAGAAGGTTTCCGAGCCAGCGGCGCTCGCCGCACAGCCACCAGCTCAAGAGGGCGCGGTTGATGCCCCCGTGGAGTACCCACAGTGCGCTGCGCCAGTGCGGGTTGGCCAGTTCGTCTTCTACAACAGGTACCAAACGGTCAAAGACTTCGCCAAGCGACTCGCCAAACTGGAAGCGGGTACCGAGGGGCGGGCTCGCGCGAAAGGGTCCGAGAAAGGCATCGTGGAGTTGCCGGCCCCGCGCATGCGCATAGTCGCCCTTGCGAATCTCGGCAAGCGCTGCGTACGGTTGGCGCGGTATCTCGAGGTTCAGGCGCTCCAGGATGATGTCGGCAGTTTGTACGGTGCGCGGAAGGTTCGAAGTGAGTACCCGGTCGAATTCCACGCCGTGGCGCGCGAGGAGTTCGGCCGCCTCGCCCGCCTGTCTGATCCCGGCGTGGTTGAGCCTGACGTTCTCGGCATCCACCGGCGCGCCTTCATCGGTGTAGTAGGAAACGCTGGCATGACGCATGAGGACGATCCGCCTGCGGCTCGGGACCAGGTAGGGGTCCCAGTCTTGTGCGGAACTCATGTTGCTCCCCGAAGCGCGAGGCGAAGATCGGCGCGTCGGCGCAGCCAGACGCTGGGTCGGTAGCGAGGGTCGCCGGTGCAGGCATGCATGGCCTTGAGCACAGCATGGATGCGCGCGGGTCCAAGGGCGTCCCCGATGCTCAGCGGCCCCGCCGGATAACCCAGTCCGATGCGGACCGCATCGTCGATATCCTGGGGACTTCCCACCGCCTGCTGCGCCATGTCGCAGGCAATCGCAACGATCATCGCGAGGACTCGCTGGGTGACGAAGCCCGGGCTGTCGTTGAGCAGTGCGATTGACGCACCGTCAAGGCTGAACAGCCGGCAAGCTACCCGCTGCATGACTGCGGAGGTTGTTACCGTTGACATGAGGCTGCGCAGCTTGCAGCGCCTCCAGCCGAAGGCAAAGAGCGTGTCGAGCGCGATTGCGCGCGTTGCATCCAGCCCCAGCCGGGCAGCCATCGCCGATGCATCCTCGCCAAGAGGACACAACACGATCAGCGCATTGGAAGGGGGAACTCCGCCGGTGCTTTGTTGCGCTGCGCTCGCTGCCGGGTTTGAGGCGTGCGCAGGCTCGCTTGCGCCTGCTCCCGAAACCGCTACGCCGGCCTGCGCAAGGTAGTCCAAAAGCTCGGCGAGGACCGAATCGGGGTGCTCGGGCGGCAGGGGCGCAATCCACACACGCAGATCGGAAAGGTTGGGCTCTTCCGCGGCAGCGGCGGAGAGCTCCGGTGCGGGTTGGGGCGCTCGGTCGGGCGCGGATTCGGGTGCGGACCCGGGTGCGGATTCGGGTGCTGATCCGGGCGCGGATTCCGGTGCGGACCCGGGTGCTGATTCGGGCGCGGATTCGGAAACTGCCCCCACTCCGCGATCAGCCGATTGCAACCGTCTTTCCGGTCCGTTCAACGGTTCCACGTTGGGCCACGCGGGCTCGATCTTCCTGCCATCCACATAGGTGTAGAACCCGGCAGAGGCCTTCCGGCCAAACAGGCCCGCAGCCTTCCTCTGCGCGGTGATCACCGAGGGCCTGAAACGCGGCTCCTGATAGTACTGGTGGTAGATGGACTCCATCACCGGATGCGAAACATCAAGGCCGGTGAGATCGAGCAGTTCGAAGGGTCCGAGCCGAAAGCCCTGTCCCTCGAAGTTCACCTGTTCGCGCAGGATCCGGTCGATCACATGCAAGGGGGCAACCCTCTCAGCGAGGATCCTGAGGGCTTCGGTTCCGTAGCCCCGGCCAGCGTGATTCACGATGAACCCCGGTGTGTCGCTGCAGATCACCGCGCGATGACCGGCCGCCTGGGCGAACCGTACAAGGCGTGCAGGCAGTTCGGGGGAGGTTCGCGCGCCCGCCACCACTTCAACGATTCGCATCAGTGGCACAGGGTTGAAGAAGTGGAAGCCAGCCACCCGCTCAGGGTGCCGGAGCGCAGCTGCCAGCGCCGTGATCGAGAGCGACGAGGTGTTGGACGCAAGGACTGCGTGCGCCGGGACAATCGCCTCCAGGCTCACAAGGAGTTGCTGCTTTGCGGCGATGTCCTCGCTGATGGCCTCGATCACCAGATCGCAGCCCTCGAGGTCAACCAGGCTCGATGCCGGTTGCAGCAGTGCTCGAGCCTGATCCACGCGCTCCGCACTCAACCTTCCTTTTTCGCGCAGGCTGGCCCAGGTCTGTTGAATCGACTGGATCGCCGCTGCAAGCGCGGTCGGCTGGCTGTCGAAGAGCACAGTTGGGACTGCCGCCTGTGCAAAGAGTTGTGCAATTCCCCGGCCCATCGCTCCCGATCCCACCACGCCGAGGGCACGAAACGCATGGCTTGCACCTGCAGGGGGAGCCGGCTTTTCGGGGACGGGTGCGGGTTGGGTAGTCATGGCCTGGTTCACAGGGAATCGTCAGTTTCGGGCGCACTGCGACAGCCCTGGAAAGCACCGCAGCGAACCCTCATCCATTCTAAGGGCCAGACGCCAGTTGCGCCGCGTCGAGGGATGCCTCGGAGTAGCGCAGCCGGCATTCCTCGAGCGCCTCGGCGAGTTCGAGCCAGCGCTCCTCCTCGACCAGGAGGTCCTTCGCGAGGCTGCCCCGTTCCCTTGCGAAGCCTCCCCAATCGACGGGGGCACTTCCCTCGGCGGCTGTGGGTGGGCCATCGAGGGTCGCAATACGCTGGCGAAGCGCTTCGAGGCGGGACTCGCAGGCATGCAGCGCGGTCTGGAGTGGCCTGACTTCAAGGGCCATCGCCTGACGCTGCAGTGCAGCCTGTTGGCGCAACTTCTGCCGTGAGTGCGGGGGCGACCCCAACGACCGCTCCCCTTCCGGTCTCCTGCTTGCCAGGAGCCAGCGCGCGTAATCGTCGAGATCGCCGTCGAAAAGCTGCAGGTGCCCCTCGCCAACCATCCAGAGCGAGTCAACCGTGGCCTTGAGCAGATAGCGGTCGTGCGACACCAGCAGGAGTGCGCCCTGAAACTCTGCGAGCACCTCGGCAAGCGCATCGCGCGTGAGGGCGTCGAGGTGGTTGGTGGGCTCGTCGAGGATGAGCGCATGGGGGCGGCGGATGAAGAGCCCCGCGAGAACGAGCCGGGCCCGCTCTCCTCCGGACATCGGGCCGATCTCGCGCAACGCGTCGTTGCCCCGGATTGCGAAGCGACCGAGCCAGTCGCGCAGCGCCTGCTCGCTCCAGTCCGGCGCCAGCCTCCGCAGATGAAGCAGCGGCGAGTCGTTGCACCCCAGTTCATCGACCGCGCTCTGCGCGAAGTAGGCGAGCCTTGCGTTTCGGGCCGCCAGGGCCTGTCCGCCCAGCGGGGCGAGCTCGCCAACCAGGGTACGCACCAGCGTAGACTTTCCAGCGCCGTTTGCGCCGAGCAGCCCGATCCGGTCGCCGCGCCGCAGGGCGAAATCCCGCGCCCGCACAAGTGCCGTCGATCCGTATCCAGCACAAAGCGCTTCGACACTGAGCAGTGGATCCGGGCAGTCGTGTGCGGCGTCGAGCGGTAACTCAAGGGACTGCTGCGACCGGCTTCGGGGGGACCTGTGCATCGCCTCGAGCACCTTGAGGCGGCTTTGCACCTGCCGGGCGCGGGTGGCCTGCGCTCGAAACCGGTTGATGAAGGCCTCGAGTTTCTGCCGGCGTGCGTGTTCGCGCGCCTCCTGCCGCTCGCTCGCCAGCGATTGCTCTGCGAGCGCCCGTTCCCAGGCGCTGTAGCCGCCCCGAACCTGCGTGACGCTGGCCTGATCGATGTGCAGGGTGAGATCGGCGATCGCATCGAGAAAGTCCCGGTCGTGCGAGGCCACGAGCGCGAGGCCCCCGTAGTTGCGCAACCATCGCTCGAGCCAGATCACCGCATCGAGATCGAGGTGGTTGGTGGGTTCGTCGAGAAGCAGCAGGTCGGAGGGAAGAAAGAGTGCTCTGGCGAGATTGAGGCGCATCCGCCATCCTCCCGACAGGCTGTCAACCTCCTGCCTGCTTTGCGCATCGCTGAACCCAAGACCATGCAGCAGGCTCATCACGCGGG
>Ga0194124_10005969_pt1 | contig 11072 bp, 23 predicted proteins | sample TA2KigCas0mmetaG_FD_148605 | JGI IMG/M metagenome (GOLD analysis project Ga0194124, IMG submission 148605) | Freshwater microbial communities from Lake Tanganyika, Tanzania - TA2015031 Kigoma Deep Cast 0m | ecosystem: Environmental > Aquatic > Freshwater > Lake | place: Tanzania: Lake...
GAGCTAACAATACATGTTTCTTGGTTATAAGAGTCCCGCCGCCGACTCCTCCAAGAGGAACAACGGCAGCAGAATAACCACTTAAATCAAGACTTTTTGCCCAACAATTATTATTTCGCGGCCAATTATAGGGGTTGACATAAGGCGTGAGAATATTTTTTTCTTTTTTATCTTTAATTAAATTATCAAAGTTAGAACAAATGTGTGAATATAAATCTAAATTAGATGTCGCTCCACCATTACCTGATGTTGAAGCAGTACCTGAAGTTGACTGTGCTTCTTTTTTTGCTTCTGTTATTATTTTTTGAATTAAAAGTTTATGATCTGCGAGAAGTTGTTCTAAATTTGTCATACAACATTGCTTACACGAAAAAATTACGCTTGACAAGGGAAATTTTTTATGCGATGATGTTAGCACGATAATTATGGAAAAATTTGATACAGCATTAGATAGCGCAAAAGCAGCACTTCGGCAACATTGGTTCGATGTCAGCAATGCTGATAATAATAGTATTATATTGGAGCATCTTATTCATGCTATTGATTTGCTTGGTGATGAAGTGGTAAAACTGAAAGAGCAAAAATATGAAGATCGAATGAAAATTTATACAGTAATGAGCAGGTACGAACCAGTACCTCTGGCGACATTCAGTGATTATCATGAACTAATTAAATACATTCGTCGTCAAAAGTTTAACGAACACAAAATCTATGAAAGCGTTGCGAATAGTTGGAACGAAATTGATGAAGTAAGAGACTTCAGCGCAAGTGTCTATGCTGATGCTTATAATGGTTTTAATCACTTTACTGACAAAAATTATTGATAAAATAACTTATTATTATGGCTAAAATATTAAAAACAAAATCAGTTTACTACAACGATGTCAATTTAATTGCAAAACCAGCTTCTATTGAAAGCAGAAGCGAAGTCCCAATTGAACTTGATCGAATAATTGTGAGTCCAATGAGTGCTGTCGTTGGAATTACTTTTTCTAAAGTAGCAACTGAGCTAGGACTTACCGTATGTCAACATAAATTTTGCGATATTGATAATGCAGTAGTAAATTATTCCAGCGTACCCAAAAAAAACAATTTGTTTGTTAGTATTGGATTAGATGATTGGATGCGAGCCGAAGAATTAGCTGATGCTGGTGCAAAAAATTGGTTAATTGATTGTGCTAATGGATATCTTCCTCAAATTAAAAGTTCTATTTATCGTTTGTTATCATTGCATAGTGTGAATCGATTAATAATTGGTAACGTAATGACTGATGATGGTATTTCTTTATATACAGAATTTACATATAAAATTCCTGAAGTAATAATTCGTGTTGGTATTGCTGGTGGTAGTGCTTGTGCAACAAGTGATGCTACAGGCTATAACAGAGGACAAATTACAGAAATTATAGAATGTAGCGAAGTCGCTGATCGTTTTAAATTAAAGATTGTTGCGGATGGTGGTATCAAGAATGGTAATTATGCTGCTAAAGCATTTGGTGCCGGTGCTGACTATGTAATGATGGGCGGTTACTTTGCTAGAGCTAAAGAAGCATATACTTGGGAAAATGGTGATGGAACATATTGGGGAGGTGCCAGCACCAAACAACAACAATTGTATGGGGGAGTAAGAAGACATAGTGAAGGTAAAGTTTACGAGGTGGACAGATCAACAGTAAAGTCTTTAAAAGAGTTGGTTGATGATTTATGGGGTGGTCTTGCAAGTGCGGTTAGTTATAGTGGATACAAATCACTAACTGAATTTATTGGTAATGGTGTATTTGAAATCAAAGAAAACAGTTTACCGCCGGGAAGATAAGTTATTGTGCGATAACTATATGAGATTATACTCTAGAAAAAATAAAGAAGATTTACTTGATATCTTTGATATCTATATTCATTATCCCAGAATCAAAATGGGAACAAGACCGGGAGATTCATGGGGAAATGATTGCGCGCATAAATACTTTGAATGTATGTTTGATACCCAATTAATCTGTCATTCGGATGAAACATTTTGTCATTTTAAATTGATATGGTTTGGATTTGGTGTTAGTATTACTAGACAAACTGGTTATTAATTAATTTATGAAATACAGAGCTTGGAATGAAAAATATAATTGTTGGGATGAAATGCCAATAACTTGTTACATTAAAGTAATATGAATACCCCAAAGAAATTTAGAGTATGGGACATAAACAACAAAAAGTTCCTACCAGAATCACATTTTGCTATTCTTGGTAATGGTAAACTTATTGTAACCGATAGCGGTTATTATGAACATTTTACCAATACAAACCAAGACGATTATGCAATTCAAGAATATACGGATATTGATGGAAAACCGCCGTGTAAGTTTGACCACAATGCAGAGTGTTTAATTTGTGATTGTTGGGCTATAGATTGTCCTTTTATTAAACTATCTGGAGTTTGATATATCAGACGCTACCCCGCATAATGTCTGGCATACCAAACATTAGATATGGAAATAAAAAAATACACTATACCCCAAAAGATAATTTTGGGGTTAATTACTTTAATATTTGTAGGAATTCCAATTGCCATTTGGGCGTGGATATTTTATTATCTATATAGTCTATGAAAATAAACATCATAAACGACGAAAAGAATTTTAGATTTTTATACATTGAATTACAGTTTCCGAGCATAAGAATAGTTAAGAGATTCAATGAATGGACTGATGATTATTACGAAGGATTTAAAGCGGACTTTCCTACAGAAATATATTATTTAACAGACAAAAAAGAATATTGGCATTTTTCCTTGACTTTGCTGGGATTTGGCCTTAAGCTTGTGAATCAAAATGAATATTGAAGATCAAGAAGTAGAAATGAATGACGTTAAATTGTCAGACAATCATTTGCGCGTTATCAACCGCGCACTTGAAGTTTATTTTCGGATGCGAAGTGGGCAAATTGGTGTTGCTTTGGATACTGCTTATGATCATTTGATTGACTACGATCATCGTGATTTGATTGAGAAAATGGTCCGCACTCTTGTTATTAATGATAAAAGCTTGTCTAGCCCCGGCGCAAGTTATGGATTTAATAATGACAAAATTGGTGATGCAAGGATAGCTTATGAAATTCAAAGCACCTTTCGCCAATATCTAGCAGTAAAAAATAACAATGGTTATTTTGATTATTCTACTGTAGATTTTAGAGACCCATTGAAGGCAAGCGACGAACCATTGCCAGAGATTGTTAATTTTGTAAAGTATATTGATCATCTTTTCACTCCAGAGCAAAGCAAAAAAATCAATCAATTACATAACAAAAAGAAATACAAAGAAACTTGGGATTATATTAACGATTTGAAACTTGATTTGCCCGAGGGAGAAGGCTTAGAGTTGATATCAGGATTCAACGGTGTGACAATGCGTATCCACAAACCTAGAAAAGAAAAAAATTTCAGTGAAGAAAAATGAACATCCATGTTCCTCAAGATATAAAAGAAAAATATCCTCACATTGAATTTCGCGGCAAAGTAAGAATCATGAATAATCGAAATGTCATCGAAGCTTACAATCCCGCGATTGATGTTACTTTTTTTTATTCTTTTGAGGAAGATTTTTTCTGGTTCGCTGGTCAAATTCCTGATTATAAATTACAAAAAACACAATTAAGGCATGAAAAATAAACTCCCGACGCTCAAAGATCGCCTTGACAATCCGCTCAAAGACGATCATACTGCCCTAAAACAGTTGGCAAAGACCTTGCCGCTATCCGACGCTGCCAAGAAAAAATATGGTAAACTATCCAATAAAAAGTCTCGACAGTAAATAAATTTTTGATTATGAAAGAAGAACGCGAAAAATATCTAACAAATAAGTTCCCTTTGATGTATACCAAAGATCAAATTGATGGGCGCGAAACTCCGTATTCACTATTTGGATTTGAATGCGGCGATGGGTGGTTTCGTATCATCTATTGGCTCAGTAAATATGTTCAAAATTATATTGACGAGAACAATAAATATGCAGAAAAATTTCCAAATCAATATAAGTTTATTCCGCAAGTAAAAGTGGTGCAAGTCAAAGAAAAGTTTGGCGGTCTTCGATTTTATTATTCAGGCGGCGATGATAAAATTGGCGAGGTTATTTCATTTGTAGAAAGCATTAGCTATTCCATCTGCGAAACTACTGGCAAAACCGAGAATATTGGCTATAATACTAAAGGTTGGATAAAGACCAAGAATGTTAGTCTTCGTAATAATAATGAAGATTTTGAATTTATAGATGACGAAGAACTCCGTAAACTAAATTTAGAAAATTAATATGAAGTTTTTATCAGTTATTATTATTGCTGTGATGTCAATTGCCTCAATAGACAATTTAAAATTAAAAGTTTACTATATAATCACTTATAGAAGTAATGAAAAAGTGATAGAAAAAGTATATCTAAAGAAAGAAAACGCTCAAAAATATATAAATACTTTTAAAGATAATCATAATTACGAGCTTGAAGAGGCAATTCTTACAGAATAATTACAAATAAATTTTTCTTAATATAATATGAATACAACACGAAGAACTTTTTTAAAGTCTGGGTTACTTACAGGTACACTTGGATTAAATTTAAACGCAGCTACTAAAACGCCTGTCAATGATCCCACTTGTGGACCTGCTGAAGGTGGTAAAAGATTTAAATTTAGGAATGAACCGCAAAGAATTCGTAAGAGTTTTTATGATTTGAGTGATGATGAAGTGAAGAATTTGTGTCGCGCAGTTGGTTATATGCGTAGAAATATACCATTAAACAGTCAAATTCAATGGGAAAACTATGCTAAATTACATGCATATCATTGCACAGATTCTGGTGTTCCAATGGTTCAGGTCCACTGGAGTTGGTATTTTTTACCATGGCATCGTGGTTATATTTATTTCTTGGAAAGGATATTGGGTAATATATTAAATACTAATTTTGGATGGAACGGACTTGCTTTTGCTTATCCATACTGGGATTGGAGCAACCATCAAGAAATGCCAAATACTAAACTTCGTCAGCAATTAGGTTTGGCAAGTCCATTATTTGGATATGATTTGACGCAAGAAGATATGGTAGCTGTTGATAATCTTGATTTTGATAATCTGGCATTGTATGATGGTAATAGGAAACCAAGTATTACGCAACCTACAATGGATCCAAGTAATGAAGTAAGTGCGGATTCAAAACAACACATCAGTGAAACCAAGTGGTATATGAGCAGTGATTATATTAATGCTATTTTGCAAGCACCATTTGAAATTTTCGGTGGTAAATCTGTAACTGATAGAAATACTGGTCAAGGATTGATGGAACAAGGTCCACATAACAATGGACATGATTGGGTGGGATCTCGTTATGGTAGTAACAGAAACATGGGAACATTACGATATGCTGCTAATGATCCTATTTTCTTTATGCATCATGGTAATATTGACCGTATTTTTTCTTTGTATAATCAACCAATGCCAGATGTAAATGGACCGTGGGGACAACAAGAATATACATATGTTGATGTTGATGGTAGTCCTGTAAAAGTTACCGTCAAAGATATTATGACTAAGATGACTAATATCAAATATCAACCACCTTCAGATGAGCCAGTGAAATTAAAGTCTAGTGTTGGTGTTAGCAATCCAAAGTCAGTTACAATACCTGTTGCTGGTGTATTAACATCAAACGGACTTGTATTAGATATTCCTGATAGTGATAAATTAAAAGAGTTAATTAAGTTAAACTCTAATTTGTCTACATTGACGGTAGAAACTGGACCAATATCATATACAGATAAATTTAAGATTAATGTGGCTGTAAATGGTAATCATATTGGGAAAATTAATATTCTAGATGGACGGACAACAGAAACTAATTTATCTATATCTCACGATTTTACTATGAGTATAGGAATAGGTAAACAATCATTAACAAATGATTTGAATACATTATTATCTGGATATCCAAAAACGGTTAAACTAACATTAAGTAAAGTAAAAGATAAAGACTTTAAATTAATGATACGGAGTTTAAAATTTACAGTTATTCAATAAATTATATAATAACTTAGATGACGAACAACTCCGCAATCTGAATTTAAAAAATTAATAATATTCATAATTACGAGCTTGAAGAGGTGACTCTTACAGAATGATTACAAATATCATACATCATTGGTAAATCTACTTCGAAATTTAGATAATCAAAATGAATTATAAAACTGCTGGAGTAGATAAAAATGATGCAGTTGAATGCGCGAAATTGCTTCGTGATGCAGGTCATAATTGTCAAATCATTGGTAAGATAGAAAAAAATAATGTAGATAATGTAGTTCTAGTCTAAAATTATTTTATTGTAAAATGATTATTGATAAACTAGATGAATTTTATTCTTTGCAAAATTTAGATTTACGAATATTAAATCGATTCTGTGAATTATCTAATTATAGTACATCTCATGGTGCTAATAAAAAAAATCATGTTGGTTTAGCTCCTTTATATTTTTCTTTAATTTACGGCATAAGAGCAAAAAAATGTGTTTGTTTAGGATCAGGTGATGGCTTTATACCAAAAATTATGGCATTGGCTCAATATAATTTAATTCAAGATAAAATACTTACAGATTATGATATATCATTAGTCGATGCAAACATAAAAGGTTTTGGCGAAAGATATTATGAGAAAGAAATAAAAAATTTCTCTCAAATCAATGTTATCAATCAAAAAACCGACGATTCAATAAATTTATTCGCAAATATATCATATCTACATATTGATGCAGATCATACTGAAGATCAAGTTTATAAAGATTTATGTAATTATGGATCTAAAATGATAAATAAAAATTGGATTATCACTTGTCATGATTCTCATTATCCCGCTAATGCTGTTGTCAATTTTGGAGAAGGTGTTTGCAGGTCTGCAAGAGAATGGGTAACAAAAAACAACTGTGAAATGATTAATTTAAGTGTCGGTTTTGGAACTATAATAATTGCACCTAAAATAAATGGATCAAATAGTAAAAACTTCATTGATTTTGAATTTGTTGATTAAATAATTCGAAAATTTCTAAATTAAAAAATTCCGAATACCAATCTTCTAATAAAATAAATCTATGCTCCTCGTCACAACCGCAGGTTTTAGCGAGGAATTTTGCTTTTATTGCGAAAGGTGCTTGACAGAATGGACAGGTCATGCTACCTTATCTTAACCGTTGAGAGTTACAAACACGTTACAAACTAATTAAAAATACATGAAAGAAATTGTAAAACAGCTATTTGTCGAGCTACTTATTAATATCGTCCTTATTGTCGGTATTTATTTTCTATGGAATTGGTTGATTACTGATATATTTTTAGCTCGAAACATATCTATTATTGAATCTTGGGGACTGAGAACATTAATTCAATTTTTTATTTTTAATTACAATCATGGAAAAAACAAATAATAAGCAAAAATATATTGTGACGATTAAGGACGGCGGCAAGTGGGAAGAATACGCTAGATTGAAGAGCAAAGACTTGGCCGAAACCGTTTTAAGGCTTGTCAGCAAGGATTTTCCTGCTAAGATCATTGAACTTAAGTAAGAATATGAGCGCGACTTTCCAAAATTACATCTACATTTCGGGTCCGCATGACGATCTACTCAAGATCACCAGCGAACTTAACTTTGTCAAGAAGTTTGGTGCTGAATATGATTGGGAGCATGATGGAGCGTCTGCCACCATTCATTTTCAGTCTGAGGACGGCCTATCGTTCGAAGATATTAATCCTGCTATTGCCAAATATCCATCTCTTAGACTCACTTGGAGATACACTCAAGAGCTTATTGAAGCTGGATTGTTTATCTACGAGAAAGGCATCATGGTTAAGAACTCTGCTTACAATTGGGATACAGGCGAAGTAACTACATTCTAATATGAAACTATTTATCTTAATGTTTGCGTCAATAGGTTTGGGCTTGACAACCTCTATCATTCTCTATAAATTCTATCACATAGACATTTCACCATTAATTACTGGATTGGTTTTTAATGCTATAGGATATTATATACTTAAGAAAAAATTCAATTAAAACATGATAACTCCCGGCGAATTGAGCGTTGGTCAGTACGTCACCATACTTGACCACAAACCATTAGAAAATCAATCTCAAGATATGTATGGTAACTTACAGACGGTTAGTGTGACGAATCGTAGTGGCATGGGTGATTTGTTGTCAATTGTTGCCATCAATTTGCCGTATGTCATCGTAAAACAACATTCTGGTTTGAATTTTCAATATACTATTGATACGCGCAAAACTAAACTCATGGAATTGAATAAACAATATATTGAAGCATTAAATAATAAATAATATTATGGCTTACGATTTTTCTGGTAATGTTGTTGTTTCTGGCAATGCAGATAAAGTATATGAGTTTATACAAGCGTTTGCTGAATTGCCTGATGGATACGAACCTTGGGATAATGGCGGCGATTGCGCTTGTACCTCCTTTCAATACAAAGCAGAATTTAATGTCGATTTTTGGAAGAAAGCTTCCAATGGATACCCTGAACTTAAGTTCGTCGCCAAATACCAAGAAGAGTTGGCGGCAGCATATATATGCACTATACAAGCTGGCAAAGTAGTACAGCATATTCGTTTCGACTGGAACGACGGCGATTTACATACTTGGTCAGAATAATATGTTTTTATGTAAAATTGTGAATGACTTTATCATTAATAACAAATAATTAGTAATTTAACATCATGGATCGTTTCATAATTGATATTTTTGCTTGGTTTACAATCATAACTGTTATTATAGTGTTTATTATTATATGCCTTACTTCTGATCTTGATGATTGATTAAAAATAGGCTAAATAATAGCTTAAAATATACCAAGAAAATAAGATAAAAATCTGAGTCATTTTTGATCAAATAATTGGTATAAAAAAGTGTAAATAATAACATGGTTGCCATGTTGTTTTTTATTATTTACTTTATCGTTATTTATTGGGTATTTCTCAGGAAATTAGACAAGAGAAAATAAACAATTTCATCATATTTTTTCTTATCAAACATACAAGCCCAATATACATAACATATATATACATATAATATACAATATAATATAACGAATATATGAGATAAAGAAAGAAAGAATAGAAATACAAGGTATGTGCGAGCATTATTCTTGTAAATAAACAATGATCGCTAAACAATTTAATCTTTTTCTTTTACGATATGGTAGTTTATTGCATACTATTTTCTTATTTCTTATATTGTATGCGGTAAATATACATCCAAATAACCTTATTTATTGGGTTTTTTTATTAAATCATGTTATGTTCTCATATTTTCTATTTATTCGAGGGATGGCCCTAGGTATTTCAAAAACAATTGATATAATTGCAAGTCAACAAGCCACAAAGAGTATACAAGAAGATATAAATAAGAATAATTAAATTTGCGCCGATTTGTTGTTCTTTGAAGATATTTGTTGACTTTGCGCCAATTTTGAAGTATTTTATATCAAATAAAAACAAAAAAATATTATAGCTTTTCAATAACGAAAAACTTTTTATAAATTGCATTTTGGTTTTCAATAAAAAAGCGAAATGCTGAAATCTTTTTTATTTAAGTCAAGTTGTTTTGAATTACTAGAGTGTGATGCGAGAACAGAGCGACAAAAACTACATCATCACACAATCATAATTTGTAGGTTATAATAAAATTCTAAATATACAATTACAAAGACTATTTAGAAAGTAGTTAATAATTATCTTAGATTATTTCCTGTGTAGTGAGCCGTAGCATTCACAGATACTCTGTCTAATAAATTATTACCTAATATATAGTACACAATATTTTAAATAATTTCAATAAAAAAATGTGAAAAAACTAGATAAAGAATTCGAAAGCGCGGGTTTCAAATATAAACAAATTCACCGCGAAGATATGTATGCTATATATGAGCGCAAACATATAGATAGTAATTCGTCGCCGCATTATGAATCAATAAAAATTCAAAGTCATAATGGCATGGAAATTGCTGGTAATAAAATACCGCCGAGCGAATATTATCCGTCTAGTAAAAACTGGGGCACATATGGTTTTACATGTATAAATAGAAAAAATGCATACAATAGACTAGATAGAATGATAAAAGAAGCCGCGACAAATAAAGAAAAAGCTGAGAAAAAAAAGTTCAAATAATAAAAAAAGCCGCTCAAAGGTGAGCGACTTTTTTCGTAATAATATATATGTAGATTATAAAGTGCCAGTTGGAGCAGGAGGATTCCAAGGCAGAGGAGGGTCTTCTGTTGCATAATTCATCTTATATACAATTTCTCCTGAAACTTTTTGTTCGTAATATTCTTTTGCAGCACCACTAGGTAATGATGCCCAGATCCAGTTCAACACATCATTTTGTGTTAGATCGGCAAAAGGCTTGAATGCGTAACCAGGTGTATTGACCGCACCTGTGCCGAGCGGAGTCGCGCCAGCGAAGCTTGCATCGAAAGCTCCAGCAGCTCCAGATGTGGTAGCAGCACAGTTCCAATATGTCTGATAAACATAATCCTGAAAACCGTTTAAATTTTTATAACATTTTACGTTATTTACTTTCCATGTATAATTTATATCACTCATACTAAAGATGTACACAGTATTATTAAACAATAGATAAAGTTTTCAAAAAATAATAGTATTTTATTTATTATTCAGGATATATATGTCGAAAAAACTTTGCGATGGACGCTTGACAGCACTCGGAAATGTGCTAAGATGGTCGCGTCATTGAGAACAACCATGATACTTGCGTAAAAAATGAAATGGAAATACATCGGCAATCGCACTGGCGATGCTACGAAAAGTGAACAGTATATCGTCGAAGCTGACGAATTGACTGAATTGTATATGAAAGAACATCCATACCCTCAGTTCGTGAAGGTGTATGTAGTGCAGCCGCCAACTCCGCGCAAGAACTTCTTGACAATGAAGGTTGGCGATATTATAAAGATCTGCAATCCATATTACGAGATGGCGCATTATTCTCATCCCGGTTTTGTGCCTGTTAAAGAGTAAATAT
>Ga0194124_10005981_pt1 | contig 11058 bp, 11 predicted proteins | sample TA2KigCas0mmetaG_FD_148605 | JGI IMG/M metagenome (GOLD analysis project Ga0194124, IMG submission 148605) | Freshwater microbial communities from Lake Tanganyika, Tanzania - TA2015031 Kigoma Deep Cast 0m | ecosystem: Environmental > Aquatic > Freshwater > Lake | place: Tanzania: Lake...
ATCTTGATCCGTCGCAGGCTCTCGCCTATGCCCTTGATCCTGCCTCATCGGTTCAGGTGCCAATTCAGTTGGATCAAACTGATGCTGAGTTGATCCCTCTCAACTTGCCGCAGACCAAGCAAGGACAGCGGTACTATTTTCTGACCGCTGTTCCACGTAAGCTCATTGATCGTCTACTGGAGACGATCAAACTGGCAGACCTTGAGCTAATACGGTTGCAGATTGGAACGGTTTCTCAGCTGAATCAGATACATGATCTCATGATCTCCTTGCGCTTGGGTGAGGTGATTTTACATGTGGAGTTGCTGCGTGAATGCTCCTTAGTCACACTTGTGTCGACTGGTGGGCCGATTAAAATTGTGCGCCTCACTGCAATCAGAGAGTTTCCAGAACCAGACGCTGATGCTGCTCAGCTTGAGACCAATCAACCCGTTTCAACTGAACGTCAGATCGTTGCAAGCGATCGTTATTTGCCACTTTCAGAATTAGACATACGACGTTTGACGCAAGAGCTTCGGCAAGCGATTCAGGAGTCTGAACTGCAATTTCCTTGGATTTCTTGGCGCTCTGTTGTTCTTGCGGGGCCGAATAGTGCTCACCCTCTTCTGGCCAGTCTTCTCCAAGAGGCGTTGAGCCTTCCTGTTGAGCTTTGTCGGCCCCTGTCGGTGAGCTCTGTTGCTTCCGTGCAACTCAAGCAACCTATTTTGGTGCAGAGGCTGGGACGGCTCGTGGGCTTGGGTTTGAGTTTTCTTGATCAGTCTGTAGAAAGCAAGCTCGAAAACTTACCAGTTGGTACGCTCATATCAGAACAGCCAGAACAGGCTGAGCAGACTGGGCTTGATGGTGAGAAGGATGGCGAAGCGCTTGTTCTTATTGATAGTATGCAATCTGATCATGATTCCAAATCATCAGCAGCGTTTATTGAATCGCTTGCGTCAACACCTTCGCCTGAGGATTTTCGTTTAGAGGAATCACAGGCTGATGCGTCACCTGAGTTGATGATATCTAGGCTTCCCCATGAAACGTCCCGGCAGGATTTTGCAACCGACGAGAAGAATGATGAGGGCAAAGCTCCTATATTGTTTAGTTTCAGCGATGAGATTGATGGTTTAGGGCTCGATGAAATTGCTTTAGAAAAGCAGGTCATACAAGGCGATGATGTAGAGAGCAATCTGTCTCTTGAGAAGGAGGATGAGGATTCTCCATTTTCAATGGGTGATTTGATGATTTCTTTTCAGGCAAGGCAAGTTGAGCAGCCAGAGGGAGAACTTCCCGTTCCGGCTCCGCGTCAATCGATAGATGAAGACCCGGTGGAGGCTGGCGAGAAGGCCTATTTGGCGGATGATCCATCTCTATGGCCATCTGTTTCGAAAGATGTAGATGTATCAACTCATGAAAATGACAGCCTTTAAGTATGTTGTTTACTTTTTGAAGGCGCGAATCAAGTCGAACATCGGTAAGTAGAGTGAGATAACGATCGTTCCGACAATTCCAGCGACAACCATAACGGTTGCAGGTTCCATTGCTTTGGTGAGAGCTGTGACGGCACTTTCAATTTCGCGATTGTAAAATACAGCTAGTTTTTCAAGCATGAATGAAAGTTCGCCGGTTTCTTCGCCAATGCGGACCATGGCGATAAATAGTGTCGGCAGCGCTTTGCTGTTGTCAAGCGAGATACTCAACGGCTGCCCCTGTTGAGCCAAGACAATGGAGCGAGCAATCGTATTGCGTATGAGTTGATTTGAGCTTGCGCTGATGCAGCGCTGGAGGCCATCAATGATCGGGATTCCAGAGTTGACTAATGTGGCCAGTGTCTCGCTAAGAGATGCCATCTCATAGCGCAGGATCAATGGTCCAAAAAGTGGAATATTGAACAACCAGGTATCGATCGCTAGCCGCCCCTCTTTGCTTGCGTAGACGCTTCGAAACAGCATGCCACCGCCAATCACCATGAGTGCTGCTATACCCATTGCTGCTGGGTTAGTGACTAATCGGGATGCATTCAGCATGAACTGTGTCAGCGCAGGCAGTTTTGCTCCGAGCCTGTTAAACATATTTTCAAAGCGCGGCACGATAAAGATCAGCAGAGCTAGGCCAACGGTGATTGCCAGTACAAGCACAATCACCGGATAGATCAGAGCTCCGATCATCTGACCGCGCAGTTTGGCTTGTTGTTCCATCAAATGGGCGATACGGTCGAGCACGGTCTCCAGGATTCCGCCTGCCTCTCCAGCTTCGATGAGTCCAATGGTGATCGGTCTGAATACCCTCGGATACATCTTCAGGCAGACCGATAACTCTTCTCCTGCATTGAGCCTCAGTGCAATTTGCCGGATGCATCCAGCCAGGTTTGGATTGGTCATGTTGTCGGCCAGCAGCTGAAGGCCCTGTGCCAGGGGCACTCCACTCTGCAGAATGACTGCCAACTGGCGAAAGAAGATCAACAGATCTTTCTGCGGCACCTTCAGCCGAGCAGGTTGTGGTGGTCCGCCCAGCAGTTCAGTGAGCCAGGCTGATTGGCTGGCTGGAGTGGAAACACGGGCTGCAGTAGCCGTGCCGGCGGATGCTTTCCCGTACTGAACCATGGCCTCAGGCTGCCACGGTAGCGCCGGCTTCCAGAATCATCTTGGGATTGCTCGCTTTAGAGATCGCTTCCTGCTGGCTGATCTTGCCTTCCTGCATGAGGCGGATCAAACACTGCTCCAGGGTATTCATACCTTCTCGGGTACCGGTTTGCAGCTGCGAGTAGATCTGGCTGATTTTGCGCTCCCTAATCAGGTTGCCAATGGCAGGTGTGTTGATCAGCAGTTCGTAGGCGAGGCTTCGCTTACCGGCACTGTTTTTACACAGTGTCTGGGAGAGGATGCCCAGCAGCGATGTGGAGACCTGCAGGCGTGCCTGTTCCTGCTGTTCGGCGGGGAATACATCGACAATACGCTCCACGGTCTTGGCGGCTGAGCTTGTGTGCAGTGTTCCCAGCACCAGGTGCCCCGTTTCTGCTGCAGTGATCGCTAACTGAATCGTTTCCAGGTCGCGCATCTCACCGATGTAGATCACATCAGGGTCTTCTCTCAGCGCCGCCTTGAGGGCTGAGGCAAAACTCTGGGTATCTCGTTTGACCTCCCGCTGGTGAATGATCGATGTTTTCGAGTGGTTAAAGCGAAACTCAATGGGGTCCTCAATGGTGAGGATGTGCCGCTTTTGGGTTTCCAGAATGCAATTGATGAAAGCGGCCAGCGTGGTTGACTTGCCTGAGCCTGTCGGGCCTGTGCAGAGCACAAGACCCCTGTGCCTGGCCGTTAAATCAACAAATGGCTGGGGAAGGCCAAGGCTTTCCCATTTTGGTAGGTCATCAGGCAGGATCCGCAACGTCAGACAACGCTTCTCATTGGACACATAGGCATTGATGCGAATACGCGAGAGCCCCTCTAGACCAATCGAGGTGTCGAGGTCATTGGTTTTATTGAATTGTTCGATCTTCTCTGGTCCAACGATCTCCTGTAGAAGCCGATCCATATCGGCTGGCCTGAGGATGTGATCGAGAATCATGATATCGGAATTCACGCGAATGGCGATTGGAGATCCTTCCTCAAGGTGAATATCCGAAGAACCTGCTTTGATCGCAAAACCTACGATTTCTTTGGCGATTGACATGGCCGCTTCAATCAAAGGCAGAGCTACTCAACCTTTGTAGCTCAGCAACGCTGGTGATGCCATCACGCACTAGGGCACGGCCATACTCTTCCAAGGTGACCATGCCGTCGCTACGCGCAAGGTCCTGAATCTCTTGACCACTTTTTTGGTCTCGGATCGCCGTTTTGATACTGCCAGAGACAGGCATCAACTCATAGACCCCCACACGACCTTTGTAGCCTGTACCTTGGCAACGTGGGCAAAGTCTCTGCTCGGATTTGGCTTTTTCTTTTTCTTCTGCAGACAGAGCATTGGGTACCCTGATTGGTGTCCCTACGGGGAGGTTGCAGAGTCTCGCTTCGGCTTCGCTTACAGGACGTTCTACTGAACATGTGCACAGGCGCCTGACAAGGCGTTGTGACAGTACGCCCAGCAGTGAGGATGTGATGAGGTAGTGGGGTACCTCCATGTCAAGCAAACGGGTGATTGAGCTAGCCGAATTATTGGCGTGCAGTGTTGTCAATACAAGGTGGCCGGTTTGAGCGGCTTCCATCGAGGCTTTTGCTGTTTCTGGATCACGGGTTTCACCGATTAACATTACATCAGGATCTTGGCGTAAGAAAGTCCGCAATATGGTGGCAAAAGTCTGATTTTTTTCTCGAAGAACTTGCACCTGAGTAATTCCAGGCAAGGTGTATTCGATTGGATCCTCTGCTGTGACAATGTTGTTGTCTCCCGTGTTGAGTTCGTTGATTACCGAATAAAGCGTCGTTGATTTGCCTGAGCCTGTTGGTCCTGCAACGATAATGATTCCATACGTTTGGTGGATCATGTTCCGAAGTTTGCTCAGGACCTCTGAATTGGAAACGAGTACATCAAGATCCAGCATTCCAGGGTCGCTTTTTAGAACTCTTAAGACAGTCTTTTCGCCATATTTGGAGGGTAATGTGGATACCCGGAATTCCATTTTGTTGCCTTCCAGCTTGCGTAGTATTCGACCGTCTTGGCTGGCCCTGCGTTCGGCTACATTCATATTGGCAATTGTCTTGATTACGGCTGTGAGTTTGATGCCAGAACCCCTTGGAATCTTGATGAATGACCTTAAGACCCCATCTTGCCTGAGGCGAACTCGATATTCATTTTCCTGCGGTTCGATGTGGATGTCTGAAATGTCTTCTTTGACGGCTTTGATTAAGATTTGCGCGGCTGCCCTTTGAATGCCTGAGCCGAGAAGTTCATTCGAAATATCCAGAATGCTTTCCTCTGCAAGTGATAGCTCATCGCTATCATCATCAAATTCAAAATCGACGCCCCCTTCGTTACCATCATCTGCTTGTTTGAGTGCTTCTGCTAGAGCATCTTCGTCGTAAGCAGTAGGATCAAGAGCATCGCCTGAAATGATGCGTTCCGCTGCTGCTTGATCGAGTAAGGACTGAATCTCTTCTGGTGATTTCTCAACGAATTGGCACGCAAGCCCAGTCCTGCCTACGCGTTGCTTAATGAAGCCGCCAATCGTTCCGAGAAAGGTGATGTTGCCAACGGCAATCACCATTGTCTGCTGGCCTGGTTTGCCAAATGGCGCGCCATCCAACACATCTATGGGGATGACGATATTTTCTCTGCACCATGCGAGTGAGAAATTTTCGTCGATTAGTTGTCGAACTGTCGATATTTGCATGTGCTTGTATCAACAGATTCCCATCCATTTTGGGAATGGACAGACGGGGAACTTCGGAGGTGGGGCAGGAGGTGCGGGCGGCGGCGCAGGTGGTGCGGGCGGCGGCGCAGGTGGAGTGCAATCAGTCGGTTTTGTTGAGGTATTTTCAAAGACTTTCATGCCAACATTGGGAACTCGGCATTTGTAGCCCGTTTTCGTGCATCCACTGGCAGTAAACGCGCCTTCCGAGTTGTCAATTTTCCATTTTTCATACTCATAATCACATCGATCAACCTCTGATCCATTCAACCACCAGCTTTCTCGGTCACACGGATTTGGAGCTTTGTCATGCGTAAGACCCGTTTTTGATTTCAAGCTATTTAGGTGAGCATTGCAGGCTGCACCTCGTTTGGCAGTGAGGCAAGCTTCAAAGTCTGCGACGCTGTACTGCGCTCTCCCATCGCATGCCCATACCTCTTTTGTACACCCACACGATGGATCTGCTGGCCAGCTGCAGAGCCCTGTCCATGCAATAAATCCAAGACGTTTGTCCAGTCCCTTGGCTAGTTCAGCTGAAAGATTTTGTTCGCACGATTGTTTGTTGAGATTGCATTGTTTTAGATATTTAGCTTGTGGGCTCCCTCCGCAATTGCCCCAGCTTTTACATGCCTGTTCAGTTTCATCGCTGAAATACTGCGATTCTTTGATTACCTTGCCACCTGCGAGCGTGAAACTCAGTGAAATAAGATTGCTACTTTCTGTTTCTGAGGCAGGGTCGTAAATACTGATTTCGGGGCAGGTTTTGAGTTCAACGCCTGTTGAATCCTTTGCATATTGGTAATTACCGGGAAGACTTCTTGACTTCAGTGCGTCGGGCTCATGAGTTGCCCACTCGCTTGGCGAGCTCCTGTACCGCTGAAGGCATTCGGCTGCGGCGGTATTGAGTAGAGATTTTGCCTCGTCAACCTGAGCAAATTCTAAGTATTTAATGAAATTAGGAATTGCCAGGCTTGCAAGTATGCCAAGCCCGGCGATAACAACTATTAACTCGATTAAACTAAACCCTTCTGGCTGTTTGGTTTTGTGCTTGCTAGCAGCCTTAAACATTATGCCTTGATTTTAGTTCCAACTCCCACTAGCAGTGCAGCCAATATTGTATGTATTTGGATAGTCTACTGCGTCCCCTTGAGCGCATTGACGAATTCCGGCGATTGTAATTCGGAATGTAGGAAATTTATCTGCATCTGTAGGCGCCGCGTAAATCTGTCTATCCCCGCCACTTGTGGTGAAGCAATTTAGTTCTGCATCGCCCAAGACGGGCTGTCCTCCTACTGCCATCGCGGCTGCGCCACCATAGGTCTGAGCTGCAGGCGCCCCCACCGCAAAGCTATTGACCGAAGGCGGCTGCATGACTGAAGTGGCAAGCCTGGTTTGTCCTCGTGCTTTGAATACCTGGCATTCCTTAAATGCAGTAACAGCTGCCTGTTGCCCTGCGCGTGCCGCGGCATCATCCGAAACACCCAAGAAATTGGGCAGCGCAATCGCGGTTAACACTGCCAAGACGGCAATAACAACAACCAGCTCAATCAATGAGAAGCCGGTTTGCCCTGGCTTCTTGTCCAGAGTACGGCGCGTGTGGGGATTGTTGAGGTAGGCCTGAAGAAGGGTCATGGGGTTGTCCAGACAGGGCTGATCACTCTTCCAACCATAGGTATAACCTCCGCGAAGGTCAAGATCCCCTGGCCTGTCTTGGGTTTGCTCGCTATGGTAGCTGAAAGATCAGACGCTTCGTGGTTTATTCGCTTTTGGAAGTACGTCGCAGTCGTGTCCAGCGTCGCCGCTTGCCTTCAGCCCGCCAGGAGGTGCTCAGCGACACGCGTCGCCGCTTGCCTTCAGCCCGCCAGGTGGTGCTCAGCGACAGCCGCTGGTTCTTCCTCCATGCCCAGGCCATGGTCCGGTTTCGCCCTGAGCGTCCGGGTGACTTTGCCCTGCTGAGACTGCAGGGTCATGAGCCGCCGGTCTATGTGCCCGCTGAGCTCGACTCCGCGGCGCCCCTCAGCTGGGTGGCTGTGGTGGATGTGCTGCGCGCCACGGGACTGCCTGCCCCCTCAGGAGGCGGCAGCCTCAGGGCCCGCATCCGCACGGTGCCGATTCGCAGTCGGCGGTTGCAGGCCGAGATGGCTGAGGTGTTTGCCATCGCTGTGTGCCGCGATGTGCTGGCCGAGTTCCAACGCGCGGCTGCCGAGTTGGTGGCATGAGCGCCACGGTTCGGCTTCCTGACTTTGTGGCTGCCCCCATCTGCTTATGTTTGCCGCCATAGGCAGCGGCCCACACGATTGACATGGGCCAGCAGCGCGGCGGGTAGTTCCCGCCGCAGGCTCAGGTCCACTTGCCAGGGGAGCAGCAGGTCGTCGATCTGGGCCATAAGCGTCAGGCGATCGCTGTGCGTGAGGCCCTCGCCATCCAGGCACAGGTCGATGTCAGAGCCTGGTCGGTGCCTGCCCATGGCTCTGGATCCATACAGCCAGACCGCCGCGACGTGTGGGTGCTGCGCAAGAATCTTGAGGAGCCGCACTGCGGCCTGATCAGGCACGCCTGGGATGGGCCCGCTGCTTTTGATCTCAGTTGTCTCGATTGACGTCATCGACGACGGATCACCCGTTGGTGTGCTGTAGCTGATGCAAGCGCTCGCGCAGCTGTTGAAAGCATGCAAGGTAACGGCTGTTGATGTTGGCAGCGATGTCGTCTGCCGTGCTGCGGTTGTAGGTGTGGCTGGTCAGGTTGCGGTCTTGAATCTTCGGCATCCAGCTGTCGCGTGAGCCGATCAAGGTGGCGTTGCCCTGGCTGCGCAACAGATCACGCAGTGTGTTCCAGGCGAGCTCAAACGTGCGTTGAAGTGCTTTGCGCTAGTTGGCAAAGCGTTGTTGCCAGCGGACGTCTGGGTCGTTGCTGGCTTGCCCCATCGCGCTCCAGAAGCCACTGCGTCAAGGTTAGGTGCCTGGTGTGTGGGTGGAATGGGAGTGCCCGTAGTAGGGCTCAGTTCTGAGCTGCATGGCGGCAACCTGGCGGCGCGTGCTGCGGCGCTTGGGGTGCGCTCGCACCACTTGCTCGATGCCAGTGCCTCCCTGGCACCGCTGCGGCCTGCGGTGGCCCTGGAGCTGTGGCGCAGCTCGTTGGATCTGGCGGGATTGCGGGCCTATCCAGACCGCGCCCACAGCGTCCTGCGGGTGGCGATCGCCCGGCTGCATGGGCTGGATCCCGCTTGGGTCTTGCCTGGCAATGGAGCGGCCGAGCTGTTCACCTGGGCGGCCCGCGATGCGGCGGCTGCGGGGGTGAGCGCGCTGCCGGCGCCGGGGTTTGCCGATTACGGCCGGGCCCTGGTGTGCTGGGGCGGGGCCGCGCTGCCGTGGGCCCTGCCGCTGCACTGGGATGCGGCCTTCCCGCAGGTGCTGCCGGCGCCGCCTGCCGCCCAGGTGCTGTGGATCACCAACCCCCACAACCCCACCGGGCAGCTCTGGAGCCGGGAATCGCTGGCGCCCCTGCTGGCGAGGCACCAGCTGGTGATTGTGGATGAGGCGTTTTTGCCCTTGGCAGCCGGCGGGGAGGCCCAATCGCTGATCCCGCTGCTGGCCGAGCACCCCAACCTGGTGGTGATCCGCAGCCTCACCAAGCTCTATGGGCTGGCGGGCCTTCGGCTCGGCTATGCCCTGGCGGCGCCTGAGCGGCTGGCGCGCTGGGCCGCCTGGCGCGACCCCTGGCCGATCAATGGCCTGGCGGTGGCACTGGGGCAGCGGTTGCTGCGCTCGCCGGCCCGCTACCAGCGCCACTGCGCCTGGGTGCAGGCCTGGTGCGCGCGCGAGGGAGCCTGGCTGGCGCAGCGGCTGGCTGGGCTGCGCGGCCCCTGGGGGGTGCTCACGCCGCTGCCCAGCGCCGTCAATTACCTGCTGGTGCGCGGTGAGGGCTCCCTGGTGCCCCTGCGCCAGAGCCTGGAGCAACGCCACCGCATCTTGCTGCGCGACTGCCGCAGTTTTGATGGTCTCGACGAGTGCTGGCTGCGCATCGGCCTGCAGAGTCGGCGCGGCAACCGGCGCCTGCTGCGGGCCCTGCGACATGAATGGGCCTTGTTGGGCGCCCCATGCTGATCAGCGCCGTCTAGCATGAAGGCATGATTTGGCGTCATGCATGAAAGCCGCGACCAAGCGTGTCGGTGCCAGTGGTCAGATCTCTCTGGGGAAGGAGTATGCGGGGCGCACCGTGCTGGTGGAAACCCCTGAGCCGGGCGTCTGGCTGATCAAAACCGCGTCCACGATTCCTGATAGTGAGCTGTGGTTGCATCAGCCGCCTGCTGCACAACGGCTTGATCAAGCTTTGGCCGCGATGGGGCGTCCGCCGCTGGAGGCCGATCTTGATGCCCTTGAGCAGCACCTCTCGGATGCTTCATGAGCCCAGAGAGGATCCTGCTGGATCTCAACAACCCTGAGTTCCAGGCCCATCTGTTTGAGCTGCCCAAGCCAGAGGTCTGGGCTGTGCTGAAAACACTTCGCCTGCTCAGGGAGATGAGCTGGTCGCAGTTGCAACGCAGTCAGGGATTGCGTTGGGAGTTGATCCAGAGCCGAGTGGCTCCCGGCGGGCAACGGCTTTACTCGATGCGGATCAGTCGCGGTTGCCGGGCTGTGGCCTGGCGTGATGGCCACTGGCTGCGGATGCTCTCGCTGCATCCCGATCACGATTTGGCTTACCGCTGAGTTTGCTTCTGCTGCGCCAGCTCCCCCAGCAGCGCCGCCAGCCTTTGGGCCGCATCGCGCACCGCCAGCCGTGCCATGCCGGCGCGCATGCCCACAAGCGGATCGGCGGCCGCATCGGCGCCCCGCAGCCGGGCCCCCACCAGCCGCCAGATCGCCCGGGCCAGGGCTGGCTCGCCGGGTGCGTGCTGCCACACGATCACAGCCCCGCCAACGCGGGCAGCGGCGGCGGCATTGGCGTCCTGGTGGCGGTCGGCCGCCGCCGGGTAGGGCACCAGGATGCTGGGCGTGCCGCACACCGCCAGCTCGCTGAGGGCGCCGGCGCCACTGCGGCTGATCGCCAGATCGGCATGTTGCAGCAGGCCTGCCATCTCCAGGGCATCGGCAAAGGGGCGCTGGGTCACCGCGGCGGCCAGCGCCGGCGGCAGCGGCTGGCCGGCCTCGGGGTCGCTGCTGCCGCTCAGCAGCACCACGCGGCAGCCGGCCGCCACCAGCTGCGGCAACAGGGCGCGCAGCATGCGGTTCAGCCCCACCGCGCCCTGGCTGCCGCCCATGGCCAGGAGCAAGGGGCCCCTGCCCTGCGGTGCCCAGCTCGGCAGGGGCGCGTCGTGCAGCACCTCGGCGCGCACAGGGGTGCCTGTGACGCGGGGCCGGCACTGGGGCAGCCGCTCGGCCGCATCAGCCAGACCCACGGCCACCTGGGTGCAGCAGCGGCCCAGTAGCCGCGTCACCCGCCCTGGGATGGCGTTGCTCTCATGGAGCACCACCGGGATGCCGCACCAGCGGGCGGCGGCAATCGCCGGGGCGGCGATGTAGCCGCCGGTGCTGAACACCGCCGTGATGCCCTCACGCGTGATCAGCCGGCGCACCACCAGGGTGGCGCGCAGCAGCTGCAGCAGGTTCCACAGCTTGCGCAGGCCGCGCCCCTGCAGCCCCCCGGCGCGCACCGTGTGCAGCGGGTAGTGGCTGGGCACCAGCTCGCGCTCGAGCCGATCGGGCACCCCCAGCCACTGCACCTGCCAGCCC
>Ga0194124_10005982_pt1 | contig 11056 bp, 6 predicted proteins | sample TA2KigCas0mmetaG_FD_148605 | JGI IMG/M metagenome (GOLD analysis project Ga0194124, IMG submission 148605) | Freshwater microbial communities from Lake Tanganyika, Tanzania - TA2015031 Kigoma Deep Cast 0m | ecosystem: Environmental > Aquatic > Freshwater > Lake | place: Tanzania: Lake Tanganyika...
GCGACTAGCACTACGCCGAGCGCGGCGTCGACCTCAAGCGCGGTGTGGATTACTGAGGCGAGTCAACAGGGTGACGGCGAAAAGCGACCTGGTCTCCATCGCGATTTCGATCCACCAGCAACTAACGGCTTGGGTTGTGCAGTGCCTGAGTTCCTGTCTGGGTCAAAGCCACCTAAGCATTGAGGTGTTGGTGCGCATCGACGGACCGGAGGGCGCAGATTCGAGCGTGATCTGCATGCTGGAGGCATGGCAACGCCAGGATTCTCGCCTGCGCTGGTGGCAAGAGCAACGGCGACGGGGCACCTTCGGCTCCTACAGGTGCCTGATGGCGGCTAGCCGCGGGAGCTTTCTCGCCAAGGTCGATGCCGACGACTGGCTTGCCCCGAAGGCCATCGCCCGCTGCCTGGGGGTGTTTGCCGACCACTCCGCTGCAGGGATGGTCTACAGCCGCTTCTGTGCCGTCGACGCGGAAGGGAAACCACTACATCTAGCCCCGCCAACAAGCCCCCATGACAGCCAATTCGGTCTGCTGGCGGGGCTGATGGCGTTTCATCTGCGCCTGCTACGGCGCTCCGCCTACGAGCTCGTGGGGGGTACCGGCCCATTCACGAGCTAGCCGATGACTAAAACCTCTGCATGCGGGTGTCGGAACTCTTTTAAGTGGCCCTGCTACAACCCGTGGAAGCCTGCATTGAGGCTTTTGGCCGGCCTCGCCTGGAAGCCCACTGGCCACTGCTGCTCAACCTGCTGAGCTGAAGCGAAAGGTGTGGATACCTCAACCCCAACCGCCCTGGCCGAACGGGGAAGACCGACGTAATTTTGCCAGGCCTGAGCAACGATTGCGATGACCTTCAACAACGCCATGGCCATGGTGGAGGAGCTGCCGGAGCGGATCACGATCGATGGCGCAGACTACCTTTGCGCCGATGCCGACCCAGCCAGCCAGCAGGCGTTGGCGCGGCTGATGTTTCTGCAAGCCGAGCTCACCCGCATGGGGGCGCTGATGGAGGAGCTGGATGCCAATCGCAACGGCGTGCTGGCCCAGCTGCAGGGACGCCTGCCGCGCGCCTGATCACCCCCAATTCCCCATCAACACCCCCACTATGACCAATACCCCGGGGCAGGAACTGCCTAGCGTGACCATCGATGGCCACACCTACCTGATCGACAGCCTCAGCGATAAGGGCAAGCAACTGGTGAGCGCCATGGCAGCTGCCCAGCAGGAGCTCAACCGCCTGCAGCTGCAGGCCGGCATCACCCAAACGGCCCTTCAAGCTTACAGTGCGGCCCTCAAAGATGAGGTGGGTCAGGGAGCAGCCAACAGCGGGCCAAACTTCAGCTGACGGCGAACCCGCAATAGAGCCGATGGCGCAGCGCCGGATCCTGTTCGTTCACCAGAACTATCCAGGCCAGTTCTGCCATTTGGCGCCTGCCCTGGCCCAGCGAGGCTGGCAGGTGCGGGCATTGCGCCAGGGCGCGGGCAGCGCGCAACAGCCCCTACCGCAGCAGCTGCAGGGGGTGGCGTTGCACGGCTGGCAGGCCCAGCGCGGAACCACCCCGGCGGCCCATCCTTGGGTGCACGACAGCGAAACGAAGCTGATCCGAGCCGAAGCCGCCGCGATCGCCTGTGAGGCGATGGCACGGCAGGGCTGGCGGCCCGAGCTAATAGTGGGCCATCCCGGCTGGGGCGAGCTGCTTTTTCTGCAGCACATCTGGCCAGATGTGCCCCAGCTGCACTTTCTGGAGTTTCACTATGCGGCCTGCGGCCTAGATGTGGGCTTTGACCCGGAATTTCCGGCCGGCGGCTGGCGTGATGCGGCCCGGGTGACGGCCAAGGCCGGGCCGAACCTGCTGAATCTTGAGGCGATGACGGCCGGGATGTCTCCCACCCGGTTTCAGGCGAGCACCTACCCAGCCTGGGCGCAGCAGCGGATTTCGGTGATTCACGACGGCATCGACACCCGCCTGGCCGCCCCCAACTCGGCTGCGCAGCTGCAGCTGGGGCCGGGCGGGCCGGTGCTGCGGCCGGGTGATCCGGTGATCACTTTTGTGAATCGCAACCTCGAACCCTACCGGGGTTATCACCGCCTGATGCGAGCCCTGCCTGAGATTCAGCGGCGCTGCCCCAACGCCATCACCGTGATCGTGGGGGGCGATGGCGTGAGCTACGGGGCGGCGCCCCCGGCTGGGAAGACCTGGAAACAGGTTTTTTATGACGAGGTGGCCAGCGAACTAGATCTGCAGCGGGTGGTGTTCACAGGCCACCTGCCCTATGCGAGCTACCTGGCGTTGCTTCAGGTGAGCGCTTGCCATGTGTATTTCAGCTATCCATTTGTGCTGGGATGGAGCTGCCTCGAGGCGATGGCCGCAGGGGCGCTGGTAGTGGGCTCGGACACGGCGCCGGTGCAGGAGGTGATTGAGCACGGCTACAACGGCTTGCTAGTGAAGTTTTTTGATCAGCAAGGGCTGGTGGAGGCGGTGTGTGGGGCGCTAGAGCAGCCCGAGCAACACCTTGCGATTCGGGCAGCTGCTCGGCGCAGGGCAGTGGAGCACTACGACCTGCAAACGGTGTGCCTGCCGGCCCAGCTCAAACTGGTGGAGGGTCTGCGGGCAGCCTCAATGCCTGCCTAACCTCATCCTCGGCCCACCATCACTTGCCATGTGCCCCCACTAACTGCCGGCTCAGGGCACGTTTCCGCATGTGGGCTGCGGCAGCAAGCGGGCTGCCATCGCGCCCTTTGCAGCCCTGGGCTGGCTAGAGATCTCGCTCGATATAAACCCCGGTGCGGAGCCCGACCTGATCGGCAGCATGACCGACATGGCCCACGAGATCCTCCTGGATGCCTTCGATGTGGCTGGCGGGCTGATCAGCCGATTGGAAAGGATGCTCTGAGAGGGGTCCAGAAAGCCCAGGGATGGAGCCCTGTGCGGCCAAGGCGGTTCAACAGGAAAGTCAAGAAAGAGGGGTTAGAGGCCCTGAAGAGCCACAGAGGTCACTCATGACATCCTTGATTCCCTCCCCGCTATTTCTGGTATCGCTTACGCCACGTAGGTCAGAAATCCCAGCTCGTTTCTTGGCCGGCGCAGAAGCAGTTGGTCAGTTCAACCAGCCGTTGATCGTCCACCAGTTCGACCACGCCTTCCCATAGGGGTTGGATGTCGAGCAGTTGATCCACCGCTCCATAAAGTGGGACTGCCAGATCATTGGCCTTGCTGAAGACAGGAAAGGAGGGGACAGCAGAAGTTGGTGACGGGTTAAGGTTGGATATGTCTGTGGAAGACTCCAGTTATCACTTCCTAGCCACAGATACCTGGAGTCGTTCTGGTAGGACTTCAGCAGTTGACATCGGTCCTGGAGGGTGGGCTGCGCTTGAACTGCTAAATCTGGGGGGCATGCATCTGGCCCTCCCAGATGACCCACCCAAATAGGATCACAACCTTCTAGAGGTAAGAAAAAACATCATAAACTCGAGGGTCACCTGTACAGACTATAGCTCCGTGAAATAGTCACCTCAGGACACAATGATAATTACAGATTTCTTCACCAAATCCTAGCGCAGATCTAACCTACCGCCAGCACGCCCATCTTCACCATCCAAGCGAGTGCTCTGAATACAATTGCCTGACGTTTCTGCGGCAATCCTTGAATCAGTACGCCCGCCTGTTGTAGACTCGGTGCGGCTCCCCCGGCCAATTTAGCCAGAACAAAGTTGGTTTCTTCTTCCGTAGGCAAAACCACCTTCGCAAAATCCACCATGGCCAGTTGCCGGTATTGGCATAGGCGCTGCTGTGCCGTGCTTAAGTCAGCATCAGTAAGTCTCAATACTGTCTCTGGCGTTAAGGCCTGCGTTGGGTAACTCGCAAACGCATGAAAGGGGTCCATCCTCGCCGGCCAAGGGTGTTGAAGGCCATGAATCTTTGGCGCTTCTGCCTTCCGGAAGTCATTCAGGTTCGCCCATAAGTCCTCATACTGGCCAATGATGGTTTTCCAATCGTAAACCTGTTTTGCTCTTTGCCTACCTGCCTCACCCATCTTTTGTCTGAGTTCAGGGGAGGTAAAGAGCTTGATAAAGGCTTGAGCGGTAGCCTCCACATCCACCGCAATCAATGAGCAAGCATGCCCACAGTACATATCGTAGGTATCAATCTCTAAGGCATGGCGATGCGCCAAGTCTCCGGCCAATCCTGCCTGTGGCATCAGGGTGGGAATACGGAAGCCATCCACACCATCACGCACCGTATCCTTGTAACCATTCCAATCAGCCACGACCACAGGAATCCCAGCTGCCATGGCTTCAATCGGCACAAGACCGAAGGTTTCCTGAATATTGTCAGACAGTGAGCAAAACACATCAGCAGACGCCCATGCAGTCAAGCGGACTTCAGCGAGACGGCCATCCAGGGTCACTATGCGTACATTTGGGCAAGCCAATTTGTGAGCATCAGCATAAGCCTTCTGGATGAAGTCGTTCGCGAACCAGCCACATTCCACCAGAACCACGTCTCTACCACTGACTTCTGCCGCCTTCTGCAAAGCCTGATACATCGCCAAGGGATGCGCTTTGGCATGGAAGGACAAGCGACCGGCAAAGAGAACCACCAGCGAGTCTTTACCTGCACCAATGGCATGACGAGCAGCAGCATTCTGGTCATCTGAATACACAAAGTCATCGGTATGAATCCCCAAGGGAATCACCGGCAACTGCGGCAAGGTCACCTTGGTAATCCCTAGTCTGTCGTTCAGGTAATCCACCTGCGCTTGCAACAGGCGAACCACATTGTCTTTAACGGCAGTCGAGGTACAGATCACCGCGTCCCATGCTTGAACAGGGGAAGTCACTAAAGCAGCCAATGCATCCATGGCACCGGCAGATGAGGTGGTATGCGTAATGCCGCACAGGCTCCATGCACCGTGACCAACGTTCCCACCCGCCGTAGCACGATGGAAGGCATATTCACCAATACCAGGGCCGGGATAATAAACCACACCGACCTGGGCTAGAGCAGCAAGAGTATTCTTGTAAACAGCCTTAACCGGTTCCTTCCGGCCTAAAGCGGCAACTGCTTGCCCAAAGTGCTGAGCATGAGCAGGCTGTTGAACTTGTGTCCAAAATTCAGTGGCCTTACTGTGAGATAGGAAGCCTCGGAGAAAGGACTCCCCTGCGGCATTCCTGCCCATCAACTTAGGGCCAGCGGTCGTATACGCTTCAGGGTGGTAGTAAAGGGCTGCGGTCACAAAAAGCCTGAGTTCTAGAATTGAATCAAATCGCTTGCTTGCATCTGTTGTAGCAGTGGTGGCAATACTGCATTGGATGCCTTCATGTACGCATTACGAGGTCAAAATCAATGCTACATCCTGCTGCAATTGCATCAATTTACTCTCAGACAATACCAACATCTCAAGACTAGTTTAGCTTCTAGGGACATTATTCTGCGTCGTATACAAATTTATCAACCTTCGTCATTGGTATTTCTAGTGCAATTTAGGTAAGGACAAGCAAGCCTGGCACAGCTCTGCTCTAGCTCTGCATGAATTGCCAACAAATTTGGCCAATAGGCTTCTCTAGCTTGCACTTGGTGGCAATGCATTTTTTCACGCATTACGTAGGATAAACCGGCTCCATGACGCGCGTTAATAGTTTCTAGTGAACCACAAAGCTGCGAAATCCAGCCCCCGATCAGAAAATGATAAAGATAATATTCAAATGGCATAATATGCAGTTTGAGCCACATAGACAATAGCTGAATAAATTGGCACAGCGATGAACCTTATACAAGATACCACGTGCCATGGGAGGCCTGTGCCAATAAAAAACATTGAGCAAGGTAATCGGCTCCCACGGGTGAGGTATGGGCAAGCTGGCTTAGCTTATCCTTATCCTTAGAAACCAAGGCACAGAGTTTTCTGATCGGGGGATGAAATCACGAGAACCCCGCATCAGACAACACGCGCTTAATTGAACTCACTCGACAGTTACATCGTGCAGGTACAGATACTCAATAATGTGACTCAAAGATCGCATCAAGCGAACCAGCCGGTACAGCTGACAGCTGACATGACTGTCATGGTGCCGATGATAACGAGAGAGATCCAAGGATCATGTCCAAGCGGATCTCTGTCCATCCAGGGGTATGAGCCTCGGGTTGTCTGAGCTCTACGTTTCGGGCCGTATCCGACGTGTAGGAGGGGCTTCGAGAAGGGAAGACCTAGAAAATAAAAACCCCCGCCTTGTGAGCGGGGGCATATATCGCTGAACAACCTTTGAAATGGTTGACGACGTCAAATAAAGTTAGCAGCTACAAAGTCATCAGAATCAACGCCAATTAATATCACAAAGCTGGTATTTGCAGACAATGCTTCACCAGCACCCCGGACTATTGCTGTATCTGCACCAGTTCCTGCTGCCAACACTGTGAACTGCTTAGTACTCGTATCAAATGAGCCAGAAAGGAAATATGTAGTATTAGCAGCAAAGCCATTAGCAACAGCTAAAGTAAGACCGCTAGTGGGTACAGCACCCCCATTCCCAGTTGCATCCACTCTATCACCACCGGTGCCTGCGGTGAAGTCAGTAATGATGTCAACACCGTTTGCAAATGTCAGAGAGTCACCCACAGCAAGTGCTGCTGTCAACGAAGTAGAGGAGGCTGCAATTGATGCGCCAGCTTCAGCTGCAACAAAGGTGTCAACTCCAGAACCACCTGTCATGCTATCTCCTCCGGCTCCACCAGTAATTGAGTCAGCACCCGCCCCACCAGAAATGGTGTCAGCACCTCCGCCGCCGGCCAATACGTCCGCAGCAGTACCGCCAGTGATTGCGTCACCAATTATGCCTCCAGTGAATGTAAAGACGCCAGACCCACCAGTTGCAGTGACCTTAACAGCCGAGTTGCCTGCATTGAATGTCACTGCGCCGGTAGCTGCTGATGCATTCACCGAAGCAATTGCTGTGCCGGAGGTAACTGCATCGGCAGAAATGAGATTACCAGCACCTGTCACGATGATGTTTTTAGCATCGGTCGAGGTCAATGCAGTCACCGTGAAATTGTCGCCGGCTCTAGCATTCGCAAAAGTAATCGTTTCTTCATCCTGCAGTACCAGTGATGCGGCACTTGCACCGTCACCACTCTCAATCGAGACGGTAATTGCGTTAGTCGTATCATCAACCAGACGGTCGACAGTCGTAGTGCTGCCCGTAGCGTTGATCTGCAGAGTAGTTACTTTTTCTGAGGCATTATTGAATGTAACTACTACATTGGCGTTTACCTCGATTTGTGTGATGTCTTGATTGTTGATGAAGTTTGAGAGTGTAATGGTGTCAGCAATAGAGTGTCGAATCACTTCAAAGCCACTAATCCGCCCAAATATAGCGGCATCGTCAGTCATATCGGCCTCGAAAGAGATGATATCAGTGCCCGCGCCCCCAACGATAGTGTCAGCAGCAGTGAGGTTAGCGTTAGCTGCAATAGTCACAACATCGTTGCCAGCACCGCCATCGATGTTGTCATTACCCGCACCACCATTGATTGTGTCATTACCATCACCACCGGTCAAAATGTCGTTACCGGAGCCCGCCGTAATTGCGTCATTGCCTGCGCCTCCAGCAATTGTCTGGCTTAGTGCATTAGTAATTGCACCGAACAGGGTGTCATCTCCAGCGGAGCCAGTGATCGTCGAGGCGGTATTTTGCCCCGTCACCATGATCAAGCCAGTCGTACCAGCGCTGGCGGACATCCCGGTAGCGTCGATAGAACCATCAGTCGCAGTGATTACACCAGTAGTTAATTGATTCGATCCCGTGATCTTAAGCTTTGGTGTAGCACCGGGCGTGGGAGTGATCCCTATAGCACCAACGGTTTGCGCGCCAGCAGCGCCGGTACCGGTGGTGTCAATTGTTAAAGTCTCAAATCCGGTTGAGGTCAGTGCAAGGCCGTTGAGTACGTTTGTAGCTGACGTGGTGCCATTGATAATGGTCAAAGAGTCAGTTGTAGCTGCACCTCCAACAGAGACATTTTGAGCCCCGTTTAGTGAAATTTGAGCGTCTAGTTCAAGGGTGGAAGCACCGGCATTGAAGATATACGTCTCGGCACCAGCAGTATCAGGAGAAACAACTGAGACCTCTAATCGATTTGCAGATAGTGAGAGGTTAGATATATCGATCGTCGTGGCATTGGCAAGAGCCGTCAGCATATCGACTTTTTCAATCCCTGTTACCGTGTAGGTTGTGGGAGTTGCTGCGGTGGCAGTTACAAGGTCAGCAGAGTCTGCGGAAAGTGTATCATTGCCGTCACCACCAGTTACCGTGTCTGCAATGGTAAAGTTCGATACGGTGGAGTCGAATATAATTGTATCATTACCTGCTCCAGCGACTATACTCATTGCGCCTGTACCATCAAGTTCAATGGTATCATTGCCGGAACCACCCGTGACAGTTGCAGCGTTCGCGTCTAAAATTAACGCAACACCTCCGGAGTTGTTGCTTGCATCAACAGTAAGAATAGTAGCAGCAAGGTCGTCTACGATACGCAATCCCTTATCGCCTTTGATATTAAGCTTAGTTGTTTGGGTTGCTGTTAAAGTGCCAATCCCAGTCGTTGCGGTAGAAGAACTTGCGCCAGTTGCATTCAGCGTAAGTGTTTCTATGCCCAGAATCGATGTCACGACACCGGTAGCTTGGGACATATTTGAGACGTCGACTGTGGCAGCATCCGAACTACCAGTTACGTCATTGTAGGTGATGGTGTGCGCCATCGACGTATCTTTGATAGCTACCGAAGCGCTCGTCCCAAGCCCTGAGAGAGTAACTGTGTTGCCAGCACCGGAGCTGCCGGCACTTGACACGGTTTTTAGTCCGGTCGCATTAGTAAAATCTACAGTCGCTGAGTTAGTGACTATAGTAACTTGAACATTTTCGATACTAGTTAGCGCTGCCGGTGTTACCGACGTATTGATGACTGCAACTAGCTCGTCCGTGCCAAGACCCCCGTTGAGCCTGTCACCAGAATTCAAAGTTTGAAGGCTGCCAGTTGACAAGCCGGCGTCAAAAGTGTCATCACCGCTACCACCGGTAAATGAGGCACCTTGGTTAGTACCGGTAGTAAGGGTGAAAGTCTGGGGAGCAGCGGGATCCGGGTTGGATGTGGGGGATCCTAAATAGGTGGTCCACTTAGCAGCAGTATCATATGTCGTACCGTCCACTTTCTGAGCAAAACCGAACAGGCCTTTGCCCACGATCACCGTGCGGTCCTTGAACCTGAAGGTGATTTCACTATTATTGTTTCGGACTCCGGCTTTGATTACTCCATAGGCTTCAGTGCCGGAGGTATCAGAGTCGGTTTTGCGGAGCCCACTTGTGAACTCCAAAACCAAGCTGGGGCTATTCTTCGACTTGCCGCCCACCAGCTTGACGGTTTTACCAACTCCGACGTCAGTCAGAACGTTGAAAATGCGATTGGCGCTAGCGATCTTGATAGTTTTGGTGCTTGCCATCGAAAGAAAAAAATGTTGTGGGGTTTGTGAGGAAGGATGAGTTCACTGTTGGCATCACGGCCCTCAGGAACCCCTGCGTCCAGTCAAGAAGCCTCCCTTGAGCAGGGTGGTCTCAACCTCGGCAGGCACTTGTGCAGAAAAGGGCTTGTTCAAACAGAGCTTGGACGGAGCCCGGGATCAGCCGCAGGTGCTGACCGGTTGTCTCAGGTGAGATGCATGGTGATTTTCCATGCGAGCTATCCCATGCTTCAGAGGCAGACTGGATATGACGGCCCGACAGTAGCAAAACGGGGGGGAGGGGTCAACGCACGGTTCCTTGTGTTGGTGTGGATGTGCTGATCATTGCTGCCAATAGGCTCGCCCTTGAAGTCCACCCGCCCCAAGCCTCACCCCGTGAACGCCAGTCTTCCCATTCCCGAAAGCCCAGAAGCCTTGTGCAGACAGGATTTTCCAAGTTTACCAAACCTGGCTCGTCACGGCTTGTTGCGCCCCTGGCTGGAGCGCCTGGTGGTAGCGGAAGCGGTGCAACAGCAACCCATCGATGCCGCCAGCCTCACCTCCCTTCAAGAGCAGTTTTGCAAGCGGCACAACATCGAAACAGATGAAGGGCTCGACGCCTTCCTGGCTCTGCAGGGCCTGAGCCTAGACGACCTCCACTGGCAACTGGCCCTGCCGCTGCGCATCCAGGCCCATTGCCGCAGTGCCTTTGGACCGAAAGCCGAGCAGCATTTCCTCAGCCGCAAAACCCAGCTAGATCACGTGGTGTATTCGCTGCTGCGCGTGCGCGATGGCGGCCTGGCCCGCGAGCTTTATCTGCGCATCCAGGCGGGGGAAGCCAGCTTTGCCGACCTGGCCGCCCGCTACGCCGAGGGCCCTGAGCAAACCAGCCACGGCATCGTAGGCCCTGTGCCCCTCACCCAGGCCCATCCAGTGCTAGCCGAGAAGCTGCGCACCGTGGCGGAGGGCACCCTGCTCGAACCCTTCATGATTGAGCAGTGGTGGCTGGTGGTTCGGCCGGAGCAACGGATCGCCGCATCCTTTGATGAGGCCATGGCCGATCAGATGGCAAAAGAGCTGTTTGATCAATGGGTCGCGGAAGAGGTGGCCCTTAAGCTGCGGCAATTGGTTGCCCCCGAAGTAGCGCCCACCGCGCCATGACAATTTCCCTTACGACGCGGCTGCGGCAGCATCCCGCCCTGGCCGGCCTCAGCGACGCCGGGTGGAGCCGGCTGGAGCCTCAGCTGCGCTACCTGCGTTTTGCCATCGGCCAACCCCTCAGCGAGGCCCATGTGGTGCCGCAGCAGGTGTTGATCCTGCTCGAAGGTGAGGCGCGCCTACTGAGTAGCGTCGCCGGTACGCTCACCACTCTCACCAAGTTCGGCCCCGGCGCCCTGGTGGGGCTGGCTTCGCTGCTGCGTGCCGCGCCCTGCGAGGCCGTAAGCGCCTCCGAAGCGGTGGTGGCGGTGGCGATCCCCGATGCCGTGTTCACAGAGCTGCTCAGCAGCGAGGCCAGCCTGCGCCAGTGGTGCTCCAGCACCCTCTTCCCCGCTGAACTCGAGCCAATGC
>Ga0194124_10005984_pt1 | contig 11052 bp, 14 predicted proteins | sample TA2KigCas0mmetaG_FD_148605 | JGI IMG/M metagenome (GOLD analysis project Ga0194124, IMG submission 148605) | Freshwater microbial communities from Lake Tanganyika, Tanzania - TA2015031 Kigoma Deep Cast 0m | ecosystem: Environmental > Aquatic > Freshwater > Lake | place: Tanzania: Lake...
TTTTCGTGGCGCAGGTCGGGCTGGGCATCGAGCTGCACCAGCACCAGCTCCGGGTGTTGGGCTGCCACCGCCGCCACGGCCCCGCTCGAGATGGAGTGTTCGCCGCCGAGCATCAGCGGTTTGAGCCCCAGTGCCAGCACCTGCTCGGTGGCGGCCTTGACGGCCTCCACCACCGGTTCGGGGGCGCCAAAGGGAATGTCGACCGCCCCCAGGTCGGCAAAGGCCAGGTCTTCGAGATCCCGATCCAGTTGGGGGCAGTAGCTCTCCAGGCCGCTGCTCACCTCGCGGATCGCCGCCGGCCCGAAGCGGGTGCCGGGCCGAAACGAGGTGGTGCCGTCGTAGGGCACGCCGAACAGGCCCACGCGGCAGCCCGCGGGATCGCGGACGCTGCCCATGTAGATGGCGCCGTCGGGGTCAAACAAGGAGTTCTGAGCCATGGACTCAGCTTCTCAGCCCGCCAGCTCCCGTTCGATCGCCGCTGGGATGGCGTCGAAGGCGCCGCGCTGCCAGCGGGGGCTCCAGATCTCACAGCCACTGACGACGGCCGCGGCACGGGAGGGATCCGGTTGCAGGTACCGACGGCCGTCAGTGGCGGCAAAGGTCCAGCTCCACCAGCCGCTGGGATACATCGGCACCCAGCCATACAGGGGGTCGGCGTGGCCGAACACCTGGCGCAGCAGCTTCACGGTGTCGATGTGCACGGCCCGGAAGGCCTCGGGCGATTCGCTCTGGGTGGCGAACACGCCGCCTGGCCGCAGGATGCGGCGGCAGTGCTCAAAGAAGGCGCGGTTGAACAGGCCCTCGGCCGGGCCGGCGGGGTCGGAGCCATCGACGAGCACCACGTCGTAGCTGGCATCAGCCGCGTTTGCCACCCAGGCGATGCCGTCGCCCACGCTCAGGTGGAAACGCGGATCGCTCCAGCAGCTGCCCCCGATGCTGGGCAGGTGCTGCTGGCTCCACTCCACCACCAGGCCGTCGATCTCGACCATGTCGAGGTGCTGCACGCCGCCGTGGCGCAGGCACTCGCGGGCGGTGCCGCCGTCGCCGCCGCCGATCACCAGCACCCGCTCAATGCGCGCGGCGCCACACAGGGCCGGATGCACGATCGCCTCGTGGTAGTGCCGCTCCTGGCGCTCGGCCGTCATCCAGCAGCCGTCGAGCAGCAGCCCTTTGCCGTAACGCTCGCTGTCGATGATCGTCACCCGCTGAAAGGGCGATTGCTGCTCGGCGATCACCCGGCCGGCCAGGCCGTAACGCACCCCGTCGTAGATCTCGTCGATCCAGCCGGGGGTGGCTGCGGGTGCAGAGCTCATCTCAGCCATCGATCCGGGTGGGCCAACACCCCAGTTTCCAGCACGCTGGGTGTTGCACCCATCACAAGGCAGGACGCCCTTCGACGTCGTGGGCTCCTCACAGTGAGCGCAGTAACGACTCATAGGTTTTGTGTGACCCCACCCAGAACCAAATCAACGTGCCGTCCTTCAGCACTCAAAGGGGGCGCCAATCGAGATCGACACGGGCTGAGTAGATCGGCAGGGTTGCGTGAACCTTCTTGAATCTCAGCGATGGATGCAACGGGTTGTCTCGCCACAATTGGTAGGCGCGCCTGATCTTCCGTCTCCTCTCAATGGGAGCCTTGATGTAAAGCTCCCTGAACTGATCGGTCGTAACCGAGTTCACTGCAGCTGGTCGATGGGTGCAACCCGGCCAGCCTGGACATCCTCAATGGCTTCACGAGCCAACCGCTCCAGCAGATTCTGCGAGTCGGCAAAGAGTGCGTTCCAGCGCTCCTCCGATTCCATTTCCTCAAGGAGGATTGCAGCCAGAGCATCCTGTTCCTCCTCAGAAAGCAGAGCAGCAGTGGCAACAGCGTCTGACAAGGCTTGCGTCATCGTTGCCGCTCCAGGTCAGTGGCCCTGACTCATTCTGTCAGACGCAGCCAGCGGTCACCGCAGAGTGGCGGCCCTCAGGGCGAAGCAGGCTCCTAGGCCCAGCAGTGCGGCGATGGAGGAGCAACCGGTCTGCAAGCGAGCCGGCGTAAAGCAGCAGCGCTGCCGCAAGCTCGCCATCACCTTGCAGCGCTTGATGACAGGTGAGGCCGTGGGGCTCTCCCTGCAAACTGGCGAGTCCGCGTTGGAGCGATCCATGGCCCCCGAGCGTGCCGGTGGGGATCTACGGGTGAGCCCGGAGGTGGTGATTTCGGCGGCAGAGCTGCAGTGGCGCTTTTCGCGCTCATCTGGTGCCGGCGGCCAGCACGTGAACACCACCGATTCACGGGTGGAGCTGGTGTTTGATCTGGCCGCCAGCGAGGCCTTGCCGCCGCTGCTCAAAACCCGCGCCCTGCGCCGCCTTGAGGCCAGGCTGGTGGCCGGCACCGTGGTGATTGCGGTGCAGGAGCAGCGCTCCCAATGGCAAAACCGCGCCACCGCCCTGCGGCGTTTGGCGGCACTGCTGCAGGAGGCGATCCAGCCCCCGCCGCCTCCGCGTCGGCCCACCAGGCCCAGCCGCGGGTCGCGGCAACGGCGCTTGGCCGCCAAACGCCTGCGCAGTTCCGTCAAAGGTCAACGCCGCGCTGTGCAACCAGAGGACTGAGCAGCACACTGGGTGTTGTGCCACACCCAGCCCATGGCCTGGCAACGCCGGCAACTGTTGCAGCGGGGCCTGGCCTCGGCGGCAACGCTGTTGACCGCCGCCACCGCTGCTGCACGCCCCGCTGCTGCGGCGAGCACCCCAGCAGACCGTGCCCTGCGCCAGGCGCTCACCGCCTGCGCCCCCGGTGGTGATCCGCTGCAGGCGCTGCTGGCGGGCAACCAGCGGTTTGCCGCCGCCTGGCAGGGCAGCAGCGGCGCGGCCCTGGCCGCGGCCGATCGCACGGCGCGCATGGCGGCCCTGTGGAGCGAGACCTGCCAGCTCGATCCAGCAGCCCTGGCCCGCGGCCAGCGCCCCTGGGCGGCGGTGCTGGCCTGCGCCGATGCACGGGTGTCGCCCGAATGGATCTTTGACGTGGGTCCGGGGGAGCTGTTTGACGTGCGCAGCGCCGGCAACACCGCCTTTGCTGAGGGCATCGCCTCGCTCGAGTACGCCGTGGCCCAGCTGCAGGTGCCTCTGATCGTGGTCATGGGCCACCAGAGCTGCGGAGCAGTGACCGCGGCCCTGGCGGATAAGCCGCTGACGCCCCTGCTTGAGGAGCTGGTGACGCCGATCCGGGCGTCGCTGCAACCGGGCGACGACCTCAGCCTGGCAATTCAGCACAACGCCACTGCCGCCGCCCGTCAGCTGACCGAGCGCAGTGCCGTGCTACGCGACGCGGTGGCAGCGCGCAAGCTGACGATCCAGCCGCTCTACTTCGATCTGGAGAGTGGTGTTGCGAGCGTGATCTGAGGGCTCAGCCCCGCTCGCCCTCAGCGCGGATCTGGGCTTTGGCCGCGCGCCAGTGGCTCTCCAGCTCGCTGATGCTTCGGCCGCCGATCTCGCCCCCCAGGGCCGCCTCGACCCGTGAGAAGCGATCGAGAAAGCGGCGGTTGGTGCCCGCCAGGCCGGCCTCCGGGTCGATGCCGCACCAGCGGGCCACGTTCACCAGGGTGAACAGCAGATCACCCAGTTCTTCCTGGGCGTGGATTTTGTCGCCACTGGCGACGGCCTCCTTGAGCTCGTCGAGCTCTTCGTGCACCTTGGCCCAGACCCCGGCCATGTCATCCCATTCGAAACCGGCGGCTGCGGCTTTTTTGGAGATGGTCATGGCCCCGGCCAGGGCGGGCTGGCCGCGCACCTTGCCGGCGAGCCTGTCGCTCAGGGGGCTGGGTGACGGTGATGAAACGGCCGCAGCAGCAGTCTTCTCCTGGGCCTTGATCGCCTCCCAACGGCGCTTGACCGCATCGGGGTCGCCATCGGTTCCCCGGTTGGCGAGGTCTGCAGCGTCGTCGCCAAACACGTGCGGATGGCGACGGATCAGCTTCTCGCTGATGCCCCGCGCGATCGTGTCCAGATCGAAGCGGCCGTCTTCGCTGGCGATCTGGGCGTGCAGCACCACCTGCAGCAGCAGATCGCCGAGCTCTTCGGCCAGGTGCGCATCGTCGCCATGGCGGATCGCATCGGCCACCTCGTGCGCTTCTTCGAGCACGTAGGGCACCAGCGAGGCATGGGTCTGCTCCAGATCCCAGGGGCAGCCCGTTTCGGGGTCCCGCAACTGGGACACCACGGCGACCAGGGCAGCGAGAGCGTCCTGATGGGTTGGGGCAGCAGTCATGACGCGCGCTTTCGTGGAGCCATTCTCCCGCTGCGTCTCGATCGGCGCCGTGCGGTCTGCCGCCGCTGGCGCAGCATCCGCGGTACCCGGGGCACCGGGTCACCGTCCTGGATCAGATGCAGCCAGGCGCTGGCTTCCACCCCGGCCAGGGCGGCGATCAGCAGGGGCCGCTGTTGAATCCAGAGATCCTGTGCGCTGCCCAGCACTTGCTGCGGGGTCGGTGCGCCCAATGGCCGCGCCAAGATGCACAGTGCCAACCCCAGCAGCACGAGATACAGCAGTCGCCCCGCACTGCCGATCAGCGGTGTGTGCGAGATCACGGAACGGTGCGACAGCAGCCGGCGGTAGGGCCACCAAAGCAGGCGCAGCGGGCCCCAGCGGCGGGTGGCATTGGAGCGGGTGTCGAGATCGGGGGATAGCAGCAGGCCACCCAGCAGAAAGGAGCAGGTGGCGACAGCCGTGCCGGCCAGCCCCAGCCAGGGCCACCACAACGCGCCAAACGGCAGGGCCAGGGCCCAGGTGGCACGGTCATGGGCGCCTCCATTCGCCAAGCTGCCACGGATGACGATTGGGCCGAGTGTGCCGCGCCCGCAGGCACAATGGGCATGACGCCCGGTTAGCTCAGCGGTAGAGCGCCTGCCTTACAAGCAGGATGTCGCTGGTTCGAACCCGGCACCGGGCATCTCAAAAAGCAAGTCCTCGCAAGGGTTTGGCGGTCTTTGCGCACTCGAGGCAGGGGGTCAGGTGCACCCCTGAGCACCCATTTGTGCTTGTTTGGCGCTGGGTTTGGCGCAAGACTGGAGGCATCCAAAGGCCAAGCCCCAAGCGGCTTCTGAGCCGCTTTAGTCGCGTTTGGCGCACATTTTTCCCATGGCAGCCCGTCAGCAGTGGTTCGACACCCTTCGCTTGAGCATCAGGCAGGAGCACGGCAAGGGCTGGAGTGTTTGGGAGGTCGGAATCACGAAGCGCAACCTGTCGCTCAAGATCTTCGATTTTCAGGCCCCTGAACCCGTGGGCGGCAACCGCATCAAGCAGGTGGTCAAGCTGCGCAAGGGGCTCAGCCAGGAGCTGGCCAAGACGCTGAGCAAAACGGTGCGCGACCAACTCAAGAAGGTCACCGTGGCAATCCAGGGCGACAGCCTGCGGGTCACCGGCAAGAGCAAGGACGACCTGCAGGCCGCCATCCAGCTGCTCAAGGCGCAGGATGTCGAGGTTCCCCTGCAGTTTAAGAATTTCCGCTGAGGCATCCAGGTTGACCGTTCGGTTTTTCATAGCTATGGGTGTATTGCATCATTGGCCTGCCCCATGGTTTACCGGATCAACCCTGTGAAGCCCCTAGCCAGCAAGCGACCGATGTTGTTGCCATGCAGCACCTCGCGAGTGGGCTTGTTGCTGGCTCTGGTACTGATCAGCTTTGATCAGCTTGCGATGTCTCAGAGTCTGGTCAACCCAACGGATGGCAGCGTTAAAGAAGCCTCGCCAAAGCTGCTTCCTAGCAGTGGGGCAACGGGCGCAGAGCCTGAAAATCCAATGCATGAAGCATTGCGGGGTGTTGATCTGCGCCGAACAAGACTCAAAAACAGATTGCTCGACAGCACGTCAGGCAAGACACCTGTCAAGGTTTTCTCTTATGGTAAAGCCGGCCTTTTGCCGTCGTCACCTGTTAAAAGTTCGGCATTGGCGTCTATGGCCAAGATCAATTTTGTTGCAGAACCTGCTGATGCTTGGGATGAAGTTCAAGGGTCGACTGAGGTTCGCCCACGACTGGTGGTGTATTCGCAGCTGATTGATGAGTTGACAAGCGACAAGTGGAAGCAGGTGCGTGATTACGCCCGCTCCCAGGCCGCAACGCAACAACCGGGATCAGATCTGGGCGTTTCTACACTCATGCGTGGTGTAGCCTCAATGGTGCAGCAGGTGAGCGGAATGGCACCTTTACGCAAACCACTTCCCAGCGGGATTGCGTTTAATATTCCATCGCAGCAAGGGGAATTGAAAGCGGTTTATAACTCTTCGATTAAACGTTATGCCTTCGATATGAAGTTTGTGGTGCCTTTTCACAGAACGCCCCTAAGTTCTGGATCGCTGCCTGTTCAATACGGTACGACTGATGGAAAACCTTGGATTTTCCACAGTTTCGAATACAAGGTAGACCTTGACTGCGACGGCGATTCAACTGGATGGCAGTTGCTGCCATCTTCGCAAACCAGGAGGGATATCTCTGTGGTGCAGTTTGATTACTCACCGATACGCGCCTTCCGATTGGGAAATACCTGGCTGCAGCAGCGTGATGCCTGCATCAGCGTTCGCGCGCGGGGCAGCAATGGCAGCGGGCAACTGTCCAGTGTTTCGGTTGAATCAAATACAGTCCGCCTGCGCTTGAAAGCACCGGATGCCAACCCCTTCATCCTGATTGGTATGGGTGATTCCTATGGCTCCGGCGAAGGGAATCCCTTTAACCCCAGTCAGAGAAATTCACATAGAGCACCCGACACTATTGAATGGTGGCAACCTGGTGCCTTTGGCGATCTTGGCTTAGCCAGTAGAGATCCCTATCTTGAAGCAACAGCTGCATTGTGTCATCGCTCTAGCAAGTCTGGTGTTGGTAAGGCGGCCCGGGCGATTTATGACGGCAATCAACAGACTGGTTTGAATATGGCTTTTGCGCATGTCGCCTGCTCAGGTGCCACAAGTCGCAAATTCTTTGAGGATTATAGTCCGGGTTTTGAAGATAATTGGTTTTACATCAATTCGAAGAATTTCGGCCCCTCATTCCGCGAAAGTGACATACTGAGAAATAAACAAACACAATATGAACCTGGAGGCGATAGGGAGTTTCTCAGGGAAGTTGAGCGTATTGGGGCTTACAATGACAATTCGGTCGATCCCCAGCTTTTGCAGGCCTCGTGGTGGGCCAATAAATATTTTTCAAACCAATCTCAGGGGAGCGGTGAAGCTGTTGACGCGGTCATTGTGTCGATTGGAGGCAACGATGCAAAATTCTCCCAATTCATTAAAGACTGCGTTATCATGCCTGGCGATTGCTATAATGAAGATTCTACAAAGAATGATTTCAGTAAAATAAATGCGAGAGTCAGGTCCGCTGTCTATTGGGTTGCAGGTGGAGTGCAGCAAAGATTTCCAAACGCAAAAATTTATTTCACCCTTTACACGGACGGACTCTCCAAGCGTCCTTCTCCAGGTGCCTGCTCAGAGAATGACGAGAGGTCTAATTCCGAATACGCATCAGGCGTTTTTGGTGATCCGTTTTGGGATTTGCCACTTGTCGATGCCCTGTTCCTGAAGAGGGTCATCGAGGACATTAATCACTCAATTCGTGAACAGGTCAGTACATTGACTGCGTGGCGTATTGCTACTCCAGAGCGTCAGCAGAGCATGGCAGCAAATTTGATTAATCAATTCCCAGATACGGCTCCTAACTTGTATCGACCGAGGCCGCTAAGGCCTAACGTTGCAACCATTGGTAAGCAATTTTACGACCATCGTGATAATGGTTTCTGTGTTCAGGGGCGTCGAGTGATCATGTTCAGTGATGAGGCGGGTCCCCGGCAGGGTTTTGATCATGGGGGTATCTGGTCATCGGGTGGTTTTCATCCCAATGACTATGGATACTCCCTTTATGCGGCGTCCATTGTTGAAGCGTTAACAAGCAGCCATGAATTCCGTCGCTCGTGGCCATCACCGGTGCCTGCCACGCCGACCTATGCCGTGATCCCGCCCGGCTTCTAGCAGAGATCTGTTGCGCATCAACCAGACTGATTTGAGGCCTGTAAGTCGTTTGTTCAGGTGCCGTGCGTTCTCAAAGATTGTCTGATTGTGGAAGCGGGCTTGATGGCGGTTCATGGCAGATCTGGATCGATCGCGGCGGCACCTTCACCGATCTGGTGGCGCGTGATCCTCATGGGCGCCTGCACGTGCGCAAGGTGCTCTCGGAGCAGCCCGGCGGCGGCGGAGACGACCCTTCCGTGGAGGCGATTCGCACGTTGCTGGGTGTGGCAACAGGGGCTGTTCTGCCAGCAGATGCCATCCGCGAGTTGCGCCTGGGCACCACCGTCGCCACCAATGCCCTGCTGGAGCATCGCGGCGCAGGAACTGATCGACGCATCGAGCTGACATCAGAAGGCCGCGGCGCTCTGCCCACTGCATTGGTTATCGAGCAGATCGACCGTTGCCAGTGGATCTCCCATGGTGATGCTGCAGCCATTCGGCGGACGGAGGGTCGCGATAAGGCCGAGCGTGATCTGAATAACCGCCAGGGACTTGTTCTCGATGAAGTCCGAGATCAATGGGAGCAGAAGTTGTACGAGATGGATGCGATCTATCTACGAGCAGCACTGCCCCCTGAGTTCAGCGGCAAGGATCCTCAGCGGCAGGCCTCAGCAACGCTTGAGCAACTAGCCCGCAAGGAGCTGCTTGAAAAGCGGAAGGTGCCTGTCCCTGGCCTGGGTTTTCCAGAGTCTCCCTAGGTGAGGACTGCCACGAGCAGACATCCACCGCTGGCAATTCATAGGCATTGACAGGCGGCTTTTATGGCTAACGCCGTGTGCCGCCATGTCCAGTCTCATGCCGCCGTACTGGTGGTGTGCCAGTTGCCCACCTCATCAGCGCCTCATGCGCAGGGTCCGGCATTTCTCATACCTTGCGGCTGGGATGAATGTCAGAAGTACCGGCGATACGGGCGCCCGTCCTTGGTTTCTGCACGCGTATAACGCCCACCCCTAGGTCCGGTGTAGGTGTTCCTATCAACCCTTGAGCCCTGATTTGCGCCAAATTCTTGGGGCTTGGCCATCATTTCGCGGACCTTCTCCTTGGCGATTGCACGCAGCCGTTCTCGCCGCTCTTCGGGGCTTTCGTCCTTTGGACCAGGATCCTCGAATGATTTCATCTCCAAATCCTGCCACCACCACTTGTTGTTCCAACGCCAGCAGAACGTCACTCAGCCCCATGAGCTGCGGCCAAACCTGCCGAAGTGAGCGGGCGTCCTGCTGCGGTGTGGTGTCACTGCTAGTTCTGCCAGCAGCTTGCAGGCACCGATCACACAAGCGTGTTGGCCTTGCTCTGCTGCCTTGCGGGCGACCGTTTCCAGCCTGTTGATGATCTGAGCCAGCATGTCGGCAGCCTCCACCTCGGTGAAGTCGGCCACCAGCTCGGCATAGGCGGCAGCGACATAACGTCTGGATTGCCGTCTGCTGCACCCCCACTGGTCGGCCAACTTGGCCGTCAGCTCAGTGCAGCCATAGCCATCACCCAACAGCTTGAGGGCCTCCTGTTGCCGCTGTTTGGAGACACTCCGGCCAGCCATTAGAGCACTCCAGCAGCCTTTAGGCGTTCGATTAGGGCTTGGCGTTGCTGCACGGACAAGTCAACTTCTGCAATGGCCTCCAGCACCTTTTGAGCACTGACGCCATTGCGGGCATCAATGATGCGCAAAGCGTCGTCGAGCACGTTCACGCCAGCACCCCCTCAAGGATGGCCACCTCTGATTGCAGCTCCTGCAACTTCTGGAGGATTGCCTCAGCTTGCAGTTGCTTTAGAACTGCCTCACCTACTTGATAGAGAGGCTTTCGGATCGTCATGTTGCGATCTTGAGGATGAATCTATTCTATCGGGTTAGCAATCGTGCAGAATACAAAACTATGATGCTGAGTGGCCAGCTGGTGAAACCTCCGATCAATCGATTAGGTCCATCACTGGGTTCCCCCATTATCCTCTGCTCAAACCGTCTGCCAAAACAGGCAATTCACTCGAGATCATGCGAAGAAATAGTGTAAAAGTGTCAGCGATAGCAGCCTTAGACCGGCCATCGTGGTTCGGTAGGAGTGCGGTTATCCCCTTCACGGGCTCTTCGACGGGACTGCGATCATTCGGAAGTCATATTTACAACCTTCAGATGACGACTGAGATCCGCAACTGGGCCATCATTGCGCAAGCAATGGAAGCACAAGGTGCAACTGAGAGTCAGATGTACGTTCGCGCCAAAGCCCTTGCCAATGGTGAGGTAGACCCCATGCCTACAAGCTTCCCTCCAGCCCCATTTACAATTTCGGAAGTTCAACCTTAGTCACAGTACTACCATCAATGCCCCATTCAAGGGGCTTTTCTTCACTCTTAGTATGGCCAATCATCGACTCTCTATCGAACAGAAATTTCGCATCGAGTCCTCATTTCGTGAGATTGATGCCTGCACAGATATCGAGACTCTTCGCGAACTTACAAAGCAAATAATAACTGCACAAGAAAACGAGAAGGCATTTGTGCGCGAAGCCCTTCAACATATTAGGTATGAAATGGAAGCAGAAGCAGCACGAAGAAATAAAATTGGTTAATACCAACCAGAACCTGATGTTTGACTATCCTTGGAGCTTCCTGACCTTCAGGGCACTGTGTTGATTGTGCCCTCGCAGCTTCGTGGTGCGGTTCGTAGTCAAAACCGATCACGGTCCTTCCGGTGCCCACCATGTCGAGTAGTTCCAGCAACCACAGCATTGAAGCCAGCACGCTGGCGCGTGAAGCAGGTGCCATGGCCCTAATGTCACCCGGTGCAAAGAGGCTAAGCGGCAGAATTTGGCGCACTTTCTGGCGCGCAATTAGTGATAGCCAAAGGTTTTGATGGTGGCTGCACCTCCCAAAATCCATGGTATGACTGAACACCCCCTGGTGGACTCAAATCAACGGCAGGCTGCTTAGAAGGCAGGGGTTGAAGCCTATCTGGGCAACCTTTTTCGGTGTTCTTGGTGGTTGAGGGCGCAGAAATGGGCGCAGAATTGCCTCGGTTTGCCATGGCG
>Ga0194124_10005986_pt1 | contig 11051 bp, 9 predicted proteins | sample TA2KigCas0mmetaG_FD_148605 | JGI IMG/M metagenome (GOLD analysis project Ga0194124, IMG submission 148605) | Freshwater microbial communities from Lake Tanganyika, Tanzania - TA2015031 Kigoma Deep Cast 0m | ecosystem: Environmental > Aquatic > Freshwater > Lake | place: Tanzania: Lake Tanganyika...
CGCCAAGCGCAGAGCGGTTGACAGGCCAAAGCGGAGAAGGCGGCCAACGGGGTCGAGGCCGATAAAGCCGGAACCAAGGCCAGCAATCGTATTGACGCTCGGTAGCTTAAAACCGGTTGCCGCAAGCTGCCCGAAAATGATCGGAGCGAGCGCGACGTGATGCACGACATCAGGTCGTAAATATCTGTAAAGATTGTGAATTTCGATGATATCTCGAATAATTTGATGGGGCTTTCGGCGTAATTTGCTCCAGCCGAGTTCATGGAAAATGAACCCTTCGGAAAGGATCGGCGCACGATAGCCGATATCGCGGGTCGCGACATGAACCTCGAACCCGACATCCCGCGCGGCGCGCGCCATCGGCAGCCGATGCGAGACAAAGTATCGGTCATCAGTAACGAGGAAAAGGAGACGGGGCACGAAGTGAACTTGCGGGTGAGAGAGGACCGGAGATTGGACCCGCGCGTCTTTACAGCGTGAAATCTGACAGATTTATGAATGGAAGCGCCCCATTCCGGTCCTATTTTGGCGTCATGAGGCACCATTCATGATCTTCGGAAAGTGACGAGATCATGGACGTGATCGGTTTGATATAGTATGCGGCTTTGCGTCGAATGTCCGTCACGCGCTTGGCCTATGACCGTCATTCCGAAACGTTCCGCATGGACCGGGCCATTTCCTAAAGATGCCCGCCCTCCATTTCAGATAAGGACTGAATAAAGTGACTTCTTACGCCCTTGTCGGAGCTTCCGGCTATATTGCGCCCCGCCATATGAAAGCGATCAAAGAGACGGGCGGTGATCTCGTTGTGGCTTTTGATCCGAATGATTCAGTTGGTATTCTCGATAGCCATTTTCCGGACGCGCATTTCTTCACCGAATTCGAGCGTTTTGATCGTCATGTCGATAAGTTGAAACGCAAAGGTGAGCGGCTTGATTATGTCGCAATTTGCTCGCCGAATTATCTCCATGACGCGCATTGCCGCTTCGCTCTTCGCTCAGGCGCGGACGCGATTTGTGAAAAGCCTTTGGTGCTGAATCCATGGAACATTGACGGCCTTGCCGATATCGAAAATGACACGGGCAAAAGGATTTTTTCAATTTTGCAACTGCGCTTGCACCCGGCGATTATTGCGCTTCGTGACAAATTTGCCAATTCAACGAAGCGTCACCAAGTTCAATTAACATACTGCACCTCGCGCGGGCGGTGGTATCACGCCTCATGGAAAGGTCATGACTCAAAATCAGGCGGCGTGGCCACGAATATCGGCGTGCATTTCTTCGATATGCTCGGCTTCGTTTTCGGCAAGGTTTTGTCAAATCATGTCCATCTCAAATCGCCCGAACGTGCGGCCGGTTTCTTGGAATGTGAGCGCGCCGATGTGAGCTGGTTCTTGTCGGTTGATCGCAATGATTTGCCCGAGAGTGTGCAGGGCATGAAAACCACCTATCGCTCGATTACGGTTGATGGCGAAGAGGTCGAATTCTCCGAAGGGTTCACCGATCTCCACACCCGCTCTTATGAAGAAGTGCTCAAGGGACGGGGCTTTGGCCTGGACGCGGTGCGTCCTTCAATCGAAATCGTCTCGAATTTCCGCCACCATGCGATTGAAACGCATTCAGGCATCGTTCATCCCTTCGCCCGTAAAGCCTCCGCCGTATGAGCGAAATGAAAGAAGATCCACGCTTTCCCGGCGTGCTGATTCATGAATCAAGTTATGTGGATGACGGCGCGGTGATTGGACCGCGCACGAAGATTTGGCATTTCTGCCATATCCTCGCAGGGACTGTGATCGGCGAGAATTGCTCTATTGGCCAGAACGCCATGATCGGTCCGAAAGTGCGGCTCGGCAATGGCTGCAAGATCCAGAACAATGTCTCGCTTTATGAGGGCGTCGAGCTGGCAGACGATGTTTTTTGCGGGCCGAGCTCGGTCTTTACGAATGTTTTAAACCCTCGTGCGCATGTGAACCGCAAAGCGGAGTTTCGCGTGACGCCTGTTGGACAGGGTGCCACCATCGGCGCGAATGCCACGATCGTTTGTGGTCATAAGCTTGGCGCCTACTGCCTGATCGGCGCAGGCGCGGTGGTGACCAAAGATGTGCCCGATTTTGCCTTGATGTTGGGAACACCGGCGCGGCGTGTGGGGTGGATGAGCCGGGCCGGTGAAAGGCTTGAAGCGGATCTAATCTGCAAGGCAACGGGTGAACGCTATTTTGAAAATGGTGCGGGTGCGCTCGCGCTCGCGAGTTGAGGAGAAAACGAGTGGATCTTCGCGGTAAAAAATTTGTGGTGATTGGTGGCGCAGGCCTTATCGGTTCGCATGCTGTTGATCAGCTCGTCAAAGAAGATGTCAGCAAAATTTTGATTTACGATAATTTCGTGCGCGGCATGATGGAGAATCTTTCCGGCGCTTTGAAAGATCCTCGTGTGAAAATTTTCGAAGCGGGCGGCGACATCACGCAGACTGATATTCTTGATGCGGCGCTTAAAGGTGCCGATGGTGTGTTCCAATTTGCGGCGCTTTGGTTGTTGCAATGCCATGATTATCCGCGCACGGCATTTGAGGTGAATGTGAAGGGCATGTTCAACGTACTCGATTCATGCGTGCGCAACCATGTGAAGCGCCTTGTATGGTCTTCATCAGCTTCGGTTTATGGTGATGCTGTTGAAGAGCCGATGACGGAAGACCATCCGTTCAACAATAAGAATTTTTATGGCGCGACGAAAATTTGCGGTGAAGCGATGGCGCGTGCCTATCACTTCCGTTATGGCCTTAATTATGTGGGCCTGCGCTACATGAATGTCTATGGCCCGCGTCAGGATTATCGCGGGGCTTACATTGCCGTCATCATGAAAATGCTGGATGCGATTGATCGCGGCGAAGGCCCGACGATTTTGGGCGATGGCTCGGAAGCCTTTGATTTCGTGGCAGTTGAAGATTGCGCACGTTCAAATCTCTGCGCCATGCGGTCTGATGCAACAGATCGTTTCTATAATGTTGGCACGGGCAAGCGCACATCACTCAAAGAAATCGCTGAAATGCTCTTGAACCTCACGGGTTGCAATCAACCAATCAATTACGCGCCACGTTCGCAAGCGACCCTTGTGCGAAACCGCGTCGGCTCGCCGGTGAAGGCCTCTAAGGAAATCGGGTTCACCGCGAAAATCGATCTTGAAGAAGGTTTGCGTCGCTTGATCGATTGGCGCGCGAACCACAAGGCTGAAGTTGAAGCCCGCCGCGCGAAATCGGCCTAAGAGCAGAAAGCGTTCCGTTATGACCATGGTAAAAAGAACCGTTCAAATTGCGCTTCCCTCAATGGGTGAGGAAGAATGGCAAGCCGTGCGCGCGCCGATTGAATCAGGGGGGCTGACCCAAGGTCCAAAAGTGGCCGAGTTTGAAAAGCAGTTTGCCGAACGCCACAATGTGAAACACGCGCTTGCCATAACAAGCTGCACGACCGCGTTGCATCTCGCACTCGCGGCGATGGATATCGATCCGGGTGATGAAGTGATCGTGCCGTCTTTCACATGGGTCGCGACCGCCAATGCGGTCCTCTATCGCAATGCGACGCCCGTGCTTTGCGATGTTGATCCGCGCACGAATAATATTGATCCTGCTTCTGTTGCTTCGAAACTCACAGAACGCACAAGGGCGGTGATGCCCGTGCATCTTTTTGGCCTCTGTGCCGATATGGATGCGCTTCGGGCAGTTTTACCAAAACATGTGAAAATTGTTGAAGATGGTGCCTGCGCTGCCGGCGCATCCTACAAAGGCACGCTTGCTGGTGCGTTAGGTGATGCCGGCTGTTTCTCCTTCCATCCGCGCAAGTCTATTACGACGGGCGAGGGCGGCATGATGACGACGGTTCATGATGATGTGGCGGCGAAAGCGCAGATTTTGCGTAATCATGGCGCTTCGATTTCTGAAGAGCAACGTCATCGCGGGGCGCAGCCTTATCTTCTGCCAGACTTTGATGAATTGGGTTACAATTACCGCATGACCGATATTCAAGCGGCAGTCGGTCTTGTGCAGATGACGAAGCTTGATCGCTTTATCGATGAGCGTGATGCGGCTGCGCGTCATTATCGTCAGGAACTCGCGGATATTGAATGGCTCCATCAACCTGTTGTGCCCAATGATGTGCGCCATGCGTGGCAAGCTTATGTGACTTATGTCGATCCAAAGCTTGCACCGTTACCTCGCAATGAAATCATGGCAAAGCTTCACGCGCGCGGTGTTGCGACACGTCCCGGCACACATGCCATCCATATGCTCGGCTATTATCGTGATCGTTATGGCATCAAGCCGGATGATTTCCCGGGTGCGAAGGCTTGCGAGAACAACACAATGGCGATCCCGCTCCATAATCGCATGAATGAAGATGATTATGCTTATGTGATCGAGTGTTTGTGCGATATTGCGAAGGGGCATTGATATGAGTTCTCCCCAATGGCTCGATGATCTTCTCGGTGTGAGCGCGCCGACGGAAGGTGCCAGCGTAACCGCGCATGGCCACAAGATCACAACAATCGCAGGCATTACACGCTCAGCGGAATTTGTTTCCGCCGCGCAAGAGCAGACGCGCGAAACCTTCGGTTTCAAATGGGCGAAGCGCGATACATTTGAGGGCTCGGTTGCTGATCACATGCGCAACTGGCTTGTGCAAAAATATGGTGACGTTCCGCATGCACCTTGGTTCTTTAAAGATCATGGTCCGCATCCGATCATTCTTGATGCCGGCTGTGGCGCGGCGTTGTCTGGCATTGCGCTCTTCGGTCCGGTGATGGACCGTGTGCGCTATCTTGGTGTTGATGTGTCAACCGCCGTCGATGTGGCGAAGAAACGTTTTGAAGAACGCGGCTGGCAAGCGGGTTTCATTCAATCGGATTTGAATCAGATTCCGGTCAAAGAGCGCTCGGTTGACATCGTTTTCTCTGAAGGTGTTCTGCATCACACGGACGATACATTCAAAGCGCTCGAAGCGGTGACAAAACATGTCAAAGTTGGCGGCCGTGTCGTTTTTTACGTCTACCGAAAAAAAGGCCCGGTGCGCGAATATACGGATGATTATATCCGCGACAAATTGCAGAGGATGACGCCGGAAGAGGGTTGGAAGGCGATGGAGCCTTTGTCCGAACTCGGTAAGATTTTGGGTGATCTGAATATCGAAATCGATATCAAAAACAAAATCGATCTTCTTGAAATTCCGGTAGGTAAAATTAATCTACAACGATTTTTCTATTGGCATGTACTCAAAGCGTTTTATCGTCCCGAGATGACGCTCGATGAAATGAACCATATCAATTTCGATTGGTATGCTCCGAAAAATGCGCGTCGCCATACGGTCGAGGACGTGCGCGGCTGGTGCAAGATACTGAACCTCGAAATCGAACATGAATTCGCTGAAGAAGCGGGCATCAGCGTGATCGCAAGATTGAAATAACATGTGCGGCATTGCGGGCATTTATAATTTTGACGGCGCGCCTGCTTCACCGGTGACGGTGAAAGCGATGACGGATGCGATTACTCATCGTGGACCCGATGGCGAAGGTCAATTTACCGATGGTCCTGTCGCACTTGGCCATCGCCGGTTGTCGATCATTGATTTGTCGGACGCTGCGCATCAGCCGATGCCGTCAGCTGATGGTCGTTTGGTCATCACCTATAATGGCGAAGTCTATAATTTCCAGGAATTGCGCATCGACTTAGGAGCCAAGGGTCATGCCTTCCGCTCGCGCGGTGATAGCGAAGTGCTTGTGACAGCTTTACGCGAATGGGGTGATGCGGCGGTTTCGAAATTCAATGGAATGTTTGCCTTCGCGGTGTGGGACCGCGCCGAGAGGCGGCTTGTGATTGCGCGCGACCGTTTCGGCGTGAAGCCCGTCTATTATTGGAGCGATGGCAAGACCTTGCTTTTTGCTTCAGAGATCAAAGCGTTTCTCAAATTTCCGGGATTTAAAGCGAAGGTCAATCGTAGAAATCTCGTGGAATACATGACCTTTCAGAATTTCATCTCCGATCAGACTTTGTTTGAAGGCGTGCGCATTCTACCCGCAGGTTCGATGCTTGTGATCGAACAAGGCATGCGTGATGTGCCGGAGCCCATTAAATATTGGGACTTCCGTTTTGTTGAAGATTCTTCGCTTACCGATCACGCTGAAGTCGAGCGCGAAGTGGATCGTCTCTTTCAACAAGCGGTTAGTCGTCAGCTGATCTCCGATGTGCCGGTTGGCTCTTATCTTTCAGGCGGCATGGATTCCGGTTCGATCACGGCGATTGCGGCGCGGCAGCGCCCGATGATTCACACCTTCACCGTCGGCTTTGATATGTCGTCTGCGTCCGGCATTGAGATGGGTTTTGACGAGCGCAAAGCCGCTGAGCGCATGTCATATAAATTCAATACCGAACATTATGAAATGGTGCTCAAAGCCGGTGATATGGAGCGTTGTCTCAAATCGCTCGTGTGGCATTTGGAAGAGCCGCGCGTCGGCCAATCTTACCCGAATTATTATGCCGCAAAGCTCTCAAGTCGTTTTGGTAAAGTCGTGCTCTCCGGCGCTGGCGGTGATGAGCTCTTTGCTGGCTATCCATGGCGTTATTATCGCGCCGCGACCGCACGCGGCTTTGATGATTATGTCGATCGTTATTATGAAAATTGGCAGCGCCTTGTGCCGTCCGAATCCTCTGCGGCTTTGCTTGCACCACTTGGTGTAGAAGGTGCGTCATGTGACCCGCGCGAGATTTTCCGTCGCGTGTTTGATCATCATGATGCGGAATTGAAGACGCCGCAGGATTACATCAATCACTCGCTTTATTTTGAAGCGAAAACTTTTCTGCATGGTCTTCTTGTTGTCGAAGATAAGCTTTCGATGGCACAATCGCTCGAAAGCCGCGTACCGTTTCTCGATAATGATCTTGTTGATTTTGCCGGTCGTGTGCCCGTCAATATGAAGCTCGCGAATTTGGGCGAAGTGATCAAGATTGATGAGAACACACCTGGCTCAAAAACTGCAACCTATTTTGGCAAGACCAATGACGGAAAACTCATTCTCCGCTCGGTAATGGCGAAATATATTCCCGAAGAGATTGTGCAAGCGTTAAAGCAGGGTTTCTCAGCGCCTGATGCGAGCTGGTTCCGCGGCGAAAGCATTGATTATGTGCGCCGCATTTTGATGAATCCGAATGCACGGCTTTGGTCTTATCTTGATCGCACGACCGCCCAATCTTTGATCTCGGATCATCTTGAAGGACGACAAAATCGGCGCTTGCTAATCTGGTCGCTTCTTTATCTCGAAGTTTGGCTTGAGACATTCGGGGTTTGATGATGTCCGATCCCATCGCCGAACTTGCCTTGGAATTGCAGAGGCTCAAAGAGCAGCGCGATCATGAGTTGCGCGCGACATTTGACCGTTCGCTGCCCTTTGCAGACGCTCAGTTTGATCGCTGGGACCGCGCGAAGACTTTGGGTTTTGGTGATAAGACGAGTATTTATGATTCAAGTTTCATCTTTGGTGACGTGAAGGTTGGCGTTGAAACCTGGATTGGTCCTTTCACATTGCTTGATGGTTCAGGCGGCGGTCTTACAATTGGGGATCATTGTTCAATCTCTGCCGGTGTTCATATCTACACACATGATACAGTGCTCTGGGCCGTGTCAGGCGGCGTGCAGCAGGCACGCAAAAGTGCAGTGAAGATTGGATCAAACACCTATATCGGTGCCCAGAGCGTGATTGTTGCTGGGATCACAATCGGTGAACGTTGTGTAATCGCTGCCAATTCTCTGGTGAACCGTGATGTTCTCGATGGCACGATTGTGGGCGGTACACCGGCACGCAAACTTGGACATGTCGAAGGCGAAGGCGCTCAAGCAAAGCTTGTGTTTGATCGAAAGGATCAAAACACATGAACGTCAGCGAACAATATCAAGAGTGTGAGCCACGCCGCCTTCTCATGATCGGTTATGACAGTCTTGAGAAACTTGTCTCAGACGGAAAAATTCGTCTTGATGATATCAAGACGCTTGAGCTGCAGTTCAATTTTGGAAAAATGTTCGACGAAGTTTTGTATATTGTTCCCTTTGGCCGAAAAAACGATGAGCGGCGTGTCAGCGATACAATTCTTTATCGCGAATTGGCTTTCAAGCGGAACGGATCAGGGTTTCGTAAGCTTCTCGCGGGATTACGCCATGTCCGTGCGGCTATCGCCTTTTTGAACAGGGCCGTTTCAGACTTTAAGCCCGATGTGGTGCAAACTATTGGGCCTCATTATACGGCAGCACTTGCGCTTTTCGCGCGTAAGGTCCGCGCATTGCCAAAAGTCTGTTTCATTGAAGCCTATTGGGAAGATATTTTGCCCTGGCAGAATTATTTTCATCCCCTCATCAGACGGCTTCTGCCTTTCTGGTATCGGATCGTCTATCGTCTTTTTGATCGTTATTCGGGCGCACCTTCTCTGGCACCTGAATTCTATACACGGCGCGGTATGGCGATTGAAAAAATTTCACCATGGATCCAGCCTTTGGATTTTTCTGAAGTCAATGAAGCGCAGGCATCGGATGCGCCAGAGTCGATGCTGAATGCGGCAATACCGCGTATCGTGGTGTTAGGTCGCTTGCATCCTGAAAAACTAGCGCCCGATGCATTTCATATTTTTGCTGATGCCGTTCAAGAAGATCTCAAAGGAACATTGATTTTTGTTGGCGATGGTGCTGACCGTTCGGTCATTGAACGAGAAGTGAAGGCGCGCGGCTTACAGGATCGCATTGTGATCACGGGGCAGGTTTCGCATCGTATCGCGATGGCAGCCTTGAAAGCGAGTGACTACTCAATTGCGCCTATGCAGGGTTCAGCGCTTCTTGAAACTTTAGCGGCCGGGATTCCCACAATTGCCTATGATCATGAGACACATGCGGCGCTTATTGAGACCGGTGTGAATGGCATTCTCGTGCCTCACCGCAACATAAAGGCGGCGGCTTATCAATTACGCGAATTACTGAGTGATCCCGTCTCGGCCAAAGCACTCGGGCAAAAAGCATATGAACGCGTTGCCGAACGCTATAATGTCAATGCGATGCGTAAGCTTTTGAAAACATCTTTCATTGATGCCTATCAAGTGCGTATTAAAAATCCAATGCGTTCTGTGAAGCCGCATGAAGAAAGTCTTGTTGCATGACAGGACGGTTTCTCTTCATCGATGTAAACGCAAGCTTTATCAATCCAACGCGTAATCTCTTGCCATTAGCCTTTTTGAAGACGGGAGATGTTTGCTTCTTTGGTCCAGGCTATGTATCATCCGAATGTTTAGCGCGAGGGCTCTCCTCCTTTATTGATCAAGAGGGTCCCTTTGATGTTGTGATTTCGAACACGGTAGTCCTCTTCTCAGATAGCGGCGATCCGGCTCATTATGCAGCAACACTTTTGGCGTCTTATGCCTATCATGGTCCGAAAGAGGATTTGCTTTATCTCCCGATCATCGCGGAGCAATTCTCTGCACTGACCTTGCCGCGCGTGGCTATTCTCTTAGAAAATGATGTTTATAATTGGACTTCTAATGAAGCTGATAAGATTTCAGCCCGTTCCGATTTCTTAATTGGATTTGGCGAAGAATTTTCGCCACTCCGCGCAGACCTTCCGCATCTCCATCAAGAGCGGTTTGCGAAAAGCGCCACAGATGTCTGGACGGATTTTTCACGAAGCCACCAGAATAAAATTGCTTCGCTGCTTCATTTTATTTCAGATGCCGAGTTTCTGATTTCTCCGCTTTCATCGCGGACCTTGCCTTGGTCTGTCATGGGTGTGCAATATCACGCACGTTCAGTGGCGCAGGATGCGTTGAAGCGCGCGGGTATTGATCCGGTAACCGATACGAAATTTCGTAAATTTATTTCGCTTTTGAAAAAAACCCATATGATGCGGGGTGAGAAGCGCTGGGTTCAAAAAGCACTCAATTCTAACTTTATGTCGCGCTTAGCGCAAACGCGTTATTCTTTTACCTGCGGCTCAGGCTTGGAAATTCCCATTCGAAAATTTTTCGAAATTCCCGCGGTTGGAAGTCTATTGGTATGTCGTGCCTTTAAAGGGTTTGGAGCTGCAGGTTTCAGTGATGGCGTGAATTGCCTTGTCGCCGAACCTGACGATCTTGCTGATGTGCATTTTGAACTGACTGCTCATCCCGAGCGCTATGAATCAATGGCACGTGCTGGTCAGAAGCTTATTCTTGAAAGCCATTCCGTTGATGCGCGGGCGCGTGATTTGAACGCTATCCTCAATGCGATCACTGCAAAAACATTTCACGGCAGTCAATGGATTGCTGGACGTCATATTTTGCGATTGCCGTCCGAGCCGGGTACCAAATCATGATGGCTTCACTTGGAAGGCTCTTTGCCGACATCTACCGGCTTCGAGGCTATCGTTTGCCTCTTCTCGTTTTCTTGACTTTCTTGAATGCACTTTTTGATGGAGCAACGGTGGCTGTTTTATTGCCACTCCTGAAATCAATTGGGGGTGTTGTGGACGCGGGTGATGATTGGCTCTCGCAAGCGATGACCTACATCTTATCGATTGTCGGACTGCAGATGACACCGATGAGCATCGCCGGCTTTGGTGTTGTTCTCATTGTCGTCGGCGCGGTGATTTTTCTGGTTCAGGCGCATTTGAGCGCGAAAATGCAAACCGATTATGTCGCCCATTGGCAGCGGCGGCTTTTTCAATCTTATTTCCACGCTGAATTTGATTTCTTTAGAACACGGCGTGCGGGCGATCTTATTGCAGCGGCGATTACGGAACCCGTCCGTCTCGGCGGTGCGTTTTATCAGGCCAATCTTATTCTTTCTTCGGTTCTCTTTATTGGTGTTCAAATCGCTGTCGCTCTTGTGATCGCGCCTTTAGTGGTTGCGTTATTGTTTAGCGCCGGCGCATTTCTGTTTTTGATTTCTGTGGGTCTTGTGAAGCGTGGATTGATGATTGGTGAAGAGATGACGTTTGTGAATGCCGATCTTCAATCCGATGCAAATGAACTGGTGCACGGCGCGAAATTCGTCAAAGCTACGG
>Ga0194124_10005990_pt1 | contig 11047 bp, 11 predicted proteins | sample TA2KigCas0mmetaG_FD_148605 | JGI IMG/M metagenome (GOLD analysis project Ga0194124, IMG submission 148605) | Freshwater microbial communities from Lake Tanganyika, Tanzania - TA2015031 Kigoma Deep Cast 0m | ecosystem: Environmental > Aquatic > Freshwater > Lake | place: Tanzania: Lake...
CTTGTTGGCCTCAGTGTCCAATCGAATCATCAACGAGGTGCGAGGCATTAATCGCGTGGTCTACGATATATCGGGTAAACCACCGGCGACTATTGAGTGGGAGTAGAAACTCATACGTAAGTATTTGATTTATATAGGTTTTGTAGTTAAACAAAACAGACGCACGCCCAGGCAAGCATCGTCTGGGTGAAATTCGTGGGAACCCATGCGCAGTACGACCGAATCGACGTGGAGACCGTCAATGAGTATTAAGCCGATCCGCAGCGATGACGACCTCCAGCGCGCCTTCAAGCGGCTGGAAAAGATTTTCCAGGCCGAGGAGGGCACCTCGCAGGGGGATGAGCGGGAAGTGCTCGTGACGCTGATCGAAGCCTACGAGAACAAGCACTACGACTTCGGCCCTGCCGACCCGGTGGAAGCGATCAAGTTTCGCATGGAGCAGGAGGGCCTGACCCCGCGCGATCTCGAGCCCTACATCGCCCAGAGCGGCCGAGTGTCGGAGGTGCTGAATCGCAAGCGCGCTTTGAGCCTGCGCGTCTACAGCACCACAGCCGAGACGCCGCTACAGCAGGTCCTGCCTCCGCCCGGCCGGATGGGGAAGGGCAGTCAGCGTAGTTTGGTGGCGGTGCGGAGATAAGTGCTGTCAATCTCCGCAAATAATGCGGAGAAAACCTAATCGCCCGTTGTAGCACATAAGTGCTACCATAAGGCTCCAGTCTCAGAATCGGAGTGTTTGTTATGACCACCACGACTATTCGGCTGCCCGAAGATCTGAAAGCACGGGTGGCAACCGCAGCGAAACGCTCCGGAATGACAGCCCATGGCTTCATTCTGGAGGCTATCGCTGAAAAGACACAGCAGGCAGAGCTAAGGGCGGATTTTGATGCGGTCGCTGAACAGCGCTACGCCGACATCGTGTCTTCTGGCAAAACCATTTCCTGGACCGAGATGCGCAAGTATCTCGAAGCCAGTGTTTCCGGAAAATCTGCCAGGCGTCCCGGAGCCCGAAAACTGGCACGCTGAAATGGCCAGCGTTGAGTTGGCCCCAGAGATTGCGGCGGACTTCGACCGCATCCTCGATCACCTGGCAACCTATCAGATCGAGATTCCCGCTCAGCGCATTGGGGAAATCATCGCTGCTTTAGATGTTTTGGAGCAGAACCCCCTGATCGGTCGTCCGGTGGCGAACGGGAAGCGGGAACTGGTCATTGGGCGTCGTTCGAGAGGCTATATCGCGCTCTATCGTTATGTGCCTGAAATGGACATCGTCTTTGTTCTGGCCATCCGCAGTCAGTGCGAAGCGGGATACGCCGAGCGTGTAGAAGAGGGGTAGGCATTTATGGTGCTGGGTTTTAGGCTTGCATCAATGACCGGGACTGGCGCGAGTGATGAAGCTTGGATGCAGCTTGCGATTGAGCAGGCGACGATAGCAGCCAGCGAGGGCGAAGTGCCGGTCGGTGCAGTGCTTGTGTCAGAGCAAGGTGACTTGCTTGCGGTTGGTCGAAATAGGCCGATTGGCTTGCACGATCCCAGCGCGCATGCCGAAATTCAGGTTCTAAGAGCCGCTGCCGCGAGCCTAGGCAACTACAGACTGCCGGGTACGCGACTTTATGTCACGCTTGAGCCTTGCCTTATGTGTGCAGGCGCCATGTTTCATGCCCGGATTGCATCGCTTGTCTATGGAGCATCCGATCCAAAAACCGGTGTTGCCGGGGGCAGGCGCGATGTTTTTTCCTGGGCAGACCTCAATCACCAAACTGAGGTCAGGGGCGGAGTGCTTGCTGATGAATGCAGCAAGCTTTTGAAAGATTTTTTCTATGCCCGGCGCAAGTAAAAAAAGCCCGCTTGTGCGGGCTTGGTCCTTCGTACGATCTCTGCATAGGTGTAATTTCGTCCGATTTCAGCCTAGGCGCAAGAGCATGATCTGATCAGGCGGCCTTGACTACTGAATCTTCGCTTTAGCTCTCAGATCGGTTTGAAGCTTCTGAACTTTGCGCCGTTCTAGTTCTTGAGTGATCTGTGGCTTAACTTGATCAAGCGGTGGTGGTGCGGCTTCTCGCACGTCGACGATTTGAATGACGTGCCAACCAAACTGGGTTTGGATCGGTGCTTCGGTGAACTTGCCCTTGGCAAGCTTCACCATGGCGTCCGAAAAGGGCTTGACGAAAGTGCCGGGTGGGTTCCAATCGAGATCGCCGCCATTGATCCCCGATCCCGGATCTTTCGATTCTTTTTTGGCAATTTCCGCAAAATTCCCACCTTTCTTCAACTGCTCGATGATCTGTTTGGCTTGTTCCTCTTTTTCAACCAGAATGTGACGCGCCTTGTATTCTTTATCGCCTTGTTGCGATTTAAGCTTGTCGTATTCAGCCTTGACATCAGCATCGCTAACAGGATGTTTCTTTAAATGATCGCGAAGGTAGGCTGTGATGAGAATTTCAGCACGCTGATTCTCGAGCATGCGTTTGACCTCAGCCTGCTGGCTTACGCCGGTTTTTTCGGCTTCTTGCAAGAAAATTTCCTGCATGATCAAGGAGTCGCGAATCGCGGTGCGCAGCTCGGGCGTATCGGGGCGACCTTGCGCTACAAGCTGAGCGACGATGTCATCAAGTTTTGCCTTGGGAATCGGTTTGTTATTCACAATCGCAGCATTCTGCGCGTAAGCAACCCCGGCAAGGCAGAAGCACGCAATACCGATGAGCTTTCGTAGCGGGTGCAAGACGGGACGATTCGAACGAACCCGTAGCCGGGCCATTGGGCTGGGCGTATGCTGCGCGCCGGATTGAAAGTGTGACATTCGGGATTATTCCTCAGGGCTAAGCGCTTGAACAGAAAGGGCGTGAATGCGCTGCGGCATCCAGTCCGAGACCGCATCATACACAAGGCGATGTCTGGCGACCCGGCTGAGGCCAGCGAAACTTGAATGAACGATTCGAAGTCGGAAGTGAGCCCCGCCAGCCTTGGCGCCTGCATGACCTGCATGAAGATGACTCTCGTCGATTAGATCGATCTGCGCCCCAGGAAAATTCGCACTTAAACGTGCTTCAAGTTCAGATCCCACCGCTAGTTCCTTATGGTTAATGTCTCGGTTCAGGAGCCATGGCGCGGCTCCTCATGGCCATCCTCGATCATTTCTGCGTGTCGACTGATCCAAAAGCCTTGAGCGAGCGCAAACACAAAGAACAACCCGAGAAATCCGAAGAGTTTGAACTGCACCCAAATCGCCTCGCTAAAGTGAGAAGCGACCCACCAGTTCGCTCCGGCCATGAGCACGAAAAACCCCGACCATGCCCACAATAATTGGTTCCACCGCTTTTCATCCATACGTACTTGTGCACCCATCACGCTTTGCAAGAGGTTTTTGCGGAATCCCAGTTGTGCGACTAAGAGCACCAGTGCGAATCCGATGTTCAGAACCGTAGGCTTGAGCTTAATGAACCATGGGTCGTGAAGCCATAAGGTGAGTCCGCCAAAGACTACAATAATCCCGAGCGAAAACCACTGCATGCCGCTAACCGCCAATCTTCTTAGTTTTAGCCATGCGATTTGTAGGATTGATGCGACGATGGCAACGCCTGTGGCGGTCTCAATACCCCAAAGCTGATAGGCGGCAAAAAATAAAACGATCGGTAAGAACTCAAATAAAAACTTCACGAAATCTTTCCATCAAAATCAGAACGTGCGGGAGTTTTCGCTTCGAATCGCAGCGAGGCCGAGTTAATGCAATAACGCAAACCCGTTGGTGCTGGACCGTCATCAAATACATGGCCAAGGTGTGCATCGCAATGAGCGCACTTCACTTCAATCCGGACCATGCCATAACTGAGATCCTTGATGTAACTGATCGATGCCTTCGTGAGCGGCTGAAAATAGCTTGGCCATCCGCTACCGGAGTCGAACTTATCCTCCGATGAGAAAAGCGGCGTTGAGCAGCAAATGCACGCGTATTCGCCCTTTGCTTTGTGATTCCAGTACGCTCCGGTAAATGGCGGTTCTGTAGCACTGCATCTTGTCACTTGGTACTGAATCGTGTTCAGTTTCTTTTTAAGCTCTGCATCGGTTGGTGCTGCCTTAGGATAGTTGAGGCTTTCCATCATTTCACTCCAGGTTAGAGATGTTGACGTGACGCGAATTGATTAAGCGTTTGAGATTTGGCACCTGATTGTGACCGTTTAACAAATTAAATAATGATCGGATCATGACGGACAACGCGCTTATGATGAGCAACTCACACTCAGGCCCTTAGCCCACTGTGGTGGCTCAGCAGCATAGCTTTCAAACTCGGGTTGCTCGTCATAGGGCTTGCGCAAAACATGAAGTAAACGCTCGATTTCATCATAGTCTGGCTGTCCGTGAGCACCGCGTGCACGGCGAATTGCAAGCTCGGCAAGATGATTCCTAAGTATATATTTTGGATTCACCGCAAGCATCATGGCTTGTGTTTGGCAGGGATCCCAACGAAGTCGGCTCATCTGACGCTGGGCGATGTCGCGATAAGCATCCCACCAGGCATCGAAGCTCGCCAGATCGAGCACCATGTCACGAATTTCAGAGATTTCTTGAGGAGCTTGCAGCGAGGTCTTGCTGAGCCGTCGAAAAAAGAGGGTGAAATCGGGCTTACAGCGCTGCAGCATTTGCATGCTTTGTTCTAGAAAATGTTGTATCGATGGTCCAGCATCATCGTCCAGATCTTGCTCATCGCTTTGGGCGGTCTGAGGATCATCGGACTTATGCTGGGTCTTTAACCCCGCAGGCATCAAACCAAACTTTGCCGCAAAGCGTTCTTGCCATCGCGTCTCATAGGCTCTGCGGTAGGCTTGCAAGCCCTCGGCTAGGTAGGGTGCTGCCTCATCACTTAGCACTGTTCGAAAAGCTAGCGCCAAGGCTTTGCAATTCCAAGCACCCACCGCGGCTTGGTTGTTGTAGCTATAACGACCCTGATGATCGGAGTGGTTACAAATATGGTCCTCATCATATTGGTCCAGGAATCCAAAAGGACCGTAGTCGATGGTCAGACCCAGCAGACTCATGTTATCGGTGTTCATCACGCCATGACAAAACCCTACCGATTGCCAGCGTGCAATGAGATCGCCGGTTCGTGACGCAATCGATTTAAAGAGTGCTAGTTTGTAAAAGTCGTCATCACTGAGTCCAGAGGCTTCGTGGCGAGCGCTTAAAACCGCCGGGTAGTGTTTTTCCGCAAGCTTTCGCAGTAAATGATTCAGTGCATCGTGATGGTGAAAGTGGGCGAAAAATTCAACATGGCCAAAACGCAAAAATGTTGGTGCGAGCCTGGTCACAATGGCTGCAGTTTCGGTGGTCTCACGAAAAACAGGGTCATCGGATGCGTAAAGGCAAAGCGCTCGCGTGCTTGGAATGCCCAGTCCAATCATGGCCTCAGACCCCAGGAATTCCCGAATCGAGCTGCGCAAGACGGCGCGGCCGTCGCCCATCCGCGAATAAGGTGTTTGTCCCGAGCCTTTGAGCTGAACTTCGATCCGATCGCTTAGTTCAATCGAATCAAGCGCATCAAAACCCCAATCCCCGGCGCTTGCCTGGCTCGGTAAGTCACCCAAAAGCATCGCACGCCCATCGCCGAGTTGTCCTGCCCAGACACCGAATTGGTGGCCAGCATAGGCGCTCGCGATTGGCGCCAAGCTTCGTCCAAGGTGCTCAACTTGACCCTGAGCAAAGCAATTTTCAAAGTCAGTTGCGTGGCGCTCGACATCCTTGCTGTTTAAACCGATGCAGGCTGCGGCCTCATCGCTCCAGCAAAGGCGCCTGGGTTCATGGAGCGCTTCTGCCTCGACTTGGCGGTAGGCCACAGGAAAGTCAGCGAAATCCTCGGCGAAGCCTTGTTTCCAATTCAAAGGGGTTGTTGCAGCTGCAACATGAGCAGGATGTGATTCGATTTTCACTGCAATGGCCGCCTCAAAACAGTTCGCTTATCCGAGGATTCGGCTAAGTACACAAAGCTTCGCTATTCTAGAAGGCTCGCACAAAAACCAAAGGGAGACCCTGCCGTGCAAAGTCCTTTACGTGGCCAGATGATGGACATGCCCTTGCTGATTTCGTCATTCATGCAGCATGCGGCGCGTCATTTTCCAACGACCGAGATCGTATCGCGTCGCCTTGAGGGCGATATTCATCGTTACACCTACCGTGACGCCGAGGCACGTATGCGGCAACTCGCCAGTGCGCTCGAGGCGCGCGGCATTGCCATGGGCGAACGCGTCGGCACCCTGGCTTGGAATGGCTATCGCCATATGGAGGTGTACTACGCCGTGGGTGGCAAGGGCTCTGTGGTTCATACCATCAACCCACGCTTGCATCCTGAGCAAATTGCCTGGATTGTTAATCATGCCGAAGACAAGATGCTCTGTTTTGATCTTAGTTTTCTGCCAATCATCGAGGCTATAGCGCCACATTGCCCGACCGTGAAGACCTGGGTTGCAATGTGTGATGCCGATCGGATGCCGCAAAGCAAAGTGGTATCACTCGTGTGCTATGAACAATTGCTTGCTGAGGGGCGCAATGATTGGCAGTGGCCTGAGTTCGATGAACGAAGTGCGGTAGGACTTTGTTACACCTCAGGCACAACGGGCAACCCCAAAGGTGCGCTCTACGCCCATCGTTCGACGGTTTTACATGCCTACGCAGCGAGCTTGCCCGATGCCATGAGGCTTTCCGCCAAGGACGTGGTCCTACCCGTGGTGCCGATGTTTCATGTGAATGCATGGGGGATTCCCTACGCAGCACCTTTAGTCGGTGCCAAACTGGTTTTCCCTGGGGCTCAACTCGACGGAAAGAGTCTGTATGAACTCTTTGAATCAGAGGGCGTGACCTTCTCTGCGGGCGTACCCACGGTGTGGCAGGGCTTGCTTGCCTATGTCAAAGACCACCTATGCAAGTTTTCGACGTTCCGACGCACCGTGATTGGCGGTTCTGCCTGTCCGCCGGCGATGATCGAAACCTTTAGAGACTTTTACTACGTCGAGGTTATTCATGCTTGGGGCATGACAGAGCTCTCGCCACTTGGAACTCTGGCGCAACTGCAATCAAAGCACAACAAATTGAGCGTGCTCCAGCAGCAAAAGTTGCTTGAAAAGCAGGGCCATGTCATTTACGGCATTGATATGAAAATTGTCAATGACCAATACGAGGATCTACCTTGGGACGGGACGAGCTTCGGTAATTTGCTCGTGCGCGGGCCTTGGGTCATCCAGTCTTATTTTAAGGGCGAGGGCGGAGACCCACTGATTACCGACGCCCAGGGACGGCGATGGTTTCCAACCGGCGACGTTGCCACGATTGATGAAGATGGCTATATGCAAATTACCGATCGAAGCAAGGATGTCATCAAGTCAGGTGGGGAGTGGATCAGTTCCATTGACTTGGAAAACCTCGCTGTCGCCCACCCAGCGGTTGTTCAAGCAGCGGTCATTGGCGTGGCTCATCCGAAATGGGACGAGCGCCCCTTATTGGTAGTCGTCAAGCGCCCCGGTGCCGATCTAACGCGCGAAGACATGATTCGCTTTTATCAGGGCAAGGTCGCGAAATGGTGGATTCCAGACGATGTGCAATTTGTTGAAAGTATTCCGCTGGGGGCAACCGGGAAAATACTCAAGACAAAGCTGCGTGAGCAATTTTCCAACTACGAGCTGCCCGGGTCGACCTGAGCGCTTTAGGTTTGGATGAACAGGGCTGGATTACACTCGGGCAACTTAAAGGATTCACACTGCCGCTAAGGCAACTTATTGACCAGGGAGAAAAAATGGCTGGAGCACGCTATGAAGTTCGAGGGAACATTGCGATCATCTCAATGGATAACCCGCCGGTAAATGGCCTGGGTTATGACAATCGATTGGGGATTGTTAATGGGTTAAATAAAGCGAACGCAGACGATGCTGTCAAGGCGATCGTGCTGACAGGACTTGGCAAAGCCTTCTCGGGCGGTGCCGACATCCGTGAGTTCGGTACAGCCAAAGCGGGCATGGAGCCGAGCTTGCACGCTGTGATACGTTATGTAGAACAGTCTGCAAAGCCAGTCGTGGCCGCAATTCATTCGGTGGTCATGGGTGGTGGCCTTGAATTGGCCCTCGGCTGCCATTATCGGGTCTGCGCGAAAGGCACCCAGGTTGCCCTGCCCGAAGTCAAGCTCGGCTTACTGCCGGGTGCAGGAGGCACCCAAAGGCTTCCTCGCGTGATTGGTCTTCAGCAGGCACTTAACATGATCGTCTCAGGCGCGACGGTGATGAGCGAGCGCTTTGCTGGCACCAAGCTCTTCGATGAAATTGTTGATGGTGAACCGGTTGCTCCGGCGGTTGCATTTGCTGAAAAGATTGTTGCAAACGGCAGCAAGAAGCCTTTGGTACGCGATATCCCCATGAAAGATCCGCAGGCTGAGGGTTATTTGCAGTTTGCCCGCAACACGGTCAAGGCTATGAGCAAGGGCTATCCTGCGCCGATGAATTGCCTTGAGGCTGTTGCCGCCTCGGTGAGTTTGCCCTTTGAACAAGGTCTCAAGCGCGAGCGCGATTTGTTCATGGAATTAATGGCCTCGAATGAGTCTCGTGCACTAAGGCATTTGTTTTTTGCCGAGCGCGCAGCATCCAAGATTCCCGATATCGGCGATGAGGTGCAGGCAAGACCTGTGGCCAAGCTTGCAGTGATTGGCGCGGGCACGATGGGCGGCGGCATCACCATGAATTTTGTCAACGTTGGGATTCCCGTGGTCATGCTTGAAACGACCCAAGAGGCGCTGGACAAGGGCATGAAAACTATTCGTACTAATTACGAGAATAGTGCGAAGAAGGGTAAATTAAAGCCCGAGCAAGTCGAACAGCGTATGGCACTGATTCAGCCGACCATGTCCTACGCAGATATCGCCCACTGCGATATGGTTATTGAAGCGGTCTATGAAGATATGGCTGTCAAGGAGAAAGTCTTTACTCAACTCGACAGTGTGATGAAGCAAGGCGCCATTCTTGCGACAAACACATCCACGCTGGATGTTGACAAGATTGCCGCATTTACCAAGCGGCCGCAAGATGTGATCGGTACTCATTTCTTTAGTCCCGCAAACGTCATGCGCTTGCTCGAGGTTGTGCGTGGCAAGCAAACGGCCAAGGACGTTCTTGCGACGACGATGAAGCTAGCTAAGACGATCAAGAAGACAGCCGTGGTCTCCGGTGTTTGCGACGGCTTTATCGGTAACCGAATGATTGAGCAATATTCGCGTCAGGGTCTGCTTTTACTCGAGGAAGGCTGTACGCCGGCGCAGGTCGATAAAGCGCTTGAAAGTTGGGGCATGGCAATGGGGCCCTTCAGAATGGCTGACCTAGCCGGCAACGATGTGGGTTGGTATATCCGCAAGCGTCGCTATATTGAGCGCCCGGACATGAAGTACCCCAAGATTGCTGACAAGCTTTGTGAGCTTGGACGTTTTGGCCAAAAGACCGGCAAGGGCTGGTATCAGTACGTACCCGGTAAGCGCGATGCGATTCCCGATCCGATTGTCGATGATTTGATCGTTAAGCATCGCGAGTCATTGGGCTTAAAGCCGCGCAAAATCTCAAACGATGAGATTGTTCATCGCTTGATCTTCGCTCTGGTTAACGAGGCAGCAAAGATTCTTGAAGAGGGAATTGCGCTGAGAGCCTCGGATATCGATATTGTTTATATTACGGGTTATGGGTTTCCTGCATTTAGAGGCGGGCCGATGTGTTATGCCGACACCATGGGATTATTCAATGTGGGGGAGAGCATGCATCACTTCGCAGCCAACCCCCACGCCGCCCCCGAGTTTTGGACACCAGCGCCTTTACTGTCCCGCCTAGCCCAGGAAGGCAAAGGTTTTCAATCCTAATTTGTTGATCAATCGCCTTGGCACTCGCGATGAGTTCGCCGATCAGTGCCAAGGCTCATAATCTCAAGGAGAATCATGATGCGTGATGCTGTGATTGTTTCAACCGCTAGAACACCGCTTTCAAAAAGTTGGCGCGGTGCCTTTAATATGACGCATGGCGCAACGCTCGGCGGCTTGGCTGTCAAAGCGGCAGTAGAGCGGGCTGGAGTCGCTCCTGATGAAGTCGAAGATGTCATCATGGGTTGTGCAAACCCCGAGGGTGCAACCGGCGCAAACATCGCGAGACAGGTCGCACTGCGTGCGGGATTACCTGTAACCGTTTCGGGGATGACCGTTAACCGCTTTTGCTCAAGTGGCCTGCAAACCATTGCGCTTGCGGCGCAACGTATCCGTGCAGGTGAGGGCGATGTTTATGCTGCGGGCGGTGTAGAGAGTATTTCCTGTGTGCAAAACGAAATGAATAAGCACATGATGACCGATCCCTGGTTGCTTGAGCATAAGTCCGAAATTTATTGGAATATGCTACAAACAGCAGAACAAGTTGCTAAACGCTATAACATTGCCCGCGAGCTTCAGGACCAGTATGGCGTGCAAAGCCAGCAGCGTGCCGCAGCGGCACAGGCCGCTGGTCTCACGAAGGCTGAAATGATTGCGGTCACGACCACGATGGCCACGGTCGACAAAGTCACCGGCATGGTTATTACGAAAGAAGTCACGGCAGATCGTGATGAAGGTATTCGCGCAGATACGACGTATGACGCGGTCTCAGGCATCAAAGCTGCCATGCCGGGCGGTGTGATTGCAGCAGGCAATGCTTCGCAGTTTTCTGACGGTGCGGGCGCTTGCATTGTGATGGACGAAGCGCTTGCCTCAAAACGCGGCCTTGCGCCCTTAGGCCGCTTCGTTGGCTTTGCGGTTGCGGGACTTGAGCCTGATGAGATGGGTATCGGGCCGGTTTATGCCATACCCAAGCTACTGAAGCGTCATAGCCTGTCGGTTAACGATATCGATCTTTGGGAACTTAATGAAGCCTTTGCAGTTCAGGTCCTCTTTTGTCGCGATAAGCTTGGTATCGACAACGACAAGCTCAATGTTAGCGGTGGCGCGATCGCGGTGGGACACCCCTATGGGATGTCAGGTCAGCGCTTGGTGGGCCATGCCTTGATCGAGGGCAAGGGG
>Ga0194124_10005993_pt1 | contig 11045 bp, 8 predicted proteins | sample TA2KigCas0mmetaG_FD_148605 | JGI IMG/M metagenome (GOLD analysis project Ga0194124, IMG submission 148605) | Freshwater microbial communities from Lake Tanganyika, Tanzania - TA2015031 Kigoma Deep Cast 0m | ecosystem: Environmental > Aquatic > Freshwater > Lake | place: Tanzania: Lake Tanganyika...
GGGGGCCGCCCGAGTTTCCGGGCTCGATCGGCATGGCGAGCTGGAGCATCTCGATCTCGTCGAAGATGCGTCGACCCGACAACACCCCGGCCACGACGGAGTTCTCGAGGCCGAGGGGGTTGCCCATGGCGACGACCTCCGCCCCGGTGGCGAGGGCGGAGTCATCACCAAGGGTCAGGGCGGGGAGATTGGTGGCGGCGACGCGCAGGATGGCGAGGTCGGCATGGCGGTCGAAGGCGTGGAGTCCGAGGACCTCGACGGTCTCACCCGAGGCGAGTCGTGCGGTGACGGGTTGGGATTCCCCCACGACGTGGAGACTGGTGGCGACGAGTCCGGAGGGGTCGATGACGAATCCGGTCCCGACGCCCTCGCCGGCCCCCCCGCGGCTGCGGGTGGACAGCACCACAAGGCTGGGTTTGACCCGATTGACGAGCTCGGCGGTGGAGAAACCCTGTGGGGTAGCGGGGTTGGTGGAGCCCTTCTTTGAAGTGGCAGGGCTCTGGGGACGGCGTTGGGATTTGTCCGCGCCCTCGAGTGTAGTGAGACAGAGGCCCAAACCAAGGCAGGCGATGGCGGTAAGCAGCGTCCCCCGTGGAATCATGGGCCGACGTTACGGGCGTCCGTTGAATTGAAAAGGGGAGGTTCCGAGCGGTGGACTCATTGCTCCAATTCCCAGGGCCGTCAGGCCGGTGGGTGCCGCAGTGCCCTGCGGCATCTGGGCGCTCCGGCGTCTCCCCACCCCAGGCGTGATAGGCCTCGGGCTCTGGGAATCACGGACGCTCGGCTGCCCCCCTCAATCCAGCCGTCGCACGAACACGTTCGCCCACTGCATCGCGCGACCCGCGGGGCGGAGTCCGATCCGACCAGACGAGGCAATTCCTTCGTGAAGTGGGTCGCTCACCGTTTCGACGCCATCGACGGTCATCGAGACCCGATTGCCACGTAGGGTGATCCGGGTGCGGTGCCAGGCCTTGGACCCTTTGCCTGAGAGTGTCAAAGCACGTTTGGAATCCCCGCGGAGCACAACGGCCCCTTCGCCCGGTCCGTCGTCCGGATACCTCCAATCCACGATCATCTCGAAATCCCCATGCTCCGGGTCGGACCACAGCGTGCCGGAATCCCCATCGGTCTTGCCGTCGTGCTCAAGGGTCCAGTCGTTCGCCTTCCAGTGATGCATCACCTCGGGCTTCGCAGTCCATCCGCGCAGGTCCATGCCGGTGTAGAGCGACTGGAAGCCGACGTCGGGTTCCGCGATGTCGTCCGGTGCCAGTGCGGTGGCTGCGGGGAGTTCCTGGATCCGGAGATGCCGGAATTCGATGGGGGAGCCCTCGGATTCGAGGCAGATGTAGCCCTTGCGTGGGCTGCCCTGGACCCCGCGGGTGACCACCTGGCCGTTCACGGCATGGGTGAGGCGTCCGTCGATGCAGGTGATCCGGTAGTGGTTCCACTCGGGCGAGGGCCGCATGCGTCGGGTGACCGGGAAGGCTCGGTCGCCGCCCCAGCCATACAGTGGGGTGAGCCGCGCGCCGTGGATCGGGAAGACGTCGCCGTCGGAGGTGTACCACTCGCTCTCGAGTCCATCGAGGACCTGGACTTCGACGCCCCGGTGGAAGGGTTGCCCCTTTGCCGTGATCGCATCGGCCCAGACAAACACCCCGGCATTGCCCTTGGGCTTCAGGTGTCGCCATTCGAGCTCGAGGATGAAGTTTTGGTACATCCGGGTGGTCCGGAGTTCCCCGATCGGTTCGCCGGTGCAGGCGATGACTCCGTTGGTGGCCCGCCACGTTTCGGGGGCACAGTTGATGTTCACCCAGCCGTCGAGGTTGCGGCCGTTGAACAGCGAAACAAATCCGTTGGTGCTGGATCGCAGGTCTTCGCCGAAGATCCAGTCGAGGTCGATGCGGACCAGCGTCAGCGCGGCGTAGCTCAGCGGGCTGTCGGGACTGTTCTCGTAGAGGCACCAGAGCGAGCCGTCGGGTCCTGCGGCGAGGTCACTGTAGCCGGAGGGACCTGGATCCAGGACGCGGTGGAGGGGCCAGGTCTGTCCGTCATCGGCGCTGAGACGCACGGTGAGACCGCGACGGTCGCGGGAGCCGGCGGCATTTGGGGAGGAACCGGGCCGGTTGTCCGGGTTCGTGAAGACGAGTGTCGCCGCGGCTTCGCGAGGATTCCCGGGGACCCGGATCAGGCTTGCGGCGCAGGTGGGATCGAACAGGGAGTCGGACCGCTTCAGAGGCGTCCACCCGGTGGCGCCGTCGGGGCTGGTGGTGATCGCGCGCCGCAGTCCGGGTGATTCGTTGCGGACGTTGAGCAGGACTCGTCCGTCCGCGAGTTCGGCGAGCGTGGCTTCGCTGGGGTCTGCGATTGGATCCGGATCCGTGGCAATGAGGTCCCCGGCCTTCCAGGTGCTGCCGTGATCGTCGCTGATCAGCGTGGCGATGCCTGAGGGATGGTGTCCGCTGCCATGGGTTCCCGGGGAGAGCCAGATGGGAACCACGAGTCGTCCCGCGAGGGGATTGGTTTTGCCGGGGCGGCCGGCACTGAGTTCGAGTCCGTGACCGGGTCCGGGGGCCACGACCTTCCAGTCGTAGCGGGGGCGAAGGGTGTCACAGGCTGAGGTCAGTTCCTGGGCTGGCCCAAAGGAGGCACCGTCGTTGGTGCTGCGGCTGTGGAAGACCCGGTTGTATTCGGCGCCGAAGATCAGGTGGACGGTGCCATCTCGGGTGGAGATGAGGACCGGGTTGTGGAGGGTGCGTTCCTCGGCGGTGCCCTGGCGGTGGGCGAGGGCTACGGGATTGCGGGTCAGGTTGGGCGGGGTGGGGACGATCCGGCTGGCGGTGGACCAGATCTTCCCGCCATCGGTGGAGCGGCGGAACAGGAGATCGGTATGGGACCAGTCGGAATCCGTGCGGGTCCGGGCCTCGCAGACGGCGAGGAGGCTGCCTTGGGTGGTGCGGGTCAGGGCCGGGATGCGGTAGCGGGGATAGCCCCCCTGGCCGGACTGGAAGAGGTTGGTCCGAAGTGTTTGAGCGTGTCCGGGCAGGGGCCAGAGCAGCATTAGGCCGATGAGAAGGCACACGGTTCGGGACATGATCAAGACCCTGGCATGCAGCCCCTCGGCTTGGCGATCCCGGGGTGCCTTGGAAATGTCGTGACACTCTGGTGACGATGTGGGTACCAGGGAGTGGTCTGTAGTCCTCAGAGAGGCATTGGATCCGGGGTCTCCGACTCCCTCGATTTCGGTTCACCGAGGAGGGCTTCCCGGGCGAGCCAGAAGACCAGGCCGAGCCCTGCCAACCAGACCAAGCGGATCGCCCAGCGACTCGCTGGGCTGAGGCTCTTCAACTCTCCAGTGACCCAGACCATGCGCATGGGAGGATTTCCGGCCACCCATGCATCACCTGGCAGGGTCATCTGTCGCCAGAGGTCGGCGATGACCCCCTTAGGCCTGTCGATGAATCGCCAGTCCGTGTGTCCATCCGGCTCCTGCAGTGGAAGGCCACGGGTGTAGAACTCCGAGGTGCGTCTCACGTGTTCTGGACCCTTGCGGTGGACACATTCGACATTCTCATGGTAGCCGGGCCACCAGATTCCCGAGATCTGGACGACAAGGAGACACCCGGCGACTCCTGCAAGAATCCGGGTCCGCCACGCTCCCCTTGGCAGCTGGGAGACAACCCACGCCGCAAGGGGAAGTTCTGCCAGGAACGCGGTGCTGGCCAGATAGCGAGGACCCCAGTTGGGTTCCGAATCCCAGTAGTAGAACTGTGCCAGTCCCACTATCGTCCCGAGGGTGGCCACCACCCCGGTGAGCACCAGCGCCCGTGTTCGGGGACTCGATCGGCTCCATGGCGACAGCCCGAACACGATCGCGGCCACCAGCAACGGCTCGTAGAACAACACACCCTTTCCTGGTGAGACGAGCTGGAGGACGAGGCCGTCACGGAACGGCACGGAGAACGGGAAGCCCTTCGGTAGCCCCCCGAAATTGGACGTGGCCCAGTTCTGGAAGATGGTCATGTAGGTGCCGCTCCAGGTGCCGAAGCGCACCAACTGCCACCATCGATCGGCCGCAAAAGCGACCACCAACCAAGGAATCGCCACGGTGGCAAGTCGGGCCGTCTGCCGGAATTCTCTTCCGGGGTCCAGCGGACGTGACCGGTCGAGAAGCCGCGAGAGCAGGGGTAGTCCGAATAGCGGTAGGACATAGGCGAGATTGGTGACCCGGATCAGGATGCTTTCCGCCTGCGCTGCGCAGGCGAGATTCAGCCATAGAAGCGAACCCGAGTCGTTCCAGCGAAGGATCCCGACAAGGGCGGTGAGGGCGCAGACGAGTGTCAGGGGGTTCTCCTGGTTGTTCTGGAAATGGAAAGGAAGAGTTGTCACTCCCAGTGTCACGAGGGTTCCGAGGACGCAGTGGCGGCTGCGGAAACCCAGGAGCCGGAGTGCGTCCCACGACAGCACGAGGACCAGTCCGTTCGTCAGGGGATAGAGGAGACGCGCTGTCACCGAATAGCGCGTGACGAGGTTGGTGACACCCAGGGCGGATAGGGCGCGGTCGAATGGAATGAAGACCAGGGATTGACCCAGTCCATACCAGTAGTGTGTCGCGCCACCCACCCCAGGAAGAAACCCTCCCGGGTTTTCACCTCCGATGATCCAAGATGCGCTGCGGAACCGCTTTAAGCTGTCGGACACCATCAGCAGCGGATTCATGGGGATGATCAGGATCGTGAAAACGAATCCGATCCAGAAGAGGGCATGTCCCGGGTTGCGCCTGAAATGGTCGGCCAGCGAAGGTTTTGGGAAGCTGCTCACGCGGGTGGTCGAAGCTTCAATGGGAGCACGGTGTTGGAAAGGGAAAACACAGGGGCCAGTCCCAACCGTGACGCGCGTTCCTGATCGAGGGCCCGAGGTGCATTCGGTTTTCCTGCCGATGTCGGTCGCCGTGCGCCGTCGAATCCATGTCCGCGAGATTGCTAGTCCCGCAACGGACACTCTATTCTGTCTCAGCGATCGATGTCGGCATCCGGATCTCAAAAGGGTTTCGAGACGTTTCGGGAGGCGTTCTGTCATGCCTTCCGATGCGACGATTCCGCCTATCTCCGGAAGGCCTTCGTCAGCGGGGTGTCACCATGGCGTCGATTCTACGTGGTCCCGATGTCCTGGATCCTGCCGGGGCTTTTTGAGATGGACCTTCACATTATCGACTACCTTGGCGACACCCGGACCAAGAGCGAGTTCAGCGGGGTCGTGGATGAGTTCCACAAGGCGGTGCACGTCTCCAAGGGGATCTCGAAGCGGGTCTTCGGTCTTCGGATGTCCGGTGCCACCTTGGTCGCGCTTCGGGATCGGCTGGACGGGATGATCGAGAGGGGGAGGTGACCTTCTTTGGGCGGCAACTCAGGCTTCGATGTGCCTGTCGATGAGAACGTCGAGATCGAGAAAGACCTTCCGGTTGAGGGACCTTTCGAGTTCCCGGCGTGCGGCGGTTCCGATGGACCGGATCATCTGGGCCCCGACGCCAATCAACATCCGCTGGTAGCGGTCGCTTGGGGTGAGCACCGCGGCCTTGATGTGGAGGAAGGGTTTCCCCTCGTTGGTGACCGCCTCCTCGACGGCATCGAGCTCGATCACGGTCCGATAGGGAACCTCCTCATCGGTGAGCTTGTACACCTGTTCCCGGATGAGCTCGGCGATCTGGAAGTCCCGGTGCATGTTGCTGACCTCCTCGAATGGGTAGAGCGGGGGATGCTCGGGGAGGAGTCCTGCCAGGATCTGTCGGAGCTCGGGGAGCCCGGCTCCAGAGCGGGCCGAGATCTCGACCATCCCTGCGTAGCTCTGGGCACGGGCCCGCCAGGCGTCGCGGGAGGTCTTCCGGGAGAGGTCGGATTTGTTGAGACAGAGAATACGGGGCTGGCGGATGGGACGGAGGACGTCCTCCACCATCTGATCCTCCTCGCCGATCTCCCGGGAGGGGTCGACGACATGGATGATGAGGTCGATGCCGTCGAGTGCCTCCCGGGCCTTCCGATGAAGCTCGGAGACAAGGCGGCTGGTGCGCGTCCGGAAGAAGCCCGGGGTGTCCACCAGGACGAGCTGATAGGCCGGGTCCTGGACGATGCCATGGACGACATGTCGGGTCGTCTGGGGCTTCGGAGTCACGATTGTGATCTTTCGTCCGACGAGGGCGTTGGTCAGGGTGGATTTGCCGACGTTGGTGCGTCCGACTAGCACGGCGAGGCCTGCGCGGAATGCCGCGGGGTGGGATGGGGTGTCCGACATGCGATTCAGCGTTTCCGAGCGGTTCCCAGAAGGCGCTTTAATGCGGCGGAAGGATCCTGGACGAGGGCCTCGTTGACGAGGAACCGCCTCACTCCGCTCGACGGAAGCCGGAACTTGAAGTCCCGGAAGACCCGTTCGCAGATGGTCATCAGTCCCCGGGCACCGGTTCCCTCGCGGGCGGCGAGGGACGCGAGGGCCCGGAGACTGTCATCGCGGAACTCGACATCGATGCCGTAGGCGCTGAAGGCCCGCACATACTGGTGGATGAGGCTGCTCTCGCTCTTGCGCAACACGTCGAAGAGATCGTCCTCGTCGAGCCCATGGCAGGCGACGCGGACGGGGAGGCGGCCGATGAACTCGGGTTCCAGCCCATAGGCGATGAGGTCCGCCGTGGCGGTCTGGCTGATGAGGTCATCGGTGGAGGCGGCCGCAAGACGGGCAGCCCGCCCCGTGTTCAGGTCCCCGAGGAGGCGTCGCCTCACGAGTGCATCCATGCCGGAGAACGCACCGCTCACAATGAACAGGATGTGGCGGGTGTTCAGGGTCTCCTTGGTGGGCACCCCGCCGCGCATGGTGCTCATCGCCGCCTGAAGCTGGCCGGTCACGTCGTTCGGGGAGACAAGCGGCACCTCGGCGTCCTCCATCAGCTTCAGGAGATTGGTCTGGACGCCCCGACCCGAGACATCCCGTCCAGCCCCGGCGTCCCGGGTGGCCAGCTTGTCGACCTCGTCGAGATACACGATCCCGTGTTCGGCCTTACGGATGTTGTTCCCGGATCGGCGGTACAGATCCCGGATCAGATCATCGACGTCGCCACCGACGTAGCCGGTCTCGCTGAACTTGGTGGCGTCGGCCTTCACAAAGGGGACGCCGATCAGCTCGGCGGCGGAGCGGATCAGGTGGGTCTTGCCGACACCGGTGGGTCCCAGCAGGAGGACATTCTGCTTCTGGTAGAACGGGACCGACTGTCCGGATTCGGTGAGCCGGACATGCTGGAAATGGTCGCAGAGGGCGACACTCAGGACCTTCTTGGCCTCGGTCTGGCCGATCACGAACCGCCCAAGGTGTCGTGCAATCTCCTGGGGGCGCAGACTGAAGTGGAACTGGGGCTCCGATTCCGCCGCGGTCTCTGCGACGCCGGGCTTCGTCACCACTTCGGTGACCTTCGCTTTTCGAATGCGGCGAGGGATGCCCTCGGAGGTCGGGCCCAGGGCGCTTGGAATCCCGCTGGTTGGAGTGTCCATCAGGGGAGGCTACGCCCGCTTCCGGGCCCTGTCATTCGATCAATGCTCGGCAGGATCGTATGGAGCCTCGCTGTTTCGATCTTTTGGGGTCGCGGTCACATCGGTTTTCGACAGAGCACCAGATACTGTCCACCCAGGGGAACAGGCCTCAGGAACGGGTCAAGGCAGCGAAGTGCTGCCAAGGCCTTAGGGAAGAAGAACAAATAATCGGTGCGTGCCACCTTGAAGCCTGCATTACAGAGCATTCGGCGGCTTTCGAGAGGAGTCAGAGTGATGGCGTCCCGATCAAAAGGCACTCGCGACATGATCCATCTTGTTCCCGGGTTCCATGGATTGTTTTCCCAGAACGCGAATAAGCCTCCAGGCCTTAACGCTCGAAAGACGGTGCGACACGCCTCAGCTCGTGAAGCCGGGGGTATGTGGTGAAATACGCCATTGCAGAATGCCGTGTGTATCGAGCCGTCCGTGATTCCCGAAGCTGCCGTCAGAAAAGTCGCCTTCATGGCACTCCAACGTCGCCGGGCAACCTCGATCGATCTCGCGGAGGGATCGAGACCCACAATCTGTTCGGCACCTGGGAGTTGCAGGAGGAACGGTGTTGCGGTGCCGGTGCCACACCCGAAGTCGAGGATTCTTCCAGCGGCGACGCCGGAGAGGCATCGGGCGATATGCCGGACACGCTCCTCCGCGAAGTAGTCCATGGACTCTCCGGAGAGGGACAATCCCTTCTGAAGAGCCTCCTCGTAATTCTCGGAGAACTCGTCGAATTCCGCTTCGTTTGGTCCCATGACTTTGGTGGGGTGTGCTCGAGGGCCTGTCGCTTGGAGGCTGGCCTAGTTTAAAACCGCGTTCGGGGGGATGTAGCAAAACGGTGACGGGTCGAAAACCCCGCTCCCAATAGGGAAAAACCTTGGATCTTCTCACTGACGGCGCATCCGTTCCTTACCCCGGGTCTCTGCCGTGGTCTCGGATTCGGATTCGGATTCGACTTCGTACCTCAAGAGTCAATCGGCCTCAGAGCGAGCCTCACGGCAAAACCTCGCGGCTTACGGTTATCGAAGACGACGGAGCCACCGCATGCCTCGATGCAGCAACGGACGATCGACAGACCAAGTCCCGAGCCTCCCGTCTCCTGGCTTCTTGCGATGTCAGGTCTAAAGAAGGGTTCTCCCAATCGGGGGAGATCTTTCTCCGGTACTCCGGGTCCTTCATCGAGGATGGTCAGCAGGACATGGTTTCCCTCGGTCTGGGCTGCGAGGGTGATGGGACCCGAAGAGCCGGCGTATCGAATGGCATTCCGAACTCCATTGCCAATGGCCCGCTCTAGTAGTTCCCGGTCTGCCTGGACCTTCAATGTGGTTGGCAACTGTAGTTTGACTCCGAGGTGGTCTCCCCCCTCGCGCATGACAACCTCTCTGACCACTGGAACCAGATCAACCGCCTCAAGTTTCGGTTCGTCGCGACGAAGTCCGGCTTTTGAAAACTGAAGGAGTTCGTTCACGAGCTTCGACATGTGACGAACTTCCTCCCGGACGTCGTCGAGGCGTTCCCGTTCGGTCCTGGGTACCCGGTTTTCGAGGATCCCCAGCCCCATCTCCATGCGGGCGAGCGGGGAGCACAGCTCGTGGGCGGCGTCGCCGAGGAAACGCTTCTGTCCCGTGACCAGGTTCGACAGCCGTTGGGCCATCCGGTTGACCGCCCCGCCAAGCCGCCCGAGTTCGTCGGTGCGACGGTCGTCGACATGGACATCAAACCGCCCCTCGGCGATCCGTTCCGTGGCGACGGTCATCTGCCGTACCGGGGGGGTGATGCTGCCGACGAACGGGAGCCACCAGAGGGCTGAAACCAGCACGACCGCTCCGCCCGCCCACCACCAGGGAGTGAAGTCGATGAAGAGTCCCCCACCCCCCAGGCTTTCCGAAAACACGACGAGTCGACCGAAGCCGGGGCGTCCGTGTCCGCCCCGTTCAGGGCTGTCCAGGGGCGCCCGGACCACGGCCCAGTAGCCCAACGGATTCTGGGTCCTGAAGAATGCCGCCGGAGGCCCCCCGCCAAGGCGGCGGACTCCGGGACGCCTTCCGGGTTCCCCACCGGGGCCGAACTCCGGTGGAGGACCTTCGGGCCCTCCGCGAGGACCTGGCCCCGGTCCGGGTAGGCGCCGCAGGACCGATTCCGGCAACGTCAGAGGCACGCCCGCCACGAGCTGGTTCCTGTCATCCAGGAGGCTGAATCGGATGCCATAGGCCTCCTCAAACCGGCCCAGCACCGCGGTCCACTCCGAGCGGGGTCGGGTCTTCAACTCTGCGAGGATCACGTCGGCCACCGGCTGCACCCGGTCGGCCGCGAGGCTCGACAGGATCGACTCGACCCGGAACTCGGTGCGGAGCAGCACACCGATGATGGCCGCAAGGAGCAGCAGGTTCAGCGCGAACCAGAGGAGAAACCGTGCGTAGAGGGGGAATCGCCAGCTCATTCGGCGTCGGGGTTGATCAGCATATACCCGGCCCCACGATAGGTCCGGATGAACCGCGGCTCCTTCGGGTCGTCATCGAGCTTCCGACGCAGCGCCGAGATGTGGACGTCGATCGAGCGGTCGAAGACATCGTAGTTCCGATCCCGGATCTCCTCCAGGAGTGCCTCTCGGGAGCGGACACGTCCCTTAGCCCGCGCCAGCGAGGTCAGGAGGTCGAACTCCACTGGGGTGAGGTCGAGCGGTGTGTCGTTCAGCAGTGCCTTCCGGGTGTCCGGGAGGATCCGGATCGAGCCCACCCGGATCTCCTCAGGGGCGGACTCCTCGGAGGGAGTCGATCGAATGGACCGTCGTGTCACCGCGCGGAGACGGGCGAGAAGTTCCCGGGTCGAGAAGGTCTTCGGCAGGTAGTCGTCGGCCCCGATCTCGAGGCCCACGATCCGGTCGGCCTCGTCCCCACGGGCGGTGAGCATCAGGACCGGCACCTCGGAACGGGCCCGGATCCGTTTCAGAACCTCGAACCCATCCATTCCCGGCAGCATCAGATCGAGGATCACCGCCTGCCAGGTCTCGGCCGTGGCCCGTTCGACCCCCTCGGGTCCGGTGTGGACGGCCTCGACGTTGTAGCCCATCGGCGAGAGATAGTCCCGGATCAGACGGCAGAGTTTGCGGTCGTCGTCGATGATCAGCACGCGGGTCCCGCTGGGAGTCGTGGTGTCCATGGCTCGATCCGAGGATACGGACTGCGTCACGAATGTCCGCCCCGTTTACCCGTTCTTTACAAAAATCGCGGGAATCCTCATCCGGCCTAAACGCGGGGCCGTGAATGCTGGGTCCGTTGAAACCGCGGCCCGATGAACGGGTCTCGGGTTTGAGTCCAACCGCATCCATGAAACCTCTTTTCTCCTTCGTGCCACGCTCCGAGGCGTGGCTGGTGACCCTCCTCATGTCTACGGCGATCCCAACCGCCGGACTTCAGGGCCAGGACGCCCCACCTCCTCCGCCACCGGGACAGGGCCCCGGCGGCCCCTTTGGACCTGGTGGAC
>Ga0194124_10006007_pt1 | contig 11020 bp, 27 predicted proteins | sample TA2KigCas0mmetaG_FD_148605 | JGI IMG/M metagenome (GOLD analysis project Ga0194124, IMG submission 148605) | Freshwater microbial communities from Lake Tanganyika, Tanzania - TA2015031 Kigoma Deep Cast 0m | ecosystem: Environmental > Aquatic > Freshwater > Lake | place: Tanzania: Lake...
ATAAGCTAGAAAAAGTGGCTTTCAAAGCAGGTAAAGAGGTTGGAGAAGACTATAAAAAGCTCCATAAAAGTTATAAGAAAGATTATGGCTGGATAAATGATGAGTTAGATATTAGTGTTCAAGCAGAGCTTGAAAAGAGATTAGAATTGGCTGAAAGTGAATAAAGTAGCTCCTGTCTTTTCTTTTTTACTAGGAATTTTGAGTTGGGGAGTTATAATTAGCGGTATTGTTATTGTAAGGGAACTGTTAAAATGAGCATCAAATATGACAATTTATTTTCTGAAGAGCAAATAGGACTTAAGATAAAATTTTATCTGGAAGATGGTACTCTTTTGATTGGAAAAATAGCTGGTATTCCAAACAATAGTCATGTAAGTGTATTGGTTGACCACAAAAATCCCAATTGGGAATGGTATGTGAGAAGTGAGGCAATTTTGTTTGTATGACCGTTAAAGAGGCTAAAAATCTCTTAAAAAAAATACAAGACAATCCTTCCTTAGCTGATCAATTTACCGAAGAAGAAATAGAAGAAATGGAAAAAATAGTTAATGAACAATAAAATTACAGACTACGAATTACCCTCCCTTAACGAATTTTATAAATGGCTTGAGAGTCATGATTGGTTTTATGAATATTCAGATGACCATAGTGTATGGAGAAAGGGTAGTCAAAGTATTGGTGCTATTCGAGGAGTAGTCGAAAGTGGTCCTAAGGAATACAAAGAGCTGTTTGATGATTACGAAAGATATGCCAACCGCAAAGACGGTGAAAATATCGAAAAGCCTATAAAGCCTTCCCGTACTGCAGAAGAACAAATTCAAGATAAGAATGATATTCATCATGCAGCACAAGCTCTTGAAAGCTTCTCTAATCAATTAGTTAATCATACTCAACTTTGGTCACTAGTTAACCCCGTTATAAGCATGTTACATTCGTTAGACCACCTTGCTAATGATAAGCTCAATAGCGTTGTATCTAATACTCCTGTAACAAAAGGTTATAAGAGTGTAAAATCATATCTTGATAAGTTTTGCAATCCCTAATATAATAATTATTATGTCTGAAACTACCAGAATGTTTGAAGAGGCTTTAAAAGATCTCAGAGAAGATAATGATCTTCTTCGAAAGAATTTAGATAAACATATTCAAATTGGTGCAGAGTTTTCAAATATTATTAATGAGCTGCTTGGGTATGTAGAGAAGAAAGATAAAGAAGACTATTTATATTTTGTTAAAATGGTGGAGAAAGCATTAGAAAGGAATAGATGAGCGCATATATTTACAAAGTAGTTAGTCCTAAGAAGTTTGCCTGGATGGATATTCAGATTACTCCTACACAATCTATTTGCAGTAAGGTATTCTTCCTTAAGTTCTGGTATAAGCCTGCTGCTCTCCCTAGCAACTATGAAGATGTTAAAAGGTATCGTAAGATCTGCGATACTTTGACCAGACAAGAGCTTAAAACTAGAAACGCTTTTAAAGGCTTTGAAGTTAACTATGGTATTATTGTATCAGATAGAGACAAAGGTATTGGTACGCCTCATGCTCTTCCTGGAGAGTATTTTGGAGTATATCAAGTAGTGGATATGAAGGCATTGAGAAGTCAAATTAATTCAAAAGAGAATGTCATTACTATAAATGATGAATACCAAGCTTTAAAACATTACAAAGCATTTCCTTTGAGCAAAGAACAAATAAAGCAAATGAAGAAGGATGAAGAGTCTATTAGATTGCTCGAGCAAGGAGTTCCGATTTAATATGCCTGAGTTATATCAAAAAAAGAAGTTTAAGGGTAAAAGACTTGCTAAGTGTAAGTATGAATATTCTACTTGGATGGGTGATGATTTAGGCTGGGTAGATACTTTCAGAGATATAGAAGGAGAGAAGGCTTTAAAAGCATACTATAAAGCAAAGGCAGATTTTGAAGAGAGGGTATTTCAATATAATTTGGGATTAAGTAAGAAAAAGCTTGTTAAAAAATAAAATATCTTTATAATTAAAAAATGAAATATTGCTTCGAAAAGTATGAATTCGGAAATAGAGGTAGAATCTTCTTAGGCTTTGAGCAAGTTAATGCTAGCTCGAGTGAGGAGGCTAGACAAATTGTTCAAGAAAAAGTAGGTGATGAGATTCACTTAGCACAAATCTTTATCTACCAGAATCAACAATGACTTGGGATCCAGTTAGTATTTTTTCTATTTGCTGGATGCTTAATATAGGCATGCCTGATGCTCGCCTTTCTGTAAAGGAAGTCATTGAAAACAAGGAAACTATTATTATAGTTAACAGTATTAGTAGAGATGTAAAATTAAGGGATGGTTATGTCATTAAAGATTAAAGAAGTTTATGATGGAAGGCTTCCTGAATATCAGGTTTTAAAAGAAAATGATATCATTATTAAATCATTTGATTCGTTAGAAGAAGCAGAGCAGTATGTATTGTCTATTTCTACTCTTTCTTGTGGAGAAGAAAATTCCTGTATATAAATTACATTATGACAAAAACAAAAACATTAACTCTTGGCGAACCGTTTATTAAAGAGCTTGTTATAAGCCTTACAAAATACATAGATATTTTGAAGAAAACAGACGAAACAAACGTAGAAGAAGTCAACAGATTAGAGAATCTTATTGCTTACTATAATTGCGCTCCATGGAATGAAGGAGGCTACATAGATTAATCTTGATTAATATTGCTTTATATGTATAATCTTTTTTATGAGTTCGACAAATTGTACAGTCAACATGGTATTAACTTCTATAGTTAATAATCCTTCTATTCTAAAAAAGATTGTAAAAGATATTAAAAAAAGATTTAAATTAGATTTAGATGAAAAGAAGTTAGAAGCATTTCTCAATACGGTAGAAGTAGAAGTAAAACAAAATATTACATTAGTGTGAGCAAGATTAAAGAATTTTTTTATTGGGCTACAAAGGCATTTGTTAATGATTGTTCATTTGGATTATTTCTAATTGCAATAGGGTTTACAGGAGGAATATGCTTTATAATTTTATGCTCACTATTTCGAAAATTATTAGTTCTTTTTTAAACTTCTCTTTTTATAAAGATCCTGTTTATTATTCAGGTCCTAATAATTTAGAAGAATTATTGAAACAATTTGATCATCCCGTTAAAGAAAAAACAAAGGAAGATATTATTAGAGATTATACTGTTAAAGAAACCATGGCCAAGCTTGAAGTAGATATGCTATCTATGGAACCTTCTCAAGTTTTTAAAGGCCAACATTATTTTACTAATAATGAAGGCATTTCATTTTATGATTGGGTTCCCTGTGTAATTAGACCTGAGGTCATTTATTGTTCTTATGGCAAAAATTAATAAAGCATCGAGAGAAAATATTTGGCAAGTAAGAATTGATGTAGAAGATCCAGGGTGTACGTGGAATATTAAACCATCAACAACTTTTTATAAAATTATTAAAGCTAACAATGAAAATGCAGCTGTTAGAGGAGCTGCAAATTATTGCACAAGGCAGATGCAGGCTTTTCCTAAAACTTTCTTTAAATATTCCACAAAAGATATAAAGCCATATTATTGTTCTATATCTATATATGAGCCTATAATTAATGAAGAATGAATATAGCTATAATTGCTAACGGGCAATCCGCTTTAAAGGTTAATTGGACAGAACAACTCAAAAATAAAGATTTAATAGTTAGATTAAATTTGGGTACAGTTAATAATCTTTATCCTAAAAACAGCATTATTCATAATGCTTGTATTAGTGGAAGAACTGTTTTTAAATCTTTTAGTTCAGAGCAACAAAAATTATTACTTGATAGCTATGATACTATCTATTTTTTAACATTTTTAGGAAAAAATATAGGTGATTTTAAATTGCATAAAAAAATTATTTTTAAAAATTTATATAATGATTTAAGGCTTGATAATATATTAAAATTATTTAATATAAATTTTTATAATAAAATAAAAAATCTTCCTTTTAAAAATAGCGCACTTTACAATCCAATTGCGCGCAAAGCTTCAGAGAGGTACATATTATCAGATAATATACCATTTTTAATTCCTTCTACAGGGTTGGGAGCTATTATTTTTTATAGAGTTCAATATCCAGATGCATCAATCTATCTATATGGATACGACTTTAATAGAAATACTGGTTGGTATTGGGATCATCAACATAACCATAATTTTTACTCTAACCATGATTTTGAATATGAAAAAAAATTTATAAAAAAAGAGCTTTCATTTTTTAAGAATACCTTTATTATGGATGGATGATGAGAGGATTTCGGAGGCCGCAAAGTATCAAAGCACATCTGGTGCAGTCATGGTATCCATGCAACGCGATCAGACATGGGCTTGAGAGGGTAAGCTAGTTCCCCTAAAGTAACTGGTCATCATCGTAGTTTGCGGTTCTACGTAAAAAAACCGCTTAATTTATTGTTTCTCCTGGAACATTCTTTTTATAAAGAAAATCTAAAGATTCCAAAAAATTATGTAGAGGTTTATCGTATAAATTTAGTTTGTAGAATGTAAATGGTATTTTATTATGTTTCTTCATACAAAGAGCATAGAACATAAAACTAGATACCCATCCAAATACAGTACAAGAAAAGAAATCTTTTGCATATTCTAAAGAAACCATTTCCGCAAGGTTGTCTAGCATTCTATCATAAAGTTTTTCGTGTGAGATTTTATTATGCGCAATAAGATAATAATTATGGTTATTTGTATATAAATCTAGATCTTTATAGCTATAAGTAAAAATATTTGGAAGATTGGACTGATATTCTATCCACTTTGCTTCATTACTACCTAGTAAAAAATTTCTTTCTGACATTTGTAAAGCTTCTCTAGTTTTCTCACAAACTAATTTAAACCGGGAATCCAACCTACTTTCTATTCCTGAACCGAGATCGTGATATCTTAGCTGTAAGAAGCTAAATTCCTTGGGATTTTTAAAAAGAAATTTATCTCTTCTCTTATATACTTCACTTACAAATTTTGGAAATATCGTTGGAAAAGGCATTAAAGGAGGGTTTCTATATACTATTCGTGAGGTAGAGTAGGATTCAGGAATTAATAGACTATATTCCGGTGTTTTAGGCTCAGGAAATTTATTAAAAAAGATATCCCATTGATTGTGTCCTATTGCTGTTTTTGACTTTTCTTTAGGATGGTTTAAACATCCTAATAACTTATTTAAATGTGTAGATCTTTGTCTTGTTTCAAAATGATCAAATGTACTTTCTAACCATTTTTTATCAAAAACTTCTTCAACCTTAACGTCATCAATATATTTGTTCATAGGCCCTGATCCAGAATGAAGACAAAAAACAAGAGACACTTCATATCCCAACGATTTTGCTCTAAAAACATAGTTAGAAACCTCAGTCATTCCGCAAAATAAATCTCCTAGTCCGCTAAAAAAATTATATTGAATAACTAATCTTTTCAATATTATTATTTAATTGATTGAAAATACGATTACAAGTAATATAATTTGATATGGCAAGAAAGTTTCTTAAGAAAGAAGATCTAACTCTTCCAATTATAAAAGACTCTATTGACTTTATAAAATATTTTGTAAAGTACTGCTATATAAAAGAATTTCTTAAAGAAGAAATAGCTCTAGATAAGCTCGTCCATCTTTGTAAGCAAGCCTATAAGTTAGGTTTAAATTTAGATAAGAAAACAAAACATACAAAAGAGGAGAAGTTTATTATTACGTTTCGAAATTGGTTAGAAGGGGAGAGAAGAGGTATAAAGGAAGTATATAATAACTTAGATATTTTAGCAGAAAAATCAGATTTATTTTGGTTTAACAAATTAAAAGAATATAATTCTGTAACCAAAGATATTAAGACTCCTAATAAAAAAGAACCCCTCTCTACTCCTGATATTAAAAAGAAGTGAAATTACTTGCATTAAGATTATGTGAGCATGATAGTAACTTATCTTACTTCGATGGATCTAAGTTACATTATTTTAAAACAGAAAGATTTTTAAATTTAAAACACCATGCTTTAGATAATCTTTGGTCGTGGAAGTACGCTATCAAAGATGCTTGGGGTATAGAAGATAAGGATATAGATGAAATAGCAATAGTTGTTGATCCATGGAGATATAAATTACCTCTAGAAAATGAATACTTCTTTCCTGCTACGCCCTTTGAATATCTATATACAAACAAGCCTGTCTTCAGAGTAAATCATCATTACGCCCATGCTCTTGGGGGGTGGATGTTTAGAGATAGTTTTGATTCGAGTATTATTATTGATGGATTTGGTGATTTTGATAGAGCTTGGACGGTATTTAAAAATAATAAAATTATTGAGGAAGGATCAGCCCGCACCCTTGGCTCTTTAGGGGTTGAAATGGCGAGGTTTGCACAAAAGTTAGGAATCAAAGCTAATTTTGAAATTGATCTAGCAGGAAAAGCTATGGGATTACAAAGTTATGGATTGATAGATAAACAATATTTTAATGTGTTAAAAGATTATGATTTGTATAAAGTTTCTGAAATCTTTAATTTTAAAAACTGGACAAACTATAAAGGAGAGTTATTAGGGGAGAAAGAAATTTTAAATTGGGCAAGAACTGTGCATGAATATATGGGTAATGTATTGGTAGAGTTCTTTAAGAAGTATTGCTTTAAGGATGATCATATTCTTTATTCAGGAGGAGTAGCCCATAACGTACTCTGGAATACCAAGCTTAAAAAAGAGTTTCCCAATCTTACTATTCTTCCCCATTGTAATGATGAGGGGTTGAGCTTGGGTGCAATAGAATGGCTAAGACAAAAAAATCATCTCCCTCCTTTTAAATTAGATAACTTTCCTTTCATTCAAAACGATGTGGGTCCTGTCTCTCTTCCTTCCTCAGAAACAATATATAGAACGGCAGAATACCTCTCTCAAGGAAAGACGGTAGGTTGGTATCAGGGTAATGGAGAGTTGGGAAGCCGGGCCTTAGGTCATCGCTCTCTTCTTATTAATCCTCTCCTTGAAGATGCTAGAGGGGAGATGAACATTATTAAGAATAGAGAAAATTATAGACCCTTTGGTGCATCTATATTAAAAGAATATACAAGTAATTATTTTGACATAGAATGGGATAATGATTATATGCTTTATGCATGTGGGGTTAAAACAAACACTTTAAAGTCAATTACCCATATCGATGGTACCTGTAGAATACAAACTGTAGATAAATCTATTCCCCACTTCTACAATCTATTAGAAGAGTTCTATAAATTAACAAAATGTCCTATTCTTCTTAATACAAGTATGAATATAAATGGAAATCCCTTAGCGGGTCATCCTGAAGTTGCAGTCGACTTGTTTAAGAATTCACATTTAGATGTTTTAGTAATGGGAGATGAGATTGTAGTTAAACCTTGATACATTCCTTTATTCCATTATAATAGGTTTATGTCTAAAGGGGTACAAGATTTGTTGAATATGCAAAATATAAGAGTTATTTCCCCTGAGGATCAGATTTGGCAGAGAGTGGAGGAGTTGGAGAATAAAATTCAAATTCAAGGTCATCGTATTACAGATCTAGAGAATAAGATTAGAGAGTTGGAGGGGGAGGATTATCCATGAGCGGAAAGCGCACGGTTCCCCCTGTAAGTTTTGACAAAGCCATTAAGTTTATTGGGCACTTTCTTAGCTGGTACCAAGAAAGCTTTCGTCAATCTGACACTTATAATAACTTAAAGTTAATTGATTTAGTTAAAGAGGCCGAAGACATCCATACTATAAGAATTAAAGAGATTGAGACATTCGTACATCAAAAGAATAAAGAGTATAAAAAGAACGTAATTAGTACAGATAAGACTCCTCTTTCATTTAGTATTAAAAAGCCTAGGAGAAAGAGAATATCAAAATATCTATGAGTTATATTAATGATATTAAGTTATTAACCCTTTTTATCGTAGAGTTTATTATAGACTTTATTAAAGGTATTCTTTATTATGCAATTAGTGGTCTGGCTATAGTAATGGATATCATTCTTTCTATTATTAAAGCACTCATTCCTCTTAGCAAAGAACTTAAAGCCAATCTTGTAGAGTTTGCCTATATTATGAATGGTTTGTTGTATGTTATTAGTTATGAGCTAGCCAACATTCTTAGTTCATTCTTTGTTTATCTAGGTAAGAGCTCTTATTATTTGGCGGATAAATTTGATAAGGTAGCCCGTTATCTATTCCCCAAGAGTTTTAACCTAAGACGTTAATTTAGCTTACAAAAAGGGGGGAGGGGTTTCTTTCCCAAAGGGCACGGCTGAGGTTATGAATTTTTAGTAATTGAAACCTAAATAATAGTGAGTATTATAGAGATAAGAAGCAAAATTAGACTAATTTTTTATAAATAATTGCGTGGAAAAAAAGAAAAATAAAAAGGTAAATCATCTCAAACTGAAAGAATGTGAGGAGATTTTGCAAAAATTACAAAATCAAAAAGAATCACAATACTATCAACATGTTCTTTACCATTATCAAAGCCTGATGCCATTGCATCGCGATGCAATCATATTGAGCAAAACAGCCCTTGTATCAGGCGTTCCGTTTAGTGCCAGTTATGACATCAAATCTTGAATCACTATCATCAATTGTTGATGATGAGGCCACCCCAGAACACATAGAACAGATGGCATTAAAGATATTAGGACCACAGTCAGAATATAGCTCGGTGGATTGGTTTTATAAGGCATTAGAAGGTGTAAAGGCTTTATTGAATCAGTATTGTTGTGCAGATGAACTAGAGAATCGGGTCCTTCAGATAATGTAGATAGTTTAAAAGAGGGCTGGATTTGGCCGAATATTCTAGTATACTATAGGCTATGAATCTTAATCACTTTGTAATGCACTTCTATTTGTGGTATAAGAAGAATCAGAAAAGTAAAAATAAGATAGTAGATAAAAAGCTTAATCGATTAGCCGAACACGCCTTTCTTCATCTTCTAACCCTTAATAAAGAGCCAAAACCCAAGCTTTTAATAGAGCCTTTTGAATGGAAAAGGGAGGAAATTAGACGAAAAAACCAGAAATTCTATAGAAAAATAGAAGAAAATATAAGAAAAGATATTGTAGAAAGATCTAACGGTTAGTATAGCTACAATAGGTTACGTGTCAAAATACAAAAATAATGGGGAATATAATTAAATGCTGGTATTTTGTTTCGTAGGCCTTCATAATAAGAAAATGATAAGTGAGACCAAAGTAGGACTTGCGTACGAGAAGTACGATGAATTATCTATAGATGCTAAGGCTATCTATAACATGCTCTACGATTACTGTACTTACTCCTCAGATCCTCAGTACCAGACTCTCCACAAATTCCGCACTAAGATCAGTAAGCTGGAAGGGCGGGACCGTGAATTGTTAATTGAATACTTTAACCACGATCCGGCTATTCGGTGGAATGGTATGTCTAGTGAGCCGTGGACTTATTACGAGAAGCCGTATTAAACTGATTACCTTTAAGTGCTACTACCGATATAAGAATTACATTACTTACCCCTAAACCGATTACCGCCATTATAAGGGTATTTGTACTAATATAAAGATTAGCTAAAACTTCCATTATTGATTATTTAGTCAGATACGCATATAAATTTGGGTTTATAATTATCATCTTTCATATATAAGAGTACGCGGTGGAAGCCATCTAGAAGAATATATTTTTCATCTAAGTAAGTTCCAATTACCGGGGGGAGGTTGAGGTATTCTTCTCTACCTAGAGTGCTCCAATAAGGTGAGGCTGTTATGTGTGTGGAATAAAGACTAGACCATATCTTTGAGAGCTGGGTAAACTTAAATAAAGATTTATCTGTTTTAATTAAATGATTATAGAGTAAGGCTTTGTATTTAGATGATGCATATTCTTCCCGGGCTAGCCCGGGAAGAATTTTATTAAACGTTTTAGATGTGACATTTAAATGATTATAGAGTAAGGCCAGTCTACCCTTGCAATTTAAGGCTGAAGGGGTGATTTTCATAAAACGGAGAAAGGTATAATCCAAACATCTATAGATACTATCTTTCTCTACATCTACACTCTTATACACAAACTTATTTAATGTCTATTATCCTCAAACAACGATTATCCCCGTCTATATCTCACATAAACTCAAACAACGATTATCCCCGTTTGGGAATAATAGACTTGTATTATAGTTAACCGGCATATATAATAGACCTATGGCACGATGGAAGAGAGGTCAGGAGATATACGACAAGTTAATTTCTAACTTGGCCGAATACGTATCTGAACATAACTCCTCTATCATCTCCGAGGCCAGTATAACGGCGTATGCCAAGACCTGTGTCCCGGAGTTCATTAATACCTTGAAAGTATCTGAAGTTATCCTTATACACGAATTCCTTATCTATAAGACTGAGGTAAGGAAAGATATAAGAACTCCGGTTTACGAGTATAGCGGGGGAGACCGCATTATGTCGATTACCCGGTATATCCAAAGAAACATAGATCTAGAATTGAGTAAATTATATGCTTAAGACATTCCTATCCACTGTAAACGATCCCACCTTCTGTGAACATGTTTTTTATAGTATAAAGGACCACCATAACCCACTCCCTGTATGTTGGTTTGGGGTTATTACATTCTCTATTTTTAGTATAGCAATTTGTTATTGTATATACCAACAAATTAAGAAGTAGATACATCAACTCCATCAACCATATTGTAACTCCTTGATAATTGAATGAGGGAGTTTTTCTTTAATAGTTTTTCTGTAACTTTACCGTAAAGGAAAAAGTCCAGTCCTCCCCCCTCCTGCCGTAATTCAAGGTGGTACATATAGTATATGTGAAATGCAGATTCTGTCAATAACAAAATTTGGCTTGTTTCAACCCTAACTTCCCATATAATATAAAAATGAAGAATGAGTTTGATAGTTTAGAGCAAATTGAAAGCTTTATTGAAGAGGTGGGGTGTGGTGATTTAGAGTTATATTATGATAACTTGAAAGAGAGTTATGGAGTTAGTGAGTGGGGGGTGGATCAAA
>Ga0194124_10006025_pt1 | contig 10991 bp, 10 predicted proteins | sample TA2KigCas0mmetaG_FD_148605 | JGI IMG/M metagenome (GOLD analysis project Ga0194124, IMG submission 148605) | Freshwater microbial communities from Lake Tanganyika, Tanzania - TA2015031 Kigoma Deep Cast 0m | ecosystem: Environmental > Aquatic > Freshwater > Lake | place: Tanzania: Lake...
CTAAAAGTCTAGTCATTCGGGGGCGATCGCTTTTAAACGATGTTCTAAATCTTGTGCAATTTTTGTAATTGAGCCAGCCCCCATGCACAAAATATATCCCCCCTCTTCACAGAGTAGGGCAATTTTTTGAGCGAGCTCTTCCTCATTTTCAACGGCTTCAACAGGGGATTTTGTATGAGCGGATGCCGCCTTTGCTAAAGCAAAATTATCCAATCCGATTATGCTTTTTTCCCCGGCTCCATAAACAGGCAGAATAATGACATGATCAGCCTCAGACAAACAAGCAGCAAAGTCATCGAAAAGATTTTTAAGTCGACTAAACCGGTGGGGCTGTAAAACAGCAACTACCCGTTTGTCAGTAATCTTCTTAGCGGCATTAATCACAACGCGAACTTCCGTTGGATGGTGCGCGTAATCGTCAATAACGGTCGCCCCCTTATACGTCCCAACAGGTGTAAAACGTCGTTTAACACCCGCAAAGGATTGAAGACCTTCACGAATGACTCTTTCTGGAACCTTCATTTTAAGTGCAACGCTTATGGCCGCAAGAGAGTTCAGAACATTGTGATCCCCCCTCATAGGAAGGATTATATCTTTAAATGCGTGCTGCTCTGTTCCATCATCAAACATCACATCAAATGTCAAAGCTTCTTTTTTATAACGCACATTACTGGCCCGACAGTGCGCCTCTGCATCGAACCCGTATGTAATAAAGCGACGATCCGTAATGTGGGGTAAAAGATTTCGAACCTCTGGATGATCCAGGCACAAAACTGAAAATCCATAAAAAGGGATCTGTTTGACAAATTGAAGGAAACTTTTTTTCACTTCCTCAAAGGAACCCCCGTAATAATCTAAATGCTCTGGTTCAATATTGGTCACAATAACAATGGTTGCTGGAATTTTGATAAACGTTCCATCTGACTCATCGGCTTCAACAACCATCCAATCACCCTTGCCGATCTGAGCATTCGTGTTCAAAGAGTTGATGATACCCCCATTAATAATAGTTGGATCCAATCTCCCAGCGCTTAAAAGGGTCGCAACAAGAGACGTAGTCGTTGTTTTTCCATGGGTTCCTGCAATCGCAACAGCAGGCTTAAACCGCATAAGTTCTGCTAACATTTCACTTCGAGGAATAACAGGAATATCTTTTTTACGCGCCGCAATGATTTCAATATTATCAGCTTTAATATCAGAAGAAGGAACAACAACAGAAACCCCATCAATGTGACACTCACTGTGCCCTACAAAAACAGAGATTCCTTTTGCTTTTAGCCGCTGCACATTGGCATTATCAGTTATATCACTTCCTTGAACCTTGTGACCGAGGCTATGAAGGATTTCCGCAATCCCACTCATACCAATACCACCAATTCCAATCAAATGAATTGTTCCAATACTCAAGGGTGCGATACGCATAATGTTAGACTCTTTAAAATAGATGTCTTGATCATGACGATTTTGGGTAAGGGTTGCAAGTTTTTTTGGGGAAGCTTAGATATTTGCGGTGTTTTTTACCCTTCTCTCAAAGGCCTCCATGACACGCTTAATTCCCTCAAGAAATACTGCATCCATTGCTTTTTGAAAGATGAAAGATCGGAATTTAAAGTCGATAAAAAATTCCACTTCTGTTTCTGTTTCTGATAGGGAAGTAAAATGCCAGTAGTTTTTAAGATAGGAAAAAGGGCCGCTTTCATAAATAACTTCAACACGCGCAAAAGGGGTTAAAAGTACTTTTGAAATATAGGACTCTCGAAAAGGTCCATACCCAACCGTCAAAGAAGCGCGGCAATATCCAGGTCCTTGTTCCAGAATTTTTGCGGCCAAACATCCCGGAAGAAACGCAGGGTATGATTCAATATCAGCAACGACTTGGTAGAGTGTTTCAGCACTATAAGGAAGGCGCTTTTTGTCATGAAATCTACAGCTCATTTAAGCGCCAAGCTTCTGAAAGCGTGCTTGCTTTAGTTTTTCAAAATCATCGCCCGCATGATAAGAAGACCGTGTGAGGGGGGACGCTGAAACCATCAAGAACCCTTTTCCTCTGGCCATCCGCTCATATTCCAAAAACTCTTCTGGATCAACGAATCGCATGACTTCGTGATGCTTAGGGGTAGGTCGAAGATATTGTCCAATCGTCATGAAATCAACCTCTGCGCTTCGAAGATCATCCATCACTTGAAAAATTTCTTCTTTGCTTTCACCAAGCCCTACCATAATTCCGGATTTTGTAAAAATGGAAGGATCAAGATCTTTCACTTTTTTCAGCAAAGACAGGGAATGAAAATAGCGCGCTCCAGGTCTAACAGTCCGATAAAGTCTAGGAACTGTTTCTAGATTATGATTATAGACATCTGGACGTGCCTTCACGACGATTTCCAAAGCACCCTCTTTCCTCAAAAAATCCGGCGTTAGGACTTCAATCGTTGTTTTAGGGGATGTTTTTCGAATGGCTCCAATGGTTTGGGCAAAGTGTTCCGCCCCGCCATCCGGCAGGTCATCTCGATCAACGGAGGTGATCACAACATGGGCCAAATTCAGCTGAGCAAGAGCCGCAGCAACGCGCTCAGGTTCATGGGGATCCAAAAGATCAGGGCGTCCTGTTTTAATGTTGCAAAAGGCACAAGCTCTTGTACAAACACTTCCTAAAATCATAATAGTCGCATGCTTTTTGGCCCAGCATTCCCCGATATTAGGACACGCAGCCTCTTCACAAACTGTATTAAGTTTGGATAAGCGCATCAGATCATGGGTTGCATGATACTCTTTTGAAACGGGGGCTTTAACTCTAAGCCATGCTGGTTTTTGGCTAAAAGTGGATGGGTTTTCCATAGGCACTCAAGACTGATTCTTGCATCATTTCTGAAAGGGTTGGATGAGGGAAAACAGCCTGCATCAGCTCCGCTTCTGTTGTTTCTAAAGTTTTGGCAATGCTAAAGCCCTGGATTAATTCCGTTACCTCGGCCCCAATCATATGGGCGCCTAAAAGCTCGCCTGTTTTTGCATCAAAAATGGTTTTAATGAGTCCCTCGGGTTCTCCCATCGCAAGAGCTTTTCCATTAGCTTGATAGGGAAATTTTCCAACCCTAATCGCAAGACCTTTTTCTTTGGCAGCCTGCTCTGTCAGACCAATACTTGCAATTTGAGGGGTAGAATAGGTACAACCAGGAATATTCGTACGAGGAAGAGGGTGCACTTTGTGACCCGCAATTTTTTCCACACACAGAATTCCTTCATGACTTGCTTTGTGGGCAAGCCAAGGGGCGCCGGCTACATCCCCAATAGCATAAAGACCTTTTTCATCAGTTTCACAAAATTCGTTTACTTTAATTTGGCCTTTTTCAATTTTAGCCTTTGTTTTTTCAAGACCTAGATTTTCAACATTTCCTTGGATGCCAACAGCCATAATAACCCGATCGAACGTTTCCAAGGTCTGTGTTTTATTGCCATGTAAAAATGTTGCCATGATTGTGTTCGGGTGCTTTTTCAAAGACTGAACGATTGTACTCGTATGAATTTCTATTTTTCGCTTTTCCAATGCTTTTCTGGCAAGGGCTGAAATGTCATGATCTTCAACTGGAAGGATCCTATCTTGCATTTCGACAAGGGTAATTTTTGTCCCAAAGGTTGCATAAAAACTTGCAAATTCCACGCCTATCGCCCCTGATCCTATAATAAGAAGGGATTCAGGAAGACTGGTTGGAACCATGGCCTCTTTGGCCGTCCACACAAGATGTCCATCTGGCTCGAATCCTTCAAGAACACGGGATCTTGCCCCTGTCGCTAAAATAATATGGGCAGCCTGAAAGGATTGTTTTTTTCCATCATTCGTAGAAACCTCTAAGATGCCTGAGCCCTTCAGTTGGGCCGTTCCCATAAAAACGGTTACTTTATTTTTCTTAAGCAGATGGCTAATACCCCCTGATAATTGCTTTGAAACAGCGCGAGATCGTTCCACAATTTTATTAAAATCAAACTTTAACCCTTTAACACTGATCCCAAACTCTTCTGCGTGTTGGATCGTTTGATAAAGCTCGGCTGACTTTAAAAGAGCCTTTGTGGGAATGCATCCCCAATTGAGGCAAACTCCCCCCAAATGTTCCTTTTCAATAATGGCTGTTTTAAGACCCAGCTGGGCCCCTCGAATAGCAGCAACATACCCTCCAGGGCCTGCCCCGATAACAATTAAATCAAATTTTTCCATAAGGTTATCCTTTCGCGAGTAAAATCCAAGGATTTTCTAAGTATTTCTTAATTGAGCTTAAAAGTGCTGCTGCAACAGCTCCATCAATCGCTCTATGATCTACAGAAAGAGTGCAATTCATCATCGATTTTGCAACAAGTCTTCCGTTATCAACCACCGGCCGCTCTTCAACAGCGCCTACTGCCAAAATACAGGCTTGAGGGGGGTTAATAATCGCTTGGAAACTTTGAATGCCATACATACCAAGATTCGAAATGCTAAAACTTCCTCCTTGAAATTCCTCAGGACGTAATTGGCTCGCGTGTGCTTTTTTGAAAAACGTTTTTACTTCCTCTGATAAAGAAATAAGATCTTTGATCTGAGACTGACGAACAATCGGGGTCACGAGCCCTCCTTCAATTGCAACAGCGATAGCAATATCTGCGTCTCGGTAATGACGAATTCTATCCCCCATCCAACTTACATTGGCGTTAGGGTTATCTTGAAGGGCCCGAGAACAAGCCCAAAGAACAAAGTCATTGACCGTTAACTTTTTCCCTTGATCAGCAAGCGTTTCATTTAAGCTTTTCCGAGCACTAAGAACTGTATCCACAGAACAATCCACCGTTAAGTAAAAATGGGGAACTGTTTGCTTGGACTCACTGAGACGCTGAGCAATAATCGTCCGCATAGTACTGAGGGGTTTGTCCGTAAATTCAGGGCCTGTTGGTTGCCGCATTGTTCCAGCGGTTAATGATTCCACATCCCGTTTGATAATGCGACCATGCGGGCCTGAGCCTTGAATTGAGGCAAGGCTGATATTCTTATCAAGAGCAATTCTTTTTGCCAATGGACTGGCGAAAGGACGCTCCGAAGAAGCAAGCGCACTGACTGATACTGGGGGCTGCGCTACTATCGTTTCTTTTGTTGGCTCTACTGAGGTTTTCGTTGCTGGTGCTACCGCTTTTAACGCAGAAAGATCAATGTCTTTTTCTGTTTCTCCCTCTTCCAATAAAATGGCAATGACCGAATTAACAGAAACATTCATTGTACCATCGGCGATAAGAATTTTCCCAAGACTGCCTTCATCAACAGCCTCTACTTCCATTGTTGCTTTATCGGTTTCAATTTCAGCAAGAAGATCTCCTGCTTTAATTTGATCGCCTTCTTTCTTGTGCCAACGGGCATGGGTACCCTCTGTCATTGTTGGAGATAAGGCTGGCATTAAAATGTTGATAGGCATCGACTTCTCCCTTTTTTATCGATAGGTCACTTTTCGAATTGCATTCATAATATCGTCCACTTGAGGAATCGCCAAACGCTCCAAGTTTCCAGCATAAGGAAGAGGAACATCTTTGCCTGTTACCCGTTCGACTGGGGCGTCTAAAAAGTCAAACGCCTGTTCCATCACCTGAGCAGCGATTTCAGCGCCAACCCCAGACTGGGGCCATCCTTCTTCGACCGTTACCAAACGATTGGTTTTACGAACAGACGTTAAAATGGTTTCTATATCAAGGGGGCGAATTGTCCGAAGGTCAATCACTTCCACACTCACTCCTTCTTGTTGAAGGGCATCTGCTGCTTCTAGGGCTTTTCCAACAGGGAGTGAGAAGGCAACAACTGTTGCATCACTTCCTTCTTTCAAAACCGCTGCTTTGCCAATAGGAACAATAAAGTCTTTTTCATCTGGCACATCAAAAGAGCGTCCATACATCAATTCGTTTTCTAAAAACACGACAGGGTTTGGATCTCGAATGGCAGACTTTAGAAGACCCTTGGCATCTGCTGCACTATAAGGAGCAACCACTTTAATCCCTGGGCAATGGCTATACCAACTGGCAAAGCATTGGGAATGCTGAGCCCCAACACGAGAAGCAACGCCATTTGGCCCTCGAAAAACAATAGGACAGGTCATCTGTCCGCCAGACATATAAAGCGTCTTTGCGGCAGAGTTTATTATATGGTCAATCGCCTGCATGGAAAAGTTAAAGGTCATAAATTCCACAATAGGTTTTAATCCTTTGAAGGCGGCACCAACACCAACTCCTGCAAATCCATATTCTGTAATCGGTGTATCAACGACTCGGCTTGGCCCAAATTCCTCTAAAAGACCTTGGGTGACTTTATACGCCCCTTGGTATTGAGCAACTTCTTCCCCCATCACAAAGACCTTGGAGTCTTGTCGCATTTCTTCCGCCATGGCGTCTCTTAGAGCTTCTCGAACAGTCATTATAGGCATAGGTTTTATCCTTCAATTAAAACATCGGTATAGAGTTCATGCTCTCCCGGTTCAGGGGAGGCATCACAAAAATCAATGGCTTCTTTTAATAAGTCCTTCACTTCTTTTTCGATGGCTTTTAAATCGTCTTCTGTACAAATCTTATGGTCTAATAAATCACGCTCGCAATTCGACAAAGGGTCATTATTCAGGCGATAAGATTCTACTTCATCCTTCGTGCGATATTTCCCAGGATCTGACATGGAATGTCCCTTATACCGGTATGTTTCAAATTCCAAAATATAAGGCCCCATTCCTGAACGGATATGATTCACAGCTTTTTCAGTTGCGGCTTGAACATCGAAGAGATCCATTCCATTCACAAGAGCCCCTGGAATATTAAACCCCTGTCCACGAGTATAAAAATTCTTTGTGCATGAGTGCCGATTAACAGCCGTTCCCATACTGTATTGGTTGTTTTCAATAATATACAAAACTGGAAGCTTCCAAAGAGACGCCATATTATAGGCCTCATAAACCTGGCCTTGGTTTGCTGCGCCGTCCCCAAAATAGGCAAAAACCATCCCGCCATCATTTGCATACTGATGCGCCAAAGCAAGTCCCGCACCTAGTGATGCCTGGGCCCCAACAATACCATGACCCCCATAAAATCCCTTTTCACGAGAAAACATATGCATGGATCCCCCTTTCCCTTTAGAAAGTCCATCCATACGCCCCATTAATTCCGCCAACACCCCCTTAGCATCCATACCACAAGCCAACATATGCCCGTGATCTCGGTATCCTGTAATAATGCTATCGCCCTCTTTCACGAACGTTTGAACACCGGTCACAACAGCTTCTTGACCAATATAAAGGTGACAAAATCCAGCAATTTTCCCCATGCCATAAAGCTGCCCAGATTTTTCTTCGAGTCGTCGAATCAGAAGCATGTCATAGTACAGCTTCAGTAATTGCTCTTTAGTTTGCCCACGAAATTTCTCGTGTAATACTTTTGTCATGATTATAACTTTCTCTTTAAGATTTCATTAATCATTTGGGGGTTCGCCTTCCCACCGGAAAGTTTCATAGTTTGCCCCACAAAAAATCCGAAGAGTTTATCCTTACCCGATTTATATTCTTCCACCATTTTTGGATTATCTTTAATAACCTGATCAACGATTGCTTCTAAAGCGCCCGTATCGCTAATTTGTACAAGCCCCTTTTCATCTACAATTTTTTCGGGCTCTTGGCCAGTTTCAATCATAATTTCAAAGACATCTTTTGCAAGGCGCCCCGAAAGTTTCCCCTCCCCAATCAAATTTAAAAGCTGAGCCAATTTTTCAGGAGCAATCGGGCTTTTATCGATGGATAAGTTCTTTTCATTAAGTGCTGCAAATAATTCTCCCGATATCCAGTTAGAGGCTAATTTAGCGGCCTCTATTTGATCCTTCCATCCCTTAAGATTTTTCAGAACCTTTTCGTAATAAAGGGGCGTTTCCAAATCAGATACCAAAACCGTCGCATCATAACGGGACAACCCGTAATCTTCCATAAAGCGTGTCCGCTTTTCATTGGGAAGCTCTGGAAGCGATTCTTGAACTTTTTGAATATAGTCTTCTGTTAAAACGATAGGCCGCAAATCTGGATCAGGAAAATACCGATAATCTTGGGCATCTTCCTTGCTGCGCATCGATCGTGTTGTGCCACTTGATGCATCAAAAAGACGAGTTTCTTGATCCACTGATTGATCGCTCTCAAGGAGGGCGATTTGACGATTAATTTCATGATCAATGGCTTGGCCAATAAAGCGTATTGAGTTTACGTTTTTGATTTCCGCTCGCGTTCCAAAAGGTGTGCCTGGACGATGCACAGAAATGTTTACATCCACCCGAAGACTTCCTTCGTCCATATTCGCATCGCATGACCCAAGGTATCTTAGGATCAGGCGCAGTTTTTTGATGAAATCCATCGCCTCATGAGCGCTTCTCATATCGGGCTTTGTGACAATTTCCATCAACGCTGTCCCTGAACGATTGAGATCGATAAATGACTTATCAGGATGGAGATCGTGAATACTTTTTCCTGCGTCTTGTTCTAGGTGAATGCGTTCTATATGAATCGTTTTAGTCTCACCATTTTCAAGGTCAATTTCTAAAAATCCATTGCGGACAATCGGATGATAAAATTGGCTAATTTGATACCCTTGAGGCAAATCCGCGTAAAAATAATTTTTCCGATCAAAGACCGAGTGAAGAGCAATATCTCCCCTCAAGGCAAGTCCTGTTTTAACTGCCTGTTCGATACAGAATTTATTAACAACTGGCAACATTCCGGGAAGTGCCGCATCCACGAGCGATACCTTTGTATTCGGATCCGCTGCAAAAGAAGTCGCAGCCCCTGAAAAAAGTTTTGACAAGGACTTAACCTGAGCATGCACTTCAAGTCCAATGACGACTTCCCAAAGACCTGTAGCTGTTTTGATAAAAGAGTGTGTCATAGCGAATGCCCCCCAAGATTTTTGAACCGCGCCGCTTGCTCAATAATATGGGCAAATTGAAAAAGCTTTTCTTCTTGTAGCATAGGACCAAGAACCTGCATTCCTATCGGAAGGCCTTCTTTTGAAAGACCAACAGGCACTGAAATACCTGGAATTCCAGCTAAATTCGTTGTTACCGTAAAAACATCTTGTAAATACATAGCAATCGGATCTGTAATATTTTCACCAATTTTAAACGCTGTGTTCGCTGTGGTTGGCGTTAGAATAACATCGACCTTTTGATACGCTGCGTTGAAGTCGTTCGTGACACACTGGCGAACCCTTTGGGCACGTAAGTAATAATCTTCATACTTCCCAGCGGATAACACATATGTTCCAATGAGAATGCGTCGCTTGACCTCATCCCCAAAACCAGCTGTTCGGGTGTACGAATAAAGATCATCCAACGTTCCTCCTGGAACGCGCAACCCATAGCGAACCCCGTCATAACGGGCTAAGTTAGAGGATGCTTCTGCTGGTGCAATAATATAGTAAGTTGGAAGACCGTATTTTGTGTAAGGAAGGGAAATTTCCACAACTTCTGCCCCCGCGTCTTTTAACCAAAGAATCGTTTGATCCCACCAGTGGGCAATTTCTGCGTTCAATCCATCGGGTCTATATTCCTTGGGAATCCCCACTTTCATACCCCGAATGCTTTTTCCAAGGGCTTTCAGATAATCAGGCACCTGATACTGAAGACTTGTTGAATCTTTGGAATCGTGTCCCGCCATTTCCCTTAACAAAAGGGCTGTATCTTCAACAGTTCTCGCAAAGGGCCCTGCTTGATCCAGAGAGGATGCAAAAGCAATGATCCCATAACGGGAACATAAACCATAGGTAGGCTTAATCCCAACAACACCACAAAGGGCTGCGGGCTGACGGATGGATCCCCCCGTATCAGAACCCAACGCTCCCAACGAAGAATGGGCTGCAACAGAGGCACTGGACCCTCCGGAAGACCCCCCAGGGATCAAATCGCTTGCATGATCTTTCGACTTCCACGGATTTACTGTTGGACCAAAGAAACTTGTCGTTGTGGAGGATCCCATCGCAAATTCATCCATATTCGTTTTTCCAACGACAATAGATCCCGCCCCTACAAGCTTTTGAACCACTGTTGATGTGTAGGTAGGAACGAAATTTTCAAGAATCTTAGAGCCCGCTGTTGTTCGCATTCCTTGAACGCAAAAGTTATCTTTAACCGCCAGAGGAAATCCATCCAAGGGACGCGCTTCTCCCTTTTGGAAACGCTGATCAGCTTCTTGGGCTTGTTTTAAAGCCTGATCAGGACATATCGTCACAAAAGCATTGAGCTTTTCCGTTTTTTGCATTTGGTCCGTATAGGCCTTTACGATTTCTTGAACTGTAACTTCCTTATTCAGAACTTTTTGACGAAGGGCGCTATAGGATAACTGTATTAATTCATTCATAACTAAAACCCTTACTCGACAACCTTAGGAACAGAAAAATACCCATGCTGAGCCTCCGGAGCATTAGACAAAATTTGATCCTGGCACTCGCCATCGCTTACTTCATCATTCCGCCACGTGGTTTTTGGAACATTCACAGTATCTAAAGGGGAGACCATTGGATCTACGCCTTCAATAGACACCTCCCGCAATTGATCAATCCAATCAAAAACCTTGCTGAGCCGCTGACTAAATCCTTGCTCTTCTTGCTCAGGCAACTTAAGCCGTGCAAGTCTTTCAATACGGAGAATATCTTGTTTTTTAATTTCCATTCTTTAACTTCATTTATTGACTCATTGGAAAAATACCCTGAAACAGCCTATTTTGTCTAGAAGTTCTGTTGTTAAAAAACACAAAGTGTTAAGACACAAATTTTATCTAAAATCCCTAGCTTTCTGGGTTATTTTCATATAATTTACTTTGGCAGACAGTGTCGTTTTGTTGCCTGACTCGCTAAAATAGAGCCCTTAAATGTTACTCGACGTTCTAATCGAAAATTTAAAAAATTATTACCCTTCTCTGCAGTGGTATCCCTCAAAGATTCCAACCCAAAAGATAAAAACGATCACTCTAGACTCA
>Ga0194124_10006034_pt1 | contig 10979 bp, 14 predicted proteins | sample TA2KigCas0mmetaG_FD_148605 | JGI IMG/M metagenome (GOLD analysis project Ga0194124, IMG submission 148605) | Freshwater microbial communities from Lake Tanganyika, Tanzania - TA2015031 Kigoma Deep Cast 0m | ecosystem: Environmental > Aquatic > Freshwater > Lake | place: Tanzania: Lake...
CCCCATATTTTTTTGTTTTACTATTGTATTTTTTATAAAATCTTGAACAAGCAATTAAACCTCTAAAAGTACAAGTCAATTTTTTTTCATCTGTTATTTCTACAAACATATTTTTATCAATAAAATTACTTTTAATCCAATAACCATATTTGTAAAAATGCTCTTTATTATCTAACTCTTCATCACCTTTAAACTTTAAACCTGATAAAATGCCCTCTCTAATATGAACCCAATTTCTGTACATTGATGAACAATTTTTAATTGTACTTTTCCAAAATTCACTTGGATTATTTGCTTTTTGATATGCTAATGCCCATACTAAAAATGCATATGACAAAGCATGTGATTTGCAAAAACTATATTTTTTTAAATTAACTAGTTTATTTGATATTTCGTTTATATCTATTTCTGGATTTGTTGCACATAATTCAAATTCAAAATCATTTATTCCTTTTTTATCATTTTTTGCATATAATCTACGTATACTATCTGCTTTATTTTCATCACATTTTAATAAATTCATTATATAATATATTGCATCATCATCAAATATTATTATGTTTTCATCTTCTAAATCTTCTATAGAATCAACATCTTCTTTTGATGCACCTGGGCGAATCATTGCTAAACATTTAGCAATATCCTGAACATTTTTTGGTTTAAAAATAGCCATTATTTTACGCATTGCTGGACTTTCTGCAAAAGTTATACCAATATTTTTGCCACTTTGAAGTAACTCTATCGTTTTTTTGTCTGTAAAATTATAATTTAATAATGGAATTTTACTAATTCCAAATAATTGTGATAATCCTCTATTAGATAATATATCTATTTTAAAAAATCCTTTTTTATCTACATCCACTTTATTCCATTTTATTTGTCTTGTTTTAATCAAATCTTTACTAATTGCTTTTTCATCAGTATAAAATATAATACCTCCGCAATGCAAAGAATAATTTTTTAATGTACCTTTTAATTCCTTTACTTTTTTTTCTAATTCTTTTTTTTTAGTTTCATCTTTAAAATAATTCATATTACATTTATCTTTTGGAACTCTTCCTTCAACGCCCATTTGTTTAAGTGCTTTTCTAATTGCCCCTTTAGTCCCATATGAAACATGATTGCTAATTCTTACAACATTTGTCCATTTATTAAAAATAGTTTCAAAAACTCTATCTCTTTGATTATGTGGAAAATCCATATCGATGTCTGGCATTGAATTTCTATATTCATTTAAAAACCTTGAAAATGCAATTTTCTCTTTGATTGGATCTATATCTGTAATTCCCAGTAAATAACATATTAATGAAGAACCGGATGAACCTCTTATAATATGCGGAATATCTTTTATAAGTTCTAAAATTTCACATATTTTTAATATATAATCCACAAATTTTTTTTCAATTATCAAATTAAGTTCTCTATTTATTCTATCCTCATATTCTTTTGTTTCGGGATAATTTCTAATAAATTTACTTTTAATTAAATTTATAGACTCTTCTATAATAGACATTACAATTTTGTTATAATAAAAATTATAATATATACAAAAATCAATTTTTTGATATAATCTTTAAAAATATAATTTTTTATAAAATTTATATATAAATGAATACATTTTTTATATTACTTGCATTATTAATTATTTTATATTTTTCATTAAATAATTTAAATCAAGAAAATTTTGTTCAAGTAAAGTCAAACTATAACCCAAATAAAAATTCAAAAATGATAAAACCTATTCAAGTTACAGATAAATATGTTCCGCCTACTAAAACATATGATCGTGATGATTGGGTATCTAATCCAAAAAATAGTCCCAATATTGCTCCAAATCTTATTCAACCAAATGATGATTTACCAGGAACTGGTAGTTATCCTGGTTCAGGTAGTTATCCAGGATCAGGTAATAATAATTTTGAACAAGCTAACAACAAAGATTTACCTCCTCCTAAAATTATATATCCTGAAACGGAATATGAACAACAATCAAAAAATTCTAACCCAAAAAATATTCGTCAAGGTTCAGGACAATTAATAAGACCTTTAGAACTTGATTCTTCTCCAAGTTCCGAATATCCTCCTGAAAAACCATATATTACAGGAGAAACACCACAACCCAATTCTGAATATTTGGATTATGCAAATGTACCTGTAGCTGATACTCCCAATTATGAAATTGATGTAATTCAAGAAAATAATAAAATGGATATAATTGCAAGTTCTAAAAATGGTCCCAAACTAATTATAGAAACTGAATTTAACGATAAAAATAAATTAAGTGATATGGCGAAAAAATTAATAAAAAAAGCTGCACAATTATCTGTAATTTCAACTCAAAGCGATGACCCAATTTTATCAGTTCAAAAAGCAAATTATGCAATTGGTTATCTTGATGCTTTACAAGATATTATGACAGATGCTGAAATTACAAATTTGGTAGATATTGATTTAAATAAATTTAGAAGAGAATTGAATAAGGTTCAAAGTCATAATATTTCATCAGTAAAATTAAGATGTCCTAGTCTATCAACTGATAAGAGATATTTACTAGATATTGCAACTAAATTATAAATTAGTTTAAAACTGGATTTTTTGATAAATAATCATAAAGTACATTTATAAATATTTCAATATAATGCCAATTAACATTTTCTATTGTATCATTTATAGTATGATGTACTATTGGAAAAGTAGGAGGTATTAAATCAATTACCGGTATATTATTTTTATAAAAAGGATATGCATCATCTTTTATTATAGCATAACTTATTGTTTCATTTGGATCAATAAATATTTTATTATTTGGATATAAAGAATTGTTTGTCCAAGCTAATTTACTCATTAATAAATGTGATTTTGGATTATTTGAAAAGCCATAAAGTTTGTTTATTTCTATATCTCCTCCTATCAAATCCATTACAAAAACTTGTACAGGTTTATTTTTTAAATGTTTCACAAAATAATTAGAACCAGATAAAGTATTTTTATCAGTCCAAGTTCCATCAATTGCTTCTTCTCCATCAAAAAATACCACTTGTAAATTATAGTTTTTATTATTTTTCAATAACTTTCTAGTTAATTCTATTATAATACCAATACTAGTAATAGCATCAATAGAAGCAGGACAATTATTCATTGCTGGACCATCAATATGAGCAGATAATATTATGTAAGGTTTGGTAAAATCAAATTTTGTAGAATTGCCAACAATATTCGAAAAATTATATTCTTTATCATTAATTTTTCTTTTGAACATTTGCTCTTTCACAATAAAATTTGGTATTTTGTTTAATTCATTTAATACATTTAATTTTACTTTTTCCAAATTTTCACTAGGAACAGGTCTGTATAAAGAATTCTGTTCTGTAAAATTCTTTATACATTCTATATTTAATATATTTTCATATTTTTCAATATTTTTACAAACTAATTTATTAAAAATGGATAAAAATACAAATGTGAAAATAAAAGTAATGATTATTAAATTTTTATTATTCATTATTAAATTATTTTAGAAAAATATATTTTAATTATTCATTGCTATAATTTTATCTTTTAGTTCTGTCATTATTAAAAATAATTTTTTTGCGTATTCTCTTTTTTCAGTATTTTTTGACTCAATAGCCTTTTTATTTGTTTCTTCATTTTGAATTTCTTTTATTTTATCAAGTAATGTCATTCTAAATTTTGCAAATTTCTTTTTCTTTTTTATAATATCAAGACTAAATTGTGAATTTAAGAATCTGAATACTAATTCGCTATATTTTATTTCATTTAAGCTTGTCTCTTGAATTGAACATTTGGATAACAACATTTTAATAGTATCCATAAATTTTTTTTCATCGCCTCTATCCTCTTCTTTGTTTATTAGAAAACTATTTACTAATAACTCTGTATTTTCGTAATCATTTAATAAATTCTTGATTATATTACCATTTTCATAAAATTTATGTATTACAAGTTCTCCTTCTTCATTCCATTTTTGTTATTCTCCAGAATAAATATAATTATTTTTCAATAATATAATTGCATCCTCAAAACTATAGTTGTATCTACAAACATTTTTATCATTACACATTATTTTTTCTTTAATTCTGCCATCTGGATAATATGTTAATATCGAGGTCGTATTTTTTATATAACGAAATAAAGCTCTTTTTTTAGTTAAATAACATTTGATAAAAAATCCGGTGATATCCGATGAACATAATAATGTTTCATGTAATTTAATATTTTTATGTCTAATATTATTTTGTATTGTGGAAATAATTATATCGGCACAACTATATTCATTACAAAATTCATCAATAATTTTCATAACTTTAAACTTATTTGTAATGTATCCTGCATTATTTTTATCATACACATTCCTATCAAAATTATTTATTGAATCTTCACAATTTTCTATTTCGATTAAAAGGTCTACTCTATCTTTTTAAGACTTATAACCATATGGTAACCATCCAGTTAAAAAAGCAGTTATCATTATATTTTAATATTCATGGTTATAATTTAATATATTTATTAAAATTCAAATTTTTGATATAAGTTATATAATAACAAATATGAATTAATTTATAAAAATAATTATATATATAAATAATATCATTATGCTCATTTATTTAGCCATATTTTCAATAATATATGTTTATGCTTATTCATCAATTGATAGTTTATATTTTGAACCAGCAAAAGCAAGAAATATTGAAGAATTTAATTTAACTAATCCCAAATATAAATGCAAAAAAAAAGGACATCATTATGCATTATTTAAAAAAGGAACCAATAAAAATAAAGTTATGATAGTAGCTCATGGTAATGCAGGTTCTTTTTTGGATAGAAGTTATGTGATTGATAAATTAGAAAAGTATAAAGGTGACATTTATATGTTTGAATATCCTGGATTTAGTGGAGTTCCTGGTAAAGCAAACATTAAAAATAGTGTTAATGAATTATTATTCTGGATTAATTATTTGAAACCAAAATATAAAAAGATGGATTTATTTGGTGAATCAATTGGAGGTGGTATAGTTATTGAAACTTGTAAAAAACATTCTATTGATTTTATAAATAAAATTTATTTACAATCAACTTTTACTTCAATGAACGATGTTATTAAAGGTATGAATTCTGGATTATTATTACTTTATAATTTTTTGGTACTAGATGATTTGAACACATTTAATAATTTAAAATATATACAATGTAATAAATTTGTGGTAATACATTCGCCTGAAGACAAATTAATAGAATATGATCAAGCATTAAAAAATTATACAATGTTAAAAAAATTGGATAAGAAAGTTAAATTTATTGAAGGTAGAGGAACACATGGAAATACACTTTTTGAGTTAAAGTAATTTTTATATATAGAAAATATATAAAAATGTTAAATCTTATATGCATAGTCTTAGTATATACTTTATTTTTTGCTTTATATTTAGAATTAAATCCAAGTATTACTAATATTTGGTATAGAACTGGTTCGGATGGATTAAAACGTATATATCCTAGCAATTTATTTCATTTTATAATAGAACCAATTAAAACTAAAGAACTTTGGTTTCCTGAGTTTTTAGATTGTAATTATTTTTTTGGTTTATTTATTATTTTATTTGTTTATCATTTATTAAATTAATACTTTTTTTGTCTTTTTTTATTTTTTTTTAATTAAAAATATAGTAGCAATAACAGCACCGATAGTTGTTAATCCTAAACCTAAACTAGTTATTACCTTACGTTTAATTTCAGTTTTTTCAATATTATTCAATATTTTTCTTGATTGTTTTGATTGTTCATCTACTTTTTCTATATTTTTATTTATTTTAATTAATTTTTCCTTATCAATTTCTAATTGTTCTAAAGTTAGATCGGCAGATTTTTCACAATCAGCCAATAAATTTTTAATTTTATTAAGATTATTATTTGAATTATTGTAAATATCTTCAATGTTTGAATTCATTATTGTTAATTATATATAATTATATATATATACTTATATATTCAATTTTTATTTAATGGAAGCATATATTCTAGTTTTCTGTCCTCATTGTGATAATGCTATACAAATTTTTAGAAATGAAATAAATTGTGCAATTTTTAGACATGGTGTATTAAAAAGTTCAGGTGTTCAGGTAAATCCTCATTTACCAAAAATAGAGTGCGACAAGTTAATTAGTCAAGATTTAATATTTGGATGTGGAAAGCCATTTAGACTTATTAAAGATAATGAGAATTATAAAGCAGAAATTTGTGATTATATATAGTTTATTCAGTATTATTTTTTATAAATTGACAAGAATTATATTTTCATTATTTTTGTTTTTAATTTCTTCTAGTTTTGTATTGATAGAATCAAAAAGTATATTTCCAAAAGTAATATTAGTTTCTAACATATAATATTTTGAATACATAGAATACCAAGTATAAAAATTTTTTATGTTAATTCTTGAATAAAAAAATCTATCTAATCTTTTTTCTTGAAGCAGTTGATTATTTCTATTTGGATAGGTATAGTAATTATTTTCGTCACCATAGTTATCATATAAATCTTCTAAAATATCTTCACTTAGATTTCCTATATGTTCATCATCTTGCATATTTGTATATCCGCCAATTATAATTGGTAAATTTATTAATTTTTCTTTTTTTAAAAAGTCAATTACTTTATAGATTGATATAGTTCTTAAAATTTTATCATTTATTTTATTGAATGGTGGTAAATGTATCGACGCAACGATTATTTCTCCATATTTTGTATTTAAATGATATATTAATAAACCATTATCTTTAAAAATATTATTTATGACAGGTTTTAATCTTTCATGAATAAATAGATTAATGGTTCCTTTGTACCCTTTAGATGTATCATAGTTTATATAGTCCACTAATTTTTTTTTTAAGTTTGAAGTACATTCTTGTAACATTAAAATGTCAGCATTTTTTTCGATAATTTCATTAATTTTTAAGTCGGTTTTTTTGTTTTTGTAGTCTAAATTCCAGGAAATAACTTTAATTTCTTGTCGATAAGGTTTTGGTAATTTTTTTTTGATAATGATACTCATTAAAAATCTATATTTTTAATTAAATTGAATTAATAAAAAAAAAATAGATTGGGGGAAAAAATAATCTTATATAATTCTTTTTTTTTATAAGCATGAAATTCTTTTTAATAAATAATTTTAGATTGATAAACTAATATCAAAAAAGGTGAGAAAAAAAGACAAAATTTTTTTGTAGTAACTAATGTATAATGAATCAAGAAATAATTTTAAATGATATAGTTATAACTGAAAAAAATGACAAAACGAAAGAGTTTAATAATAAAAATAACAATAACACTAATAATTCAAACAGATATTTAATTCAATATAAGAAAAATGATAACTTATTTTGGGGCATTGGTTTAGAAAATGAAACATATTTACAAGGCGAATCAATAAAAATTTCTGGCGACGCAATTATTTCAATGTTGGGTAGAGAAAGATATAGTGTAGATTACAGACAAAATTATAATATGGATGATTTAAAAAAAAATAATGTCAGAAACATATTCTAGTAATAAAAAATGTAATATTAATCAAATGATTAATTCACATTCATTAAATAAAATAGATAGATATGGTGAACATTTGACAATTTATCAAAAAGAACCAAAAGAAAATATGAAATTTTCTGGAAAAACTATTATTGAAGAATGGTTTGAATATGATAACGAAATTAAAAATAAAATTAATCCAATAAGTAAAACAGAAACTAATATTTTTTGATGGTGATACTATTGAATTTATAACAGAAAATTTTTATAAAACTAACTCATTTGATGTAGTGAATGAGCTAATAAATATAAAAAATTGGTTTATTACACCTTTTTCACTGAAAATCGGGACATTGAATCCTGAATAAAGTAAAAAAAATATAATTGTACCTCTGAGAGGCTACTTATTACTTGACACATTTATAAAATAAATGGGTTAATAAGTTTTATTTATTATTTTTAACTACTATATAAAAATACCTTATAATTTCGTCTTTAAGACTTAGGTTTTTCAGTAGGAATACACTGGAAAATAATAACCATTATGTATTACATTTTTATATAATTTTATTTCTTTAAATTATTTTAAAAATGTCCTGATTTTCAGTGAAAAAGGTGTAATAAATTTTGTGGAAAAACACCCTGGTTTAAATATTTTTAAATCAATGCCTAATAATATAGTTTTTTTCAATAATTCAACAATTCATGTTCATTTGACTCTTCCTACTAAAATAATAAATGGAACTATAGAAGATAAAGAATTATTTAAAATAACTCATGCAAAAGCCATAAAATTATTGCAATGGTTTGAACCTTTTTTTATATGTACTCTTGGTTCTCCAGACATTATGCAATCTATATATGAAAAATATAATGGTACAAAAAATAATTATTTTGCAAAAGGTTCTATGAGAGCAACTATTAGTAGATATATTGGTGTTGGTACATATAATACAGATAATATGTTAGAAGGCAAACAATTAACAAAACCGGTAAACAATTTAAGACCATTAGGAATACCTTGGCGGAGAGACATGATTCAAGAAAATTTATTATATAAGTTACCACTAAATGACATTGGTTTTGATTTTAATTTTTCAAAACATTATCAATCTGGTTTAGAATTTAGATTATTAGATGGAATTCCATTATTATCCTTAAAAAATGTATTAGATGTAATAATATTAATTTGCGAACATTCTTATTATTACGAAACAATAGAAGATATACTAACTTGCAGTATATCTAAAAGTTGGAATAATATAGTTTATAAAAGTATGGTAGATGGTTATCAGGCAAAAATTAATAAAGAAGAAATTTATGAGATTGTTAAAATTTTAAAAATAAGTTATTATTTTTACACCGAAGAAATATTATTAGAAGAATTTTATTATAAAATTTTAGAAGTTTTATTTAATAAATATAAGAATAAGGAAACTTTTGCCTTAAAATATATGACAAAAGATTTTGATAAAATAAATAAATGGAAAAATTTTAATAAAGTTCAAGAAGCTGAACACATAAAATCATTAGAAAGTGTAGAATAAATTATTCAATTTTAATTTGTTGTAAAATTTTAAATCTATTATCCAATATTTTTTTCTTTAGTTTTAATTCATTAATTTCTTTTGTAAAATCTTGACTTCTCCATCCACTAAACCATTTTTTTTGATGTCTTTCTACTCTTGCTTCTATTTGTTTTAAAATTTGATGCAAGTCTTCTAATGAATTATGTATTGATTCAATAGATATTTTAATAGTATTGGATGTTTCAATTAATTCTTTCTTTTTTTGACTAAGTTCCACTATCCAAGATTCATAAATTTTAATGGTTTCTAATAAATCCAATTCTTTTTCTAATTGTTCTAATTCCTTTATTCCTATTATTTTTGGAGAAGATGCCAATGAACTTGCTAAATAATAAATATTTGATGCAGTAAAAGAAACAGCTTTAACAAGTAAATCGGTCGTCAAAGTTGCAGAAGTTCCCAAAAGCGAGGCCAATTTTGCAGTTCCGAATATAACGTCTACCATTGCCATTATTATTATAATTATATAAAATTAATTTTATACGAGTGTAATAATGGAACAAAATAATATTATAGATTTTGATTATGCTTCTAAAATGTGGCGAATAAATAAAAAGTATTTAGGTAGAGGTGTTTTTATGTATAAATGTCGACATATTTCAAGTACTACTAATAAAAATTGTAAAAATAAACTTTATAAAAATTTATATTGTAAATATCATTATTTACATAAAAAAATATAAATAATATATAATAATGTTTTCTGATCAAATGGAATACGATTATTTATTTAAAATAATTATAATTGGTGATTCTGGTATTGGAAAGTCTGCTATTCTTTATAGATTTGCAGATGATACTTATAATGAAAGTTATATTTCAACTATAGGTGTTGATTTTAAAATAAAAACCATTTTAATAAATGGTAAAATAATAAAATTACAAATTTGGGATACAGCAGGACAAGAAAGATTTAGAACAATAACTACAAGTTATTATAGAGGTTCTCATATGATTTTTTTATGCTATGATATAACAGATAGACAGACTTTTTTAAATGTTGAAGAATGGATTAAAGAAATAAAGAAATATGCTAATCATAATGTAAAAGTAATATTATGTGGAACTAAATCAGATTTAAAAATAAAAAGACAAATAAGTTATGAAGAAGGTAAAATATTAGCAGACAAATATAATTTTGGGTTTTACGAAACTTCTGCAAAAAATGATATAGGCGTAACAGAGTTATTTGAAAAAACTAGTTCTGAATTACTAACTGAATTTGCAAAAGAAATAAATGAAAAAAACAATATAGTTAAAAAAACAACCAGAGTTACCACTGGTGTTAAATTAGATAATACTAATAAATTTGATATTATAAAAAAATGCTGCTAAAAAATTAATCTTTTAAGTTCATTTACATTTCAATATCAGTGTTGTGTTATAAATATTTTTATGTTTATATAATTAAAAATTAATAAATTATTGTATTTTTGTAATTTAACTTTTTTTTACAGATATCTGTAAAAAAATTTTTTTAACTTTTTGCTATATTATTGATAAATTTATTATACTTTTTATATCAAAAATGATAATAAACATAATTTTTAAAAAATTATACTCATTTACACCTCATCGAACGTAAAAGAATTGCAATTTCATCTATTGTTTTTTTTGTAATTGTATAATTGTCTTTTTTACGCATTGTATTAAAGTTTTCTAATAATTCTGAATTAAAAGAATTTGTGATTAATCCATTTCCTAATTGTGGAAAACCTTTAGAACAAATCAATCATTTCTTTAAAACTTAAATGTACATGTTTTGTTTTCCAATTATCATAACCTTTTTTTTAATTACATTTGTAATTAGATTAGTATAACCAGGTCGAAAATGTGTATTAAAATGTTTT
>Ga0194124_10006035_pt1 | contig 10979 bp, 9 predicted proteins | sample TA2KigCas0mmetaG_FD_148605 | JGI IMG/M metagenome (GOLD analysis project Ga0194124, IMG submission 148605) | Freshwater microbial communities from Lake Tanganyika, Tanzania - TA2015031 Kigoma Deep Cast 0m | ecosystem: Environmental > Aquatic > Freshwater > Lake | place: Tanzania: Lake Tanganyika...
CGGGCCCTGGCCTGTTGCATGGCAGCACTAGCCGTCGAAACCATGGGCAACACCCCGATTGCCGCCGACACCCTCCGAAGCAGCCTGAAGGAAGCATTGGCGCAATGAGCATCAAGGTCCTGGTCATTGGTAGCAACAGCTTCAGTGGCTCCCACTTTGTAGCCGAAGCCCTCAGGGCCGGACATCAGGTGTGGGGGGTCAGCCGCTCCTGTGAGCCTGACAGCGTGTTTCTGCCCTATCGCTGGCCTGATTCGTCAACAGGGCATACGCTTGCCAATCTGGAGAATTTTGCATTCCAGACTGTTGATCTCAACACAGAGCTCACCGCACTGGTTGAGCTCATCGATCGGGTGCAACCAGCGATCATCGTTAACTTTGCGGCCCAGGGTATGGTGGCGGAGAGCTGGCTCAACCCTACCCACTGGTATCAGACCAATGTGGTAAGCCAGGTGGCCCTGCATGACGCGCTGCGTCAACGACCTTTCCTGCAGAAATACGTGCATGTCACTACCCCCGAGGTGTACGGGAGCACCGATACAGGTTGGATCCGCGAGCACAATCACTTCTCCCCCAGCACGCCGTATGCCGTTAGTCGGGCCGCATGCGACCTTCATCTGCAAAGCTTCCACAAGGCCTATGGCTTTCCTGTGGTGTTCACACGGGCGGCAAATGTCTACGGGCACGGCCAGCAGCTGTATCGCATCATTCCCCGGGCCATGCTCAGCGCCCGCACCGGCAAGCCAATCAAACTTCACGGCGGTGGCTATTCCGAACGCTGCTTCATCCACATCAGCGATGCCATGCAGGCCACCCTGCGGTTGGCGCTGGAGGCCGATCCAGGCAGCACCTGGCATCTCTCCACCCGCGAGCCGATCAGCATCCGCGCGCTGGTGGAGCGGATCTGCGAGCGTTGCGGGGTGCCCTCCAGCGCCGTGGTAGAGGAGAGTAGTGAACGACTGGGTAAAGACCAGAGCTACCTGCTCGACAGCACCTCGATACGGGAGGCCTTCGGCTGGAATGATCAGGTGGGCCTTGAAGAGGGCCTCACCGAAACCCTGGCCTGGGTGGACGAAAACATCGATCAACTCAAGACCCTTCCCTGGACCTATCAACACAAAGCATGAAACTTCTGGTCACCGGTGGCTGCGGCTACAAAGGTTCGGTGTTAGTGCCGCTGCTGCTGGCCGATGGCCATCAGGTAGTCAGCGTTGACACGCAGTGGTTCGGCAACCACCTGCCGCAGCACCCCAATCTCATCAACCTCCAGCTCGATATTCGCGAAACCGACGCGATTCCCGTGGAGGGCGTGGAGGCGATCATTCACTTGGCCAACATCGCTAACGACCCAGCGGTGGAGCTCAACCCCACCCTTAGCTGGGAGGTGAATGTGCTGGCCGGGCAGCAGCTGTGCGATCGGGCCGTGCGTGCGGGAGTGAAGCAGTTCATCTTCGCCAGCTCCGGAAGTGTGTATGGGGTGAAAGACGAGCCGAAAGTGACGGAAGACCTCACCCTGGTACCGATCTCGGTGTACAACAAAACCAAGATGGTGGCTGAGCGGGTGTTCCTCTCCTATCAGGATCAGATGCACGTGCACTGCATCCGCCCGGCCACCGTCTGCGGTGTGTCACCTCGTATGAGACTGGATGTGAGCGTGAACATGCTCAGCTATCAGGCGCTCAAAAATGGCTGCATCACCGTGTTCGGCGGCGATCAGACACGGCCCAACATCCACATTCAAGACATTGCCAACGTCTACCGCCATTTCCTGGCCCATCCCGAGATCCCAAGTGGCTGCTACAACGCCGGCTTTGAAAACATCTCGATTCTCGAAATCGCCGAACGCGTCAAGAGCAGAATCGGCGCCGAGATCGTGGTGAGTGGCTCCAATGATCCCCGCTCCTACCGCCAAGATTCCAGCAAGCTGCTAGCCACCGGCTTCCAGCCCAGCCACAGCGTTGCCAATGCCATCAGCGAGATCGCCGAGGCCTTCCAACAGAACGCCCTGACAGAAGACGAAACCTGTTACACGGTGAAGTGGATGCAGAAGCTGAAGCTCTGATTCATGGACATAAAGCTAGACAACCCTATATCGATGACAGCACCGCTGAATCTGCTTCGGTCCATGATACGGATCCGGATGGTAGAAGAAGAAATCGCAAAACGTTATCCACAGCAGCAGATGCGTTGCCCTGTGCATATCAGCATCGGCCAGGAAGCAGCGGCCGTGGGCGTATGCGCTGCCCTTGAACACACAGATTGGGTGTTTTCCGGTCATCGAAATCATGCCCACTACCTCGCCAAGGGCGGCAATCTCAAGGCGATGCTCGCAGAGATTTACGGGAAAGCCACGGGATGCTGTGGAGGCAAAGGCGGATCGATGCACCTCACCGATCAGGCGGCTGGATTCATTGGTTCTACGCCGATTGTGGGAAGCACGGTGCCGATTGCAGTTGGTGCAGCTCTCACGGCTCAGCGCGAGGGTAAAGGGCGAGCTGTAGTTGTGTTTCTTGGAGACGGGGCAATAGAGGCAGGCGTGGTGCATGAAAGCCTAAACTTCGCCGCACTCAAGAAATTGCCGATTCTGTTTGCCTGTGAAAATAATCTGTATTCCGTGTATTCACCGCTAGAAGTAAGACAGCCTCCTCAGCGAACGATTGCAGATCTGGCGGCCGGCCATGGTGTGAAGACAGTGCAAGCCGATGGGAATGACGTGCTTGAAGTCTGTGAAAAGGCTTCAGCCGCAGTGCAAGATTTGCGCCAAGGTGCGGGCCCTGTATTCATGGAGCTGTCTACCTACCGTTGGCTAGAGCATTGTGGACCTAGTTACGACAATGACATAGGTTACCGAACGGAAAATGAATTCAATGAGTGGAGGCGACGTGATCCTATAGCGATAATCGCTCAAGAAACATCAACGGTTCTGGAGCCAACTGAGATCGAGGCCATCCGGGAGGAAATTGAAGCCGCTTTCTCAGCAGCAATCAGCGATCCATTTCCTGATGCTGCTTCAGCAGGCTTGCATGTGTATGCACCTCCAAAAGAGACTGAGCCTGAACCGGAACGAGGAACAAGAGAGCTCACCTATGCAGAAGCCCTGCGTGAAGCGCAGGACGTGTGCCTAGCCAAGTATCCAGATAGCTACTTAATGGGGCTTGGAGTCCCTGACCCCAAAGGTATTTTTGGCACGACGTTGGGGTTGCAGGAGAAATACGGAAAGGAGCGTGTGTTTGACATCCCTTTATCGGAGAATGCAATCACTGGGATCGCAATCGGCAGCGCAATCACTGGCATGCGGCCAATCCTTACCCATCAACGCCTTGACTTTGCCCTGGTATCGATTGATCAAATAGTCAATCAAGCAGCAAAGTGGCATTACATGTTTAATGGAACTATGAGAGTTCCACTTGTAATACGTATGATAATTGGTCGCGGCTGGGGACAAGGTCCACAGCATAGCCAAAGCCTACATGCGTGGTTTGCACATATCCCTGGGTTGAAGGTTGTAATGCCATCAACGGCCTATGATGCGAAGGGATTGTTGCTAGCGGCAGCAGAGGACGACGGACCGGTGCTAGTTTTAGAACATCGATGGCTGCACAACACAACGAGCGTAGTTCCAGATGTCGCATACAAGGTCTCATTATCTAGGTCTTCTGTCGTGAAAGAGGGTGAAGACGTGACATTAGTGGGCGTTTCATATATGACGGTGGAATGCGTAGAGGCCGCAAGGAAGCTGGGTAAGCTAGGGATTAAAGCAGAGGTAATTGATCTCAGGGCCGTTCAGCCGCTAGACAAAAAGACAATCATTTCTTCAATTGAGAAAACGAGAAGGATTGTTATAGTCGACCATGCCGATGCATCCTGTGGAATTAGTAGTGAGATAATAAGTTGCGTTTCTGAGGGTTTAGGTGGCAACCTTAAGTCAAGGCCAAGAAGAATATGTCTACCAAGTCACCCAGTACCTACCAGTTACGCGATGGCAGCGGCTTACTATCCAACATCAGATGATATCGTGAGGCAAGTAGCCGAGATATTTGAGATTAAGTCAGTTGAACTCGAACATATTAGAGATGATTGTCCTAGGGACCAGCCAAATCCAAATTTCACAGGGCCGTTCTAATGGCTCTCAAAGGATGTACACTCATTATAGGCGCTAAGAGTGGTATTGGAGAAGCACTTTCTGACCATCTAAAAGTACTGGGCGATAAGGTTGTCGGTACATCGAGATCAATGTCGAAATCAGATGAAGACGCCGATGAAGTTTACATGCTAGACGTCTCTTCATTAGACTCAATAAATGGCTTTATTGAAAGATTTTCACAGGAATATGTATGGAAACGCCTTGTTTTCTGCCCTGCTGTGATGAGTCCGATAGGACCCTTTGGAGACATAGATATTGACGGGTGGGTTGCGACTTTTAATATTAACTTTACGAATCAGGTATATCTTTTGCGCAAGTTGCTCCCATCAAGGGGGGGAGAAATGCCTAGGGTGGTATTTTTTGCTGGAGGAGGAACAAACTCAGCGCCGAAAGACTACTCAGCATACATAATATCTAAGATCGCATTAATGAAGCTTGTGGAGTTGCTCAATGAAGAAATGGATAATATTTGTTTCACAATAATTGGACCAGGCTGGGTAAATACAAAGATACATGAGCAGTCGCTGGCGCAGGGCTTAGAAGAGTTGGAAGCATTCAAAGAGACCAAAAGGCGGATACGAGAGAATGATTTTGTTTCGATGGAGGAGGTTGTACGGAGTGTTATGTGGGTATTTTCTAAAAGCAAGGAGATTGTTGGAGGACGAAACTTTAGTACAGCCAATGATCCATTTGACTCCGATGACTTCATTGGGTTAATATCATCAGATTATGATGCCTTAAAGCTACGAAGGCATGGTAATGAATTCGCTAAGCACTGGTACTCTCAATGAAAGATTCGCTTTGTTCGCTAAATTTCGTTCTGGAAGCACTACCATCTCTGTGGAGATACCACTCACGGAATTCATCGATTTATACCTATTTAGATAGTCTTGTAAAACCCGCCATACAAGAACTGTACGGTAAAAACTCAGAATGCAATTCCCGACTGATTGGGTTAGGGAATTTTCACTTACCTTTCTTTTCTATGGGGGCTATAGACTCTACACATCTCTTTGGCCTAGATGAGCTTATTATATTTTCTTTCTACGCAAGAAATAGAGACCGTTATAGTAAGGTTGCGGATCTAGGAGCAAATATCGGACTTCATTCAATATGTCTGAGTAAATTAGGATATAAGGTGGATTCATTTGAACCTGATCCAGATCATCTTGAGCGTTTCAGGCTCAATTGCAAGCTGAATGGTGTATCACCAGAAATTCACGCTAGTGCGGTTTCTAGAGAAGAAGGAGAAGCCGAATTCACACGAGTTGTGGGTAACACAACTGGAAGCCATCTGTCAGGGGCCAAACAAGACCCATACGGCGAACTTCAGAAGTTTATAGTTCCTACGAAGTCGTTTCGAAAGATCTTAGCAGATCATGGTCTTCTTAAAATTGATGTAGAGGGCCATGAAGCGGCAATTATAAGCTCAACAAGTCCATCCGAATGGATAACAACTGATGCGTTAATAGAGATCGGATCAGAGGAAAATGCAAGTATAATCTATAGCCATTTTGAAGGAACAAGAATTAATCTATTTGCCCAAGCATTATCTTGGTCGAAGGTCGAATCTCTTGCGGATATGCCGACTTCGTACACACATGGGTCTCTTTTTATCTCAGCCAGAAAGGAAATGCCATGGTAAGCAAGAAAAAGGTATCAGATATAGTTGCAGACTTTCTAGTATCGAAGTCCGTTCGACACGTATTTGCAATATCAGGTGGGGCATCGCTCCATTTAATTCACTCGATTGCTAACAATAGCTCAATAGATTATATTTGTAACCACCATGAACAGGCATCAGCCATGTGTGCTGATTCATACTCAAGGGTCACAAATAATATTGGAGTGGCAATAGCTACTAGTGGCCCTGGTGCTACCAACCTCATAACAGGGCTTTGCTGCAGTTACTATGATTCAGTTCCTGTGTTGGCAATTACAGGGCAAGTAAGTACAACTCGGATGGTTGGAAAGACTGGAGCGCGCCAGATCGGATTCCAAGAGACACCGATAGTGGAAATATGCAAGCCAATAACGAAGTACGCGGTTCAAATTAATAACCCATATAAGATCATCTATGAACTTGAGAGGGCTTATACAATAGCCACGACTGGGCGTCCAGGCCCGGTATTGGTTGATATACCCGACGACTTACAAAGAGAATATATTGACGCCACATTGTGCGAGGAATACGTAGCCAACCCAGAAGAGGGTGATGAAAGATTAATGAACCTGCGGGAATCAGAAGAAATAATCATCGATAGAATAAAGGGTTCCCTAAGGCCTGTGATTATTGCTGGGTGGGGAGTGAGAATTGCGTCATTTGAAAGCAGACTCATAGAGTTTGCAGAGGAACTTGAAATACCAATTGCTGTAACTTGGGGAGCTGCAGATCTGCTTCCATCATCTCACCCACTTTACATTGGCACTTTTGGTACACACGGTCAGAGACATGCAAATTTTGCCGTGCAGAATGCAGATTTAGTTCTTTCATTCGGATCAAGGCTAGACACAAAGTCAACAGGATCTCCCGTGAGTACATTTGCCCGAGAAGCTGTCAAGGTAGTTGTAGATATTGATGAAACTGAACTGCTCAAGTTTGAAAAATTCGGATTACATATTGATTACTTAGTAAGTCAAGATCTTCGTAATGCAAAACTGACAAGAGTTGCTGAAGAGGCGAAGAAAGCTGAGTTTTCTCAAAGGCAGAATTGGTTAGATAAAATACGCCAGTGGAAGAAGCTATACGAGTCTATGGATCAAGTAGAGAGAGGCTTTCTGTCTGGTGAAAAGGTAAATCCTTATACATTTTTTACTAGTCTGAGTCAGTCCTTGGAGAGGCCAACAAATATTTTTCTAGACACGGGTTGTTCTGTTGCTTGGGGAATGCAGTCAATGCAAATAAACAAGGTTACAAGGGTTTTTCATGATCTAAATAACACAGCAATGGGATGGGCACTGCCAGCTGCGATTGCATCGGCAATTGCCCGGCCAGAGAAAGACACCTTATGCATCACTGGTGATGGCTCGTTGATGATGAGTCTCCATGAGCTGGCTGTGGTGAAGCGCTACGGACTCAGAATCAAGATATTTATTATGAATAATGATGGATACTCTATGATTCAGCAGACACAGGATCAATGGATGGATTCACAATATATCGCTTCCTCCTATGAAGGCGGTCTGGCTTTCCCTAATTATAGAAGCTTAGCAGAGTCCTTCTCATTGGAGTATTACGAGGCAAACTCAACCGACGAAATGATCGATCTACTGGAGAAATCAGATGATAAACAAACAGCCGCAATATTTAATATTCGTGTGGCTAGTGAAATGAGAGTGATACCGCAGGTAAAAGCGGGCTACCCAAATGAAGATCTTGAACCTCTCCTGCCGAGGGATATGTTTAATGAGCAAATGATAGTTAAGCAGTTTTTAGTTGGATAGGTGCTGGGCATAAAAGGTATGGCGTGATGGCTGATGAACTAAGAAATAACGGCTCAGACAGAAGCTTTTTGCCAAAACGTCGAGACTGCGCGTAACGAGTTCGGGTCCTAATTTCAGTTTGGCATATGCAAAGCTATTATAATGTATCTAAGTGCTAGGATCTTGATTCCGTAGATTTTGGTGACCATATGAGGGAACACTCTGAAATAGACTGTTAGAAATAGGTTAGGGCTCTTCAACAATAGTAAATTCCGCTGAAAGACGTAGCGGAGTCGAGGAGTTTACAGGCCCCATATGAACCACTTTGTCATGAAATAGGTTACAAGTCCCAGCTTGGTGGGCGAATACTTGAAATCTGTCTCTATTGGCAGCGACCCAAGTAGGAGAGATACAAGGAGTCCCACAAGCTCCTGTGGCGAGCGCTGTTTGTGTCAGATAAGAAAGATCCATCGCAACAGGTACGTCTTCTAAGTGGGACCCTGTGATGAATCGAAGGCTATTGTGCTCATCGCATCCCGCAATAGGTATCCATATCTTCCATCGCTTCTTGTAGTAGGAAGTGCCAGGCTCAGCATGGGTACCTTGCGCAAGATCCCAACCCTGCTTGTCAAAGTGAGGGAGGCCAACATCACGGGGTTGGTTTTGGCGTATAATCCTAAAGAAGAAATCAGGGCTATCGCTTGCTAGACAAAGTCTGTTTTTATACTCAAATGAGCTGATCGTAGTAACCCTTAGCTTGGAGGCTCCGATTAAAAACTTGATCGAATCTAGGTCGCAAATTAAAGAAGCCAAATCAGAAATAGGGCCCGCGAAGATTCTATTGTATTTCTTTGCAAGACATTTATACTCAGAGGGGCTCAGATCAGAAATATACTTTACAAGGCTAGAATAGTCTGAGACACGGAACAGAGAGTATATTTCGTTCAAGATTTGGCGTGTATAGTCATCGTCTATTTTGACGATGGCAACCCCGTGCCGATGTAAAGAGGTCATCATGAGCTATAGAGTGGGTTGAAACACTACGAATAGACGCAATCCTAACAAGAGGCTTGCAAACATGGCATTATTAAGAACAACAATCAATGGATTGGTATCGATGGGGTGAAAGGTTTTGGGTGAATGGGTCAATGGTGAGACCGGGTTAATGACAAAGGTGCATGAAGGTGTGATCAAGGCTCGACTTAGACAGTATAAACACCTTCTAGTGCGCTCATTCTATTGATGTTATAGCCAAGCGCCCGCAGTGACTACCACAAAATATGACGCCCTGCTGCTATTCAAGCCGTCAATGTCAACGTAGCTGGTGTGGGTTAATAGACTTTCTTCTATCTTTCATGACAAGCGATATAATAATAGTCCATAGACCATTATAAAGGAGTAAGAGGTCAGAAATCATTTTTGAAAACGCTGATATATTTTATTTTGGTAGAAGCACTGAATCGGCTGTGGGCCCATCAACCACATCAATCCCAGGCACTTCATGGGCGTTTTTCTGGAGCTCATTCGATAGGAACGCTCCTAGACCACCCGCGAATCCAACGATTAAGAATCTCATTTTTCCATTGACCGGATTGGCCTTAATGATATCAGGTCAGGAAATGCATGAAAACTGATGGTTTCCAGAAAATGAACCGTTTGAATAATGTCATCAGCCTGTATTGTATGTGTGTTTGACTGTGAATTTGAAAATCTTGTGTTGCATGTACCTAAACGAAGGCAGCATGCTCTGAAATTTTCTGGCAATTCATTATTTATATAGTTTATAAGTACTTCTAAAGCGCTCTTCGATACAACGTAGCTTGAGAATTCAGATGGCCTACTAATTGATGCCGTACTTCCTAAAAAGACAAGTCGGATTTCACTAGTACTATCTTTAAAGACCTCACATAAGGCTCGATAACAAATGTATGCATAGCCAAGATTAACAGATATATCATCCATCCACTGATATGGGCTTGAAGTGCACAGTTCTGACCTGGTGTACTTACCAATACAAAAGTAAACACTAGTTATATCTGAATGCTTGGCAACATAATATTGTAATATCTTCAATACATCATAATAATCACTAAAATTAATTTGAAAGTCGCTATCGTGCCGAGACAACAGAACTGGGTATGTTCTTTGTTGGTACAGGCTTTCAATTATCCATTGACCAATTTCGCTACTGGCTCCGAATATAAGAGCAGACTTTTTGAACATTAGTCTTTCCAATTGTTTGCCGCTCGTCGAGCACTTATATCTGAAAACATCTTGACATAGCGATCCGGCATAAGACTGTCGGGAACGCTAATATTTAACATCTTCGCAGCATTCGAATTAGACTTAAAGCTGCAAAGTGTAAGTATCTGCGGAAAAGCGATAACACGGTTTTGCCAATACCTACTAGATATGATAAGCTTTTCGGTTATATCTGCATATCTTTTGCATTGCTCTTGATCATCTAATAATTTGTACGCATAAGAAAGACCCGCACTCATTGAAGCATCAAATGGATAGCCTGATTGTATGGCTCGAAGCCAATAAATCAGTTTTCGAGTAGATGACTTATTCTTATAACAAGGGTTATCAAAGAAATTAGCCACTAGATTGAAAGTAAACCAGATCTCATTATGCTCTTCAGCAGTAAATGTACGGTCTCGTTCAAGATCAAATATGTCCCAACCAGCAGTAAGCCTTAATTCAATATCTTCAGATTCTGAATATGCAAACTCCCCTCGAGCTGCACTCCGCCCAGGATTAATCGTTTTTGTATAAGATTCTTCTTTTGCTCTAGGATCCATTAGATGTTGGAAGCTGCTGTATAAGTCGGTACCTTTAAGAGGTTGGCAAACGTAAAAACTTGACCAATCACACATTAGTCTTCTGGAAAAGATAAAAGAATCAAGCATCTGAGAAAACCTTTCTCCAGGAAACCCAATAATAAAATTAGCACTGAAAAAGATATGAGGATACTGACGAATTAAATCTGATTTATCCAGCAACCTCCAAAGTGTTGTTGGTTTCCTAATATCTTTAATTACCTCTGAGTTTCCAGACTCTACACCAATTTTGAATGCAACAAGACCTGACTCTGCCATTTCTTTCATAAGCTCGGAAGTAATCGCTACTCCAATTAAACCATTACTAGCAGTCCACACTAGTTCAGGGAACTCTTCCTTGATGGAACGGAATAACTGCATATTATATTCCTCATTATAAAGCAAATCATCGTCTAACCAGTCTATATGGCGAATTCCCTTTGAATACAAATACCTAAGTTCATCCATGACAGCTTCTATATTCCTAAGCCTTAGCCCTTTGCCGTTAAATGTTCGGACAGTGCAGAAAGCACAATGAGCTCGACAACCTCTTTTTGTCAGAACAGCCGAGTATGGAACGGGTTCGCACGGGC
>Ga0194124_10006037_pt1 | contig 10976 bp, 10 predicted proteins | sample TA2KigCas0mmetaG_FD_148605 | JGI IMG/M metagenome (GOLD analysis project Ga0194124, IMG submission 148605) | Freshwater microbial communities from Lake Tanganyika, Tanzania - TA2015031 Kigoma Deep Cast 0m | ecosystem: Environmental > Aquatic > Freshwater > Lake | place: Tanzania: Lake...
GCGCCGGGGTGAAGGAACCGGCGGAGAAATTCGAGGAGGGAAATTGGCAGCAGATCAACCGGGAGATCGGCGAGTTTAGAAAAAAAGTGACGGGCCGCGGGTAAGGGGCCCCACGCGGGTGGGGCGGGCCGTTTTTTGTCTCAGTAGCGAACTTTGAGGAGGTAGAGGCCGGCGGCGGGGGCGGTGGGTGGGGCGGTGGCACGGGAGCGGGCCGCCAAAATTTTTTTGAGCTCGGCCGCGGTCAGACGATTATGACCCACCTTCACCAGCGCGCCGACGAGGTTGCGAACCATGCGGTAGAGGAAGCCGTCCCCATCGAAGGCAAACTCCAAGACGGAACCCGGTTTTCTCGTGAGGCGGATGGAGCGAAGGCGCCGGATCGTGGATCCCCTTTCGTATCCGGGATTGGAAGTGAAGGAGGCGAAATCATGCTTTCCCACAAAAAGCCGAGCCGCCTGACGGACGGCCTGGAGGTTGAGGGGGCGGGGCACGTGCCAAGCCCGGTCGATTTCCATGGGGTGGAGAAACGGCTCGTTGACGATCCGGTAAAGGTAGGTTTTACCCTTGGCGGAAAAGCGGGCGTGAAACTTTGCGGCTACCTTCTGCACAGAAAGGACACGCACGCCGGGGGGGAGGTGGAAGTTGAGCGCGCGGAGCAGGGTTTCCGGGGGGTGGGTGGGGGGCACCTGGCAGGAGGCCACTTGGCCGAGGGCGTGAACCCCGCGGTCGGTGCGCCCGGATCCGGCCACGGGGTAAGCCTTCCCATATATTTTTTGAAGAGCGGTTTCCAGAGCGAGCTGGACGGTGGGGTGGGGATCCTGGCGTTGCCAACCGTAGAAGTCGGAACCCCGGTAGGTGATGGTCAGCTTGAAGTTTTGCAGAGAACCAGACCGACGGGGTTTACAAAGTTGAGTCATGGAGCGGGTTGTTCCATCCGGGGTCTGCGGCCATCCCCCAGAACAAAGTGCAACGACCGTGCCCGCGGCGGGGGCTTGGTCTAATCGGACCAGATTTTATCGAAGACGTAAGTGAAGCCAACGAAGCCGCCGTAAGCGTTGACGCCTTGGTTGCGGGCGGAGGTGTTGGCGTTGGAGATGTGTTGGAAGGAGCCCTCCACGTTGAAGGTCCAGTTTTTATCCAAAAGGAACTTCAGGCCCCCGGCAAACTGCGGGGTAAATTCCACGTTGGCGCCAATGGCGTCCTGATTCGACCAGTTGCGGGCGTTGGTGTAAATCACCCCAGCGCCACCCTGAATGTAGGGAACCACGATCCAATCCGGCTGCACAAAATTGTAACGGACGAGGCCAGTGACGCCGACCATGTAGGTGCCGTAGCTGTACCACACGTAGGAGCCGGTGGCCTCGAGGATGGCTTCAAAATTTCCGCGCAGGGGGTCGTCCTTGCCGGCTTGGGGGCCCCAGGAGTCGGGGGAGTCCAGCATCCAACCGAGCCGGACATTGTTTTGCTGGTAGTTGAAGACGGGGACGACGGGACCGATCCCGCTGGGGGAAAACATGGCCCCGGTCATGAATTCCAAGGTGATGCGGTCTTCCACAAAGATGTGGGAAGCGAGGTCATCCGGCTCAACCGATTTGGAGTTGGGTGAGACGGTCAGTTTGGCGTCACTTCCGGGGACGGAGAGATCTCCCTCCCCGGCATAAGAGGCATTCCAATTTGTGAGTAAACCGGTGAACAAAAACCCCAAAAGGACCGGGGCACGGATAATGCGCTTTGTTTTGCATCCGAGGTGCATGGTTTTTTCCTAGAGATGGGGTGCGGACCGGTCAAGAAATTGTTGCAGAATCAGGGCAGCGGAAGAGCTGTCGACTTTCTTGCGTAAATCCTTCTGGGTTAGGCCCATTTGGGATAAGCCCCGTGACGCCTGAGCGGTAGTTAGACGCTCGTCTTGGGAGATAATTTCGGCGGGAATATGGGGCTGAATTTGAGTAATAAATTCCCGCACCTTTTGGGCAGAGGGGCCATAGCTTCCATCCAGGTTGCGGGGTAGGCCGATCACAATCTTTTTAACCCCGTGGGATTCGACCAACTCTTGGAACTTGGCGACAACCTCCTTGAGCGAGGTGTTTTCCAAAAAAGGCAGAGGGGTGGCCAGGATTCCGGTCGGGTCCGAAAGGGCCAAGCCGATCCGGCGGGTGCCGAAATCGATGCCCAGACAGCGGCTCACGAGGCGTGGACGGCTTCGGCGATGGGCCGCAGAAAAGAGGCGATTTCCGAAGCTAAACGGGGATCTCGGCCGAGCTGGCCGATCCGGTCGACGATGGCACTGCCCACGACGACCCCGTCGGCGAGTCGGGCCACTTCGGCCGCCTGTTCAGGGTTGGAGATCCCGAAGCCCACGCAGACGGGCAAGGGCGTGGTCTTTTTGAGAAGAGCGACCCGTTCCGAAAGGGTGGTCGGAAGACTCTTCTGCATGCCGGTCACACCCTCCCGGGAGACATAGTAGACAAAGCCCGAGGCCCGGCGGGTAATTTCCCGGAGGCGGGTTTCGGGGGTGGTCGGGGCAACCAAGACGATTCGGCGCAAGGCCTGCGAGGGGGGCAGGTCCTGGGCCGCCTCCTCCGGGGGAAGATCGAGAAGGAGAAGGCCGTCCGCCCCGGCCCGGGCGGCGTCTTTTTCAAATTTTTCGCGTCCATAGGCGAAGACCGGATTGTAGTAGGTGAAAAGGACCAAGGGGATTTCGCATTGTCCCTGGCGGAGTTGGGTGACCAACTGGAGCACCTTGGGAAGGGTCGTTCCCGAATCGAGGGCCCGCTGGCAGCCCAGTTGGTTGACAATGCCGTCTGCCAAGGGATCGGAGAAAGGAACACCCAGTTCCACGAGGTCGGCCCCGGCCTCGGCCAGGGCCGGCACCAGTTTTGCGGTGGTCGCGAGGTCAGGATCGCCCGCGACGAGGTAGGCCACGAGGGCCTTGCGCTTTTTTTCCCGCAGGCCGGCGAACAGGTGGTCGATGCGGTTGGTGCTCATGACAGAAAAAAGCCTGCCAGAGGAAGAACCAGGTTCACGCGGGAAAATCGACCTCGCCGGAGACCCATACCTTGGTGGAACCGTCAGCCAGACGAAGATGCAAGTGGCCCGCGGCGTCGATCTGCTCCGCCACTCCGCACCAGGTTTGCCCGCCTGACCGCACCGACAAGGTGCGGCCCTGATGTCCCCACGCCGCCCGGAAGTCCTCAAGAACCTCGGCAGGGGGCTGGGTCAGGCGGTGAGCCAGGCTGTCCAGAAAAGCCGCCAGCATTTGGGCGCGAGGGACGATGCGGCCGGAGGCCCGCTGCAGGGAGACGGCAGTCTTTTGCAGACCCCGGGGAAAATCCGAAGTCCGCTGAGTGAGGTTAAGGCCCAGTCCAAGAATGGCGAGGGGTAGGCGGGCGGGACGAGCAACTGTCTCGACCAGCACGCCAGCGAGTTTTTGATTTTTCCAGAGCAGGTCGTTGGGCCATTTGAGCGTGGGGCTGAGCCCAGTGAGGGCTTGGACGGCGTCGGCGGCAGCCAAAGAGCCGAGGAGGGCCAACAGGGGAAACTGGGGTTGAAGCGGTTCCCAAAGGACCGAGCACCAGAGGCCCGAGGGGCCATCTGAGATCCAGGGACGGCCGTGGCGTCCCCGACCGGCGCTTTGTATTTCGGCGGCCCAAACGGAAGGAATTTGTTTGGAGAGGCGGGCGAGATCCTGCGTAGAACGGGCCCGGGGCACGACATGAATCCGGCCGCGGAAAAGGTGGCCGGGCGGAAGCAGGGTATCAACGAGAGGGGGTGCGAGCGGGTCGGGGGAAACAACCCGGGTCGGTCTGGTTTTAGAGGGAGAAATTGCCGTAAAAGTTGATTTTGGGCTCCTTCATCTTCCGGCGACGCTTCACGCTGGGTTTCTCGTAGGAGCGGCGAGCCCGGGCGTCGCGGAGGATCCCCTCGCGGTCGAGCTTCTTTTTCAGGCGACGGAGGGCCTTGTCGACCGATTCGCCGCGTTTGAGCCTAATTTCAACCATTGAGGTTGTGTAGCGAAGAAGGGGAAGGCGGGGAAGGTTGTATTTTGGCCGAGGATTCGGGCAAAAACCGGAGGCCGGCACAAGGTGCGGTGATTTCCCGGATGAGTTTTTAAAAATTTTTGCCAAACGACAACGGGAAACCCGGGTTTTGGCTGGCGAAGCCATGGCGGGAGACCAAATTAATCAAGTTGTGGCCAAGCCCTTTGTTCATCTGCATTGCCATTCGGAGTACTCTTTGTTGGACGGGGCCTGCCGGATTCCGGAACTGGTGGCGCGCGCCAAGGAATTGGAGCAGCCGGCGCTGGCCTTGACCGACCATGGCAACCTGTACGGGGCCATCGAGTTCTACCAGGCGGCCACGAAAGCGGGGGTGAAGCCGATTGTCGGCTGCGAGGTTTACATGGCACCCGGGGACCGTTTCGAAAAAAAATCCACGACGGGGGGGAAGGACGCGAACTATCACTTCCTGCTGTTGGCCCGAAATCTGGAGGGCTACCGGAATCTGATCCGGTTGGTGACCGCGGCCCATTTGGAAAGTGTTTATTACAAGCCAAGAATTGACCATCTATTGCTGGGCCGGCATGCCACGGGACTGATCGGGACCAGCGCCTGCCTCAAAAGTGAAATCGCCTCAGCCTATCTGGAGGGAAGGGAGGCCGACGCCAGGCGGATCCTCGGGGAGTACCGGGAACTGCTGGGGCCCGAGAATTTCTATCTGGAAATTCACAACCATGGTCTGCCGGAAGAGGCAAAGGTGCGGGAGTTTTACCGGCGGCTGGGCAAAGAGACCCAGACCCCGCTGGTGGCGGCGAACGATGTGCATTATGTGCGCCAGGACCACGCCATCACCCAGGAAATCCTCGTGTGTATCTCCACCAACCGCCGGATGAACGATCCGGACCGCAAGATGAAATCCTTCGGGCCGGAGTTCTACCTGAAATCGGCCGAGGAGATGGCGAAGCTGTTTGCGGAATTTCCGGAGGCCATGGAAAACCCCGCGGCGATTGCGGAGCGGTGCGACCTGCGGCTGGATCTGGGAGGCAACAAATTCCCGGCCTTTCCCGTGCCGGCCGGGATGACGCGGGAAAAGTATTTTGAAAAACTGTGCCGGGAGGGGTTGCGGAAACGGTATGGGGCCCGGGCGGAAAGCGACAAGGAGCTGGCGGAGCGGCTGGAGTTTGAGATGGGGGTCATCGAAAAGACCGGTTTTGTCAGCTACTTCCTGATCGTTTGGGACTTCATCGATTACGCCAGACGGCAGGGAATCCCGGTGGGGCCGGGTCGAGGCAGCGCGGCGGGCAGCCTGGTCTCGTATGTGCTGGGCATCACGGATCTTTGTCCGCTCCGCTACGGGTTGCTGTTTGAAAGGTTTCTCAACCCGGAACGAATTTCCCCTCCTGACATCGACATGGACTTCTGTCCGGATCGACGGGAGGAGGTGATCTCGTACGTCCGCAACAAGTATGGGGAGCGGGCGGTGGCGCAGATCATCACCTTTGGGACGATGGGGGCAAAAATGGCGGTGCGGGATGTGGGGCGGGTGATGGGTATGAGTTTCGGGGAGACTTCACGGATCGCCGACCTGATTCCCAAGGTACCGCAAGCGAAGTTGTCGGACGCACTCCGGCAGGTTCCGGAGCTGAAGCGGATGGCGGAAGAAGAGGCGGTGAAGCCGGTGATCCAGTCCGCCCTGCAGTTGGAGGGGATGGTTCGACAAAGCGGGACCCATGCCGCGGGGGTGGTGATTGCCGACCGGGACCTGACGGATTACCTCCCGCTGACGCGGGATGACACCGGGGCGGTGATGACGCAATTCGCGATGAACGAGGTGGGCGACATTGGGCTCTTGAAAATGGATTTCCTGGGCCTGAAAACCCTGACCGTGATCCAGGATTGTCTGCGCCTGGTGCAAGCCACCCACGGGAAAACGATCAAGCCCGAGGAGATTCCGCTGGATGATCCCAAGACGTACGAGCTGTTGAATCGGGCGGAAAATATCGGCGTGTTCCAGGTGGAATCGCCGGGGATGCGGCGGACCTGTGCGATCTTTGATCTCAAGGGAATTGAGGATCTGATCGCCCTGATCGCGCTTTACCGGCCCGGGCCGATGGACCTGATCGACGAGTATGTGAAGCGGAAAAAGGGAAAATCGCGTTTCGCCTATGAGCATCCGCTGCTGGAAAAGATCAGTGCCGAGACCTACGGGGTGTTGATTTACCAAGAGCAGGTGATGGCGGCGGCCCGGTCGCTGGCCGGCTACACGCTGGGACAGGCGGATCTGTTGCGGCGGGCCATGGGCAAGAAAAAGACGGAAGAAATGGCCAAGCAGCGGGAGACGTTTGTGCAGGGGTGCGCCCAAAAGAACCAGATCCCGCGGTCCCAAGCCGTGCGGATTTTCGAGTTGCTGGAGAAATTTGCAGGTTATGGTTTTAACAAAAGTCACAGCGCGGCGTACGCGGTGGTGGCCTGTCAGACGGCCTACCTGAAGGCCAATTACCCCACGGAGTACATGGCCTCGCTGCTGTCCCATGAACTGGATAACACCGATAAAATTGCCCTTTTCACGGGCGAGGCCCAACGGATGGGGATCCGGATCCTGCCGCCGGATGTGAACTCCAGTGCGAAGCGTTTCACGGTGCAACCGGGGACAATTCTCTTCGGACTGGGGGCGGTGAAAAACGTCGGGGAGGCCTGCGTCGATGCCCTGGTGGAGGCCCGGCAAAAGGGAGGGCCGTTCCGTTCGATCCAAGATTTTTGCGGTCGGGTGGAGTATAAGGCGATCAACAAGAAGGCCCTGGAAAGCCTGATCCGGGGCGGGGCCTTTGATTCGATCTCCCCGAATCGGGCTTGGCTGGTTTCCCAGTTGGAGGCGGCGCTGGGGTCGGCGGCCTCGGTGGCCCGGGACAAGGAGCGCGGACAAGGGACACTCTTTGGGTTGGATGAGGTGGTGCGGCCCACTGGGCAGGCCGCCGGGGAGAAAGCCCCGCAGGATTTTGCGGACTGGCCGTCGCGGGACAAGTTGGCGGCGGAGAAGGAGCTGCTGGGTTTCTATGTCACTGGGCATCCGGCGGATGAATTCGAGGCGGACTTACGGGCTTTCCGGACGGTGAATTTGGGGGAACCGGAGGAGATGCAGACCGGAACGGCGGTGCGCATGGCCGGGGTGGTCACGGCGGTGGAGGTGCGTTTGACCCAGAGGGATAAACGGCCCTATGCGCGGACGATGTTGGAGGACAAGACAGGGAGAATGGAGGTGATGATCTTTCCGGATCTCTACCGGGAATCGGGAGCTTTTCTAAAAGTCGGCACGCCATTGGTGGTCGGAGGTTCGGTCGACACCGATGCGGAGGAAAGGGTTCGATTGCGAACCTCGGAATGTGTCACTTTGGACACGGCGGTGGCCAAATGGGTGACCCACATCCAGCTGGTACCGACGCGGGAGCAGTTGGCCGGGGAGGCCATGGCCAAGGTGAGGGAGATCGTGGCCGTGCAGGCCGGGGAAGTGCCCCTTCGGCTGGAGGTGGAGGCGGACGGGAAAAAGGTTTTACTGGAAGCGGGGTCCCAGATGCGGGTGCGGCCAAACCTCGCGGTGGTCGGCAAGTTGCGGGCCTTGCTGGGGGCCGAGCGGGTGAAATTGGCGGTACGGGAGGTGGAGGTTTCCAAGCCACGCTGGCCATCCCGGCGCCCGCGGTTCGTGGCCACCGGCTAGGAAACGAGGGCGCATTCTGTTCATGAAAACAAAACGGGGCGGAGGAGATCCTCCGCCCCGTTTGAAACCGAAGGGATTCGATTTAGCGGCTGTAGTCGTCGCGACGCGGACCGCGCGGGCCACGGCCGTAGCCGCCCCCCCCGCCTCCGCCGCCGTAACCACCCCCGCCGCCACCACCGCCGTAGCCGCGTCCACCGCCGCCACCGCCGTAGCCACGACCGCCGCCTCCGCCCCCACCGCCGTAACCGCCCCCACCCCCGCCGCCGGGTCCACGCTCATCGCGCGGCCGGGCCACGTTGACGGTGAGGTTGCGGCCACCGAAGTCCTTGCCGTGCATGCCGGTGACGGCGGCGTTGGCTTCATCGGGGCTGGACATCGTCACGAACGCGAAGCCGCGGGAGCGGCCGGTGACGCGGTCGGAGATGATGGCCACCTCGGTGACCGTGCCGTGGGCCGAGAAGACCTGTTTGAGTTCCTCGTCGGTCGCGGAGAACGGAAGGTTCCCCACATAGAGTCTGTTTTCCATGATGCTTTATTTTCCTTGATGGCTACCGGCTGGACGGCGTTGCTGAGCGTGCGCCCGAACCACGGGCCACAAGGTGGGTTGGAACCTACCGGACTGCTTCTTCCTCGCTTCAACTCGTATCATCGAACCTTGACCTGTTACGAGGATGAGCAGGGAAGGAGAGGGGGGCAAGCAGATACTTAGGGGTTACGGGGTTAAGGGATTCAGGGGTTAAGGAGAAAATAGGATTAGGATGAAGATTAAGATTAAGACGAACCCCTCTTCTTGGAGAGCGTGCTCCTTCTTTTCGAGCCTTGGAGGTGGAATCATGGACTAAATTCCGCTAACCAAGGGCGATGAACGAGTGGGTGGGGACGATTTTATTGGGGGTGATCGAGGGGGTAACGGAGTTCCTGCCCATCTCCTCCACAGGCCATCTCCTGCTGGTGGAGCATCTCATGGGATTGAAGCGGTCGGAACTTTTCACGGTGGGCATCCAGTCCGGCGCCCTGCTGGCGGTGCTCCTGATTTATGGGCCCCGGCTTCGGGCGATGATCACCGGCGAGGAGGGAAAAAAGGGGAAGCTTTACCTCTGGAAGCTGGGTGGCGCTTTCGTGCTGACCGCGGTGCTGGGACTGGTGGCTTCGGAGATGGGACTGAAGTTGCCGGAGGATCCAGCCCCGATTGCTTGGACCTTGTTGATCGGCGGGGTGCTGATCTGGGTGGCCGAGTGGTGGCTACGTCACCACCAAGGAAAGGAGGATCCGAGCTGGGCGGTAGCGCTGGTGATCGGCGCGTCCCAGATGTTGGCGGCGATTTTTCCGGGAACCTCCCGTTCCGGGGCGACGATTTTGGCAGGGATGTTTTGCGGAATGTCGCGGACGGCCGCCACAGACTTTTCCTTTTTGCTGGGAATTCCGACGCTGTTCGCGGCCTGCGGGCTGAGTTTTTACCGGCAACTGAAGTCGGCCGGTGTGCCGGGTCAGGAGGAGTGGTTGCATCTGGGGTTGGGTTTTACCGTCTCCGCCGTGACCGCCTACTTCGTGGTTCGCTGGCTGATCGGATATGTCCGGACCAACACTTTCATTCCGTTTGCGTGGTATCGGATTGGGCTGGGGTTGGTTTGGTTGTTCTTCGTGGGGTGATCTGTTCTCAGGAGATCGGTTACGTTTAGGTTTACGTTTACGCTTGGGTTTGGGCCTCGAGTTTTCGGTGGTTTGAAGATGGTCATAGGCGCAGGATAGTCCTCGTGGGTGCGGCGCTAAATCCCCAGCGGGTCATTGAGGATCTCAAAGAGCTTCGTCGGCTAACCGGAGACGACAACGGGGCCCAGCGGGTGGCCTTTACGCCGACTTGGACCAAGGCCAGGGAGTTTTTGAAAAGCCGTTTTGATGGTCTACCGATCGAGATTCATAATGATGCGGCGGGAAACTTTTGGGCGACTTTGCGGGGGGAAAAACCAGAAGAACTCCTCATGGGCGGGCATATCGACTCCGTGCCCAACGGCGGTTGGCTGGACGGATGTCTTAACGTGCTGGCGGCGGTGGAGGTGCTGCGGCGGATCTGCACGGAAACCAAGGGCAAGCCGCCGGTTACCGTTCGGGTGGTGGATTGGGCGGATGAGGAGGGGGCACGCTTTGGGAAAAGCCTGTTCGGGTCCTCCGCTTGTTCGGGAAATCTGGAAATGAACGAGGCCCGCTCTTTGACGGACAAGGAGGGGATCAAACTGCCAGATGCCTTGCGAAAGGTGGGGATCGAATTTGAGAAAGTGAAAGACTCCGGTAAGGAGCTGAAAAATGTGGCCGCCTACCTAGAGCTCCACATCGAACAGGGGCCGGTGCTGCTCGACAAGAACCTACCCTTGGGAGCGGTGCTGGGGACGTTTGGAGTGGAGCGCCATGCGATCACGTTTCGAGGCCAGGCGGCGCACTCCGGCAGCACCCCGATGAATCGGAGGAAGGATGCTTTCCTGGCGGCGGCCAAAATGAGCCCGGAGGTGTACAAGATCGCGGAGCGAAGCGGCATGGGGGTCTGCACGATCGGTTCTTGCACCACGAAGCCCGGCATCGTGACCAGCGTGGTGGAGGAGTGCCGGATCACGCTGGACCAGCGCCACCTTGACGCGGACAAACTTGCGCGGATGTATGCCGAGGCCAAGGAGGCGAGCGAGCGTTTTGCCAAGGAAGGCGGTTGTACGGTGAGTTGGGAAAGGATCTGGCACATCCGTCCGGCCCCTTTTCATCCGGATCTAATCAACTTCTGTGACGAGGCCATCCGGGAAACCTGCAAAACTTCCCACCGCCTTCCTTCGGGGCCTTTGCATGATGCGGCTGAGGTGTGCATGGCAGGGGTGCCGACGGTGATGATGTTTGTGCAGAGCCTGCACGGGATCAGTCACAACAAGATCGAAGACACGAAGGAAGAGCATCTGGCCATGAGCGTGCAAGCGTTCGACCGTCTGGCTGAAAAAACCATGGCTTGGATCCAGTCGAAGACCTAAGCGATCACTCCTTCATCCCCTGACCAATTGGCGTCGCGTACCCGGTGAGCTCGGTGTAGCCGCGGCCGGTGAGGGGCTTTCCATGGCGCGTTCCCTGGAAGGTGCAGGCTCCTTCCCAGTAGCGAAGGTTACCGATCCGGCGTAGGCGCAGTTCCTGATCCTGAACCAAAGGCTTCACTTCACCTTCTAACTGAAGGCTGGGAACGGAGATTTTCCATCTGGACGGGTAAACCTTGCCGCCGGGGGCTTTCCATTGGCCAAAAA
>Ga0194124_10006043_pt1 | contig 10972 bp, 10 predicted proteins | sample TA2KigCas0mmetaG_FD_148605 | JGI IMG/M metagenome (GOLD analysis project Ga0194124, IMG submission 148605) | Freshwater microbial communities from Lake Tanganyika, Tanzania - TA2015031 Kigoma Deep Cast 0m | ecosystem: Environmental > Aquatic > Freshwater > Lake | place: Tanzania: Lake...
TTTTTAGCATCAGTTTTATCCCAGACTCCAATAAATGATGGGGTAGCACCAGCACCTACTTGTTCAGTAGAAGCTGGGTTATAAACACCAAGCAAGAGAGCAGCAAGTACTGGACGAGTTCCTGAAATACCAAGTTTTACTAAATCAACAGTAAGGTAGTTGTTAACACCAGCTGATAAAGCTCCACCACCAGGAATACTAATTGCAACTAATTTACTAATAACCTGATCGGCATATTCAGCATTAGCAACAATTGGCGTAACGCTATCAGCACCAGCACTATTACCAGTAGCTCCAGTTATTACGTTTGGGTTTACGTTGTTAACTGCACCGACAGCAGCGGCAGCAGCAGGAGTAGTAATATTGTATCTATTTAATATAAACATGATTAACCTCTTTAAGATATGGTTGTAAATGAATGCACTAAACCATACTCAACTAGATTGTTATTGTTTCCTCTAACACCTCTAACCTTGGATGGATATTTAAGCAATTTAAGTCCGCTTATTTCATTATGAGCAAGACCTTTATATAATTCGTAGTCTGTAGAACTTCTGAAAGTAAAAGTTGGAGTTTGACCCATACCAAAACCAACAGCAGCAGCACCACAGAAAAGAGAATAAGCGTAGATGTTATTAGCAGCATTAGTAATAAGGAAATTGCTAAGTTCTGGAATAACAATCACCATTACACCCTCAATAGTTCCTTTGTACATAGAACCATAAAGAATTGATGGTTGATCTTGATTCTCAATTACACCTCTGTTTACTTGAGCTTGCCATACTGGGTCAGCAGCTAGCTTATTATAAGTCTCAGGAGCAATAAAGAGTACATAACGTTTATCCTCAAAACCTAAATGAGTTTTGTATTTATAAGGTCTAACTGAAGATTCTTTCACTGTGTAAGCAGCGTTGGTAATTGGTAAACTCTGACCAGTTGCAGCTTGGTTAAACAATTGACGTATATGTGATACGTTCATTGTATTAGTAGCGACTGGGAAATTTCCAACAAGTAAAGCAGTTGCAAGATCAGCATAAGTAGTTCTAGCGTTACCGCCTACAAGGTTTGGATCACCAATCAATATTCTAGCTCTTGAAATACCACCAACGGCTTGATCAAGACGAGAAGCGAGTATTCTAGCTCTTAAATCTGAATAACTGAATTGTTGATTTAAACTCGGGTTCACACCAGCAGCACCACCATCAAAAGCAAGTGCAAAAGACTGTAGAATCCTTTTAGTGTTAAGCACGTCCGCTTGAGAAAGCAAATCAGCTCTAACATCAGACTCTAATTGAAACTTAGTTTGTAAGTTTGTAAGTTGAACATCAGTTAGCAATGTTGCAAATCTTATTCTGCCAACATCTACCATATCGCTAACATAAGTTAACTCTTGTTCGTTACCCTCTAATTGCTCGTTGCCAATTGCAACAGCAGGATCAAAAGTTTGTCTAAGTGGGAATATAATACGATCACCATCGCCTTTACTTTCCATTTTGTTATAAATAACAGCATCACTACCACCCATGAAACGGGCAAAGTTAGTGACATTTCTATAATCCTGTAAATAAGGAATTAATACATTTTTCTCAAACAGCTGAGTTTGAAATAAATTATTACGATCCAATGTCGCCATTTTAAATTACCTTTCTTTTTTGAATGTTAAAAAATATTAACTTTAAGTAAAAACCTAAAATTTTATTAATTAAATTCCAAGAACGGGAGAAATCTTTTAAAGAAAAGCTATATTAGAGGGAGAAATTATCATAAGAAATGATAAAATGCCTCTCTTCCTTTTGAAGAAATGCCATTGTCTCTAATTTTGCCAAATATCAGCAAAGCTTTTAGCTTGTTTCGTACTCGCAAGGTTAGAAACTTTAGAATTTATTGACCTATTATGCACTATTCCCTCAGTCGTGTCAACCTCACTCTCAAGCTGCTTATTACGCTTTTCCAGCTTTTCTATTTTAGCATGCAAGGATTTTATAAACGGAAGTAAACCACCGCTTTTAGTTGCTCCTTTAAAAACTGTTTCGTAAATATCAGAACCAGTCGTAATTATATGATCAATTACGACTTCTGGATTTTCGTTAGTTATATAATTTACTATTTTCTCCTGTTCATCAGCAGGTAATAAGGGAAAAAATCCAAAAAAAGCTTGATATTTTTCGTCTAATTCCGAATCTTTATTATATTTTTTAAATATATTTTACTCCTTATCAAGATTAGCTTTAAGGTCTGCATACGAATTACCTTTGCTGTCCTCTTCTCTTGATTCTTCTAAAGTAATTGCCGTATCATCAAAAGCTTTAAGCGCAATAACAGCTTCATCTTCATTTATAAGGGCATCTTCTTTTAACTTAGATAAAAACTCAGATACTTTCTTCTTAGCATTAATAAAGGCCGCATTCTTCTTATGCCCCCAAGATTTTGCATCACTTAGTTGCTTCTTTAATGATTCATATTCAACTTTTAAATCAGCTTTTAACAGCTCTTTTTGTTGTTTTTCTTCTTGCTTGTCGCCAGTTTCTGGCTCTTCTTCTCGGTCTTCTTGTTTTTGCTCATTTTCTACCTCTACTTTTATCGGCTCTTTTTCTTTGATTTCTTCTATAATAGGTTCTTTTGATTTGCCATTTTCATTATTTACCTCACCTAGAAAGATTTTTGCAAAAGCATCATCTATAGTATTTTTGTTTAAATTTTCACTCATATATCTATTTATTTTATATTTTGTTGATTATTTGGGATTTCTTCCGCCAATTCCCCCTCTGTTTGGCCACCCTGTCCCTGCATCATTTTAATAAACGCTTCATTTAACGCATAACTATCAGACTCGGAAAAACCTAACTTCTTCAAAAATAGAGGCTCTGATAGAATAAATGCAGGATTAGGACTATTAAGTAATGCTTCAAATTTAGCAGCTTCTTCTTCGTGGCTACTTGCAAAATTAGGCGCAAAATCAGTAAAAATTTCAAAGTTAATAGTTGATATTTCATCGCTTAAATATCCAGTATTAAATTTGTTATTCTTGTAGTAATTAAACGCATATTGTAGATTTTTAATACCTCTGATTGTATCAAGAATTAATTGCCCCTCGGAAAACAACATATGCTCATAAGTTGCATGTAAAGGGTTTTGAGTTCTAGCAGCATTAACAGCTCTTGCTTGAATAGCAACACCGCTTACTGCGTTTGTTTGTTCTCCTTTTAGTTCATCAAACAACTGGGTTCTTTGTTCAAATTCCAGATCAATTCTAGTTAGGGTTCGCTCTAAAAACGGCAATAATGTTTCAGAGTTAATTAATTGTACCTGATGAGGATTCTTAGTAAAAATCATCCCATCACGTCTATTAAGCTCTCCTCTAAGTATTGGTCGCATTTTCTCAAGGTTTACGTTATCCTCATCAATAATTAAGTATTTTGAATTAAGACCATGAATTGTTTTAGTCCATACATAATTTAGACATGTAGAAAGAGGAATAAGCCCATCAACTACTCCGTAAGGAATGCTTAAATAATTCCTCTTCAAACATAAAGGTATTAAGGGGAAATGTTTTTGATTAGGTATTTGTCCATCAATAGGCCCATGTTCTAGGAGTACATCAGCGCAAAACACACCTTTCCAAATTTGTGTACCCTCTAATTCTTTTAAACTTGAGCCATCTACTGCTCGTGTTTCTGCTACTTCTTTATCAAAAGTAGAAAAATATTGCTCAGTAATAACACCATCAGGGGTCTCAGGAGGGAAAGCAACTATTACCTCATAATATTTAACGTTCTTTTTATAATATACTTCAACAATACGTGCTGACCTACCAAGTACCCATAACTCTTCTAATCCGTCCCCATGATTTAAATCAGAATAAGGAATATAATCATCTCTAATTGCTCCCGCTCCACCGCTTGCAAACTCTCCTGTGGAATTAGTACCAGCGGGCTTGCCAATTAAATTATCAAAATATTCGGTATATTTAGGATAGCGTTTTTTTAGTTTCGTTCCGTTAACAAAATAACTGCGGCAGACAAACTGGGAATCTTCCATACGAGCAGATTGGTCGTCTGGATCAAAATATATTTCTCGTGGGTCTACATAATCATAGAAAAAAGTACATGTGCTATCTGGTTCATAGCCAAAATGAGACCAGCCAAGCCCTCCTATTAAAGCATCAGTGTATTTCTGAGTAGATTTGTTTTGAAAATCATTTTGCGCCTGAATAACATAAAGCATATTATTTAAATATTCAGCTAGCAAATCATGTTTTGATAAAGATGTAGTAGCTTTATAAGCTATTCTTTTTCTTGCTGCTATTTGCAGAGAAACATAAGTAGTAACTATTGGCTCTACCCTATTAACAACAAAAGGCATAGCACCAACATCGGCAAACTCACGTTTTAATTCCTCATTCCATTGATCGCCGTAATAGAACTTAAGGTTTTCGTTATATTGTAAACGCCATTTCTTACGTATTTCTGAATTGGCAGAATAATAGAAATAATCCTTTAGTTCTTGTAATACTTTTGCCTTAGCTGGTGTTAAATTTATCATGTGTGCAAGGTTCTTATTTTAGTTTTAAACTAGTTTCAAACTATAGATTCTACTTCCTCATAACCAGTAATAGTACAATCAAATTTATCATCATAACCACTTGAATAACAAATTAAACTATCGCCATCAAGAAGTCTATGTTCTACAACTTCTGAAGTATTACCATAAATAATAGCAAGTAAATCAGTTGTTTGATTGGCAAGTAGCAAAAGATTTTCTTGCATAAAAGCTTCTTGTATTGGATCTTCTAACAATGCTATTGCTTGCAAATTAAGCCTTATATTACGACCACTCCTATTACAACATCTAATTGACTTAATAACTACATTCCCCTCTGAATTAAAAAGAGCAGTCTTGGAATCACTTAAATTATTAAAATATAGTCTGATAGGTCTAATAAAGATCATATTATTTCTTTTAGGAAATCCTGTAATCTATCGTATTTTTGTTCCAAGATTTCCTTTTCTTCTAGCGGCATTTCTGCTCCAGTGCTTTTATAAGAGTAGTAATCCATTACTGCTTTTTTTAGGAAATCCGCTAAAATGCCAAAACTAGCAACTTTCTCGGAACATTCGCACATCAAGGCGAAGTCCTTTAAACTTTTATTTTCCATGATCAACCTAATATTTTTTCTAAGTTGGCAAGTTGCTCTTTGATAAGATTAATATCATTTAAAAGAGTCGCTTTTCTGCTTTCCGTTGCTATGGTTACCTCACCTGAGAAATAAAGCACACCATCGCTATATAAAGCTTGAACATATTTAGGAAGAATCTGGATAATTTCAACAGGATTTTGTTGTAGTTCAGTCATAGATTTACTCGCAAGGATTAACAATTACTAATTATTATAAATTAATTTATTTTTTAATCAATTATTATTTGGAGGAGTATAACCAGCTAAAAACTCTTTGATTTTAGCTATATCATCTTCAAGTTCCGATATTGATATTAAGGCGGCATTTAGTATTTCCATAAATTTAGGATTATTTAAATCCACATCAGTATTAAATAGCTGACCTGCCCACGCTCTTAAATTACTAGCATCAGACATAAACCAGCTAAGATAATTCATAGCTTCTGGGTTCATTGGTTTTATTATCTGTTCTACTATTTGACTATTACTATTAATTACTTTCATATTTTTACCTTTTTAATTAAATTCTACTATAACCCTGCCATTACCGCCTCTTAAACCAGTGCCAGATGATCCTCCTGCACGTCCTACTCCGTAACCACCTGAAAAATCACTATCAGAAGCAGCAGAAGCAGAAATACTAACACCAGTACTATCAGGAACAATTATTGTAGAAGTTTTTCCAGGAAATGAGTTGTTTATATAACCAGAGCCTCCACCTGATGTTCTACCATCACCCCCAGAACATCCTCCACCATAATATCCACCACCTCCTCCGCCACAATCGTAAGTTTGTCCTGTAATAGTTACGGTTGCCCCCGCTCCTTGTAAAAATCCTGCTTGTGCAAATTGAGTAGGATAACCACTTGCCGATACACCTCCAGCTGATTGTGTTCCACCTGTTCCAGCAAGAACACCATTTTGCCCTGTTGTTCCTCCCCCAGCACCAAGTCCGTTAGTAGAGTAACCGCTTCCACCACCTCCTCCTCCAGCTATAGCTAAGATAGTACCGCTAGGTGAACCTATTCTTACATCACTTCTTCCACCACCAGCTCCGGGATATGTATCACCGGAAATACCCCAACCTCCATCAGGATATCCGCTTGTTCCTGCTCTAGAACCATAAATACCTCCCTCCCCTCCTTGTCCTACTATTATATACAAAGTTTGCCCTATATAATTTGATGTATTAAATTCATATATGGTATAACCACCTGCACCGCTGCTACCTCCGCCATTATATAATCCTTGACCGCCACCAGCACCTAATATTTTTAACCTGCAAATATTCGTACTACTAGCTGGAATAGTTACTGTTTGTACTGTACCAGTATAATCAAAAGTATACTTAAAAACTGGAGCTGGAATAAATTGAAAATTATTAATAACTTGTACTAGATAAAGTCTTCCTGATTCACCTGATATACTAAAAATAAGACAATCAGTAGCATTAGCCGCAGTAGATAAAGGCATTAAAGAAGAAGTACTACCTGATCTATAGATATTATAGATATTTAAAGACCTATTACCCACTCCATCTTGTTTAACAAATAATTTGAATGTAGAAATTCCCGTTGTATACCATGTAACACTACTTATTGTACAATTACCGCTCAATGTTAAAAAAGATATATTACCATTAGTAGCATCCCAATTGATATTACTTGCATATGTTAATGTTTGATATTTATCTGTTTTATTGTCAACATAAGTCTTGCTTGTAGCTGATGTTGAAGTAGCAGGCGATGAGGGCAATCCAGTTATATCATTGCTCTGCATATTTAACGGGTTTAAAACCTGTAATGATGTAGAATTGTGAGCAGCTAAATTATTACCTTTTAAAGTGCCTGTTTGAGCATTTATTGTACCAGTTGTTAAAATATCATTAGATTGACAATCAATAGAGCCGTTACTATTGATTTTCATTCTCATTATCCCATTTGTTCCAAACTTTAAGCTTAAAGTAGAGCCAGCCCAGACATATCCCTCTGAAGTAGAATTATTTAATCCAAATTCTACACCATAACCAGTATTTTGATTGTACACACTAAAAGCGGTAGAAGTAGAAGAATTATTAGAATTGTATATACGGAAATCTGTATTATTTAAAGCAGACGTATATATGTTATATGGTAATACAATAGTAGCTGTAGGTATAGCCCACGTGCCATCACCTCTTAAAAACACACTATTTGAGCTTGGAAAATTTTGCAATCTATTGATATTTAACTGACCACTGGTGTTTGAGTTGATATCAAATATTTTAGTATTAACAAAATTTTCAGTAGCAATACTATACCAGCTAGCTCCATCCCAGTATTCAAATTTTGGCACGTATTAAACCTATTTATAAATTATAAACTAGTGTTTAATCTCATATCACCAGCAACTGGGGAGCTTGGGCGTTGAGCTGTTGTGCCTACTGCAATTTTAAATTTACCAGTAGAATTAACTGTTAAATCTCCTGTTGTTGTTAATGTTCCTGGAGTGATAATATTATTTGGTAAAGATATAGTAGCTACCCCATTAACAACAGTAACAGTAATTTGATTAGTAGTACCGAGTATTGAAGTAAAAGAATTACGATCTGTTGATGCAAAAGTAAAGCTATCAGTTCCAATTGTAGTTATACTAGAAGTAAACATCCATAAACTAGAACTATTAACAGTCCCGCTAATAACATTTATAATATCACCTCTAACAGTTTGAGCTATAACATCATAATCAGTAGCTCTTGTTAATATCCAGTTAGTACTTGCAGAACCTATATTTGTTACTGTATATATACCATTTTGTAATGCAGTTGTTTGATCTTTAACTAGAACTCTATTACCAACAGCTAAAGCTACACCATCAATAGTTAAAGCTGCTTGTGTTCCAGCGTTAGTAAGAGTTGCACCAACCCCGCTAGTACCATTGCTATAAGTAACAGTTAAGTTGCTAGTTGTTGCTACTAAACATGGGGATACAAGCCTAATAGTATTTAAAACCCAGTTTTCACTTGCTAAAGAAAACCAACTATTTCCGTCATGAAATTCCTGTTTGCCAACAGGTAAGGTTAATTGTGCCATAAAATTACTCGCAAAGTTGTTAAATTTCTATGTTATATCTTAACATTCCTACTTCTGAATTGCTAGGTCTTTCTGTTATGTTTCCCACTGGAATTTTTACTGCTCCAGTTCCTAAAAACTTAACATTTTTTTGAAAGTCAGCCTCTTTTTCAAAATTAGTATATTCTTTTAGTACTACCTTTTTATAAAAATTAAAATTGTTATAATCATATTCAAATATGGTTTCTTTACTATCCCATCCGTATTTGTTTGATGTCCATGTTCCAATTGTTCTTGTTACATCGTATAAGCCAAATCTTTTAGGGAATCTGTAATAATCATCGCTACTAGATTCATTGTGAAAATCAGGTATACTAAAAATAAAACCTTTATATTTAGCTGTTGGATTAGGAAAAGGCCATATATGATATTTATTTTGGTATCCAAAAAGTCCTATGTGAAGCGGTGCAATAGGAGAATCAGAGCCTATATGATCGCCTCCGCTATCCCAAGAAAATAAACGCAGGCCTCCTTCTGATTTATGACCATCACTCCTACCGTGTGAATCAAACCATAATGTACTAAATCCCCTATCATCTGAACTATAACCAGATGGAAACCTAAACTCATAATCACCAACGGCATTATGTCCCTCATCGTTTAAATCTGCGCTAGTCCACTTATTTTTTACATTTAATAGTTGCCCACGAATATAATCTCCATAAGCTTTACCTCCTACAGCTACACCTATAAAGCCTAAAATAGTCCCAAGAATACTTATAGCCTGTACTCCTGCTAAAGCTGCAATTTCTGCTTCTACTTCTGCTTCTAAAGCAGCTATTGCTCCCTCTATCGCAGTATCAGAAGCTATTCTTTCTCCTGTTTCTTCTTCTAAATCAATTGGTCTTACATAATCATTAACAACAGGCACTTTACCACCAGAAGCTATACTTATTATGCCGTTTGCGAATGTTGCTATTTTAAGAATACCTGATCCAATAGTATTTAAAGCTTGGCTATTTGGTAAATTATTGTTTGGTGTGTTAAGAACATAGGTTGCATCAGTTGGAGCATAAGTTGGAATATCAACCTCAATAGGAATATTATTTGCTCCACCTTTCCAATATTTGCCTGTAGTTAAATTCGGCATGTTATCAGCTGGTAATCTTGCTACTCTTGAAAGTAGTTTTGCAACATCTTGTCCCTCTTGTATCAATTCTGGCCTAATAAGTGTAAGTTGCATGTTTGCTATGGGAGCAGCTACCTCTACATAATCTTTTCCAGCTATGGCAGTTGATAAAGTACCAGTAGCATTATTAACTGTATTTTTTAAAAGGCCTGTCTGTAAATTTCCAAGAGACTGCGCCTTAGTAAAAGTATATGTTGTTCCAAGACCATATAATTGCTTTAATGCTTCTGGAATAAGATACATTTTGGGGTTTTCCCAAGCAAATGTTACAGTAGAACTGCCAACAATAAAATTAGCATTGTCAAACCGCTTCATTATTTGCGCTGCTCTAACTTGCGTCATCGCTAAGGATGAAGAGATGTCAGTTCCTATTGGATTGCCAAATGTATCATATTTAGTTGCGTAAATCTGAGGTAAGAACGGCCCAGACATTACCCAGTCAAAAGGGGATAAATAGTCAAAAGTAGGGTTTGGAATCCTAAAATCACCTATAATTGGACTTATAGGATTAGGGAATACTGCCTCTGCTAAAGGTGGTAAATTTATAATACCTATATGCAATTGTTCTACAGGTTCATTATAATAATCACCTATCCATATTCGGTTATGGTCCAGTTTTTTTAATTCTTCAAAATTTCCTATTTTTCTTTTTAAATCTATTATATCTTGGCGTACGTCAATTAGAACTGGTGATGCAAAAGACCTCCCCTCTTTATCTCCAAGCAATATATATCCTCTATCTATAGGCAATTTACCTGTAACAGGCGATATAAAATTGTATAAACGATCATACTTCATGCTGTTAAATGTGTTAATATACTTGAGATTTTATCGCTCTCATTTGAATAATGAGTATCAATTAAATTAGCGAGTGTACTAAACCAAGCAGGCGTACTGTTATCAAGTTCATTAGGAAAATCTTGAGGAAATTTGGGTTGAAACTTATAAAAATACACATCACGAGCAAGCCTGTTACTTAAATAATCTAAATAATATCTGCTCCACTCTTCCGCTCCTGTCATTGCAACATTCATTATTTTCCCCGCTCTAACAAGGGAATGTTCTAAATCTGTTGATGCCCCACCGCTGCCGTCAAAACTCATATTTCCTATTCCAGTGCCAACGTCAACTATGACAATTCTAATAGCGTTAGGTTTAACTGTTAAACCAACATTGATCGCTGCTAATATCGCATCATTAGCATAAACTCCACCATCACTATAATAATGCCCATTAAAATTATGAGCTGGTAAATAAATAGGAGCAGCACTTGAAGCTCTACAAACATTTACTATGGTTTCAGTATTACCTATAAAATATGCTGGGTCATTAAAGTTAGAAAATACAACATATCTGCTCATGTCTTCCTCATAAGCAGGTATTACAATAGGGGTTTTGAGATTAGCTAAAGTATTCGCGCCGAAATTATCTACAAGAACCTGCTGGAGTATATTACTTCCATAGTTTGAATCTTCATAAGCAGATTTATAGAAAGCGTCATCAGTGGCAAACATAAAAGCTTTTTGAGCAAGGTTTGGTCTGTTTGAATCTTCGCCCC
>Ga0194124_10006045_pt1 | contig 10970 bp, 7 predicted proteins | sample TA2KigCas0mmetaG_FD_148605 | JGI IMG/M metagenome (GOLD analysis project Ga0194124, IMG submission 148605) | Freshwater microbial communities from Lake Tanganyika, Tanzania - TA2015031 Kigoma Deep Cast 0m | ecosystem: Environmental > Aquatic > Freshwater > Lake | place: Tanzania: Lake Tanganyika...
GGATCTGATTATCTAAAGAGGAAAATTCTCCAATAACAGTATCCCCTAAGGAACCTCGATCAATTGTACAATAGGATCCTATTTGAACTGAGTTTTCTATGACAACTCTTCCAAGATGAGGAAATCGTAATCTTTCTCCATTTATAAATTTAAAGCCAAAACCAATCTGTCCTATTAAAGTTCCAGACTTTATTAAAACATTGTCACCTATAAGAGCGTTTTCTATGATTACATTTGAACCAATTATACAATTTTTTCCTATACTTACATTTTTTTTAATAATAACATTGTTTCCAATTTTTGTTTTATCACCAACTTTTGATCTATAATCAATTAAACAATTTTTTCCTGCATAAATATTTTTATTTCTTTTTTTTTCAAATATATTTTCATCATCTATGGAGGCATCTGGATAAAATTTATTAACAATTTTATAAAAATTAATTAATGGATTATTTGATATCAGAGGAATAGTTGTACTTGGTAATGCTTTGCTTAAATTATAACTCGTAATACATGCTTTAGCTTTAGTTTTTTTTGCTTGATTAACATATTTGGAGTCTGAAAAAAAAGTTAAATCATCTTGTGTTGCTTCATGTAAATTTTTTATATTAAAAATTTTTTTATTTTTATATTTGCTATCAAGATTAATCGCACATATATCTGAAATTTCTTTGAAATTTAAAAAATTAATTTCCTTTTTAAAAAAAGACACAAAAACTAAAATGTTGACCCAATATTAAAGGTAAAATTTTGAACTTTGTCCGTTGGAGCTTTTGAAATTACATTAGAAAATGAAAAGCTTAATGGACCTAAAGGTGAGACAATATTTATTCCAACTCCAAGAGATGATCTAATTTTATTACTATCATTCACTCTGTCTGAGTAATCTACTCCCCAAATGTTACCAGAATCTAAAAATAAAAAAGTAGTTGGTCTTACTATTTCTGGTAAAGGATTTGGAAAGGTACTTTTTAAGCTTAAAGTAGCTAAATAATTTCCCCCTACATGATCACCACCATCTACAGGGCCTACTCCTCTATTTTCAAAACCGCGTAAGTCTCTTGAAGTTGCAAAAATTCTATCCGAGAGTTTTATATCCTTATCAGCTATTCCTACTCCACTATCCAACCTTAGTTTTACAGAACCAATAAATTCAGGATTAAAAAGTTCACTAAAGAGGGTTATACCAGCTCCTGTTTGCAAAGTTGGCACATCACTAAGTAAAGTTGACAGATTTTGATCAAAATAAGTAATGAACCCTTCAGTTGTTTTGAACTTAGAATTCCTTTTGTCCAAAGTTAAGCTATACCCCAGTGATGTAGTTAAATAATCACCAGCTCTAGATCTAAATAAAGCAGATGATGATCCGCCTGCTTTAATGCTATCATGTTGGATTACAAAATTTGGTTTAATAAACATGTCTTCATAAATTTCATAATTAGTAGAATTTACTGTACCAATTTTTTTATTTTCAAAACCAGTATTTTTAAATTCATCTTTTTCAGAAAAAAGTGAAATATTTACATTTCTATTACTATTTAAAAAATTTGGTGTAGAATATTCAAATACTCCAGAAATTTGTTGGGTTGATAATTTTCCTGTAAAGTTTAAATTGATACCTTCTCCTAAAAAATTAGACTCATTTATAGAGCCTTCAATAACCCCACCTTGAGTTCCGTATCCTGCTCCAGCAGAAATATTACCTGTTGGTTGATCTTTAACTTTTATGTCAATATCTTTAAGCTTATTTAACTTGTCTTCTTTTGTTTCTATATCAACTTTTGAAAAAAAACGTGCAGCTTTTAAATTGTCTATGGATTTGCTCACTTCATTAGAGTTATATAAATCACCCTCGGAAAACTTCAGTTTGTCTCTAATTGTTGCTTCTTTAGTAATGGTATTACCACTTACAATTATCCTGTTAATAAAAAAATTATCAAGTTTGTAAAAATTTATAAATAAGTCAATTTTTTCATTATCAACTTTTTTTTCTGATGTGGCTACAATTAAATTTGGAATTTTTTTTGAATCAAAAAAATCTTTAATTTTTTTTTCTATAAATAATACTTTTAAATTAGAATAATCTTTTTTAAATATTTCCTTAATTGCAATATTTTTAATAGTATCTAAATTATCAGAAGTAAGTTCTTTGCTTTCATCTGTAAGATTTACAGTACCAAAAATATATTTCTTTCCAGAATTTATTGAAAAAATTATGTTAAAATCATTATTTTCTTGAATTGCAAATGAAGATTCAATTGTAATATCATAAAATCCTTTAGATTTATAAAAATTTTTTAATAACTGTGAGTCATACTCTAACCTTTCTTCACTAAAATAATTTGATGAAAAAAGTTTCCACCATCCATATTCTGAGGTAGACACCACATCGATTAAGTCACTACTTTTAAAATATTTGTTACCTATAAAATAAATTTTTTTTACTTTGGATATGTATTTTCTATCAATATTTAAGATTAGATTAATTTGATTATTTTGAATTTTAAATACCTCAGGTTCAATAACTGCAAAATGATATCCGGTCTGTTTTAAATACTTTCTTATGCTTTCAATATCTTCCTTTAACTTTGATAGCGTAAATATCGATCCCTCTTTTATTCTTATAAGTTTATTAATTTCATCTAAATCTGAACCTTCAACACCCTTAGTAAAGAAAAAATTTACTACAGCATTTTCACTTACAACTATACTCAGAACATTATTTAAGTAGGAAATTTTTACATCTGAAAAAAGTTCAGTTGCATAGAGTTTTTTTGTTAAATCATCTATATATTTTGCATCAATTAAATCTTTTTTTTCAACTAAAGACATAATTAAACCCTCTGAAACTCTTATGTTTCCCTGAACTTTAATTTGATCAATTTTAGAAAAAGAGATTGATGGAAAAAATAAGATTAAAAAAAAAAAAAATTTTTTCATTTTAAGTTTGATTTAATAAAACTATGAAATTTTAAGATATTGCTTAAATTGTTAAGTTTTCGATACATTATTTGTTTTTTTATATTTTTTCTATTTAAATTCATAATTATTTTATTAGCAATTTCGGGAAATTTGATTTTTTTATTAATAAATTTGTTCACTAATATTTCATTAATTAGGTTAATAGCAACATAAGCATTTTGTTTATATAAATATGCAAAGTTAAGAATTTTGCCTAAATAATTATATTTATTTTCAAGTTTATAAAAATTAAAGCCTATTTTCTGGAAATTATTTAAAAAATATTTTTTTTTATCATAAAGTTTAAAATTATTTTTAAAAAAAAAATTTTTTAAAACTACTCTCATATCTGGTTTATAATAACTCATTATACTTGTTTCATTTTTAAAAGTTACAGCCGCATGCACAAAGGATTCTGGGTGAATAAATATAAAAAATTTTTTGATTGAAATATTAAAAATTAATGAGGCTTCTATAATTTCTAAAACTTTATTAATAAGGTTTGCAGAGTCAATTGAGTTTTTTTTTCCCATTCTCCAAATGGGGTGCTTTAATACTTGATTAACTTTAGCCTTATTTAAATCTATTTTTTTTTTAAAAAAAGGTCCACCCGAGGCTGGTATATGTATTCTAGAAATTTCGTCTCTATTTTGATTATTCAGTAGTTTCCTTAAAGCAAAGTGCTCTGAGTCAAGAGGATAAAATTTACAATTATATTTTTTTAATTCTTTTTTAATTAAATTCCATCCACATATAATACTTTCTTTATTAACTATTCCTAATTCTTTTGTATTTTTAATAATATCCAAAGTGGGTTTAAGACCTTTAATTCCAGATATGGCATTAACGGTAATATCAATTTTAAACGAAAAATATTTTAGATCTTTTATAATTGTAATTTTTTTTTTTTTACAAACTGACAAAATTTTTTCTTCTGAAATACAATTTGTTAAATAAACATATTTTGGAGAAAATTTTTTTATTTGTTGGATTAATAACTTATAATTATTATTCCCGCTTAAAACTATTACCTTAAATAAATTTGTCTTTTTTGAAATAACCTCAAGACATAATTTTCCAATTTCACCAGTCGAACCTAAAATACAAACTTTTTTTTTCATTTTATAATATTAGATTGGCTACAACCATGACCCATATTAAACCGTCAATCCGATCTAAAATACCACCGTGACCAGGTAATAATTTGGAACTATCTTTAACTTTATTTAATCTTTTAAAATAAGACATTATCAAATCTCCAACTTGTGCAATAAGAGATAAAAAAAATTGAATTAAGAATAATTTCAAATTTATCTGTAGTGTTGAATTAAAAAAAAAAACTACACAGGCAAATTGACTTAAAACTATTGAACCAAAAGCTCCTGACCAAGTTTTATTAGGACTAACTTTTGAAAGCTTTTTTACGCCAAATAACTTTCCAAAAATATAGCCACCAACATCACTTAGCCAAACAATTAATAAAACCCACAAAAAAAAAAAGTTATAACTATTTTTAAAATAAAAAGTGATTGTTGAATACGCTGCTAAAATTAAAAAAAATATACCTACTATAAATAAGAAATTTTTTTTTTTATTTATTTTATGCCATTCGTAAAAAGATATTAAAAAAACAATATAAATAATAATACTAAAAAAAAATTTTTGGTAAATTAATAAATAAATAAGAGGAAAAGCTAAAAGAGATATTATAAATCTTTTTTGAAAATTATTCAGAAATACCTCCAAAATTCCTTTTTATTAAATAATATTGATCAAGAATTTTGTCCAAGTCTCTTGTTTTAAACTCTGGCCAAGTTTTTTTTAAAAAAAATAGCTCTGAATAGGATAATTGCCACAATAAAAAATTACTTAACCGTTGGTATCCTCCTGTTCTAATAAGTAAATCTGGATCAGGAATTTTTTTAGTAAACAATAAGCTTGAAAATAATTTTTCATCGATTTTTGATTTGATAAGATATTTTTTATTAAAGGCTTTAATAATTTCTTGTCTTGAACCGTAGTTAAGTGCAAAACAAACCAGCGTTCCTTTATTATTTTTCGTTTTTTTTTCTACAACTTTAATTATTTTTTTAATATCTTTAGGAAGATTATTACGAAATCCAATAAATTTTATTATCACATTCTTTTTATTAAGAAGATGAAATTTTTTAGCAAAAAAATATCGAAACAATTTAAATAAATGATCAATTTCCTTTTTAGGACGTAACCAATTTTCGTTTGAAAATGCATAAAGTGTTAAAAAATTAATTTTAATTTTAATACAATATTCAATTATCTTAAAAGTATTTATTAAGCCGTTATAGTGACCTTTATTTCTATTATTAAATTTTTTAATACCATATCTACCATTACCATCCATTATGATTGCTACATGGATCCCTTGCTTCATATTTTTAAAATTTCATTTTCTTTATCGGTTAATTTTTTTTCTATTTCTGAAATTTTCAAATCTGTTATTTTTTGAATATTATTTATATTCTTTTTTACCTCATCCTCACTTAAACCTTGGCTTTTTTGATTTTTTTTTAAATCTTCAATAGCATCACGTCTAATATTTCTAATAGAAATTTTTGCTTTTTCAGACATTGATTTTAAAACTTTTATCAGCTCTTTTCTTCTTTCTTCGTTAAGTTTTGGAATAGAAATTCTTAATAACTGACCATCAATCATTGGATTTAGATTAAGTTCAGACATTCTAATTGATTGATCAATAAGATTAACATTTGATTTATCCCAAACTTGAACTGTTATCATTTGTGGCTCTGGTACAGAAATTGTTGCAAGCTGACTTATAGACATTTTTTGTCCATAAACGTCTACCCTCAAACTATCTAACATCTTGGGATTTGCCCTTCCAGTTCGTATTGATGAAATTTCATTTACAAAAGCTTGTAATGACAAATTCATTTTTTGTTCAAATTTTTGATAGTTCATCTAAACAGTACTTGCTAATGATTTAACTTCTTCATCAAATGGTTTTTTTTTAAGATCAACACCTTCACCAACCTTAAACCTTACAAAACTTTGCAAAGAAAAATCATCTCCGGTTTCTTTTTCATATTCTTTTAAGGCTTGTAAAACACTTTTTTGATTATCATAAATCCATTTTTGACCTAACAAAGTGTTATCATCAACTACCTTTTTTAGTTTTCCAGTTATAATTTTATTGATCAATTCGTCCTTTTTTCCCTCATTTTTAAGTTCTTCAATTAAAGTCTCTTTTTCTTTATTCAGGAATTCTTTATCTAAATCATTTTCCGACAAAGCAGTTGGTGCCATTGCTGCTATGTGCATTCCAATCTTTTTAGTAAAATCAAATGCTTTTGTATCTTTTTTTTTTGAATTCGACGAAACCAAAACACCAATTTTTCCTAAATTGGGTGTGACTAGATTATGAATATATTTTTCAACTAAAAAATTATCTTTGTTTAAATAGCCTAATCTCCTAATTTTAATATTTTCTCCTATTTGAGAAACTAGTTCTACAAGCTGATCTTTAATAAAAATGTTGTTATTTTTTTCATTTAATAAATCATTTAAAGTAAAAACTTTTTTTAAAGCCACTTTTAAAATTTCATTACAAAATTTTATAAATTTATCATTTTTAGCAGCAAAATCTGTCTCAGAATTAATTTCTAGAATACACGCTAGTTTATCATTATCTGAAATACATATTAAACCCTCAGCAGCATCTCTTGAGGATTTTTTTGCAGCCTTTGAAATTCCTTTTTTTCTTAAATACTCTATGGACTTTTCTATATCATACCCATTTTCAGAGAGAGCAATTTTACAATCTTGAATGCCGGCACCTGTTCTATCACGAAGTTCTTTAACTTTGCCTAAACTATCATCAGACATTTATTTTGTCTTTTTTATTTTCTTTACTGTCTTTTTCTTTTTTAGATACTTTACCCTCTTTTTTTATTTCGGCTTGAGAATCGGAAATACTTGCCAAAATATTTTTTTGTGCATCTAAAATAGTTTTTTTTGCTAGATCGCAGTAAAGATTTATTGATCTTCTCGCATCATCGTTTCCAGGTATTGGATAATTAATATCTTCAGGGTTTGAATTGCTATCAACCACCGCAATAATAGGAATTTTTAGTTTTTTTGCTTCCTGTATTGCAATTGACTCAATGTTTGTATCAATTACAAACAATAAGTTTGGTAACACCTTCATGTCTGCAATTCCCCCTAAGGATCTATTCAGCTTATCTCTCTCTAGTCCCATCTTGATGAGTTCTTTTTTAGTGTACCTTTTATTTTCTTTATTTAATTCTTCAGTAAGCTTTTTAAGCCTTTTAATTGAGTTGCTTATCGTCTTCCAATTTGTAAGCATTCCACCAGGCCATCTATAGTTTACAAAAAACTGATTGGTTTCTTTTGCAACTTGTGAAATTAATTCACTTGCCTGTTTTTTGGTTGATACAAATAAAATTTTTCCACCATTTGCTATACATTTATGCATTTGTAACAAAGCTTCGTTTAAAAGCTTAACAGTTTGCATAAGATCAATAATATGAATTGAATTTTTTTCTCCAAAAATGAATTTTTTCATTTTCGGATTCCATCGAAAAGTTTTATGTCCTAAGTGAACGCCAGCTTCTAAAAGCTCTTTTATTGACGCAGAAGGTATACCCATTCTATTTTTTCCGGTTACATCCACCATAGAAACTGCCTTATAAACAAAGGACCGGGAGCATTGCTGCTTTATTCTACGTGCGAATTTTACAGATTTTATAATTAATTTTTTTTTAAATACAAGCTAATTAATCTTATAATTCAAATTAATTTCTTTAAACTTATTAATTAAATTCATATCTACAAACTTGTAATCTTTAACATCTAAATTTAATAGTTTTTCATTAGCCTTAAATTTAATTATTACTTTAGTTTTTCCATTTTTTTTTAAAATTGAATTAACAATCTCTATTTCTTTTAAACTATTTAAAAAAAACTCTATGGAATTAATTTTTGCCTCTTTTAAAGAGTTGAGATCAGTTATTTTTCTAACTGTTAATCTTTGTGTCCCATTTGTTAACTTTTCTTTAACAATATTAATTAAAAAGGAATTTCCTAGTATTAATTTTTCTCTACTTGCTAAGAGTAATTCTGAAAAAACAAAAATTTCATACATTCTGCTAAGATCACTTAATTTTAAGATAGCAAAAGGTTGGCCTTTTGAAGTTTTTTTCTCTTGTAATAACATTAAAGTACCACCAATAATAATTTCTTTTCCATTATCTAATTCGTTTATTTTGCTGTAGAGAACCGCATTATAAGATTTTAAGATACTTTCGTAATCAGATAGAGGATGTTTACTCATAAAAAAACCAATTGAGTCAAACTCATTTTTCATTTTTTCGTTATTTTCCCAGATGGAATAATTATTTATTTTTAAAAAATCTAAAAAAACTTTCTGAGTTTCACCAAAAAGGTTGTTTTGTTTAGAATTACTTTCTTTAAAATTTTTTGATATTTTTATAATTTCTGGAACATTATCATGCAGTAGTTTTCTATTTTTATTAAAACAATCAAAAGCACCCGATTTAATTAATCCCTCTAATTGAAGTTTATTAATATATTTTGAGTTAATCTTAAGTACGAAATCCTCTAAATTTTTAAACGTTCCTAATTTATCTCTTATTTTTACTATTTCGTTCATTGAGTCATAGCCTACAGCTCTAATTGCAGATAAAGCATAATAAATTTTATTTTCTTTAACTTCAAAGCCAGCAAAACTTTCATTAATAGAAGGTGGTACTACTTTAATGTATAATCTTTTAAGTTCTTCATAAAACTCATTCAGTTTATCTGTATTGCTTAGCTCCATATTCATAGACGCTGAAAAAAAGAATAATGGATAATGAGTTTTTAAATATGCAGTTTGATAGGCAACTAATCCGTAGGCTGCAGCATGGCTTTTATTAAAACCGTACTGAGCAAATTTTTCAACAAGTTGAAAAATAAATATTGACTGTTCTTTTGGTATTCCGTTTGCAACAGCTCCTTCTATAAAATCTTTCTTTTGTCTCTCCATCTCAGCAGATTTTTTTTTACCCATTGCTTTTCTTAAAATATCTGCTTTTGATGCTGAAAAACTAGATAGCACTTGAGCAATTTGCATTACTTGTTCTTGATAAATTATAACCCCGTAGGTTTCTTTCAGTATGGGTTCAAGTTTTGGATGAATATAATTTGGCTGCTCTATTCCATTTTTACAGTTATTATATTTTGAAATGTTCTGCATAGGACCAGGTCTATAAAGTGCGACTAAAGCTATAATGTCTTCAAATTTATCTGGCTTCATTTGTCTTAAAACTTCTTGCATACCTGAACTTTCTAATTGGAATATTCCTGTCGTTTCACCAGTAGATAATAGATGAAATGTTTTTTTGTCGTCCAAAGGAATAGAACTTATATCCAATTTAACTCCGTTTTTATTTAACTCGTGAAGTGTTTTTTTAATAATTGTTAAAGTTTTAAGGCCGAGAAAATCAAATTTCACCAGACCCGCAGCTACAGACCAATTCATATCGAACTGAGTAACTGGAATATCTAGTTCGGATTCAAAATCTTTGTATAAAGGAATTATTTCGTTTATGTTTTTATCTGCAATAATAATACCTGCAGCATGAGTAGCTATATTTCTGTATAAACCCTCTAACTTCAAAGAAAGATCGCAAAGTTTTTTAATTCTAGAGTCTTGTTTTTGAGCTTCTTGAATTCTTGGCTCAATTGAAATTGCTTCTTGCAAGGAAAGAGGCCTAGCTGGGTCAAACGGTATCATTTTTGACAATCCATCTACAACGGAATATGGAAGACCAATAACTCTGCCAATATCACGCAAAGCCATTCTGGCTTGTAATTTTCCAAAAGTAATTATCTGGGCAACTTTACCTTTATATTTTTCTTTTACATAGTTAATCACTTGATCTCTATCTTCCTGACAAAAATCAACATCAAAATCTGGAATAGAAATACGATCAGGATTTAAAAATCTTTCAAAAATTAATCCAAATTTAATCGGATCTAATTCTGTTATACTTAATGCATAAGCAACTAATGAACCAGCGCCGCTTCCTCTTCCTGGGCCTACGGGAATATTATTATTTTTTGCCCATGCTATGTAATCCGCTACAATTAAAAAATAACCTGCAAATTTCATTTTCGATATCATTTTGAGCTCATAATCAAGCCTACTTTGATATTTTAAATTCAACTCCTCTTTTAATTTTTCGTCTGTAATATTTTTAAAAATTTTATCATTAAGCTTTAAACTTAATCCATTTTTTGCTTGATCAAATAAATATTCATCTAATGACTTTTTAGTTGCTGAATTAATAGAGTATGAAGGAAGAAGAGGTTTGCTTACAAGAGGCCGATAAGTACAAAAATATTTTAAATAATGATTATTTTCTAATGCATCAGGTAAATCCTTAAAAATCTCCACCATTTCATCATTAGATTTAAAATAATGTTCCTCTGAATAGGTAAGTCTACTTTTTTCATCAACGTAAGTTTTTTGTCCAACACAAATATATGCATCATGAGCTTCATATGTCTCTTTTGATAAATAAAATACTTCATGTGTTGCAATTAGTGGTATTTTATTAATACTACTTCTTTCTATCAAAAAATTTTCAATAGTTTTTTCACCGATTTCTCCGTGACGTTGTATTTCAAAATAGAGATTATCCTTAAAATTATTTTTAAATTCTGTAATTAAATTAGTAAAAAGCTTTTCTTGATTATTTAAGATTAATTCTGAAGCTAAAGTATTTTTTCCACCAAAAAGAATAATTAAGTCTTTTGAATTGCTTAAAAGTTCTTTTAAATTAATTTGAGGAACTTGGTCTTTATTTACTTTTAAATAGGAATTAGAAGATAGATTTATTAAATTTTTATATCCAGTCTCAGATTTAGCTATTAAAGATATTTTTCCTATAATTTCTTGAATATTTAAATTTATTTGTGTTCCAATT
>Ga0194124_10006051_pt1 | contig 10962 bp, 10 predicted proteins | sample TA2KigCas0mmetaG_FD_148605 | JGI IMG/M metagenome (GOLD analysis project Ga0194124, IMG submission 148605) | Freshwater microbial communities from Lake Tanganyika, Tanzania - TA2015031 Kigoma Deep Cast 0m | ecosystem: Environmental > Aquatic > Freshwater > Lake | place: Tanzania: Lake...
CGCCCTTCCCGTCTACGCGAGCGGCATCCGCGCCGATGCCGCGGCGACGATCGAGGCCGCGCGCCGCCGCGGGCACCAGCGCTTCAAGCTGCAGACCGCGTTCTCCATCGAGGAGAACAGGCGGCTGCTGCGCGAGGGGCGCGAGGCGGCGGGCGACGCGCCGCTGATGACCGACGCCAACCAGACCTTCACGCGCGAGAGCCTCGCCGCGCTGCGCGACGACCTGGTCGCGGCGCGGCTGCTCTGGGTGGAGGAGCCGTTTCCCGTCGACGACCTGCAGGCCTATCGCGACTGGCCGCGCGAACTCGGCCTGCCGCTCGCCTTCGGCGAGAACGCGCGCGGCGTCGACGGCCTCGACGAGGTCATCGCGCTCGGCGCCGACGTCGTGCAGCCGGACATCACCAAGACCGCGGGCATCACCGCGGGGCTGGAGATCGGGCGGCGGGTCGTCGCGGCGGGCCGCAGGCTCTGCCTGCACATGTATGGCGGCGGCCTCGGCGTGCTCGCGAGCGCGCACCTGACCGCCGCCATCGACGGCGCGCACTGGCTCGAGACCGATGCCAACGAGAATCCGCTCTACGACGCGGTGTTCTCGCCGGCGATCCGCATATCGGGCGGCGAGATCGAACTGCCGCCGGGGCCGGGGCTCGGCGTCGCGCTGCGCGACGACGCCGTGGCGCGCTACGGCGTCGATGCGCGAAGGGGAGGGGCATGACCGAGAGCGAGCTCAGGGACTGGATCTGCCGGCACGGGGAGTCGCTGCATGCGCGCGGCCTCGCCCATGGCAGCTCGGGCAACATCAGCGCGCGGCTCGACGACGGGATCCTCGTCACGCCGACGAATTCCTGCCTCGGGCGCCTCGACCCGGCGCGCATCTCGAAGCTGGCGCCCGACGGGCGCCTGGTCTCCGGCGACGCGCCATCGAAGGAGGGCTTCCTCCACCTCGCGATGTACGAGGAGCGGCAGTCGGCGCGCGCGATCGTGCACCTGCACTCCACGCATTGCGTGGCGGTCTCCTGCCTCTGCCACCCGGACCCGGAGGACGTGCTGCCGCCGATCACCGCCTATTTCGTGATGCGGATCGGCAGGCTGCCGCTGGTCGAGTACTTCGCGCCCGGCGACCGTGCACTGGCCGAGGCGGTGCGCGAGAAGGCGCGGCGCCACCACGCCGTGCTGCTCGCCAACCACGGGCCGGTCGTCGCGGGCAAGTCGCTCGACGACGCGGTCTACAACGCCGAGGAGCTCGAGGAGACCGCGAAGCTCTTCCTGATGCTGAACGGCAGGTCGACGCGCTTCCTGGACGGCGCGCAGATCGTCGACCTGCAGCGCCGCTTCCCCAGCTGAGGACGCCATGGCCGCCAATCCGCTCGACCCGCAGATCGCCGCCGCCATCGCGCGCGACCTCGCAAGATACGGCCCGCGCGTCAGGCTGCGCGCGGACAACCTCGCGGAGATCCGCGCCGACTTCATGCGCCGCCGGATGGAGCGCGGCATGTCCGGCGGGCCCGCGATGCGCGAGACGCGCGAGGAGGAGGCGGCGCTTCCGGGGCGGCGGATCCGCATGCGCCTGCACGTGCCGGCCAGCGCCCCGCCGACGGGGCCGGCGCTGTTCTACTTCCATGGCGGCGGCTGGGCCTGGGGCAGCATCGACACGCATGACCGCATCATGCGCGAGCTCGCGCAGCGCTCGGGCTGCCGCGTCGTCGGCGTCGACTACCGCAAGGCGCCCGAGCATCCATTCCCGCTGCCCTTCGAGGATTGCCTCGAGGCGACGCGCCACGTGCTCGGCCGCGCGGGCGAGTTCGGCATCGACCCCTCGCGCTTCGCGCTGGGCGGCGATTCCGCTGGCGCCAGCCTCGCGCTCGCGGCCGGCCTCGTGCTCGCGGCGGAAGGGCGCGTCCCGGCGACGCTGCTGCTCTACTACGGGACCTTCGACTGCCACCTCGGCACGGCGTCCTACGCGGCGGATTTCGGCGATGGCCGCTTCGGCCTGTCGCGCGCGGACATGGCGCTGTTCCTAGGCTGGTATCTCGGCGGCGATGGCACGAGCACCGATCCGCGCGCCGTGCCGCTGAAGGGCGAGCTGTCCTCGCTGCGCCGCGCCTTCCTCCTGGGGTGCGGCCTGGATCCGCTGCGCGACGACAACAGGCGCCTTGGCGCTGCGCTCGCCGGCGCCGGCGTGCGCTTCGACTTCCGCGAGCTGCCCGATGCCTGCCACGGCTTCCTGTTCATGGCCGAGGACGTCGCCGCGTCGCGCGCCGCGCTCGCGGCCGGCGCCGCGCATCTTGCCGCCGCCGTCGCTCCTCTGGGCTGAGCCGCGTCAGTCCAGTCCGGCGAGGTGGCAGGCCGCCTGCCGGCCCGCCGCGCCGCGCAGTTCGGGCCTCGCCTCGCGGCAGCGCGGCTCGGCGACCGGGCAGCGCGGGTGGAAATGGCAGCCGGGCGGCGGGGCGAGCGGGGAGGGGATCTCGCCGGAGATCGGCCTGAAGTCGCCATCCGCCGCGCCCTCGCGCCGCAGCCGCGGCACGCTCTCGAGCAGGGCCTTCGTGTAGGGATGGCGCGGCGCGGAGAAGATCTCCGCGGTCGGGCCCGTCTCCACGACGCGGCCCAGGTACATGATCGCGACGCGGTCGCTCACGTGGCGCACGACGCCGAGGTCGTGGCTGATGAACAGGCAGGTCAGGCCGAGGTCGCGGCGCAGCTCTATGAAGAGGTTGAGGACTTGCGCCTGGATCGAGACGTCGAGCGACGCCACGGGCTCGTCGCAGACCAGCAGGTCCGGCTGCATCGCGAGCGCGCGGGCGATCGCGACGCGCTGGCGCTGCCCGCCGGAGAACTGGTGCGGGTAGCGGCTGGCGAAGGACGGGTCGAGGCCCACGCGCCCGAGCCACCCGGCGACGTAGGCCGCCGCGCCGGCGCGCGAGACCAGCCCGTGCGCGAGCGGTCCCTCGGCGACGATGTCCGCGACGCGCATGCGCGGGTTGAGCGACGCGAAGGGATCCTGGAAGACCATCTGCACGCGCGTCGTCGCCTTGCGCGGCCGCGCGCCACCGCTCATCAGCGGCGCGCCGGCGAGCGACGCCGTTCCGGTGGTTGGCGCGTGGATGCCCGCCGCGATGCGCCCGAGAGTGGACTTTCCGCAGCCGGATTCACCGACCAGCGCCAGGGTCTCGCGTGGCGCGATCGAAAGGCTGACGTCGTCGACGGCGTGCACGACCTGGCCGGCTGGGGCGGCGCCCAGCGCCTCCGCGACGCGCTCGCCGAGATTGGGGCGGCGCTCGAAGCGCTTCGATACCCCCGAGAGCTCCAGCAGTCGCGCGCTCACGGCGTGGGCTCCAGCGCGTGGTGGCAGCGCACGGCGCCGTCGCCGAGCGCGCGCAGCCCGGGCATCTCGCCGCAGGCCGCGCTGGCGCGCGCGCAGCGCTCGCGGAAGCTGCAGCCCGGCGGCAGGCGCAGCAGCGACGGCGTCGAGCCCGGGATCTGCGCGAGCATCGCCCCGGGCTGCGCCTCGCCGGGCACGGAGTCGAGCAGGCCGCGCGTGTAGGGATGGCGCGGCCGGGCGAGGACCTCGCGCGCAGGCCCCGTCTCCACGATGCGGCCCGCGTACATCACCGCGATGTCGTCGGCGAGGTTTGAGACCACCGCGAGGTCGTGCGTGATCCAGACCAGCGCCACGCCCGTCTCGCGCGCGAGGCGCCGCATCTCGTGCAGGATCTGGCCCTGGATCGACACGTCGAGCGCGGTGGTCGGCTCGTCGGCGATGATCAGGTCGGGCCTGTGCAGCAGCGCGATGGCGATCGCCACGCGCTGGCGCATGCCGCCGGAAAGCTGGTGCGGGTAGGCGTCGAGCCGTTCCTCCGGGCTCGGGATGCCGACGAGGCCGAGCAGGTCGCGCGACCTCGTACGGGTCTCGGCGCGCGAGGCGTCCTGGTGCGCGCGCAGCGCGAGCGCCATCTGCTCGCCTACCGAGAGCACGGGGTTGAGCGTCATCATCGGGTCCTGGAAGACCATCGCGATGCGCCGCCCGCGCAGGCGCCGCAATCCCTCACGGTCCATGCCGACCAGTTCCTGCCCGTCGAAGCGCACCGAGCCGCCGACGATGCGGCCCGGCGGGTCGACGAGGCCGAGGATCGAGAAGCCGGTCACCGTCTTGCCCGAGCCGGACTCGCCGACGAGGCCGAGGATGCGGCCGCGATCGACGGCGAGGTCGATGCCGTCGACGGCGGGAAGGTTCCCGGCGCGGGTCGTGAAATGCGTGCGCAGGCCGCGTATCTCGAGCAGGCGCGCGCTCATCGCCTGAGCCTCGGGTTGAATTGGTCGCGCAGCTGGTCGCCGACGACGTTGATGGCGACGATCAGGACGATGAGCGCGACGCCCGGGTAGACGGAGATCCAGGTGCGGCCGCTCATCATGTACTGGAAGCCGTTGGCGATCAGCATGCCGAGCGACGGCTCGGTCGGCGGCAGGCCGAGCCCGAGGAAGGACAGCGTCGCTTCCAGCGCGATGGCGTTGGCCACCTGCACCGTGCCGACGACGATCAGCGGCGGCAGGCAGTTCGGCAGGAGATGGCGCAGGACGACGCTGCTCGCGCGCAGCGGCGTCGCGCGCGCGGCCTCGACATAGTCCTTCTGCCGCTCGGCGGTCGCCGCGCCATAGGCGGTGCGCGCGAAATAGGCGTATTGCGCCGCGACCAGCGCGATGACGAGCGGCACGCGGCCCTGGCCCAGCACGGCGACGAGCACGAGGGCGAGCAGGATCGCGGGGAAGGAGAGCTGGAGGTCGACGACGCGCATGATCGCCTGCTCGACGCGGCTCGACGACACCGCCGCGACGACGCCGAGCCCGGCGCCGATCGCCATCGAGATCGCGCCGGCCGCGATGCCCATCTGCAGCGAGATGCGCAGGCCGTAGAGGATCGCGGAGTAGAGGTCGCGGCCCTGCGCGTCCGTGCCCAGCCAGTGCGCGTAGCCGCCCGTGCCGACATGGCCGGGCGGTCGGCGCGCGTCCATCAGGTCGAGGTTCGCGAGGTCGTAGGGATCCTGCGGCGTGATGAGCGGCGCGCCGAGCGCGGCCGCGACGACGAGCACGACGACGAGGAGTGCGACGACCGCCAGCCTGTTCTCCGCGTACTCGGACCAGAAGGCCTTCATCACGCGCGCACGGCGCGCCGCAGGCGCGGGTCGAGGGCCGCGTAGGCGAGGTCCACGACGAGGTTGATGGTCACGAACATGAAGGCGACGAGCACGAGGTAGCCGACCATCACGGGGCGGTCGAGCGAGGTGATCGAGTCGATGATCAGCTTGCCGACGCCCGGCCAGGAGAAGATCGTCTCCGTCACCACCGCGAAGGCGAGGGTGGAGCCGAACTCGAGGCCGAACACGGTGACCAGCGGGATCGCGATCAGGCGCAGCACGTGGCGGCGCAGGATGGTGAACTCCGACAGTCCCGCCGCGCGCGCGAAGCGGACCATGTCCGTCAGCATGACCTCGCGCGTGCCGGCGCGCGCGAGCCGGATCATCATCGCCAGCTTGAACAGGCTGAGGTTGAGCGCGGGCAGGGCGAGGAACCTGAGGCCCTCCAGCGTCAGGAACGACCAGCCGACGCCGAGGACATCGGTCGTCGGGCCGCGGTTGCCGGCCGGCAGCCAGTCGAGCTTCACGGCGAAGGTGAGGATGAGGATCAGCCCGATCCAGAACGTCGGCACCGAGAAGCCGAGGACGGACGCGGCCATGATGCCTTTCGAGACGGGGCTCTCCGGCCTGTAGCCCGCGTAGATGCCGAGCGGCACGCCGATGAAGGCGCCGGCCAGCACCGCTGCGAGCGCGAGCTCGAGCGTCGCCGGCAGGCGGCTCAGCACGAGGTCGAGGACGGGGATGTTCAGCACGAAGCTGCGGCCGAGGTCGCCCTGCAGCAGCCTGCCGAGGAAGACGAGGTACTGGCGCCAGAGCGGCTGGTCGAGGCCGTAGTGCCTGATCGTCGCCTCGCGGATGTCCTGCGGCGCGTCCGGCGCGATCATCACGTCGATCGGGTTGCCGATCGCGTAGACGCCGACGAAGACGAGCACCGACATCGCGAGCATCACGAGCGCGGCCTGCATCAGGCGCTGGATGACGAAACCGAGCATGAGGCCGCGGAGTGTGGCCGAATTGACTCCCCTTAACAACGTCCAATAGGGTTGGACATCAATGACTTGAGGAGATCTCCGATGCGCAGGACCTGCAGCAGGCTCGCAGTCGCGGCCACTGCCCTTTCCCTCATGGCGAGCGTGGCCACCGCGCAGACGCTGACCATGGGCGTGATGGCGGGGCCCGAGAGCCTCGACCCGCACTTCACCGCGACCGGCACGCATTCCGAGGCGCTGAAGCATGTCTTCGACACGCTGACGCAGCTCGGCGACCGGCTGCAGATCGAGCCGGGCCTCGCGGAGTCCTGGCGCGTCGTGAACCCCACGACCTGGGAGTTCAAGCTGCGCAAGGGCGTGAAGTTCCACGACGGCTCCGACATGACCGCGGAGGACGTCGCGGCCTCGATCCGCCGCATGCAGCAGCTCGCCGGCCCGAACCCGACGCGCATCTACGTCCGCCGCGTGCAGGACATGAAGATCATCGACGCGCACACGATCCAGATCATGACGGATGGGCCGGCGCCGACGCTGCCGAACGACTTCATCCGAGTCTTCGTGACCTCGGCGCGCGCGACCGCGGGCCTCACGCCCGAGAACTCCAACGAGGCCTTCAACTCCGGCCGCGCGACGATCGGCACCGGGCCATACCGCTACTCGTCCTGGACGCCGCGCGAGCAGTTCACCGTGGAGCGCAACGACAGCTACTGGGGCGGCCGCCCCGCCTGGGCGCGCGTCGTCCGCCGCGAGATCACCAACCCCGCGGCGCGCGTGGCCCAGCTCAAGACCGGCCAGCTCGACATGATCGTGCGCGTGCCGGCGGCGGACGTGCCGACCCTCGAGCGCGACAACACGCTTACCGTCGTCAAGACCGAGACCATCTACGTCTTCAACCTCGCGCTCGACCAGCGCGAGCCCACGCCTCAGGTGACGGCGCGCGACGGCTCGAAGCTCGCGTCGAACCCCTACCGCGATGCGCGCGTGCGCGAGGCGATCGACCTCGCCATCGACCGTCGCGCGCTCGCGGAGATCGCGATGGAGGGCCTCGGCACGCCGGCCACGCAGATGGTGACCCCTGGTATCTTCGGCTACAACCCGGCGCTCAAGGTCCCGGCGCCGAACGTCGCGCGGGCGCGCCAGCTGCTCGCCGAGGCAGGGTTCCCGAACGGCTTCCGCATGGTGCTGAACTTCAGCAACAACCGGCTTCCCGGCGATGCCGGCGTCGGCGCGGCGCTCACGCAGATGCTCGCGCGCATCGGCCTCGAGGTGCAGGCGGCAGGCCAGCCCGCGGCGGTGATCTTCCCGGCGCGCCAGCGCGGCGAGCTCTCCAACATCATGGCCGGGTGGGGCACGCTGACGGGCGAGTCCAACTACTACTACGCGGCCAACGCGCACACGAACAACGCGCAGCTTCGCCTCGGCGCGTTCAACTGGACCGGCTTCTCCGACGCGGAGATCGACAAGCTCGTCCAGGACGCGAACGTCGAGCTCGACGACAAGGCGCGCGAGGCCCTGCTGCAGAGGATCGGCGCGCTGTGGAACGAGAAGCGGGTGGTGATCCCGCTGGCGGCGGTCGGCTCGGCCTGGGCCGTGCGCCGCGACCGCGCGACGCTGCGCGTGGGCCGCAGCGACGAGGAGACCTACGCCTGGGACGTCGTCCCGGTCGCCCGCTGAACGACGCCACTCCCGGGCGCGGACATCGCGCCCGGGAGGGCACATCCACGACTGGACCAGTACAGGCAGGCCGCGCGGCGGGGGCCAGGCTCCCGCTGCGCGCCTCCCGGCAGACAGGACGAAGGAAGACAGGATGCGCATCGCCGAAATGAACTGGATGCAGGTCGAGGAACACGTGAAGCACGACGATCGCTGCGTGATCCCCGTCGGCAGCGTCGAGCAGCACGCCTACCTGAGCCTCGGCGTCGACATGATCCTCTCGGAGCGCGTCGCGGTCGATGCCGCCGAGCCGATCCGCGTGCCGGTCTTCCCGGTGCTCAGCTACGGCATCACGCCCTACTTCAAGGCCTTCCCGGGCACGGTCTGCCTGCGGCAGGAGACCGCGATCGCGCTGGCGCGCGACGTCCTCGATTCCGTCAGGCGCTCGGGCTTCCGCCGCGTGCTCATGGTCAACGGCCATGGCGGCAACAACCCGATCGGCGCCTTCGCCCAGGAATGGGTGAGCGAGAACCCGGGCATGGCGGTGAAGTGGCACAACTGGTGGAACTCGCCCCGCACCTGGGCGAAGGTCCAGGATATCGATCCGATGTCCAGCCACGGCTCATGGATGGAGAACCTGCCCTGGACGAGGCTCCCGGGCGTGGCGATGCCGAACCTGCGCAAGCCCATGGTCGAGCTCGAGACGCTGCGCATGATGAACCCCGCCCAGGTGCGCGCGCATATCGGCGACGGCAACTATGGCGGCTGGTACGAACTGCCCGACGAGAAGGTCCTGGACATGTGGCGCGTCGCCGTCGAGGAGACGCGCGCCCTCATCGAGGGTCCGTGGCCGAAATGAGCGACCCGATCCTGCTCTGGGGCGCGGGCGCGATCGGCGGCACGATCGGCGCAGCCTGGGTGCGGGCCGGCCACGACGTCGTCTTCGTCGACAGCGCCGCCGACCATGTCGCGGCGATGCGCGCGACCGGCCTCGCCATCGAGGGCCCCGTAGAGGAATTCTCGACCGGCCCCTTGCGCGCCTTCGTGCCGGGCGAGGTCGCCGGACGCTTCCGCCGCGTCGTCCTCGCCGTAAAGGCGCACCACACCGACGGGGCGATGCGCGACATCGCCCCGCTTCTCGCGGAGGACGGCTTCGTCCTCTCGGCGCAGAACGGGCTCAACGAGCTTTCCATCGCCCGCCATGTCGGCGAGGCGCGCACGATGGGCTGCTTCGTCAACTACGGCGCGGACTGGCTGGCGCCGGGGCGGATCCTGCGCGGCAATCGCGGCGCCGTCGTCGTCGGCGAGGTCGACGGGCGCGTCCTGCCGCGCACGCGCGAGATGCACGAGCTGCTGCGCGAATTCGAGCCGGACGCAGTGCTGACTCAGAACATCTGGGGCTATCTCTACGGCAAGCTAGGCTACGGGGCGCTGCTCTTCGCGACCGCGCTCACCAATGCCTCGATCGCCGACGCGCTCGACAGCCCGCGGCATTTCGAGCTCTGGCGCCGGCTCGGCGCGGAGGTGCTCTCGGTGGCCGCCGCGAAGGGCATGCGCTGCGAGGCCTTCAACGGCTTCGATCCCGCGGCCTTCGCGCCCGGCGCGCCCGAGGCCGTGACGCGCGCGGCCATCGCGACGATGGTCACCTTCAACCGCGGCTCGGCGAAGTCGCATTCCGGCGTGTGGCGGGACCTCGCGGTGCGCAAGCGCCGCACCGAGGTCGACGCGCAGATCGCCGTGATCGCGGAGATCGGCGAGGGCCTCGGCCTGCGCGCGCCGCTCATCCGCCGCCTCGTCGCCCTCATCCATGACGTCGAGGAAGGACGGCGCCCGCAGGACTGGGCCACGCTCGACGCTCTCGCCGCGGAGATCCCGTCATGATCTTCGACTTCAAGGGCCGCAGGGCCATCGTCACGGGCGCGGACCATGGCATCGGACGCTGCATCGCGCGCGGCCTCGCGGATCGCGGCGCTGATGCCTGGATCTGCGGCCTCGACGCGGCGAGCCTCGCCGAGACCTCGGGCGGGCGCATGCAGGCGCGCGTCGTCGACGTCGCCGACAAGGCCGCCGTCCAGCGCTTCGTCGCCGAGGCGGGCGCGGTCGACGTCCTGGTGAACAACGCCGGCGGCGTCGCCGGCCAGGCCAACCGGCCGATAGAGGAGGTCACGCACGACGCGCTGATGGCGATCATCGACGCCAACGCCATCGGCACGTTCAACTTCTGCCAGGCCGTCGCGCCGGTCATGAAGGCGCGCCGTGCCGGCCGCATCGTCAACATCTCCTCCGGCGCCGGGCTGCGGCCCAGCCTCACCGGCATCCAGGCCTACACGATGGCCAAGCACGCGGTCGTCGGGCTGACGAAGCAGCTCGCGCTCGAACTCGGGCCCTTCGGCATCACCGTGAACAGCGTTGCGCCCGGCTTCGTGCGCTCGAACCCGTCGACCGAGCGGCAATGGGAAGCCTACGGCCCCGAGGGACAGAAGCGGCTCGTGGAGAACATCCACCTGCGCCGCCTCGGCACGGCCGAGGACATCATGCACGCCGCGCTGTTCTTCGCCTCCGACTACGCGTCCTGGGTCTCGGGGGAGATCCTGCAGGTGAATGGCGGCCGCGCCTGAGCGGGCGCGGCGGCGGGGCGCGTGCGCCTCGAACCGATGGGAGGGACGGGATGGAAGCGACGAAGCGGAACGTCGGCTACATCGGCGTCGGCCTCATGGGCCATGGCGCAGCGAGGAACATCCTCGAGAAGGGCCATGCGCTGGCGGTGCTCGGCAACCGCAACCGCGCGCCGGTCGAGGACCTCGTGCGCCGCGGCGCGCGCGAGGCCGCGTCGCCCGCCGAGCTCGCGCGCGACTGCGACGTTGTCTTCATGTGCCTGCCATCGAGCACCGAGGTAGAGCGCACGGTGCTGGGGCTCGATGGACTCCTCGCCGCCGCGAGGCCGGGGCTGGTCGTCGTCGACTCCACGACCGCGGACCCGAACTCGACCCGCCGGCTCGGCGAGGCGCTGCGCGCGCGGCGCCGACCTGGTGGACGCGCCGCTCGGGCGCACGCCGAAGGAGGCCGAGGCCGGCAGGCTGTCGACCTTCATCGGCGGCCGCCCGGAGAGCGTCGCGATCGTGCGTCCGATCATCGAGGCCTATGCCGAGGTGATCATCGACGCGGGCGAACTCGGCGCCGGGCACACGCTC
>Ga0194124_10006053_pt1 | contig 10959 bp, 7 predicted proteins | sample TA2KigCas0mmetaG_FD_148605 | JGI IMG/M metagenome (GOLD analysis project Ga0194124, IMG submission 148605) | Freshwater microbial communities from Lake Tanganyika, Tanzania - TA2015031 Kigoma Deep Cast 0m | ecosystem: Environmental > Aquatic > Freshwater > Lake | place: Tanzania: Lake Tanganyika...
CGATTTTTATGCACCCCACCGTTTGGAAAGCCTCCGGCCATGTGGATGCCTTCAACGACCCGTTGATTGATAACAAAGATTCCAAGAAACGTTACCGCGCCGATGTGCTGGTCGAAGAAGCCATCGCCAAGCAGGAAGCCAAAATCCAAAAGGAGGTTGACAAAGGCCGCGCCAAATGGGGCGATAGCTTTGACGAACCCCAATTCAAGGCAACCAACCCCAACGTGGCCCGCATCCAGGCCAAGATCAACGATACAGAGGATCGCCTGCGCAATGCCCTCGAAAACGCCGATTTCAAAGCCCTGCAGCAACTGATCCTGGACCTGGGGGTCGTCTGCCCTATCAGCGGAACCCGCAACTGGACCGACGTACGGCAGTTTAACCTGATGTTCTCCACCGAAATGGGCGCCGTATCCGGCGAAGGCGGAACCCTGTACCTGCGGCCCGAAACGGCTCAGGGTATTTTTGTGAACTTCCTCAATGTGCAGAAAAGCGGTCGCATGAAAATCCCCTTTGGGATTGCCCAGACCGGCAAAGCCTTTCGCAACGAAATCGTCGCCCGGCAATTCATCTTCCGGATGCGCGAGTTCGAGCAAATGGAAATGCAATACTTCGTGGCCCCCGGCAGCGAACTGGAATGGTACGCCACCTGGAAAGCCAAGCGCCTGGCCTGGCATCATTCCCTGGGACTGGGCGCGGACAAATACCGCTTCCACGACCACCTCAAATTGGCCCATTATGCCAATGCCGCCTGCGATATCGAATACCAATTCCCCTTTGGCTTCAAAGAATTGGAAGGCATTCACTCCCGCACGGATTTTGATTTGACCCGGCACGAGCAATTTTCGGGCCGCAAATTGCGCTATTTCGATACCGAATCCGAGGCCTCCTATGTGCCTTATGTTATCGAAACCTCCATCGGCCTGGACCGCCTCTTCCTCGCCACCCTGGCCGCGGCCTATAGCGAAGAAAAACTCGAAGACGGCAGCGAGCGGGTTGTGTTACGGTTACCGGCCTTCGTCGCCCCGGTCCAAGTGGCCTTGCTACCTTTGATCAAAAAGGACGGGCTCCCCGAATTGGCCCGCCAAATCCAGAACAGCCTTCGCTTCCGTTTCCTCACCCAATACGACGAAAAAGACTCCATCGGCAAGCGCTACCGCCGTCAGGACGCCCTGGGCACCCCCGTTTGCTTGACCATTGACCACCAATCCCTGGAAGACCACTGCGTCACCCTGAGGCACCGCGACAGCATGCAACAAGAACGCATCCCCATCGCCCAAATCCACGTCGCCCTGGAACCCTTGCTCTCCATCGAAAGCGCCCTGGCCGGGTTGGTCGAGTAAAGGAATTTTCTATCATTTTTTGTTAAACAAAAATTGATAGATAGTTGAAATCAGCACGTCCATCGAGGACCGCATCGTGGAGCCCGCATGTTTTACGGAACAGTACCGCAGTTTATCCGCCTTTGAGGTGGCCACCCAAACCAACAAATACTTTAATATCGAACGCATGGACGATGTGGAGATTTTGAATTAGGACATCCAGCACAAAACCCAATATCGCTATTTCAAACCCGATGTCTTTGGGTTTCAAGGACAGGAACCCGTCCGCGCTGTGGAGATGGAATTGAGCCTGCGGGGGATGCTTTTGTTAAGGGAACAATACCCGGCCTCCGCTGCCCTGATCACCAGAATCGGAAACGAAGCCTGCTATTGTTTTAAGGCCAAGGTGCAGGATTTTCGGGCACCCGGCGCTTATGCCCTGCGGCTACCCGAAGAGGTCCTCGGCTCCGAAGAGTTCCTGGACTACTTACAGAGCCTCAGCAGGGAGGTATAATGAAATCTCATTCTTTAATAATCTGTGTATCTTTAATATTTAAAATAAGAATCTTATGAAAAAAGTCCTAATCTCCTTAACCCTCCTTCTTTTAGCGACTTTGGGTGGTTTATGGTATGGAACAAATCATTACCCTTGGTTAATCCCTTTTTATTGGAAATATCACTACCAACAAGAGGAAATGGGTGGAGCAGGGTTCCAACCAAAGACTCTAATCGGGTTAAACCAAATTCGAATAACAATTCAAAAACGATTTAACACAACATCGGGATATCGAAGCCCTAAAGATAATCAAGAAGTTGGCGGAGTTTCCAACAGTATGCACCTCCAAGGAATTGCTGTGGATGTAATCGTTCCCCACCAATTTCGAGAAGAATTCTATCAAGCTGCCAAAGGTGCTGGATTCACTGCATTTGGCTGGGGCCGAAACATAGTACATATCGATATGGGCAAGCGCAGATGGTGGACATACAACAACAAAGGCAAACCCCTATCAGGAGCCGAAGCAAGAAAATTTCTTCACTACGCCCCTCCAAGCTTCCACAAGGATTTTAATACTTTACCTTGAAGCACTGCGGGCGCGCTGCAGAAACTGATTCACCTGAATGATTTTCGGAGAATTAGGACCGGAACCCATGCGAGATGTAGCAACCAATGCGCCCTTAACCTCGGCTAATTTGGCATTAGGTTTAATGGATTTATACAAAGCAACAGCCCCCGTTACAATGGGGCAAGCCATGCTCGTTCCCATCATAAAATCATAGCTTCGCCCGGGAATTGAGCTGTAAATACCGACACCTGGGGCATCAATGTCGACCGCTGAACCAAAATTACTAAAAGCAGCCCTTTGATTCTTGGAACTATCAATTGCGCCAACCACAATACCAAAACGCGTGCGGTGCATAGGGTCAATACCTGCCAAAACACCGTCATTACCCGCTGCCATAACCACACAAATTCCTAAACTGTCAATATTGGATAACAATTGATTCCAAAATTCTTCTTCGTCCTTACCTTCTTGATCAATAATTCTTTGTTGCACTTCAAGTGGAATTCCAGGCATTATTTGCTTACCCAATGACAAATTAATAACATCTGCGCCATGTTTAACCGCATAAAGGATCCCATCGATAATGTCCGTGCTAGTCAAAATTTCATTTCCTGTTGAAATCTGAACGGGCATAAATGAGCAGTTGGGAGCTATGCCAACCATCCCTGAACGATTATTTCCTGACCCACAAGCAGTTCCCGCAACGTGAGTACCATGAGATTCTCCTATACCCGCACTAACGGCAGAGTTTTGAGTAACAACGTTATAGGGTGCAACGATATTCTTTGAACTCAATTCGGGATGGGTAAGATCAAATGCATTATCAATAACCGCTATGACCGTACCGGTATCTCCAACAGTGAAATCCCATGCCTTCTCCATTCCAATAAAATTGAAATACCAATTTTTGTCACGATCAGAATAATCGGGGTCAGAAAAACTACGGGCCGGATTGAATACTGCTTCATCCCAAATCAATAAATCATAACCATTCATACTCGTCCGAATTACAGATTTGATATCAGATTCCTTCGCTGCGTCAAATAAAATTTGAACACGGGTAGAATTGGAATCATAATCTATGATTTTCCGTTCCGAATTCAGAAAATTCCTACCTAAATCCGTAACAAAAGTCCTGAAATCTTTGTTTCTACCCTTAATAGCAACATTCACTCTGTTGGATACGATTTGAAAAACAGAATCATCATCCGGCACTAGATCCCGACGATCAACAGGGGGCCTTCTGTACCCTGGACCTGGTAAATAGGCGGAAGGATCCTCCAGGTTCCCTGTCCCAGACCCTCCAGACAAATTACCCTTATCGCAATTAGAGCAAAAACTCAAATATCCCAAAAAATACAATAAAAGCAAAAGAAGCAACAAAGGCCATGTCATCAAGAAGAAACGAGACAAACCAAGCAAAATAGTCTTCCAAAATCCTGGACGATTACGCTTATTACTTCGAACCCGTATGTTTGGATTGTTTCGAGATTCGTCCGTAATCCTTGGCTCATTTTGGATTTCAGGCTCCAAATGCTCCGGCACATAATCCGAACCTGATTCGGATAGTGGCGGTGTTAGAATATGATCTTCATTCTCTACGAAAATTTCACTCCGAGGGATGTAGTATTCATCATAAGAACCGAATTTAAAGCCCCAACACAAAAGAATTAAACCTTCGTTATAAAATATATAATTGTTATTTCGATTGAAAACTAATTTTAAAATATCGGCCCATTCCCTTGATGCAGAGGCATCAGCTTCAAAAAGATGTTGGCATAAATCCTCTACTTCATAAAGTATTTTGTTATAGGTCTCAAGGATATTTCTCTTTTCAGAAATTGAAAAAGATTCAAGGCTTTTGAAATTAACAAATTCTGAGCCATGAAACAAAATTTCACTTTCACTAATCTTAATCTTTGGGAAAACAAATAGCCGTGAAGAGGGGAGATTCTTACGTATAAAATCTTCAATTAAATCGGATTTCAAATAAAGATACGCATCTTTATGAATCAGGGCCGGATGAGCCTTTAAACTAAAATTATACGACCAATTCATTTCAAAATAAGTTAAAGCTGCTACGACTCATCAACATTATATCAATTGGATGGCTCAAAAAATAACTTTTTTTGTCGTTTATCATATTTGACGACACCTATTTTTGAGATATTTTGGCAAGAACTACGTCCACAACAAACTGTAATATTCCCTTTAAAAGATTTTTCGGCGGATAAACGACCGCCTACGTTAAAGAATTGATAATCGCGCAAGTCCATACGACCGCCTTCGTAGGCTTTAATATTCAAATACATATTTCCGCTATTTAAGACAGAAAACCAAAAGGCTCGACAATCTATTGTTATAAAATCGTTAGCATTAAATTTAGTAAGATCAATCAATACGGACTCAACACCGTATCCTGTATTATCTCCACTCCACATCATAAATCTTCCTTCTTTCCCATTCCCCCCATTACAATAACCAAAAGGACCATCCCGTACCGGGCTTATGATTTCTGTCCTTGTGTCAAGATCTTTACCCCCCTCTGAATCAAAATGATACGTTATTATCATAAAATCAGCCGGAAAATGTAAGCCGGAATCGCTTGAGGTAAGACCGCAACACGAGTCAAGCAATTGATTAATATTACTTAAACGATCAATAGCGGCATTATCATTCGTAGAACTATGAGAACAATAAGGCCTGTAGCATAGAAAATACCAAAGCACAAGAGCCAAAAGAAAAAGCAACCATACCACATGCCAATTGCGGTATACCCACAACTGAATGCCACGTATCGTTGTATACCACCAAGAACGAGTGACTTCCCTACGCATTATCTTGAATTTTCAGGACAGTTCAAAAAATATTGCCATACGGTGCCATCCTTAGGGGCCTTCAAAACAACCTTACAAAAGGTCGGTAATCCCGGAGATGCCGGATAATAAAAACTAAGTGAACCTGTACCACTAACCAAACTTCCCGAACTGGCTACGATAACATCATTGTATATCACATCAATTCGATCGGGTATACTTGCCATATCGTAATTTATTACCACGTTACCAGCCACATTCCCTAAGGTATGATACTTTTCAAAATAGCCTTTGCCGCCAGACTCACTAACGCTAATATCGCAAGGCGCTGCATTTTCAGGGACAGGGATTGAATCTGCCATGGCTAATCTTGAGCAACAGCTATCCAATAGATTCTGTACAGAATCAATTTTGTGGATGATTTTCCACTCATCCTCACACCTAGAGCCTTGGCCCTCAGCAATACATCTATAAAGGAAATAAAAAGCCAGCAAAAAAATAAGGAGTAAAAGCCACCAATACCGATAAGCAAAAAGCGTCATCCCACGAATACCAAAGAACCACCACTTTTCCTTTCGGTTCATTTTTTTTGAAGGCGAAGGCCCTAAATTCAGTAACATAGCCTCTACAAAAAACTACTTACAGCAATCCCGTACCTTACGTTCCAATTCATTCAACTTATTGTTCAAAGTCGAATCCGGAGGGCAATCTGAATTGGTGCACTTCTGAAGCAAGCAGAAGAGAAACATCAACATCAAAATAAAAGACATCAAGCCCCAAAAACGATAGACAAAAAGTCGTAAAAAGCGCTTCACTCGAAACCAAAAACCAGGGCGAACACGGTTATTTCGCTCTGGAACAACATTGGAGACCAAAGGTACTTTCTCCTCTTGCACGTCAAAAATCTGATTGGTCTCAGCCGCTGGGGCGGGACTGGGATTAGAACTCGCTGTTTCAATTTCGGGGGTTTCAGGTACTTTCCCTGGAGCATCAAAGACTGGGGCCAGATAGTTTTCTACCTTGTTGCGAAATTTCCATCCCCACAACAAAGACCACATTCTTCCATCGGTGATGATGACATTATTTTCATCATCAAAAACTTGGGACAACAAAGTACCCCATTTCTGTTTTTCGGGATTTAGACTCTCTTTTAAATCCAGAATTTCGACATCAATTTTTGACTTAAAATCCCAATATTGTCTTTTGATTCTTTCTTGTTCTTCTTTACTACGATCACCTATCCGTGAAAAACTTTCACTACCGGCTCCATGCCATTCGATAATCCCATTGTTCAAAATAGGCTTAGCCAAGAGGTGGCTGTACTTATTATCAACATTGCGTGAATAACTAATGATTTTGTCGTAATACTGATACAAATAACCATCGCCTACAGAAATAGGCTGATACTCATTCAATTGAAGGGCGAATAATTGCATAGCTCTTAAATATTAAATTGCAAAACCTTGTTCCTTTCTAGTAAAGAATTAAGCAAATTATTCTGATGTACATCGTAGGTGGAAAACCCACAATTCGAAAGCAAGGAAACCTTGAACTTGGAAAGGAATGAATTATAGCCATCAATCATTGGGCTTACAAGGCCTGAATTGTTATCATCAAACAATGAAACCAAATCGTTAGGTACAGGGTATGATGGTGGCTCGAAATAACCATCAATAAACTCCTCCAATTGTGGCAACAAAGTTTTTACATTCAGAATAACTTCTTTTGATAACCAATTTAAACCCGCGTTAGAAACAAATTCATTGAAAGCGGCTGTTATAAATGCAGCTAAATATTCTTCATGTTGCCGAGCAATCGTAATACCCTTAGACTTTTCCTTGATTTCTAAACCGAGAAAGGCCTTAAAATCATTTCGTTCCATGGTTTGTAGCAAGGTATTACGGATTAATTCAATTGTTTTGTATGAAATACCTTGCTCTATAAAGGAACTAATTTTGTCTTCAGATGATTTTTCTAACCATAGTTGTATTATTCCATCCACAATGCCTGAACCATGCGCACCACGATCAATCGGAAACAGTATGTCCAAATTCAGTCCTTGCTCTTCCAATACATGAATTACCTCTTCAATGCTACCCAATCCCCAGGAAGAAGCGATAATATTTAAATTATATTCACGGCCCTTACTTAAATCTAGATTTTTGAAGCCGCTTCTAAACATTTCATACTCATTTTTGACGATTTCAGAGGTAAAAGATCCTGGTAAACTAACATGTAGATAATTATAAACTTCGTCCTCGTTGAGTAAAAAATGTCGTATAAAGACAGAAAAATGATCCGGTTTACGACTAAACAAACGGTTTAATTCAAGATTGACAGCGATACTGTTGGCTATAGCCTTCTTACGCATTTCACTAAGGTCGTCAGAATAAAAATGCTTGCTTAAGGCACGGGTAAATTCGGACCTTTTGTTTTCCAAAATCGTAATATAATTACGGGTTTTGACAAAATTATTAGCAGCCGGTTCCAGGGACTTAATAATTGCTCGACTTCCATCCATATTGGGTTCTGAGACTGCCTCGAAAGACTCTTCAGGTTTAGTGAAATGCTTCTGAACAAAAGGATGTCCTAGAAAGCTTTGCCTCAATTTACTTAAAAACTCTATTCTATTTCGTTCAACACCTTGTTCTCTGCCAGAATCCAAAAAACCGAAAAATGTATCTTCTGAATATTTAAAATCACGTAACAAATAGAAATTGGTAAAATTCGGATTGCTGTTTGTCCAATTGGTATGCCAGTTATAATTAGCGCTAACAAGTTCTTGGGCAAAAAAGCGGTCAAAACGCGTATCCCATTTATAATTCACGTCTTGATCGTCGTTAGTTACATCAAACTTCAACTGATTATTAAAGAACGTAAGAATGATAAACAAAGGAGAAACAGGCAAGTCAGCAATATTCACTTGACGTTCATCTGCATTTCCACCTATATTATTAGAAATCCATTCATGTAATAATGTAGGAAGCTCATTAACATCAAGTTGTTTGTCATTCTGGCAAAACAACAAATTATTGATCTCAAAGTCTGAGGAATATTTATTAAACAGGTAAGAAACCTTCCCTCGAAGAAGCAGGTCTGGTATCACATCATCCGTAATTGAACGGTCACTTAATTCTAGCCTGCTCCGTGCACCCGGAAAATCAAGTAAATCGGTATTCTGAAAAAAAGGCTTAAACTGAACAATCTCTTCGCCACATGGTAAGGTGATTTCAGCACTCAACGCACTTAGAAGAGAAGTGCTAATTGAAAATCGGTTCCCATTAGTATCCAAAACCCCAATTTCTACCTTGTCGGTGAATAAATTTTTAAGCCTCAAAACATCCAGGATTTGCCCACCTTCACGCTTTATGGTATCAATCCCAATGTACACCTCGTTTTTGAAATCAACAGCTTGAATTCCTGAAATTAGTTTCTTGAAAAGTAGGGTAAAACTTGGATTATGATTCCATAAAATTGAAAATGCGTCAGACCATTCGAGTGGCGACATTCGGTGTATAAATTCACTAATACCACCCCAAAAATCTGACGCTTCAAGCCCCTTGATCAAAAAATGATACTTTCCAAAATGCTTTTGATAATATTCTCGAATATCGTATAAATCATCATCTGCAAGAAATTTCTGAACATAAGTTGACCCATTATAACGCAATTTAAGATTCTGTATTAGCGCCTTAAAATCTTCTTCTTGGGGATAAGAGTCTATTTGTTTTTGATCCGAAAAGAAAGAATCGCACAAAATCAAGACAATATCTTTGGGAAGCAATAACCTTGATTTAACAGGAAAATCAGGAAATGGGCTCCGCATTGACGTCGTGAAGCGTGTGACAACCCCCGTGCTTTCAGCCCCAACGCCTGGTGGATTAATATCCCTTAAAAAATCCAACCTGGTGTCCCCGAAACTAATTTCTAAAGGCTTTCCGTCTACACTTAAAATATTCTTAATTAGGTAAGATTTGCCTACTTGACTAGCACCAAATAAAGCAAAAACCGGTTTGGAATCAATTGAATTTACAACCTTGCGAACAATTCTGCGAATATCTCTAACTGCCAAAGAAGCCTTGGAAAACTCTTCACGCGTCAAATTGGTATTCACCCAAGTATCAGCCTCATTCGCTAACGTATAAAGTTCTTGAGCTGCTGTTCGAAGCTGAGCAATCTGCCCCTTGTCAAAATGTTTCATATTAGGAACGACTACTTAGAATAAATTCTCCTGTATCTAACCAATAACCTGAAGGGTCTGTTAATGTCTGTGTACTCAACTCAAAATAAGTCTTTGGAATTTCATTACCCTCAAAATCGGTCACTTCCTCAATTTTTAGAACTTCTTTGTTATCAGCATAATCACGACTAATATTCACTGAAACCGGCATTTTGGACCTTATTTTAAACTTAAAATCCTCGGCAGAATCAAAAACCTGGTCAAAATCCTTATCGAATTGTTTTCGCTGAACAATTTCACCAATTTTTTCTTCATTTAAATTAATAGCATACAGAACAGAGGAATGATACAAAGGTGAATTAACCTTCTTGCTTCCTAAAAGAAAAGGTAGCGAATGTATTTTGATTGAAAATTCATTGTGGTCAGGAGATAAATAAACATCCGGAGTTAGTCCATCTTTGTAGCGACCTACATAATCCACCGTTGAAACCAAATTTGTTTTGAGGTTGATGGTATTGATTCTAAATTGACCCAATTTAAACAATGAGCCTCCCATCAAAGAAATCAGGCTTCCCACGGCAACTATTGTTTTTGGATCATCCACAAAGCCGTTACTGTCCGAAAATGGATACCATCTACCCACCCAGAAGGAATTAAGGTTAACTACACGGTTAGGCAGCAAATGTGTGTTTCTATTCCATAAACTTTCTAAGCCTTTTAATGAAAATGGCCTGCCGGACAAGACTACCACTTCACAATCGTACTTTCGGACAATCTGACCAATTTGATAGAAAAGTTTGTTAAAAACTTGTTCACATAATTTATTAATCGCTTTGGCTGTTATCTTCCATTGTAGTTCTTCGAAACGAAATCCAAAATATTGATTGAAATAATCTAATAATTCAGATGAAGGGGGCCGATTACCGAAAATATCGCTATACCCAAGAACCTGTTCACCCTCTTGATTAGCCTTGGCGTAATACACGCCGGCAATAGGAAGTGCAATTTGATTAATAAAATTAGTCCTCATTAAGCGTCCTCTATAACCAATCTTATTACTATCTGAACCAAAAAAACCATTTAATAATGACCCTACATTTTTGCCTTGATTTGTTTGCCGCAGGTGATGCTCGATTACTCCAGTACATCCCGCTTCGGCCTCGTTGTTCGGTTGGCCCTCTATGATAATCTGCTGAATAATTTGCTGCAATAAATCATCACCTGCTAAATGGAAGGACTCCCAAAATAATGGCGTTGGAACAATTTCGGCACGCTCCAATCCTGAAAGAACATGCTCGCATATCATTAAGTCCGTTGTACCTCCCCCAATATCCAATGAAGCAATACGGATAGAAGTGCTTTTCTTTGTAGATTTCAAAGATTTTGACGCAAAAACATCAAAAAACTTTTGTGCATCTTTACCGAATTTATTGTAAACCATTCCATACAGAAAAACCATCTGTGCGGCTGTTGCTTCATCGTACATCCATTCAGAGCGTTTTTCCAGTTCATCCTGTTTAATCATTAAATCCTTTACCGAAGGAATAATAGAGATTTCGGCATCATAGATATCAAAA
>Ga0194124_10006054_pt1 | contig 10958 bp, 9 predicted proteins | sample TA2KigCas0mmetaG_FD_148605 | JGI IMG/M metagenome (GOLD analysis project Ga0194124, IMG submission 148605) | Freshwater microbial communities from Lake Tanganyika, Tanzania - TA2015031 Kigoma Deep Cast 0m | ecosystem: Environmental > Aquatic > Freshwater > Lake | place: Tanzania: Lake Tanganyika...
ATGACGTGACAACGGAGATGGTGTCGGCGAGGGTTGCACCTGCGAATAACGCCGTAATTGTTGCGGCAATAAGATGTCGGCAGAGGGTAAAGTAAGACATGAGAGATCCTTTCTTTTTTGGAGGGTTAAGCATTTTTTGATGGTAGTGCAAAACGATTACCAATATGCGCCAAGGGTTTTCCTTAATTCTTCAATGTCAGGTCCGGCCAACTGAATCGCTACTTCGCCGCTGCCGCACTCAACTTCTCAAAGAGTTGCCGCAGTGCCTGATCGCCCTGACTGGAAAAATAGGCGGTGATCTTTAATGGCACCTCGCGCCCAATCGACGGCAACTCCTGCAGGGTCTTGCGCTTCAAGTCTTGGGCCACCAAGCTGCGGGGAAGCCAAGCGGCACCCTGAATCGCCCCGGGTTTCGCGGAGGCTGGTTGGTTTTAATCATTCGACTGTTGAGCATTCCTGCTGACTACGTTCGTATAGTGCCTCAAACTCTGCGGGTGGGATATGGCCGATGGGCCCAAGGAGTCGTGTTTGGTTAAACCAATGCACACCCAATTGAGGGTCTCCCACTCCAGCGCCTCAATCGTCTTCCAGGGGCCTTTCTTGCGCACCACCTCCGTCTTGTAAAGACCGTTGATGGTCTCGGCAAGCGCGTTGTCGTAACTGTCTCCGGTGCTGCCTACAGAGGAATCGATCTCAGCCTGCAAGAGCCTCTCGCTGTAGCGGATAGAAACGTACTGCGAGCCCCTGTCGCTGTGGTGTATCAACCCGCCTTTGTCGAGCTTGCGGGCGTAGAGCGCCTGCTCCAGGGCATCCAGCATAAAGTCCGTCTTCATGTTGCGGCTAACTCTCCAGCCAACGATGAACCGAGAGAACACATCAACGATAAAGGCCACATAAGCAAAGCCCTGCCAGGTCGAGACAAAGGTGAAGTCAGCCACCCAGAGCTTTTCGAACAATCTGCCCGAAACGCTGCCGACTCATCAACGGGGGCCTGAATTCACGGCCGGGGCGGTTAACATCCGCTCATGCATCTTGAACCCGAAGATAGCCCAGATGCCCAGATCCGGGCCCGATCGATCCAGAAATACAGTCGCCGAGCAGCGGCCTATGATGCCACCTGCGGCCCGACTTGGCCAATCCGATTAGCCACGATCGAGAAGCTGCAGTTGCTGCCCGGCCAACATGTTCTGGATGTGGGTTGCGGCACGGGCTTGAGCCTGGCACTGCTGCACCAGGCGGTGGGTGATACGGGCCTAGTTTCGGGTGTGGAACAAAGCCCGCAGATGATGGCGCAGGCACACCAGAAAGTTCAGCTGGCAGGCTGGCGCAACGTGATGCTGTATGAGACCGCTGCGCAGGAATTAAGTCTAGACACCCCGATCGATGCGTTTTTATTTCATTACACCCACGATATTTTGCGATCGGCAGCCGCCCTGGATGCGCTGTTGCGGTTGGGTAAACCCCGCGCCCGTATTGCAATTGCGGGTATCAAATATTTTCCGTGGTGGATGGCGCCACTGAATCTGTGGGTGTATTTCAAGAATGTTGGATACAACGGGGCGCCGGGTGAACTCAGCACACCATGGGACAGAATCGCGCCGCGCATCTCCGACTGGCAGATGTCTTCCACTCAGTGGGGCATGGGCTATACCGCCTGGGGTCGCTTGGCACGATGATCGGGTGGATCAAGCCACTTGCGGCGCTGTTTCTTTTAAACGGGCTGCTGAGCTTTAGCACCTGGTGGCCCACGCCAGGCATTCTGCCCGACGCCCGCATTGCCCCCGAATTTATCCTCTGGTGGGCCGTGGTGCTGATCGCCTATGCAGTGCGCAGATCCATCAGCAAAATGGCACTCTTTTTAATGGCAGTGTTGTATCTGTTGTTGGTGTTGGGCCGTTATCTGGATGTCACAGCGCCGAGTCTCTTTGGCCGCGCGGTCAATCTCTACTGGGATATACCGCAGATTCCCCGCTTTATCTGGGTGACGGCGGCTGAAAACCCCTGGTGGCTCAGTGCGCTGGTGGGCGTGGCGATCACACTTTTTCTGTGGGGCTTATTTCGTTTGATCCGAGGGGCCATGGCCATGGTGGTGGCCCATGCCTTGCCATTTGCAGTGGCCCACCGATCGGTCTGGCTGCTGACCGCTGCAGCCGTTCTTCTGGCCGCTGCCAACTACGCTGGTGTGCGGGCAACCTGGCCTTATGTCTCAAAACCAGTGGTGCCCACTTATTGGAATCAATTGGTTCTGCTGTGGCAGGCCAATTCATCTGAAGAGCTTAACCGTGCGCTTCCCGCCCAGACCGTGATTGAAGAGGCACTACAAGATGCGAAGTCGTTATCGGCACTGCAGAACAAGGATGTCTATCTGATTTTTCTGGAATCTTTCGGTGCTGTTCTTTACGACAACCCAGAGGCCAGGGCCCGCACCGAGCGGGGCCGGGCCGCGCTACTGCAGTCAATCCAGAAGACACAGCGACATGTGGTGTCTGCATTTTTCTCATCCCCCACGATTGGGGGCGCATCGGATCTGGCACATATGTCATTACTTGCCGGCGTGGATTTATCCGATCCGCGGCGCCATGACCTTTTGCTCACCACCGCTCGGCCAACGCTGATCAGCCTCTTTCGCAAGGCGGGCTATCAGACCTTTGGCCTTTATCACGCTGTATCGTGGGCCTGGCCAGAAAAAGCCTATTACAACTACGATGTCTATCTCGATGGCCGCGCATTAAATTACCGCGGCCCATCCATCGGGTTTTGGCATATCCCTGATCAGTTTGCGATTGCACGCTTTGAGCAGATGCATCCGCGCCGCGGCAATCAGCCGCCGCGTTTTTTATTCTTTCCCACCATCAGTTCGCACTTTCCCTTTAGCCCTGTGCCGCCATATCAGCCGGATTGGCGGCGGATTCTGAGCGACCAGCCTTTTAATGCACAAGAGATGAATCGGGTGCGGGCTGAAAAAGTGAACTGGCTAAATATGGCGGGGGATTACCTGCGTTCGATTGATTACACCTTTGACTGGCTTACCGGGTATATTGCGCAGCCCGAACCCCGAGACACCGTCATCATTCTGATCGGAGACCATCAGCCTTCTGCCAATGTGATGGGCGATGGCCAGCCTTGGCATGTGCCGGTCTTTGTCATTGCAAAAGATCGTGCACTTCTGGCGCGCTTTGAATCACAGGGATTTCAGCCTGGCCTATCGCCCGATCGCACCGTGCGTGGTGGCATGCATGATCTAACCCAGGTGTTGTTGAAAGCGTTTGGGAACTAGGCCGACCGCAGCGGTGAGCAGCAGAATGGCGGTGAGCAGCCAGGCCTGGATATTCTGTGGCCCTTCCACGGCCATGATCAGCGGCGCACACAACGCCAGACCGGCGCTCAGATACCTTTGTGAACTTGGCAGTGGGTCATGCATGAGCGAAAGGCCCAGGAGCAGCACTGCCGGGCCCAGCACTGTGGCCCAGGGCAGTGGGCGATAACGGCCATCGATCAGAAGTGCCAGAACCATTCCCAGCAGCACGTAGAGCCATGCGAAATGCAACACCGTAAAGAGTACAGGGCTGCGAGAAAATTCTGAACGAGTCTGCAGCCGCTGTGCACTTGCCAGGCTGAGCGCAAGGCCCAACGCCATGATTGCACCAGCGGTGGCCCATTCACTCAGAGTTCGGCTCCACAACCATAAGGCCTGCAGCTGCAGCACCAGCAGCATTCCGATCAGGCTCCAGGCTGCAATTGCAACGGCACCCGATACAGGAGTGATCGCGGCTAATTCCTGATGCCGCAGGCGTGATGCAAGCGGGGGAATGCATCCGAATATCAGCCCGCAGGCAAGCGCCCAAGCGGCCGATCGGTCTTCCACCACCGAGCCTTCAAACTGAACGCGCTGCGAACCTTCTGCAGAAAAAAAGCCCCAGGCACCCCCCATCGCACCCTCAAGTCGCCTCTTCCACGGCTGATCGAAGCCTTCAATCAGATTAAAGGGCAGCGGAATCTTTGCCTCTGGCCCGGATCCAAACGATGAAAAAGCAGAATGGGGTGACACCTGGCCCGGGTAGGGCGTGCTGAGCATCTCGCGAACAAACCGGTTCTGGTTGACGGTGCCTGGCACCGCGGGGCCTCGGGGCCGACCGGCCGCAGGCCAGCCGGTCTCTGCAACCAGCACGGGCATTGGGCCTAATTGCGCCTGCACCTGGGAATAAATCTGGTGAACATGGGCAACTGCATCATGGATGTGCACGGGGTCATCTTCCCAATAGGGCAGAATATGTGCCGCGACGATATCGACATGCGCCTGAAGAATCGGCGCATGGCGCAACCAGAATTCCCAGACATCCGCATACGTGATCGGCACCGAAGATTCTTGTTTAACTTTTCTAAGAAGATCCGCCAGCTGCGCTGCGGTGAGTTCCCGGCGCAAGAGCACCTCGTTGCCAATCACCATCAGCGTAATCACATCTGCATGGCTGCGCGAAAGATCAATAGCCTTTTCAATCTGTGCCTCGTTGGCAACAGCATCGCTGCTAATCCAGGCACCCAGAATGACACGCATGCCCAGCTCGCGCGCAACATCGGGCACCGCATCCAGGCCATGATCCAGGCCGTAGGTTCGCACACAGTCAGTGATTTCTGCGAGCTGTTGCAGATCGCTGCGAAGCGCTTCTCTGCTGATAATCAGTTCCGGATCAAAAGGCGAGTGCGAAGGGTTGCGAAAAGGCGCATAGGACACGCAGGCCAGCCGGGTCTGGGTAGCGGCTGTGACCTGGGTGGGGGTGATGCGATCCACCAACCAGATCAGCAGGCCAAACAGGATCAGCACCAACAGCCACCCGACAATGCGCGAGCCAGTGCGGGGCTGATGGATCTTTATCATGTTAATTGGCTGGAGCAGGTAATGATTGCGGTGAAAAATGACTGAGTCTTTTTCGAAGGTAGCGGCTTTCTGGCAGCGACCCATTGCCGCGTGGGTGATTGCAGCCCTGATTGTTGCACTGAATTTTTCTGTCTGGCGTTTTTTTAATCCACCCCATTTTGCGCCCGATGTGTCCGTGCGCGTTCAGGGCCTTGCCTATAACGCCTTTCAACGCTGGGATAGCCCGCTTGCGCAGCGTTTTCCAGAGCGCGATGCGCTGATCAGCGATCTGAAATTGCTCGCCCAGTACACGGGGCGCCTGCGAACCTATAGCGCCACAGAGCTTCCCGATCTGCCGCAGGCTGCAACCCATCTGGGCCTGAAGGTCACGCTGGGGGCCTGGATTGATCAACGGTGGGTGAACAATCAGCGCGAGATCTCTGCAGCAATCAAGGCTGCACAGCGCCATGCGTCGATTGAGCGCTTGGTGATTGGCAATGAGACCCAGCTCCACCAGAAAATTAGCGCCAGGCAGCTCTACAGTTATCTGGATCGTGTGCGTGCGGAGGTGGGCGTGCCGGTGTCCACCGCAGAGCCTTGGCATGTCTGGCTTGCCCAGCCTGAACTTGCACGTCATGTGGATTTCATCACGGTGCACCTATTGCCCTATTGGGAAAAGGTGCCGGTTACTGCGGCAGTCGATGAGGCCTTTCGTCGATTAGAAGAGGTGCGCGCGCGATTTCCGCGCAAACCGATTGTGATTGGCGAGATCGGCTGGCCATCGGGCGGTGATGCGCTGGGCGATGCAGAGGCAACACCTGCCGCGCAGGCCTTATTTATTCGAGAGTTTTTATCCCGGGCCCAGCAGGTGAATCTCGATTACTTTCTGATGGAGGCGATTGATCAGCCCTGGAAGGTTGCGACCGAGGGTGTGGTGGGCGCGCATTGGGGTCTGTGGGATGCCGCCCGTCAACAGAAGTTTTCATTCCAGGGGGTAATTGAAGGCGATCCCCATTGGGTCAAAAAAGCGATTGTTTCCTCGGTGATGGGGCTGATTGCGGTGTTGCCGTTCCTGTTTGTGTTTCGCAGAATGCGCCTGGCCGGCCGAATAGCGTTTTCATTAACAACTCAGGGAGTGGCATCCTGCGCTGTGCTGTTGATGACTCTGCCATTGGCCAATTACCTGAGCCTGGTGGACACGCTGGTATGGCTTGGGCTACTTCCTGCTTTGGTGATCATGGCCGCGATTCTGCTGGCACAGGCCTTTGAGTTTTCCGAGCTCTATTGGCCGGGCAGTCTGGGCAAGCACGCGCTACCGAAATCGTTGCCGCAAGAGGCGGCCAAGCCTATGGTCAGCATTCATCTGGCCTGCAGTAATGAGCCGCCCGCCATGGTGATTGCAGCGATCGAAAGCCTGCTGAAGCTGGAATGGCCAGCCTATGAAATTGTGGTGGTGGATAACAACACGCAGGACCCTGCGCTCTGGCAGCCGGTGCGGGACTTTATTCAGAATATCAATGCATCCGCAATCAAGACGGATTCAGCATTGAGCGCTCTTCCCCGATTAACATTTATTCATCTGCCACAGTGGCCTGGGTTTAAGGCGGGCGCATTAAATGTTGCCTTGGCGCAGACAGATCCGCGTGCAGAGTGGATTGCGTTGGTCGATGCAGATTATCTGGTCATGCCCGATTGGCTCTATGCGATTGCTGGTTATTTTCCGCAGGCGGATGTGGGCCTGGTGCAGACACCGCAGGCCCATCGCGATTTTTCGTCCTCAGCGCTCTCTCGCATGATGAACTGGGAATACGAGGGATTCTTCCGTGTCGGCATGCATCACCGGCACGAGCGAAATGCAATCGTGCAGCATGGCACCATGACCGTGATTCGTGCAGATGTGATGCGCGATTTGGGCGGATGGGATACCCGTTGTATCTGCGAGGACACGGAGCTGGGGCTGCGGATACTGCAACAGGGTTTTCGTGCTGTTTATGTCGATCAGGCCCTGGGGGCAGGACTGGTGCCGGCAGACTTTTCCGCCTATCGCCGTCAGCGTCGGCGTTGGGCACAAGGCGCGATGCAGATTCTGCGCACGCACTGGCGTGCCCTGATGGGGCGATCGTCATTGACCTGGGGCCAGCGCTACCATTATGTGGCGGGCTGGCTTCCATGGGTGGGGGATGCCCTGCATCTGCTCTTTACCCTTGCGGCGATCGGCTGGACCTTGGGCATTCTGTTTGCACCGGAGGTATTTGGGTTTCCGATTGCATTGTTTATCTTGCCCCTGGCGATCTTTTTTTCATGCCGCCTGCTTTTGGCCCCGTTGCTGTATTCGCGGCATGTGCGCTGTGGCGCGGCCGATACGGCGGGTGCAGCGCTTGCGGGCATGGGGCTATCGCATGTGATCGCCCGTGGCATTTTTGCGGGCCTTCTGGGGCAGCGTAGTGTCTTTGAAATCACGCGTAAACACATCGCAGCCTTGGGGGCTCAGTGGCCAGAGAACTCAGAATCGGTGCCGCCGGCATCGACCTCATTCGAATCCGTGATGCCGCATCTGCGGGCAGTACGAGAGGAACTCTTGTTGTTTGCTGGCCTGATCGCCTGTGCATTTGCACTATTGCTCACGCGTGCGGCAGTCGACGCTGTGGGCCTGGAAGCACTCTGGATGTGGATTGCTGTACTGATGATGCAGGCACTACCCTATGCCGCTGCAGTGGGCTGCGCCTGGATATCATTTAACGGGCGGCCCAGGCCGTATCGGGCACTTCCAGCGCCGTCTGTGGCAGAACGTAAGGCGCATTAGGCCATCCCAGAAGCGCTGAGGCCAGCGCCGACTGCGCCTTGATATCTTCAGTATCCTCGCCGCCCAGATTGGCCACGCCGTAGCGATGGCTCTCTAGCCACTTTAGTTCCCGTTTGAGCGCATGGCCTGATTTTGTAAATATAAACAGATGCGCTTTGGGCAATGCCTGGGCAAAGGCCTGGCGTGCAAGCGGGCTGGGCATGGGCGGCACCTCATGCTCAGAAAAAGTTCGCCATACCAGGCTGGCTGCGACGCGCGCGGTGGGCTCGGTGCGAGGCACCTGTAAAGGATCCTGGCCTATTGCCATGGCTACGGCCATCGCATGCGGATTTAGGCCATAGACGCGCTGATAGAGATCACCGAACTGGGATGACAGGCGCGGATTGAATTCGATCACGCTGAGACGATCGGTTGCCTTGTCGTAAAAGAATTCGAGATTAAAAAAGCCATGGGTGAACCCCACTTCTGCCAGAAAAGATTTCGCAACATTGGCTGCACGCGCTACCACCGGCGCGGGCAGACTGCTCGGCAGTTCCCAGCGCTGAAAGGATTGCGTGCCCGGATACATCACGGCATCGACCACCCCCAGCACATGAAGCCCACGATGATCAATAAAGCCATCCAGATTGTATTGCGGGCCGCGCAGAGGTTCTTCAATCATCAAGCGATGCGCATTGCCCGCATGTGGCAGCCGTTCCTGAATCATGCGATCAAAGGGATTAATTAGCTGATCCATGACCCAGCGCTCGCGCCAGGAAAAATCCATGTAGCGGCGCAGTTCCTCTGGATTGCCGATGCGCCGGGCCAGCACGGAGAAGGCCGCCCGCACTGGCTTGACATAGCAAGGGTAGGCCAGGCCTTCAGGGGCGGGCTCGCCCTGCCGCCAGGCAAGCGCCTGATGCTGCAGATTTTCAGCTGGACATATTTTCTCCAACACGCGCCGCGCATGGACTTTGTGTTGGCAGGCCAGAATGGATTCCGGCGGGGTTCCGGGCAGGCCACTGATCTCTGCAGTCAGTGCAGCGGACAGGGCGCCATAGAGTTCGTTGTGAGAGAGCACGCCCTGCCAGCGCAGTTGGCGTGCGCGTTTCGCCTGTCGTTGAGCAAATCGATTGAAATCGAAATCCACCATCCCGAGTTTGCTGGGATAGCGAAAGAGATCGAAGCCGGCCCGATCGAACTCTATGCCGGCGCCTTCGATCTGCCGATGGGCGACCGCGTCATAGTCGATATCAAAGAGAAGCCCAACGCGCATGGTGAAGAGATCTGATCTGTGGCGCTCAAAAGCGCGTTGTGAGGTTGATCCACGCCTCGGGCAAAACGTTGACCAGCTCTGCCTCTAGCCACTTATCACCACCACTTAAAATCGCAAGCCCAATGAAAAGCACGAATAAACCAAAGCCTTTTTTTACAGTCTCCATGTGCGCCAACACCCAGCCGCGCATCTTTCCAAAGCCCGCACGCGAGGCATAGGCGACCGCGACAAGCACTGAGGCGGCCCCAAATCCGAACATCCCCAGTATGAAAGTCCCTCGCGCAGCGCCGCCTTCGGTGGCGACCATGGCAAGCGCGCTCGCAAGCATGGGCCCAGAGCATGGGCTCCAGACCATTCCCAACAAGCTGCCTGTTGCAAATGCTCCTGTTAAGGAGGAGCTGTCAAACCGGGTGGTGGCCGAGTATGCGCCGCTGGCTACAGGGGAGATGAGCCGGGTGAAGCGTTCGTTCAGGGCGGGGATTAACATGACCAAGCCGAAGCTGATCAGTAACCAGGCACCCAACACTCGAATGAGGTCAGTATCAATGCCAAGCGCGTCGCCTGCCACCCCAACGATCAGGCCAAGCAATGCGAACATCAAGACCATACCGGCACCCATGGCAACGGGTGCATAACGATTTGCCTGCAGGGCGCCGCCAAGAACCACGGGCAGCAGCGGAAAAACGCATGGGTTAAGGGTGGTAAGGCTACCCGCCACCCATGCCAGGCCAAGTTCAGCGGGGCTAATCATGCGTGCCCTCCAGGGGTTCAGCGACGACTCACTTACAGCGCTTTGAGAAGTCCGGCTTTGATCTCTGTTGCCTGGGACTGACCGGCAAGACGGGTCATTTCCTGGGTGCCTTTGAAGACCACAATGATCGATTGCGAGCGAACCTTCATGCGTTTGCGCAGATCTTTTTCCCTGTCGTAGTCGGCCACGAGAACTGTCATGGACTTGAGCTGCGGGTCGGCCTTCAGGGTTTCGAGTGCATTGGCCTGCGCAACACAGGTCGAGCACCAGTCGGCATGAAAATGCACGGCCACTGGCTTTCCCTGTTGTTGGATTGCGCTGAGTGCCGATTGGCTAAAGGGCTTGATTTCCAGGGCGTTTGCCCATGTGCTCATGGCAAGCAGGCCGGCGAAGAGAGATGCCTTGAGACCGGATGGAAGACTGATCTGCTTCATGTGGTTCTCCAGATGATGGTTCATAAAAGGTCTTGATGCGGATTGCCAACCAGGAACTCGCTCTGGCACTCGCTTTGGATGCAACAGTTTAGGGAAGCTCTGAACAATGGCACGATTTAAATTGGTCGGACGACATTGTTGATGACGCAGGCATTTTTTTCATGTGGGTGGGCTATTAATCGGGCTTTTGCTGGTTTTCTTTCTTTGCTCTGCTGATCTTGTCTTTTTTCTCATTCTCTGGACGCACCTACCCCATGGCCATTAATCGTCGCCTGACCATGTACAGGTTGGCAAGCGCAAAGAGCATATGCAGCTGAGCGCGGTTCTTAGCCATGCCGCGGTATCGGGCCTTGATAAATCCAAACTGGATCTTAATGACTCGGAACGGGTGCTCGACCTTGGCACGGACTCTGGCCTTGAGCGTCTCAAGCCGATCGGTGATGCGGTCTTGGGCGGAGTCAGTCAGCGCGCGTCGCCTTCCAGGCCGCATGGCAATGTGCCAGGTGGCTTTGGTCTGGGTGCGCCTCTCGACCCCACGGTAGCCAGCATCTGCAAAGATGGCGTTCTCTTCTCCGGTGAGAAGTTCTTCGACAGGCGTAAGGTCGTGTACATTGCCACTCGTCGTCTGAAGACGCCAGCCAGTTTTTATTCTCAATAAAAATCAATGGCTTACAGGGATTCTGAGCCGCTGTAGTTAAAAAGTAATTAACTCACGGGCGTGGGGCCTGCTCGTGAACTGTCCGAAATCAGGGCAGAGGACTTGGATCAGTCTTTACGAATTCTGAAGATTCTGGTGTCCGACCCCATCAGACGAAGTGTGGCGTCCAGAAACATGGACAGACCGATCCCGATTCCTAGCC